>Ga0160423_10000020_pt1 | contig 113463 bp, 151 predicted proteins | sample CRUFie14St8metaG_FD_108191 | JGI IMG/M metagenome (GOLD analysis project Ga0160423, IMG submission 108191) | Marine microbial communities from the Costa Rica Dome - CRUD Field 142mm St8 metaG | ecosystem: Environmental > Aquatic > Marine > Oceanic > Photic zone | place: Costa Rica: the...
CGCAGATACCAAAATCACCCCCCAAAATTAAACCGGGTCTTATGGTGCTGTGTTTTCGGTGTCATCCGGGGGCGATTTTTGTTTGCACCTTATGAAGTCCTATATGGTGCTGTTGACTAGTCGGCCTTAAGCCCCCTGCCCCCGTCCTCGCCCCCCCGTTTTCGCCTCCTTTAGTCGATGTATTCTGGCCCCGAGGGGTCTAGGGGAATCTTTTGAAGCGTATGACCCGGAAATCGGTTTTTGTAATGCTCAAGGCATTTAAGAGCCTCTTCATAGGTTGAAAAAACCCGAGGTCTAGTGGCTAATAGGCCACGCTCATTGTAAAATGTTAAACAGTATACTTTAGTTTTCATGTTGGCCTCCTTAGCCTTTACCTTAATGATGATTAACTATACCTCGCCCCCTAACTATAGTCAAGTAAAAAATACATTTATTTTAAAATAATTTCAGATACTTAGGAGCACCATAGGGGGTGTCTTTCTCTTATGGTGCTCTCCTGCCAACCCGGGGTGCCGATCTCTCGGTTATGGTGCTGTGTGTCCGAACGTAAATCCCGATGCGGAGCACCATAGGCATAGAACTGTGCAGTAAGGTGCTGTGTGTGTGAAGCGAATCACGGCAGGATGTGACGGTTCTCACCCGGGTTGGTTAATGGTGCTGTGTGTCGAGCACCTTATAGAGTAGTCACGGCCCCGGTGGTGATGTTGGTAACCCGGTGGAGATTGTTGGAAACCGTTGGTCACCCGGTGGTGAATGTTGGTGGCCCGGGTGCTCAATGGTGCTGTGTGTGTTAAGCGTGTACGCCCCGGGTGGCGTACGGAGCACCATTATGAGTTTTTTACCCCATGCGGTGGTTCCGGGGTTGTTTTTTGTAGGTCATGCCGTTGATAGTCAAAGGCCGGGATTTTTGTTTTCCCCCTATAGGGAGTTTTAAAAGTTTCAGTCGCCGGGATTGTACCTAAGTTGTTGACTTTAAAACACAATCATGATGACTATCAATCCGGGTGTAAAAAACACGTCGCTTCAAATCACCGGGTGCAAAACTTGATAGTCAAGAGGGCCATTGACTATCACCGAAAAACTCTACGGAGTCGGTACTGATTCTCCAACGGCCACATGGAGATCTAAAGTTCAGTAGGGTCTCGATAATGTCTTCCGGGTGGCAGTCTGCGTCATTCATCTCTGCCCGGAGTGTGTACCGGGCGATTCGTTTAGCGGTGTCTTCGGACGGCGATACCGCAACGGCTTTCGTTTTAGTCGGAGTTATAACTGAGGTGAGGTACATTTTGATCATCGTGCAACCCTTTTAGCGTTCTGCAATTCAACCTCTCATTTATAACTTGACTATCGGTCGGCAGTCAACCGTCTCGACTTAATATTCCGGGTCATTCATGCAGGTCGGACACTCGCCGTTCTCGTCAAGTTGATCCTCACCACATTCGGGGCAGTCAATCTCTCCGTTTTCAAGTTGCTCTTGACGGCTCTCATCTTGACGTTGCGGTAAACATGACTGACAACATACAACCTCTGAGTGTTCCTCGACGGTTAGGTCATCGATTGAGAAATACTCATGGCATATCTCACAGTCCTGCCGAGGCTCAAGGTCTTGGTCTTCAATCATTTCTCTAGTTTGGTCGTGGTTGCAGTGATAGATGAACGCCCTTGCGACCTGCTCCCATGTCAATAAGCCCTCTTCGACCTGCTCATACAAGTAGCGTCCGGGGCTTGTTCTCCAATGTTCGTTATGTATAGCCATCTTCACTCTCCTTTAGAGTATTATCTTATTGATGTCTTATACTAACTCGACTTGGGCTGTTAGTCAAGTAAAAGAAACATTTATTTTTAAGTAATCATGGGCACTTACGAGCACCTTTAGGTCGCCCTTATGGTGCTGTCATCATTCCTCACCATTCAATGCGTCAATCTCCGGGCGTCCCCCCCCTTTTTTGGCCTGACCTTAGTCGTGGCACATTTGCTTATAGTGAGTCTCAACTCCTACAAAGATTTCTCGGTCGTCCATTAACTCAAGTATACGCCCGACTTGCGACGCTATCATCAAATCAAGGGTGTCCGCCTTGAAGAGAAACGGTACGGTGTAAAGCGGTTCGTAAGCGTTATAAGGGATTTGAACGCCCTCCTCGCCCCACCCGAGGTAAGTCACGCACTCATAAACGGTGAAGAACGCTATTGACCCCTCGGTCGGTCTCTCGTCCTCTAGGTAATGAAAGTTGATGTTAGCCTCGCCACCGTCTTCATTTCGTACGGTGTAGATATTATTTTCTGACATGCTCAAGTCCTTTCTGACCTGTATCTAAGTGATGATTAATACTACCTCGTTATGACTCTGTAGTCAAATAAAAAATACGCTTATTTTAAAATAATTTTAGATGTTTAGGAGCACCATTAGTGGCCTTAAAGGTGCTGTAAGATCAATGACTTTGATTCTCCGGCTATCGATCACTTGACCTGCTCTTCAAGCGGTCATGTTAAAACGACATTAGCCATTCACGATTAACGACAACCGTTATCCCGTTCTCATCTTTTGGGGTTTCAAATCCCAAGGACTCAAGAAATGCGATGGCTAAATCAGAGTGCTCTTCACATTGAGAGCCAACTTGTAGCGTATAGATTGTATCGGGATAGTCTCTTAGATCATCGCACTCTTTATAGTCATAGATAGTGAAGACGAAATCCCCGTCTAGAAGCAATGACCACTCCACTTTACTTTTGTCCATATCTTGGTAAGCAGGCTCACCTAAACGAGCCTTTAAATCGTTGAAAGTCGCTTTGATTTGATGTCCGAAATTGCAGGTCATATCTGCCCGACCTTGCTGTATTCTTTTACTCACTTGTTGACTCATTGTCTTGCTCCTCCTTGAAGCGTATCTTTGTTGATATATATACTATACCTCAACTCACCTGCTTAGTCAAATAAAAAATAAAAAGACTTTCAAACGGGTTTGCTACTATGGTGCAACACTTCCCGGGAGCACGTTAGACCTATTAATGGTGCCCCCGGGAACGGACGGCCCGAATGGGCCTAGGGCTTTAGCCCGGCATCTAGCCCGGCCTTAGCCCGGCCCTTTGACCGCCTTTATCCCGGCTTTAGCCCGGCCCGTCGGCTAATACTCTCCGTAACAGTCCGTCCAAGTCTCGCCCGTTTCTTCACCCCATTGTGATCGGGGGGCGAGTAAACTTCCGCTTTGGTTATAGTCGGCTCCGCACTTAACGCAAGTGTTAGTGAAGCGTGACAGGCTCAAGCGTCGGCCACAACACTCAAGTGAAGCCGGTTCACGGTAGGTCATGGTCGAGGTCTTAAACTCAAGTTGACCGCCGGCGTCGAGAACCTTTTGAAGGTTGATTCCGCCGTAACCGTCCGACCACTTACTGTCGGGGCGTCCTGTGTTAGCGAGAAGCCTTGAATGATCCTCGTTGAGTTGATTGATCAAGTCATCAATGGTCGAGTCCGGCGTGAACTTATCACTTGATGTGGAGAAGTCACTGAGACCGGCCACCGTGTGGCGGATGAACAACGTATTGAACGTCTTGGTTACTGAATGGGCCTTAATAAAGGTCATAGTGAATCGCTTTCTGAGTCTCTTACTCAAGTAGGTTAGCGTGATGTACAAGAGATAGTCGATCTCTCTATGATAGTCAAGTAAAAGAAACACTTATTTTCAAAAGATGCCGGGCGTCTTGTCTGCCGGGCATCTCGTTCCCGGGAGCACCATTCGGTACATTACGGGTACTTGCGAGCACCTTATAGTCCGGTAATGGTGCTGTTAGCCGACGGTGAAAAGGGGGTTTTTGAGACCCCCTTGGTTAAAGTAACGGAACTCGGTGAACTCGGTAAAGGCTTAGGCGATAGCCATCATACAGATCACGCTAGTGGTAAAGGCCATCACGCTCGTGATAACGGTATCAACTGAGTCAACCGGCTCGGCTAAAGCGGTGATGATGATGGTTGTGGTAAGGGCTAAAATGATCATGGTCAATCTCCTTGAATGACTATTGAGTTTTAAGGTCAACTTAACCTTATGAGGTATACTAACTCGGCTTGACCCTCAAGTCAAATAAAAATGAGGCCATTTTTAAAATACTTTCAATGACTTAACAGCACCTTTAAGGGCTACTAATGGTGCTGTTTAAAGCGGAACTCAGTTCCTAGTTGTTCACATGCACGCATGTGCACATACGCATGTACGCATACGCATTTCATCTTATACTATCCGGATTTTTTAGGCCGTATTTTAGGGCCGAATATATTTACATGGGGTACTAAGCGACCCCTTAAAACCCTCAAATCAAGGGTTTAGTCAAAAAAAAGACAGCCCCCAAGTAGGCGTTTTTACTACACTTTTTCAACTAGTTTTAAAATAGGAGAAAGTTTTATTTTACTTTGACTATACGGTGTGCCTATACTGATTAAGTCATTAGGGCACAGCCCATTCACTATAGCAACTAAAGGAGTTGAAAATGACCCCCGATAAACGCCAAAAATTACAAGCCTTATTATCAGAGGAATCATATACGGTAGGAGTTGAGGTTGAACAACGAGGAATACCCCGTAACTCAGGTCGATGCCTCATTGAAATCAACAACCTCATCAACGAGCATGCTGGGAGCCGATACTCGAAAAAGCGATTCAAGCAAGTATCAGACGGTTCAATCGATGGCTATGATGGCTGTGAGTTTGTAAGCGGTATCATGCATGGGCAACGTGATATGGAAGTCATTCAACAATCAGTGAGACTCATTCGTGAGCATGGCGGTCGCCCTCACATTTCATGCGGAATTCACGTTCATGTTGACGGCTCAAGGTTTTTGGCTAACCCCAAAGCCTTAATCAGACTAGTCAAGTTGGTTGATCGTTATGAGACTCACATGTATCACGCTCTTCAAGCGGACGCTCTTACAAGCGGTCAAGACCGTTCAGTTCACTTTAGACCCTGCGGTCGTAAAGGTTGGTCAAGACCCGTTGAGGCGACCCTTATTGACCGACTTGACGCTCTAGGTAAGAACCCGACCATAGACCAAGTAAGGGACGCTTGGTATAGTGGCCCCGAGGGCGGATCATGGCGGACTAAGTATGATGATACTAGATACCGCTTGCTCAACCTACACTCCTTATTTTATCAAGGGACTATTGAATTCCGTTGCTTCAATGCAACGGTTCATGCAGGCCGTATCAAGGCTTATATTCAACTAGCCATGCTCATTACGGCTCAAGCCTTATTGACGAGTAGGGTTGTGAGAGGTAAGCGTTCATTTGACCCGACCAAGGCTCATTATGAAGTGAGGACTTGGTTACTCAAGTTAGGAGCCATCGGTGATGAGTACAAAACCATGCGGTTACTATTGACCCGCCACTTAGAGGGCAACGCTTCATGGCATAGAACGGCCCGTTAAAGGGCTTTAGCCGGATTAATAGGGCTTAAGGGCTATGATGATATAGGTTGGGTACTAAAGAGGGCACAGAGGCTAAAATAAGGCTCATTAAGTATGACTTGATAGGTTGACTTGATGAGTCATTCACTCAGTCCTACTAAACCTGACTGAACAGCACCATATAGCAATAGCCCTATCCTTATGGTGCTTTGCCGGCCCACAGCACCATTGATGTGGCCTTATTTCGGGCATATTTGCCGGTATCAAAAGGACTAGCCCCATAGAACTGACCGACTCCCGTTTCAGTGATCCGTTCTTTTAAAAAATTGCCCTTATACACCGTTCAATTTCCATGAAAAAAGGGGTTAGTTTGCATGGGGTGTTGATGAGGGTGTTGATAGGGGATGTTGATATGGGGTGTTGATAGGGGGTGTTGATTAGGTACCGAACTTAATGGCCTTGATTAGAGTGTCTTTTAAAATCTTTTTTAAGTGCTTGGGTTGTTTGATGAAACGCTTTGGTAATTGGTTAGCGTCGAGATGCTTCATGACTGTACGCCCATGTAGAGTGCTAGGGTCGGATGAGAAATAACGATCAGTCTGCCCAAAGGCTTTGCTTAGGTTATGTTTACTCCCGGGGTTTTGAGCGATGAGAGCGTCTTTCTTAAACTTTTCATAGTTGTTACTTAACTTGATATAGAGGTCGACTTGTTTTTGGCCATCGAGTCTATATAGCCGTTCAAGGTCATTAAGCCATGCGAGTGCTTGGCTTTTCGCATTGGTTTTCTTCTGCATAGATTCGATAAGTTGAATACTTTGTTCTTTATTCATGAGTCATACTTTCTTTAAGAGAGATTAAGGTGAGTGATTAACCCGGGGGTGCTAATGGAGCCGGGTGAACATTTTTTAATTTTTGGTCGGTCGAGTGTCTTTGACTATCAGCAACACCTACAAAACCGCTAGGCTATCCGGCCTGCTTAGGGTTTAAAACAGTCCGCCTCTGCTGTTGTTCGACAGAGGATTATGATCCTTATTGATCTCTCCATCTTTTCTCTGAACTTCTCTAATTTTTAGTACAAGTTCCTTGAGGGATAAGCCTTTATTTTTAGCATACCCGATTAGGGTTTTGGACTTCCCCATCACAGACCGTGAGACTGAGAACGAGTATTTGCGGTCTCTGTCCATCTTGATTTTAAGTTTCTTTGTACTAAGAGGTCTCTCTTGAAAGAGGTAGACGAGTGTCGTTCGACTTGAATCGAAACTAGAGGGTTTGCCGAGGATTTTGTTGAGTGCGACTCTTGCAGATCTAAACCCTTTTGAGTCCACGGCGTTCGCTTCATCAAGGCTATCCATAGCCTCCACTGCTTCTAAGAGAGCATTTTCAAGGATGTTAATTGCTTCATACACACCCTCTTTTTTTGGCCCGATGTTATTCATCTTACTGTACGGGCCATTTCTTCCGGTATAGCAGAGTTGCTTTATTCGATCCATGAGGGACTGCGTGGTGAACTGTCTTCTGTCCAATCTTGTTCGGCTTTTGCGTTGTCCTTGTGCTTTGTCGATGATGATCCCTTGATCGGGTTTTGCTGTGTCTGATACGACCACACTGAGTCTGTACCCATCTTTAAAGTTATAGTTTAACCGGTTCTTGCGGTTGCCTGTGATTTGGCCTTTTCCGAAAAAACTATTCAACTCTCGCTCGATCATTCGGACAACTGCGGAAGTTGACGAACGGTTTTGGGTTAAGTTTTTTTGATCGATAGGAATGTTCCGATTTAACGCTTCTCGAATCTGCATGGTCTGCTCCTTAATGGCGTAAGATTGTTCATAGTACGTTCTTTCTTGGTCAAATGGAGATTTTATTTTATTTCAACCGGGCTTGGATTTCAATCTTTTGGTTTTAGATAAGCCTTTGACTATCAGCAAATGGGTAAAATCCGAACACCTTGACGGGTGGGTGCTTGGGCGTTTAGAATCTCTCTACCTAAAAGACATGAAAGAGCAGGACTATAATGAACAAGGAACAGGCAATATCTTTAGTTGAGAGTTACCTCGATGACTTAAAGCGGATCGAGAAAGATCATCCTAAGCGTGCTAAAAAGGTAAAGGCGGTGTTTGGCCGTGAACCGGATAAGACCGTTGCAGGAGGTGCGATTATTAAATATTTTGCGAAAAAAGAGGTCGGCACTCCGATGACTTTTATGCTTTTCGTAGGGCAGGATGACATAGAGATCAGCAACCCTAATCGTGCAATCAAGACTGCTTTAGGTAAGCCGACACAAGGCAACTTCCCGGCACGTGTCCCGTTTGACGATTTCAAGAAGAGCCGAAAGATGCAGGCTACACTTAAAAAGTATTTTGGCAGATAGGAGACATAAAGTGAGCACTCCCCCGAATGTTGCCGATTTTATACGAGGCTTGGCACGCTTGATTAATGAAACGGATGTTGAGATTGATGCCGGTGGTGTTGACATTGGGGTCTACAGTCGTTCAAGTGGTCGCTACCTTGGAGCGGTCACCGTTGAGGACGATTCGGTTGACTTCTATGTGAGTACAGAGGACAGCAGTCCGGATGTGAGTGTCTTTCTTGATCAAAATCTAGAAAACGAGGAGGATGAAGATGAACCTGTATGAAGCAATCGAGATACTTGAGGGTCGGCGAAATGCATGGCTCAATCTCCAACAGAATATCGGTGTTATCGGGGGTCGTATGAAAAAATATGGCCCATACGGAATAAAGATCATTGGCCTATCGTTCAGTGGACTCAAGAAGTCCGTTGAGAAGATGGGTGGACAGTTTAGGCTCAAGAAAATCAAGGGTCGCAATGTGGGCACAGTGAAGTTCGGCGGATATGACTTTAACGTCGTTCATGAGCCGGATGTCTCATCGGGCGAGGGAGAATTAATTGTGTTTTCAGACGGTACGTTGTAGAGTAATAAGACACATTTGAACAACAGACGGGGCGTGAGTATCTTTGCGGATGGGTTGAACAGTAGAACACCTTAACCCTTTTACAAAGGTGCTACCATGAAACCAAAAAAAATGACTGTTAGGGAAATGGATAGGGTCAATACCTTGATTGATCACTCCTCTCGCATTGACCGGCTTAACCTAAGCCAAAGGGAGCGTGCCTTGGCTTACTTAATGTTCATCGTTGAACGTAATGCAAGCGAGGACTTAAAGGTATACGCTAATCGATTCGATGACCTTGTTCGCCATGCTCAAAAGACGGAGATCTTGATTAAGATAAGGGAGTGTGCCTTGGCAGTTAGGCGAGAGAATGGCTCTTAGCGTTCGGGCATCCAAGTGGCGGTTTGACCTCGGTGGTAACGGGGGAGCATCCGGCCTAAGTACGTTAAACGGCTATCGCCCTCTCGCTTCATGCGGTTGACCGCTTTGCCTTGCTCTAAGCCGATAACTTTACCGTTAGGCATCTTGAATACGAGTATGTTTTTTGCGTTGCTACGGGGGACGGAGTTATTAAACATGCTCTGTAATGCTTTAACATCACGGGCTACCGATCCGTAAACTGATGGCCTCTTGATGATACGGTCGGCAAGGCTAGTTGATTCGTAAACTTCTAATAAGTGATATAGGCTCATTGTATGCCCTCCTTTTCATTTTGCTTATTATAAGCCTAGGCTTTGTATTGATCAACCCTTGTCGCCGGTTCTAAGGCCGGATTATGAGTGAATGTGAACCATACCTTAACTAGAGCCATATCTTTAGTGATTTGACCATTCTTGAGGTTTTTAGTGATAGGTTGAATGTCGATGATATCTTCATCGGGGAGAGTCTCGGCATACTCAAGGGTTACCCACCGGCGTTTAAAGTGTGATGAAGTATTTCTCGGCGTATATGTGAATGATCTAGACTCGTCTTCCGTACCCTCGGTTTGAATGGGGTCATTTTGGGGGCTTGTTTTGACCGGTGTCGCATCTTCTGAGGATTCATGATAATAAGTAGTGATTCGGTTCACACTCGGCTTAGAACGCTTAATACGTCGTTTCCTAGTTTTGCGTTTACCGGTAGCCTTGATAAAGGGTAAAGGCTCAACTGAGTTTTTCTTTTCAAACTCACCTCTTTGGATCTTCTGTAAAGCCGTTAATGCTATGATCACCATAATCAATGGGGCTTCGCCGATACTCTTATCACGGATCATATCTGAGGTAGCCATATACTCAAAAATGTTACAGTTGTTCGGCACTTCTAAGCCAACCCAAGGGGTGTGGGCTTCATCGATTACTTGAACAAGATACCCATCTTCATGTTCCATCGGAATCAAGAGGGTTTGATCAAGGTCGGGTTGGTTTGATCGAGGGGTCATGCTGTGATCAGTGATCAAGATGCCCATAATATCGCTGTTATCTGTACCCTTTCTTTTAACTTCAAAAGAGAAGTTGCACTCGATGAAGATCTGACCGTTGGGCATCACCGGCTTGGCGATGATCGTTTCCGGATTGTCTAAACAGAGGTTTATGATGCTCTCAGTCAAGCGGATTCGTTGCCGGCTTGCGTGGACTCTTCTTATCCCCATGTAGTAATAGAATAGCGTTGTGAACGTCTTGAGGTGATTATTGTACTGCTCAGTCGTCCATCTGTTGAGTTGATCCGTCATGTACTCAATGTTCTCGGTCATCATGTGATCGGCCCACACTGAGTCATTTTTTTCCTCTAAGTTGAGGATTCCATTTTGACTCTCAATGAAGCGTTTCCACTTTTGCTGTAAGTATCGTTCTTTACTGACCTTGTTCATCTTCACTCCCTTTGAGTAAATATTAAATGATGATCAGTTGTACCTCGCCTTAAAGTTATAGTCAAGTAAAAAATATATTCTTTTTTATTTGCCTATCAACTCCCTAATAAACGGGGGGATTGCTTGAAGAAACCGCCATAACTCTTTGAAGCCCCACCGGTCAATCACGTTAAACTCTTCTAAAATCACCAATACGATAAGTATCGCATAAAGGCCAAATATGGAGGCCGGCACAACGACGAATACATTGAAAAATCTCTTCCACTTTTCTCTCGGAGTCATTTTGGGAGGGATTACCAATTTCACCTTGTCTGTCTCTTTGGGTCTTCTTAGATCCTCTACATTAGCACCAACGGCGTATACTTTCATTGGTGCTTTAACCCCTTTCATTTTCCAACTCCCTAGGTTCGCCATCAACATGCCACCACGGACACTACTCGCACTCGCATACTCTCCGGCAGTCTTACTGAGTAGTGTCTGTCCACCTCCTGCCAAAGACATAATCCGAGCACAGATGTTTTTGTGAATCCCATCCACCTCAACCGGCTTCGCCCCTCTCGCCACAAATGCTTTATGGTTACTGTGCATCATTACGACACCGCAGTGAATACCAACCCTTGATTTTAGTCCAACGTGTTTCTCTACGAGTGAATGATACTCCTTGCAGTACATTAAGGCTTCTCTCATAGACTCAAAAATCAAGAGAGCACCGTCAGTCTTATCAATCTCAAGGCCATCGTATTTTATTAAAAGACCTCTGAATATCCGGTCGTATACCCTCATTGCTTCACTCGCACGCTTGTCTCCGACCTTTTCAAAATACTTTGTCGAATTTACAAGGTCAATAATGACCAAGATGGCAAACGTGCTGTTCATTTACGAGTCTGCTTTCTTAGACTCCAACTCTGCCTCTATTTTGGCAAGTCGAGTATAAACTTCGCTAGGTGTGATACCGGCTTGGATTGTTGTCTCTACACGGGCTAATCTTTCGCTCGCATCGTTATCTTTGGGCTTAAGTTGGTTGTTGATCACACCAAAAACTTCAATCCGACCCTGCCGGTTGCCCTCTATCAAATGCTTGCAGTCATCTAGTTGATGTTGTAGTGCCTGCAATTTGGCTTCAATCTGCGTTACCTGCTTTGAGAACGACCATAGGAGTCCTGCCCCGGCGACGAGTGCCGGCATGACCTCTTTGATAATATCTGTAAAGCCTTCCATTTCGCTCTCCTTTTTTTCTGTAGATATAATCACAGTATATATTAATGCGATCCATGTGCATAGAACTGATCAGTTTCTTTGTGCACATGCGTGCACCGTGTGGCGACCGGGGCAAAAGCGACCCGTTAGGGACGCTGTGCCCCTGTTAGTCGTATGAAAAAGCCCAATTTTTTAAAAATTTTTTCTTAAGCGGTGTTATAGGTGTCTTTTTGTTTAGGAGTGTAAGTCATGCTTGCGATTGTCATTCTAACTGCGTTTGTGGTGGCGATTAAAATGCTTAACGATCCTATGGCCGTACTGCCGGAGGATTGCAAAGATGACCCTTGGTATGATGAAGTCGGTTGAAACATTGACTATATGTGTTATTATTTTGCACGTTACTTGAAATCAAAGACAATAAGGAGTGCCCAAATGGCCAATCTACAGACTATTATTGAGAGTATTAAAGAGCGTCTCGTTCTTGATGAAATCTACACTATGCCCGACGCCGAGGTTGCCGAGTATCAAGCAAAGATCGACAAGGCAGGGATGAATAAGGATCATGCCGGCGTCTTAATGTATCTTGTTCGTGGCAAACACTTTAACTCACCTCGTAAAGCGTGTCCTGCAAGAGAGTGCGAGAAGATCGCCGGTAAAAAGGCTCTTGATGATCTTATTGGCTTAAAACTTGTCGCTCCGGTAAAAGCCGGTGGTCGCACCACGGGCTATTATGCAACAATGGACGGTTTCCTCATCGGAAACGGACTCATTCGTCGTCAACTTAAAGTTTAAGAGGTCACATGAGTGAGCAAGTTGTCGTAGTTTTCTGCAAGATTGTTGGTTCAGAAGAGCAGACTGTTGAACTGTTTGACGGTACGGTCGAGTTGAGTGGTGAATACCCTAATTCGATTCATCGAGTAGAGAAAACGGGTTGGCAATGTTATACCCGACGGGCTTTTTGTCTCCCCCGGAAAGACGGCGTTTTCGCAGAAATTAACGTCTATATCCGGGAGTCAGACATTGATAAGTTTACCGACGAGAAGATACTGAACGCAATCTTTGACACATTTGACTCAGAGGCCAACATCTAACATAGGAAAGTAGTATATGCCGTTATATAGATATAAGTGCAGAACGTGCACAAGAGAAGTTGAATTGCATCAGAGAATGGCCGAGCGTAAGACACCCGACGAGTGTAAATACTGCGATTCGCCGGATATGTATCAAGTCATTACTGCCCCCACATTTGTCTTAAAAGGGCGTGGGTGGGCGAATGATGGATATAACTATGTGAAGACCCCGGCAGATGAATTGCCGGGATACTCCGACAAAGACAAGCAGGTGATTCTACCAAGCAGGAAGCAGGACATAAACCCTCCGGCTCCTGTGCCTGCACCATCTGTTGTAAGTGAGGATGATGCATGACTTTCTTGGGAGAATATAACAACCCGACCATCCCCGGGTGGAGATCGCCACTCCGGTGGTTTTATGTGTCTATCAAGAGAGATAGTAAAGGTGCTCCTGTATTTGAAGTTCCAACGTCGGATTTCTTTAAAAAACGCCCGGATGGGGCGAATCCGAGCCGGGGTAATCCTCATACTCCTTGGCACAGGATTGAAGAGCACATTGATACAACTCATGTGCACATATATGCCGAGAGTGAGGATCATGCTAAAACTCGGGCAAAGACACTTTACGAGCAGGAGTACCCATGAGTGAGAAGAAATTAAGTCCGTTACAGAGCAAGAAGTTCATGGCTTACCTTATTGCCGAGGCCGGTTGGAAGATAATCTTAGGGTTTCTTCTCTACACTTATGGCAGTGGTATAGAGCATTATAGTTTTATGGTTATGATGACACTGATTATCGTCTCCGGCTTTATACAGGTGGGTTACATACTTGGTCAGACTGCTCTTGACAAATACGTCTATCTTGCCGAGAACACACTTGATCAAGATCCAAAGAACCCGAAGCAATAGCGTTTGCAAGTCTTTGATAACCCTCCGGAGAAATCTCTACAACATCGATTCTTGTATGAGTCCACATAGGCTCTAGATGTTCTTTGGTACGCTCCATATTGATACGGAAATCAGAGCGTGACTCTTGCGGAGTAAGGCCAAGTTGCACGCTACTTAAGCGACCACATTTTACTTCAAACATAGTATCTCCTTGTTGAAATGAACCATTATATCGTAATAACAATGACTCCGATTAGGGGAGGAAATCAAGTCTTTACAAGTGCATCAACGTCTTTTCGCACTATGGAAGAGGCACAAGAGTACGCTAAAGGGAGTGTATCGTGCCGTGATGCCCGAGTAATACTTAAAACAACGACAACTCCGATAGATGGAGACCATGAAGTTTCAGAGGTTTTAGTGTTAGAGCGAATGCCGGCAGTTAAGTGATTTAAAAAAAAGTTAAAAATAATTTTGACTTTCATTTCATCCGGAGTTATATCTTTGACTATCACTTTAACCGGCTTTTCAAAGCCATTGACAATAAGGGTTCAAGATGAACGCAATTACTCCCCGACACCGCTTTTATAATACGAGCCTACGACCTGCATGGTCGGGCATCGAAACCATCAACGCAAGAAGTGCCGACGAGGCTCTTGAGACCGCCGGACTTAATTGGGACGTAAGTGTACAACCCATGTACCTCGGGAACGGCGAGAAAGTACCCAAGGCAAACGCTATTACACGCAACGATAACGGCTCAGTCCTAGGCGTTGTTGGTAAGCAGTATCGCCCTATTCAGAACTCCGAATCACTATCATTTTTTGATGATGTGAGACATCAACTCCCCGACTTTAAGTATGTGAGTGCAGGCTCGATTGGACTCGGCAAGCGAGTATGGTTGCTCGCCGACTTCGGTGGCTTTGATGCTCAATCCGGCGATGAAGTGAGAAAGCAGATTCTACTGTTTAACTCACATGACGGTTCATCAAGTATGAGTTATGTATTTGTACCGGTTCGCCTGTTCTGTAACAATCAGATTGCCATGCTACTAAGCCAAGATAAACTGCTCAAGATTCGCCACTCACAGTCGGCTCAAACACGGATTAAGCAGGCTCAAAGCGTCGCCGGTCATGCCATTGAAAATTACTCAAATGTTGAGACAGTATTCAAGACGCTCGCCAATACGCCGTTAACCACCGGCCTTATCAAGTCATCCCTTGATGTACTTTACCCTCTTGAAGAGACTGAGGGACGAACCTTAACACGCCGTGAGAATACCCGTCGTGAGATTGTACGCTTGATTGACGAGGGGCAAGGTCAACATCATCCATCAACGGCGTTTAGCCTCTTTAATGCGTTCACTGAGTATTTTACTCACCACACGCAGGCTAACGGTGAGAACGCTAGTGAACGCCGGTGGGATAACAACCTGTTCGGCAAGGGTATGCGTTCAGTGCAGAAAGTGACTAACCACCTCATACTGCAAGCCGGTTAAGTCGGTAAATATGACCTGTGATCAATCCCCAAAAGGGTTATGGTCATTAAGGTCATAAGCGTCTGCGATCTGAAAGTCAAAGCATTCACAGATGATGGCTCGGTCAGAGTCAAGGCAGTCGCAAGGTACGACATCTAAGTCTGTTGCACCTATATCATTGGGTAATGGTGCAATCTCGGCATCACTATCCGAGTTGAGATCGGCATCTCCTCCGGGATCAACGTCAGAATCGACTCCGATATCAGACCTGTCTATCTCTTGATCTTTTCGATTCCGGCTATGTTCATCGCCCTTACAGGCAGACATTGTGATTGTGAGTGTTAAGAATGCTAAGGCTATTTTCTTCATGGTTCCCCCTTTAAAATTGTACCTAAAAAGACATTTAGCAGTCCTCTTTAAACAGGTCAATCGCCATAAAATAATATTTTATTTTACTTGACTATCAACCGGATAAGTTTAATAATAATCTAGGTTTAAAAAGGAGGGTTGATATGCCCATAGCATACATTATGATTGCCATTTATGTTTACGTTGTGTTCCCATTGATCCTGCTTGCTTTATCTTGTGCAATTTTTTAGGAGACGATGTATGCAGAGTATTACATACGAAGTTCGTGTGACCGATTCGGTTCAAGACCAAGTCGAGAGAGCCATTCCCTGTTGGAGTATGACCGAAGCCGGGAGGGTTAAAACCTTTCTTTTAAGGCAGATGATTCTTGAGACTGAATCTGAGAGAGAGGGTACACCGCTCCCCTCAAGTGAGGATATTGAGTCCATCATGTACGACAAATATCAAAAATCTGTCGTGATTGTTGAGGTCGAAAGGGCGATGGAGTCGCCGACTTTCTCCGACATTCTAAAGCCTTAAAAAGAAAGAGTTTTTTTATCTTGACTTTTGGTTTAGCAAGCCACAAATTGCTAACACTTAATATATTACCTTAAAGGAGGGTAAAAAATGAAAAATGACTTTGATGCCTTTACTGAAAAAGTGGGCAACCGGTTGATCAAGAACGTAAAAGATTTGAGTGACGCACTCGAGTGCAGTGCCTATAATCGTCTGCTCCCAAACTTACAGGTGGCGGTGACAAACCTACCTAAGTATTTGGGCGATAGGGCTTATGAGAAAATGGAGAAAATGGAATCATCTGCATGGAGGGACTTTTCCGGAGTAAAAGCGAGTCCTATGATTTCACCTAATCTGCTGTTTGACTTGGGGAGTAAGATCATTAGTTACCCATTTGTAATGAGTGATTTCATCGAAGCCTTAGAAGCCGGCCATGAATACGGTTGCAGGTGTCTATATGAGTCCGAAGCAAAGGGCGATTGGGTCAACGGAGTAACCGATAAATATGAAGTTGATTTAATCAAGCCTAGAGGTGATTTAAGCAAGCGTTTTAAGGTCAGAGTAAGCGTTAGAGGGTGCGAGTGGACATACTCATCTCATGACGATAATGATTCGGCAGAGTCTCATAGGCAGGCGATACTGACTCGTTTCCTTGATTGGAAAGAGGAGTACCCGGCGACTTTTGATCAATGGGATTATGCAGAGGCATTTTTAGAGGACATTAACATCACTGCCGAGGTGATTGAGTATCATTAAAACTCCGGGGTTGCAGGTGGGTTTGCAAAACCTCAGATTTTAAAGTAGACTATGATGTATACTTAAAAGGAGTGTGCATTATGGTTAGTTCATTGGGCGGTGATTATACCGAGTTAGAAATCGATTTGATTGACCACAACCCGTGGAACCCAAATCAAATGAACGATAAGCAGTTTGAACGGCTCATGAGAGAGATCGGCGAGTCCGGCATGATAGCACCTATACAGGTTGTTCCGATGGATGGCCGGTATAGGATCATCGGAGGTGCACATCGTTTTCAAGTCTGTCAACTATTAGAGTATGAACGCATTCCTGCGGTGATTTTGACCGATGAGAAATGGCAAGATGAGGGTCTTCAAAAGTTAGAAACGGTCAGATTGAACATCATTAAAGGCGGTCTAAATGCTGAAAAGATGATTAACCTTTATAATGACGTTTCCGATCAGTTTGGCGACGAGGCTATGTCAGACCTATTGGGCTTTACAGACGAGCGTGCATTGGCCAAAATAATAGGCGACGTTAAGCGTAGTATGAAAGACGCCGGACTGCCTGCGGAGGCTATTGAGCAACTAGAGCATGAAGCGGACAAGATAAAAGACTCTAGTAAGTTCCTTGACCGCTTAGGGGCTATTCTAGAAAAGATATATGCACAGTATGGTGACTCAGTTGACAACCGTTTTATCTATTTTGATTGGGGTGGGAAAAAGCACCTTTATTTGGAAACCACCGGGCCGACTTTTAAGCGAGTTCAGAAAGTGATGGCACACATTAAAGATAACGATCTGAACGCAGACAAGTTCTTTAGAGACTTGATGGACAAAGCCCTCCGAGACTTAGAGCAGGAGTCCGACGATGGGTAACAGAGACATACCGGTAGACGTTCAGCATATAAGACATAAAAAGTTTAAGGTGCTTCCCTTTTACCAAGAGATTCTTACTATGTTTGAAGAGGGTCAATCGCTCCGCACAGTGGCAAAGTTCTGTCGTGCGAGGGGCTTTTTCGTTGAGGATGGAGACAGTACTCTACTTTCGGGCTTAAGTCGCCTTAGATCAGATGAAGTCACCGGCTACAACAAGGAGTTTAAAGCACCTCAGAGAGCCAAGGAAAATCAAGATTTGATTGATCCGAAGTCTTTGATTGAAATAGACACGACCGATGAGTTGGAACGCTTATATCGATTGCAGTTAGGTCGGGTCAACATGGCGGTTAAGTTTGAACGCAAGATGAAAGTCCTCAACAGAAATATCGTCCGTGAGGTCGAGGCTTGTGCCTCTATTCTTCAAAGGAAACATGAGGTCGAGAATGTTGATGGAAACAATGGCATTGTAAATAATCTTACAGTTCGCCCGGAGATAGAGTTAAACTTAGGGGAACAGAGCACTAAGGCTTTAAGTAGTCCGGAGAGTGCGAGTAGAGTCCTCTCCGTAGCGAAAGGGTTAGCACGTCTTGGCTTGGGTGCTCCAACTGAGTCGGGCACTATTGATGTGCTTGACGAAACTAAGGAGACTTAAAATGTCGGTCATAGTGAACAGCAACGGTCGGGCACATAGTCAACGCTCTAGTGAAGAAGAGTTGGCCTTAGTTATGGCCGAGTTAGAAAACCTATCTCCCGAAGAACGTGCTCTTTTAGAAGCGACGATGAAAGAGTTGCACTCCGGACAGAATGAGATCGTTAAAGCAATCTCAAAACAGAGATGGCGATGGACTCCGGTTGACATGGACACATTTCTCGATGATCCCTATTACCTAGGCGAGTCCTCAAAGACACTTTATCCGAAAATTAGAGCCGATTTGAAAGAAGCCTTAACCTCCGGTCGGTATCGTGAGATGGTACTCACCGGCGGTATAGGGTACGGGAAAACAACCTTTATTTCATTTGCAGTCGCCCGGATGCTATATGAGATATCCTGCTTAAGAAACCCACAGGAATCTTATGGTCTGAGTGCAGGGTCTGAGGTCGTTGTGGCTCTTATTTCAAAGAGTCTGCACGTTGCTCGTCAAGTCATGAAAACTGCTGTAGAAGATAAGTTAAAAATAAGCCCATACTTTCAACAGCATTTTAAAGGCCGGGCAAACCGTGATGTTACGTCATTCCCACACAACGTCATGTTAGTAATAGGCTCATGCAACTCCGAGCGTGTCTTAGGTATGAATGTTATCGGAGGTGCGATGGACGAGGCCAACTTTATGACCACTAAAGGACAGGTGATCAAAGGGCAGGCCGGGGCTAAAAAAAGCATTGCTCAGTATGATTTGGCCGAAAAGGTTTATGCGTCGATTGTTCGTCGTATCAAGTCTCGTTTTTTAAAGTCTGCAAATGACCTGCCCGGACTTATGGTGCTTGCTTCATCGGCGACTACTGTAAACTCTTTCACAGACAGAAAAATTAAGGCTTCGACAAGTGATCCCACGGTATTTGTTAGGGATTATGCGAATTGGGAGGTAAAACCGCAGGAGAATTTCTCCGGAGAGAGGTTTGAAGTAGTGGTCGGAAATGGTGGTTTACGCTCAAAAATACTGAACCCGGATGCCACAGACTCAGAGCGTCGATACTATACAGAGGCCGGGTGTCGTATAATCAATGTGCCTATAGAGTATGTAGAGGACTTTGAACGTGATCTAGAATCGGCGATAAGAGACATTGCCGGTATCGCCACACATGCCATATCTGCCTACATACACAGGCTTGAAAAGATTGAAGATGCGGTGGTGAGATACGATCATGTCCAAGGTTATCAAGCGATTGGCCATCCCTGTACGTCTGATGAATACACAATGAACACTAACTTTGATTTCATGTGGGGTCGTTTCTGCCGTAAGGGTAAACGCCGTCTCAAAGGGGGGCATGAGGAATATGTTTGGCGTCCTAAGAACGCACCGGGGAAAGCAAGATATATTCACATAGACACTTCTCTGTCCGGTGACTCAACGGGCTTTGTTATGGGTCATATAGACAGACATATTGAAGTAATTCGACGGAATGAGAGTGGTGAAGAGTACTCTGATGTTGCACCTTTTATAGTTATTGATCTTCTTTTGAGAGTAAACCCACCCGACGGCGATCAAATATTCCTCCCGGACGTTCGACGTATGGTTTATGAACTGCAAGAGCATGGGTTTCATATTGCAGGCATGTCCTGTGATTCTTATCAGAGTGCAGAGATGATCCAACAGATGAAGAGGCGTGGGGTTAAAGCAGATGTTTTGTCTGTTGATAGAACCACTGATCCTTATGACGCTTTGAAGTCTGCACTCTATGAGGATAGAATCGCATTTTATGAGTATGCTCCTTTAATCAACGAACTTAAAACCCTTGAATATGACTCAATAAGACGTAAAGTAGATCACCCGGTTGCCGGCTCCAAAGATGTGGCCGATGCTCTCGCAGGTGTAGTTTATGGCCTTATGCAGATGAGACAATCTGCACCTCTTTTAATCAATCAGAGTAAAGGGAGAGTTGAAAATATTTCGTGGATAATGGAAGATAACAAAGTTCCTTGGAAAGCAGGCAACCCTTTGCCTGCAAAATATGACAATGACGCTAACTCTCCACTCCCAATTATAATAGGTTAAATCATGGGTCTAAGTAAGAACGCATTACAGAAATTAAAAGGGTGGTACTCCGGAGAGTCCAACACTGCCGACTTAAAACGTGGTGAGGATAGCGTAAAGCCATCTGTTACGGGTTACCATGCGTTTGGTGCTACCGGGTATGACAACCTTTCCTCAACGCTTAAACTTGAAAACAGTATGCTAGAGCGATACGCAGACTATGAAGAGATGGACGATTATCCGGAGATATCGTCTGCCTTAGATATTTATGCTGATGACGCTACTGTGCCGGATAGTCTCACCGGGTTTACCGTTAACGTAAAGAGTAAGTCTGACGAAGTAAACACACTTCTGAATACGATGCTTCATAAAAAAGTAAAAATTGATGAGCAGATTTGGCCCATAACAAGGACTCTAACTAAATATGGAAACGCTTATGCCGAGTTGTTGGTTGACGATACCGGGGTTGTTGGCATAAACCCCTTGCCATCTCCGACTGTAAGAAGAATAGAGACAAAAAAAGGCTCCCTTTTAGGTTTTGTTCAAGATTCGTCCGGCAAGTTTTCTGTTGATAAAGGTATGATCATAAAGGCTCTGAAAGATCCGGATGGCCCTAGGTTGGTCAAGGGTTCAGAGACAGTTATATTTGAGAGGTCAGAGGTTGTTCATTGGCGTTTAATAGGCAAGAACTTAGCGAGTGAATATGGGTATAGCGTTTTAGATTCGGCGAGGTGGATTTGGCGTCGTCTTGTTATGGCCGAGGACTCAGCATTAGTATACAAATTGACACGATCTCCTAGCCGGTTTGCCTTTTACATTGATGTAGGAGATCTCCCATCGGGGCAAGCGATGGCATACGTCAATCAAGTCAAACAGCAGTTTAAGAAAAAGAAACTGTACAACCCGGGTACAGGTAAACTTGATTTTAGAATCAACCCTCTTGCTCCCGATGAGGACTTTTTTATACCCACCCGTGGAGGGCAGGAGTCAACTCGTATTGATATAATGCAGGGAGCAGACAGTCAGTCAGTTGCTGATCTACAGTATTTTAGAAATAAACTATTTTCTGCGTTGAAAGTACCGAAATCATATTTGGGTGCGGACGGTGCGACTAATCGTGCTTCTCTCTCACAGGAGGACGTAAGATTCGCTCGTACAGTTATGAGGATTCAGAGAGAGGTCAGAAATGGACTTAAGCGTATGTGTGAGGTTCATTTGGCGATCAATGGTATCGATCCGGCGAGCGTTCAGTTTGATATAAAGATGAGTAACCCATCGAGTATTTTTGAGATGGCACAGATTGAACTGCGTAACGCACAGGCAGACAATGCACGTTCTCTACTTGAGTTCTTCCCGAGGACTTATGTTATGAGCCGGGTATTTGATCTTCCGAGAGAAGAGGCAGAATCTCTCTTAGATCAAAAGGCACAGGAATCGACAGACAAGATGAAAGCATTGGCACAACGACAACTAGAGTTAAGAAAAGAATTCCCGACAGTTGACCCTGCGTTATTGCCTGTTATAGAATCTTATACAAAGCACAAACATGAAGAGGACTCAGATGTTGATTGACCCCAAGCAGGCCGAACGAGTGTTTGAAGACACTTATGAAGACAGAATTCGTGCACTCGTGTGCACATGTAATGAAAAAGGTTGGTCTTTAGTATCAACTAAAGCGGACTCTGCTCATGTAATAGAGTCGGATGGTCGTTTGGCAAAACGGAGTTATACTTTCACCGAATCGGGTATTGATTGGGGCAGAGCATATTACTTGGAAACTTTCCCATCATCGGATGCTGTAGGTTTAGTGTCCAAGACGATCAGAGATTTGGCTAAGAATATACTTGAAAGCGATGATCCTAAAATAAACCGGGAGAGCCTAGGTCAACTTAGTCAACACGCCAAAGACTATATGTCAGTTCCGAGTGCTATGAGTGTACTCTCCGGCGGAGAGATGGTCGAGTTCTATGAAGAGAACAAGGAATCAGTCCGAAAATCATGCCGGGGAAACCTTGGTGACATAGAGGCTTCAATCAAGATTACTTACTATACTAATATGAGTCAAAAAAGAATGGTTGAGCATCTTGATGAGATCAAGGCGACTTTAACTACTTGTGCAAAGGCTCTTGACACATTAGAATGTCATGGCGACGGCAATATCTTTTCACATATCGCAAACTTTAAGGAGAATGCGATTAAGGCTTCCGCTATAATCAAGCACTCCGGGTGTAGTCCGGAAAATATGGCGAAATCTGCCGATTACTTTTCAAGATCTTTATTAACTGCTAATATTTTAAAGGACTACGCTGTCCGAACAAACGAAGGGAATTAACACCATGTTACCATTCAAGCAATTCCGAGGTAACCTTGCGGAAGACCTAGATTTCTTAGGTTTAAGCACACAAGCCACAAACGCTCTTGCAGAGAGCCGTATTTCAGAAGAGACTTATGCTCCTATTTCTGAAAGCACCGAGTTGTCTTACTCAGAGGGAGAGTCTCCTTATGTGTCTGAGTCAACTTTGGAGCAGATCGGTGCTCTCGTCGACACTGATTCTCTCACTGCGGAAGAGGCAAATAGTATCATTGAGGGTCTTATGTCAAAGGCTCCGGAAGCCGACTGCGGTGACCTTTTTGATGCTGTTTTTGAGAGCCTACAGGCCATCGCCGAGGGCAATGAGATCGCAGAAAGCAACTTTGAAGCCGGTGACATTGAGAGTGCTCTTTTGACCATTCTTGAGTCAATCGAAAATAATGACATCACAGGTTTAGAGGCTATCCGAGTTCTTAATGCTATCATCGACGCACCTCTTGATGAAGATCTAGGCGGTCTGCGTGACGAGGTTGTTGAGGAACTTTCTCAACTTACTGAGTTGCGTAAGATCTTGAAAAAGGTCGGTGGATCGATCAAGAGAGTTACGGTAAAGAGAATGTCTTCCTCAGATCGAGCAAAGGCTCGTCAACGCTATCGCAAGAATCGGGCGAAGATCAAAAGACAACGAATCAAGCGTGGCAAGAAAGCAGTCGTAAAGCGAGCAAAGGAACTTATGGATCGGGCACGCAAGAAATTCAAGCGAGAGTCTAATGAGTTGGCTCAACGCCTCCGCAATCGTGCTCTTGCAGAGTCAACCGCATTCGCAGACGACACTCATATCGTTGAACGCATTGGTCGTGTCTTCTATGAGTTGACCTACCATGTGAATGAAGATGTTATTGCAGTGATGGAAGATCAATTTGACATTCTCTGCACTTCACTTTGCGAGTCTCAAGAGGAACTCGAGTTGGCAGTACGACCTTGTGTAGCGATTATCGCCGAATGCATGAGGGATATTGAACAGGGAAACTGCTAAACGAGTATGGGCGTAAAAGACGTATGCATTATCGCTCCGAGCGACGTTATCGTACTTTGCTCGACGTACTTCGCCCATACTTTCCCTCTCGAAATGGCAATAAGACAAAGCGACGTGTGAAAACTCCCTTGTCTAAAAAAGTATTAACTACTATGATAGACCCTAACTTAAAATACAAATCGTGGAATAGGCATTAGTATAATGAGCACTAAACTCTTAATCGACGCTATGCCCATCATGCTGACTCTTGATGAGTCAAGTAAGGATGGCAAAGTTATCGCCCGAGGCGAGTTTGCACGGTGCGATATCCCGACGCAGAATGGTCGCAAATACTCTCGTGCATTATATGAAAGAGAAATCACAAGACTGCAAGAGACGATTAAGCGTCGTCGTTGTTTTGGAGAACTCGATCATCCGGCAGACGGTAAGACCATGCTCCAACGTGTAAGTCACTTAGTAACTGACCTAAAATTGGAAGATGATGGACGGGTTGTTGGCGAAGCGGAGATTCTTGACACTCCTGCCGGCAAAACACTCAAGGCTATTTTGAGTGCCGGAGCAGAGGCAGGCGTATCAAGCCGAGGGTTTGGCTCAACTAAGCCTAACAAAGACGGATCTATGGATGTAGGTTCTGATTTTGTTTTAAGGACATTCGATTTCGTGGCAGACCCTGCCATGAAGACGGCCTATCCGGACGTATTTACTGAGGACACCGATACCCCGGAGTTTACAGTCGAAGACCTTGAAAACTCATTCCCGGAGTTAGTAGCGGAGGCACAGACTCGTTCAAAGATGGCTCAAGATGAGATCAATGATATTGTCGAGAAAGAACGCCAACGTGTTAGAGAGTCAATGGAAGAGGATTTTGCTCAAAAACTTGCGACGGCACTTACCGGGATCAGAGATGATCTTAAAGAGGATGTGCGTCAAGAGTATGAGCAGGCCGAATCCGCACAAGCACATGTTGCCCTGCATAAAATCGCCCAAATTGTCGGCCCAATGGTGAGCAGTGCTTCACCGGACGAGCAGACTATGAGAGACGCTTTAGAGTCAACTCAAATGCAAGTGGTTGAACTTGAAAACCAACTGCAAGAAGCCAAGGACTTATTACAAGTATCCGGGTTTGCTATGCACGTTGAGAGTAAAATCGGGGGTCACCCCAAGCGAGACGCTATTAAACGCCTTTTAGGTAAAGTGTCTCACTATCAAAACACGGAAGAACTCGACGCACGCATTGATGAAATTACCGAGGAATTTCATGTAGTGTTAGAAGCCGAACGTGCGAAAGAGCAAGTGGTCAATGAAGACTTGGAGCATGAAGTTATTCGCTTAACTGAGGAAACCGAGTCTTTACATGAGCAGATTGATACCCTTAAAGCCCAATTGAAACGGGCTTTAAATGAGGGGCATGACGCAAAAGTGACTGCTTACAAACAGAAGAAAGCATCCGGCTATACTAACAGTCAAGAGTTGATGAACTTGTTAGAAAACGCAGGAAACGAATCTCAAATTGATAAGGTTGTTGACCAATTTGGTCGCCGTTCGGTCTCTGATGATAGTCTAGAGTCCTTGCGTCAACGTCTGCAACGTGGCAACCTTAGAAAAGAGACAGCAACATTGGAAGAGGACTCTAGTTCTCCATCCCGAACATTAGACGTATCATTCTCTGAAATTAAAGCCTTAGCAGGCATCTAAGAAAAAGGACATTATCATGGAAGCAAGACGACTTCTTTCTGAGGGCGGTCAACGAACCGCAATCGACGCATCTTATGTGAACCAAGTATCACAAAAATGGCAACCACTTTTAGAGGGTATTCAGAATCCCTATCAACGTGGTGTTATGGCTATGGTTTTTGAGAACCAAATGGATCACTTACGCAGTCTCAATGAAGAGACTCTGAGTACCGGAGTAGGTTCTTTCACTAAGTACATCTTCCCGATTCTACGACGAGTCTTCCCTAACTTGATCGCTAACAACATTGTTAGTGTTCAACCTATGACTGCTCCTATCGGCGGTGTGTTCACTTACGAGCATAAGTACGGTGCAAGCAAAGGACTTGCGACTGAGGGCAATAATCTTCTTGAGGATTTCCAAAAGAACTACTCAAGCGAGTACATTGACTTTCAAACTATCGTCGCTTCCGGAAATGTTGATGGAGCCAAGGTTAAATGGGACAACCAAACTAACCAAGACGAGCGTATCCCTGTTAAATGGTTGCCGGTAGCAGTACCTAACACTGCTAAAGGTGTCACCGCACTAACGGTTTCTTGGAAGAGTGGTGGTGCAGACAAATCTCGTACTGCGAGTGCCACTAACTCAAACGGAGCCGGTGATGGTACTTCATTCAAAGTCAACTTTAACACAGGTACTTGGGAACTCGATGCCACAAATGATGTTCCCGACGCAGGAACCGCAATCTCTATCGCTTATTACTACGATTCAGAGCGTGTAGGTTCTAACAAACTCGGCGGTGCATTATCATCAACTGATTATGCTTCTGATGATCGTGTCTCTGCTATTCCCGACGTTAATCTCGACATTCAACTTGTCACCATTGAAGCGATCACTCGTAAACTCAAGGCTCGATGGAGTGCTGAAGCGGTTGACGATCTTCGTGCGTTCCACGGTCTTAATGCAGAAGCAGAACTCGTTGCAGGTATCTCTAACGAAATCGCTCTTGAACTTGATCGTGAAATCATCGATGACCTCGTTGCCGGTTCTAAGTTCTCTACAACTTACGACCTAGGTTCAACAGGTCTTATCGGTGGTGTGAATTCTGCGAGCGAGTTACAAGTTATTCGTGGTCTTCTCACTGCGATTGACTCTGTGTCTGCTAACATTCACCGTCATTCTTTGCGTGCTCCTGCTAACTTCGTCGTTGTTAGCCCGGAGATCGGTGCACTTCTTGGTCAACTTACTTCACACGGTGACTTCATGATGGTTAACCGTCTTCATGACCAAGTGACTGCTCCATCATACGGCCCAATGACTTCAAACTTTGGTGTACAACGACTCGGTACTTTGATGAACAAATATGCGGTTTACCAAGACCCATTCTTGTCAGCAGGTTCATCAAACAAAGACATTCTTGTCGGTCTTAAGGGACAAAACTTCTTGGATGCCGGTTATGTGTACGCACCTTATGTACCTCTCCAAGTTACTCCTACTTTCCTTGACCCCGACGATTTCACTTTCCGCAAGGGACTCCGTACTCGCTATGCAACCAAGATGCTCCGCAACGAGTTCTATGGTCGTGTAAGCGTAACGGGCATGCCTAATATCACCGGAGCATAAGTGATTTGAGTCTGTAAAGCCCTCGGGCTAAAGCAGTCAACGTCACACAAAAATATCGCCACTGACGGCTGTGTGAGCCGAGGCACAGGCCGGAGAATCGGTTCTGTACCTCGGCTTTCATCATTTATGGAGCAAGAAAAAATGAGTAGTAATAAGATTTGGCACTTAACCCTAACCCGAGCGACACACGCTACTAAGTTGACCTTTAGAGGTGACGGCGGTGGCGAGGTCACACTTGAGAGGGGAAAGATCACCATAACAAGTGTGAATCTAGGAGCAAACCTTGGATCACCGTTAGTGCGTGTAATCAGAGTCGAAGATAGGCACAAAGTGATTTCCGGTGCAGAAAGTAGACTTGATGCGGTTCAAAAAGCAGTTAAACCTCTCCCACGCCCTAAGCCTGCTAAGGTTGTGGAAGAGATCCCTGTCATTGAAGCCCCGGTTCCTGTAGTCGAAACTCCTGCCCCCGTCGTTGAAGCCCCGGCTCCTGCTGTCGAGGCAGAGCCTGTAAAGGTAGAAGTCGAGGAGCCTGCGGTCAGTCAACCATCAGAGGATTCTGCTAGTGAAGAAGAACCCTCTTCTGTTGAGCCTGTGGCGAAAGAAGAGCCTAAGTCTAAGCCCAAGCCTAGACCTCGTAAGAAAGCGACAACAACACGCAAGAAAACGGCTTCTAAGGCAACGGCTTCAAAAACTAGACGTTCAACTAAGAAATCTGACTGATAAAGGAGTTGGCGATGACCCACGTTAATGTGAAAACTAAGTTGAGTGCACCGCTTTTCGATGGTGTCGTTGTCAATGAGTGGATTGATGAAAGTGGTTTCAGTTGTGTGCAGATAAGGAAAGACGACGACTCTTTGACTGTTGTGTCGGAGCGTTACTACGATATTGAGTTGAGTGAAGATCTCATGGGGGAACAGGAGAATGTTCCTCCGAAAGATCAAGCCCCGGTCGAGCCAACGGCTCCTGTGGGTGCAGAGCCGGCAGGAGGGATGGGTGCAGTTGCCCCTATGCCTGTCGTTAAAGCAAAATCTAAGGAGACACTCAGTAGTGAAGACATAGAACGTGTCATTACTAAGGTTTCGGACGTGTCTTTGACTACTCTTAAGTCGATTGGCTTAAAGAGTGGCGAACTCTACCCACTTATGATTAAAATAAATGACGCTCTCCGGGCGACTTTATCTCACAAAAAGGAAAAGAAAGATGGCTAAACAACAGGACAATTTATTATTTGTCAGCAATCTCTCCGGGCGACACACCCGTCTAGGATCATCAAATAGTATTGCTATCACTAAAGACTTAGAAATCGGCGGTAACCTCACGGTTTTAGGTACGATGACTTACGTCGATAGTGAGATCTTGACCTCTGACAACTACTTATTCATGAATGGTGAATACACCGGGTCAACAACCTCAAAAGGCGGTTTGATTCTTAACGCATCAATCGATAACCTCAAGAGGGGATCATTGAATAGTATCACCGCATCGACTCGTACAATTGTTATTGGCAGTCATACCTCATTTGATGAGGGTGACATTATCGCAGTGGTTGGATCATCCGATAAACTAAATGACGGTCTATATGAGGTGGCACAGGCGTCCTCTAATCCCGATAACTCGTCAACGGCGATTGTGCTTAAGAGTGCTCTCAAGTCGGGCTTTGAGGATATGTTTAAAGTTAGTCTTCTCGATGAGAGCAACACTAGCGGTTGCATAGTGGGGTTATGTAACATCTCTGTAATCCGTTCAGACTCTAGTGCCGGAACTTTTGAAACCGGCTTTGGGAGCAACACAACCGGTGGTACTAACCTTATTTCATTCAATGATCTAGCAGGGGCAGGCGGTGCGAGTCTTCAAACTGCGTATGGCGTGAGTAACTCGATCTCAATGACTGCAAGCGATGGTTCACTTACTGTTGCACCATCGGGAACAACCGGAAGTGAAGAAGTAGTCGGGTTCTCAATCAGTGGTAATACGGCATCGACGGTACAGACACTCAATGCGAACGCACTTAATTTGAAGACTAACTCCGGTGAGTTAAACATCGAGTCAAGTGCAGGTAATGTGAATGTTAAGACAGCAAATACCCAAGACATTAAGTTGCTCACCGGTACAAGTGAGTCGAGCAACACTGATGTTTTTGGCCGTCTCCTATTAGACGGAAATGTTGTAAGTTTACGGGCTAATGGAAGTGCCGGTACATGTAACGTTTCCTCGGAGGGCACTCTTTCACTCATCTCAGACACAGGTGCTTTTATCGCTAACAGTTCTGCCGGGAATATGTTCTTAACCGCCACAGGAGGCAACAATGCTTTGAGTGCGGTAGGTTCGTCTGCGGATGTCTCTATCAGTGCAGGGGATAACCTTACTATTGATTCGGGAGCAGACACTAGTTCAACCGGCAAGGATATGACCTTAACTGCGACAGGCGGTGCGATTGCGATTACTACCGTTTTGCAGAGCACTGCTAGAGATGACATTGATCTTACTTCTGCAAAAGACATCGGTCTATCTGCAACAGAAGCGATTGCAGTATCTGCGAATGACGGTGCTATCTCAATCTCTGCGGTGACCGGTTCAAATAATACGGGTGGAATAACCATTGATGCAGAGCACAACCTAACGGCAACGTCGAATGCGACGGCTGTTTTCGGCAATGCGACACAGAATCAAATTACCAAGATTACCACGTTAGGTACAGGCACACCGTTCGGAACCGGCACATCAAAGTTGCAGTTGCTGACAGATGAGTTGACTGCGGAAGCACAGAGTTTCTTCTCAATCGAATCAGAGGGATCTTCTGCATCTAATGAGATTAAGGCGACCGGCAGTAATAGTACAATAGAGATCAACTCTACCGGTGACCTCACTCTTGAGACTGATGCTCAACTTATCGCACAAGGTGACTCTCTTTACCTCAAGGCAACTAAGACGGGCAGTGGAGAGTTGCTACAGTTAGTGGATGGCAGTAGTAACGAAATTGTCGCCTTAAATGATGAGCGTATTCGGACTAAGAGAACTCTGCTTTTAGGCGAAGATGTACTTCATAATGGGGCTTTGATTAGTGGTACAGGTACTGCGAAAACTGTGGGAGTAGGCATCAACGTGACTGTTGAAGCGAATGTTGAGATCGGAAATATCTTAGCGGTGACCACTTCTGCTCAGTTTGGCAAAGCACAGGCATCTCGCAGTGGGAATAGCACGACTGAAGAGTTAAAGCAAAACCCTCTAGGTGTGGCTATGGGCAATGGTAGCACCGGGGCAACAGCAACTGTGGCGATGAATACAGTTTTCGGTGCTGTAAGCCTTATTCAAATGGACGGTTCTGTAAGTAGCACAGACGTAGGCTTGCCGGTGTACTTGTCTGCAACCGCAGGTAAGGGTAGCACGGCATTTCCGACCGGTAACGGCGATGGGTTGACCCGAGTTACACAGATTGGCACACTACTATCACACAACGGCAGTTCTGTTACCGGACTGAGTGGTAGTATCACCCTCTATCCTGTACTATGGAATGTTGATTACGTCGTTGATAGATAATAAAGGATAAATGATGAAGAATAAGCAGTTAACGATAGGATTGGGCGATGCCCTTTCACGCATTTTGAACGTGGAGTTGGACAGGCGTGCTCGCATGAGATCACCTACTGAGTCAATCGAGGAGGTGAAGATGATTGTCGAGGCATTAAATGTTCACGAAATTCCTTTAAATATGTCATGCGAAATCGACCCCGGTGAGGGCGTCGGCGTGTTTGAAACGTCAGTTAAAACCTCCTGTTGCCGTATTAATAACGGTGGCCGGGTGCACACGAGTGCACCAATAGGAGGGAGTCGGTCATGAGCGTCATTATGCTTTTGCTCGCCTGTTATGGCGTGTGTTTTACTTTGATAAATAAAGCAAAGTTTCTCCGCAGAATCTCATTCTTCAATAAGATGTTTGACTGCGTTTTCTGTACCGGTTTCCATGCCGGGTGGATAACCCATTTGTTGGCGGTTTCATTCTACCTGCAAACCTCTATAGACTACGCAGACATCTTTATAATGGCTTTCTCATCGGCCTCTTTCTGTTATACTTTAGATACTGCGATCATTTATCTAGAGTATAAAACTGCTCAACTAAAGAGCGGTAATAATAATACTCTACTAGGTTAGGAGGAAGCATGGTCTCTCAGTCAACACAGGACATAAAAGATTACATAACACGGACTCTTGGAGAGGGTGTTGTTGCTGTAGAGATGACAGATGCACAGTTGCAAGATGCAGTTGATTCCTCCGCATTGCTTTATCATCAAATTATAGGCGTTTATGCGTATACAACCGTAAGTGTTTCTAGTGGAGCCGGAGAGTATACTATGCCGGCAGATTGTATCTCAGTCGCAGAGGTATATTTCGACATAAGCAAGTCCGGCATTTATGAGTCGTTTGATTGGGCAGGAGTAGAACTCGGGCCAATGTCTTTTGGCATGTATGGTGGTTATAGAGATAGTAGCGGAGCAGGTGGAGGGTACTCTTATCTTGTTCAAGCACTTAACTATCGAGATCAATCAAAACGTATTCTCTCAGTTGATGAAGATTGGTTTTGGGACAGGGAGCGTCGACTCCTGTGTCTTACGCCTAAGAGCACTTCTGCTTCTGAGATTGGAGTGCGATACCAAACAAATAGTGTTGATTGGGCAAGGCTCTATCCACACGAGTATCAGATTTTTAGACGATATGCTCTTGCAGAGGCGATGCTTACATTGGGTAACATCCGAACAAAATATGGCACTATCCCATCGGCTCAAGGTGATCTCACTCTTAACGGAGAGGGCTTAAAGGGAGAAGCCGATGGAATCAAAATGAATCTAAGAGAGCAGATGAAATCAATCCGGCCACCATTGCCGGTGACTACTATGTGATTTATATGTTATTAAGTAACAGACATACCCTCAAAGGAGAAGAACTATGCTTTCAAGCAGTTTAGGCGATTTGCTCGCCACTATGGAGACAGTCCGTCAGATCGATGGAGTCCAAGAATATGACAGTGCAATTGTCGAAGCCCGTCAAGAGCAAGAGAATCGCTTTTTAGACCAAGTTTTAGACTTAGCCGGGCAAGATGTTGTAGAACGTCAGCAACGAACACCAACTAAGTACAGTGACGGTCAACTTACCTTTTCATTTGACAATGAAAACTATGCTAAGGCCATCATGGATTTGGCCAAAGCCAATGGTGTAGCAGATGGGGAGATTGTTCCTGACCGAAGCAACGGTATGATCAATCTACACATTATGCCCCATGTCTTTGCAAGTGAGCAGATGGAAGATGTGCGTCACGTTATTTCTCTTGGCTTAGACGAAGATTCATATCGTGATTATGTCAAGATGGAAAAGGCTCTTAAAGAGGCGAATCCTAATCATGACGCACAGGGTCTGTTTATGAAAGACTCTGCGATTAAGAAAGCGAGTGGCAAAGAGGGTTCAAGGTCTTTTCAGTTCTCCGCACCCAAGGATAATAAAGACCATAAACGCAATCGTCCACATGCCCACGTTAATCCGGCGAATAATAAACGACAGACCTTTAACAGCCCTCAGTTTAAGTACAATAATCGACAGTATCGTTTGCGTGCAAAACAGGCTTGTGGTCGAAACGCAAGAAACTATTTCCGAGCGAAGATGGGGCGTGCACCGTTAAAGAGCAAAGACCTTTACCGTCGATGCCGTGACGGTAAGATTCCTACTTGGGCCGAGTCGGTAACAGACGCATATACTGCAACAAAAGAGTATCTTGTTGGAAGACTGCGTCAGAGCAAACAAGGTAAATAATCGATGGCTGTTTATACTCCCACTCAAGGCGAAGTTGGACTCCACCACTTTTATGAAGATGAACGAATCGGATTGAGTGGACAAGAGGGGGAGTATTATACAGTCAATCGTGCACGCAATGTTGACCCTCTGTACAATGAACCTACTGCAAATGCCGGTGGGTGGGGTTTTGAACCTGTATTTAAAGCGATATTTGCAGTCGAGTTTGAGACAGCAGATAACGTAGAAATCGAGGTTCAAGACCGGGGTTATCATGAGGACGCAAATGTGAAGATCACGGTCTCCTACCTTGAATGGCAGAGGAAGTCTCCGGACTTAGCAAAGTATCCTCAACCTAAAGAGGGCGATATCGTTTACGTTATGGGCCGTTATTTTGACATTGTGAAAGCCAAGGATAAAGGGCGTCTTGTTCATTCAAATACTCCATCGGGCTATGTTATAGAGGGCCGACAGAGAACTAAGCATTTACCGCAGAGAAGAATCTAAATGATACCTGTTGAGTTGGTAAAGAAAGCCACAGACAGTGGGGTGGTTTTTACATGTGCTATGTGCTTAAACTTTTGGCGTGCAAAGGCGAGCAACTTAAATGAGTGTAGGCCATTACTCAGTAGCGAGTGCTCCGGGCCACTCCGGGGTAAAGGTTATCCTCATTATGACGGGGTTTTAAAAGGGAACTTACACACGGCCTGTTTTGTGTGTGGGTGTAAACCCGATGGAGTTTTAAAGACTCACGACGGGGTTATGGTTGGTGTCTGCAACAAGCATCGAGATGCTCTTTTTGATTTCAGTGGGCCGGTAGATGGTCGCCCCGAGACTGCCGATTCATTGAAAGTAGAAGAGAAGACAGATGCCTAACTATAAGTCGTCACGCACAAGTATATCGCCGATGATTCTCCCGGATAGAAAGACAGAGAGAGCCTACAAGGAAATTGAAGTCATGCCGGAGAGGGTTACTGAGGGGTATAAACTTGTCGCACTTGAAGCGACTACAATCGTTCTTGATTTTATAAAAAGGAACGCACCGATAATAGATAATGATGATTACTCTGCAAGGCTTGAGCCGGTCTATTCAGTCAGTAGTGATGGGACTGTAAATGTCTCTATCATAGGTAAAAACTTGGATCGAAAGACGAACGCCGAGGACGCTACTTCAATCGCTTTCCTTTATGCCAAAGGTATGCTTGAACCTAAGACAGCAAAGGCTTATGAGGTGCTTAGGAAGTATCAACCTTGGCCGGTAGGATTATATCCCTTACCCACGGGTGGCAGTAATGGCATTGGCCTTACGATAAGAAAAGTATCCGGACTTGAGTATCAAACCCAAACTCTTAGGATTAATAAGAGTAAGAGTCGTATTGAGGGCACTTTGAGAAGTCTAGGGTTTGATGTAAATATAGCGACGAGTTCAGAGCCGAAAACTGTGCAGACAGACTTGGCTTTTGCTATCTTGCAGGTTGAGTATGGAATCGGTAGGAAAGCAGATTCTCATTGGAGGACTGCTATCTCCCGGCTAAAACGAGAGATCGGAGTACTCCAAGGCAAGTTTAAGCGTTTTATTGCCGAGGGACGGGAATCAATTTTTGTTATTGACAACACCATTGTAGAAGTGTCAAAAATAAAAGACTTAGACTCGCAATTACAAGAGCGTGTTGCTCAAAGTACCGGTTTAAAAGTTGAAAAACAATAACAATCAGAGGAGAGAAGTAAGATGAGTAATGAGAATCTGCAAAAAATGGCCTTGGCTCTTTCAGACGTAGAAGCAGAGTTAAAACGGCGTCGAGAGGCAGAAACGATGGGTGAGCCATCAGAGGAATTTCTTGATGCGTTCGATGATCTTGAAGACCTTGAAGATTATTTTGATGATGAGGTGGTCGACAACGACGACGAGTAACGATAAACTCTATTCTACCTATGGTTTTTCATAAAGGTAGATAGATGGCCACTCTCTATACAATCGATCTGCGTGCTTTTGATAAAGGTGTCTTTGAGACACTAGGGGCTAGTCTCGCCGATTATACTGTAGACGGTGAAACCCGTAAGGTATATGGGCGAGAGTTCCCGGGCTTGCAGACCAATATCGATGGCATGGGAGGTAGAGTGCCATATTTTTTCGCTATGCCGGAGGATGTCTATCAGTCATTCGTTTTGCCTTGTGTCTTAATAAGGCGAACTTCAATGACAACCGCATTTGAGAGATCACCTTATTTCGGGTATGAGAGAGTGCCCGATGTAAATGCGAATCCAATAACAGTAACTCGCCCGGATGGGACGGTACTACAAGGGTTCGATAAGTATGCCCAAAAGATAACCTCCACGCCGATGAATATCGGATATGATGTTCAGATATTCGCTCGCACGCAGAGAGATTTTCTGATCATCTTCCAAAACTTAATGATGGGCATGAGACCGCCATTTTTTACATTCGGTGCTGTAGACACGGGCAACTGTAGACGTTTATATGATGCAGGCCCGGTTACGATTGCAGACAGTTCGGAACTTTCCGAGGTTGGAGATAGGACAATGTCTGCAACAATCTCATTTGAGGTTCAAGGGGAGATAGATTATCGTTATGAAAACAATAGTCTGCCACCGCTAACTGATTTGCCGAATATTGAACTATCACCACCAATCTTACGAAGAGGATAAAAGTTATGGGCTTTTATAAAAATCAATCGGGACGTCCTATTAGTGTCACACATGGTATCGATGACGCTTGTGTGGTTCCACCGAATCATTATGTCGAGATAGACCCTAGAGTCGAAAGACAGTATGATACTAAACGACTCGTCCGATTGGGGATACTCGTTCGTTGCGGAACACCATCAAGTAAAACCAATGTGATTAGGCCACAAGAAGTAGCCCGAAAAGTAGTATCTGTTGCTCCGTCGCACTTTGCAGAGTCATTGATTGAATACAAAAAGAACTAGACGTTAATTTTTCACTTAGGAGCATATAACCATGTCTACTTATACTTATCCCGGGGTCTATATTAAAGAAGTACCCAAAGGGCCGGGGCCGGTGCAGGGCGTTTCAGCAAGCACTTGTGCGATGATCGGCTTTACCGAAGAGGGGGTTGTTGATCAACCAACATTAGTTACAAGTTTCCCCGAGTTTGTAGCATCTTTCGGTAACTTTACCACTTCAAGTCGTTTACCGACTTCTGCTTTTGCGTTTTTTCAAAACGGAGGACAGAACCTAGTCGTTGTTCGCACTGTAGGTGATAACGCAGAGGAAGCGAAAGGGATTATCGACGAGCCATACGCTAACTTAACCTCAGATGTAGCACCGGCTCCAAACGGTAATGCAGGAACCTTTACATTTAACCTTGAGCACACTCCGATTGTTCCCGGTTCATTGACGTTCACCTTTAATGGTAATAACTATACATCAGATGCAAGCGGTGTTCTCACGTTCCTCAATCAACCGCAAGGGAATAGTGGGTCAGTAAACTATCAAACCGGTGCGGTCTCGCTCACTGTCACTGCCAATGTTCCTCTCCTTGCACAGGTTCAAACGATTACCTATAAGAACGCAAACATTACATTCTGTGCGTCATCACCCGGCATTTGGGGGAATGGCTTACAGGTTGTTCTTGAGGGCGATGATAACTCAGTCGATGCAAACGACGAATACACCTTATTCAATCTGATTGTAGAACGCTTAGATGACGATGGCAATTATGTACCCGTTGAGGTGATTAACGGAATTAATTTTGATGAGGACTCCGCTTCATTCATTCAAACGCTTGTTAATGACGACCGACGAGGGAGTGATCTCATCACTATTGTCGCAGGAAGTTCTCCAAAGACTCCTGCCGGATTAAGAGACAGACAGAAGACAGCACTTAAGAACTCTGCTCCTGCTATCGACGGAACTTCTCAGCAGTTGACTTATACACTAGGTGAACCTGTTAACTCGAACACACTTCGTGGCGAGATTGTGATCGGTGACACTTTTGTTGATGCGATTAATAACAATCAATCATCCGGGTTTACTATTCCAAACTTTAGAGATGTGACCGGTCAAACGAGTATCAATGCTCTGATTACCTACAGCGACAATTCAACAGAGTTGCTCACTTTTAATCAAGCACAGGCCGGAACAGCAATGACGGCAGGTTTTGAGAAGGACGCAGATGCGAATAATGCCCAAGAGGGTCTTCTTAAGGGTAACATCGTTATTCAAGCAAATGATGGCTCTTATGCTATTAATCTCTCCAATAATGAAGCGAATGCCCCAACCATCGCAAACATTACTTGGTCGTGGATACGTGCAGACAAACTCATTGTAGAAGATGATGGCACTAATGAGTTAGTGGTCGTTTCCGCCCCGGTAGGCTTGTCACTCAATCCTAATGGTGAAAACAAGATCGACCTAGCGACGGGTGAGGTTAAGTTACACCCGACCTTTGCACAAGTAGGCAGTCTGCCCGAACGTGGCCCTGCTCCTGTCCTTGGTCTTACCGGAGAAATGTCTTTTACATATACCGTTGACACCGTTGCGACTCAGTTGAGCGTTGCTTTGACCGGTGGTGCCGACGGCGGTGCTTTGACAAGGGGGAATGTTTCAAATCCTACTTTGGCAGGGGATGAAAAGGGCTTATATTCACTAAACAAAACCGAGGCTTTGTTGAATGTTTGTATCCCGGACTTTGCATCGAACACGGTTGTCTCTCAAGACCTCATTGATTACTGCGAGACTCGTAAAGATCGATTTGCGATCATCTCAGTACCGGAGGGTTTCACTTATAAAGAGGCTATTGAATACAAGCGAAACACTTTACTGCGAAACAGCAATCGTTGTGCGATCTACTATCCGCATTTGAAGTTGATTGATCCCATCTCCGAGAACGAGATCAACTTCCCGGCGGTGGGTCACATGGCAGGTATTTATGCACGAACAGACTCAACCCGAAATGTGTCTAAAGCACCTGCCGGTACTGTGGATGGTCGTTTAGCATTTGCGAGTGGAGTTGAGGTTGAGTTGACTCCGCAACAAGCCGGTTTTGTAAATACCGCACACATTAACAACCTCGTCTCTTGGCCATTCACCGGCTTAGTGGCTTGGGGTGCTCGCACCTTAGAAGCAAACGGCGACTTCCCTTACATTCAAATGCGACGCCTGTTCATGTTTGTCGAGAAGTCAGTGTTCAACGCTACTCAAGGTTTTGTGTTTGAGTCTAATACAGCAGGTCTGCGTGCAAGCATTAAACTTCAAATTGAAGCGTTCTTATTGAGTCTTCATCGCAGTGGTCACTTTGCCGGTACATCACCTGCACAGTCATTCTTTGTGATTTGTGACACATCTAACAATCCTCAGAACTTGATCGATCAAGGTCAACTTACTGTGGATGTTGGTATCGCTCCGACTAAGCCTGCCGAGTTTATCATCTTCCGTTTCCAACAGAAGACCATATCCTAGGAGAACTTAAATGCCGAATATCATCGTCCATGAGGTGTTAAACGCCACCACTATAAACGGGGAATTGCCCGATGTTACTGCGACCACTCAAGTTAGCACTAAGCCAACTTATGGTGGGATTACTGAGTTCTTTGCAGGCTGTTCCAAGGCCGGACGTGTTGATGCAGGCATACAAGGAAACAGTCTAGTCGGTATAGGTGCAAACTTGTCCGGGATTGCTAGTTTCAAGGTAATCATTAGGGATCGAGACACAGTGTACTCTACCGGTGCAGTTCCTGCGTTTGAGGTACTTGATAGCACAGAGAACGAGTTTACAGACCGTGTCAAAGACGTAAACTCATTTTATTATCAGTTCAGAGATCCTGTTATGATACCGCCAAACCATAGCGTTGAGTTTGTAACGGCTCAAGCATCCGGCGTTGGCAGACTGTTTTTCGTACTTGGCTCCGGGTTTCAACGTGGAGCAGGCTTTGTGAGTGTAATTTCAAATTAAAAGGAGAGACTATTATGGCTCGTGCAATAACAGAAGATTTTTTACAAAACTTTAGATTCCAAGTAGAGATGGCTAACCAAGCAGGTAGTTTTAACTACTTTACCGGAGACTCTGCTTCCAATGCAGATCGCCCGGGTGGTGTAGCAGGCTTTCAGTCGTGCACGCTCCCCGAGATTAGTTCGGAAGCGACTGAGTACCGTGAGGGGACGTTTAAATACACACGCAAATTCAACGGTGTAGCATCGGTCACAGATGTATCGCTTATGCGTGGTTTAGCCCTAAACGACAGTGCATTGTTCTCGTGGATGATGGATGCTATCGGTGGCGGTGAGTCTCGTGCCGACATTGCAATCAAGCAGTTTAGCCGTGGTGCTTTAACTGTTCTTGAAAACGGTGTAAGCGTTCCCGGTGAGGGAGACTACGCAGAGGCAGACGGGGCACAGACTCGTATCTATACCTGCTTTAATGCTATTCCGATTCGGTATAAACCGGGAGCAGATCTTGACGCTACATCTTCGGAAGTGTCTGTTCAAGAACTTGACCTCGCCATAGAGTTTTTCACGATCTCCGTCGGAACTTAAGTGATAGAGGGATTCTCCAAATGTCTAGAAAACGGTTTTTCGATTATCTACAGAACTATGCTTTTCATGTAGCAGATGTAACGCCTAGTCTTAGGCCACCGTTTTTTACGATGGGGACTCCCTTTCCGTACTCATTTAACTCCTGCTCTATGCCGGAGATACAACTTGAGATCGAATCATTTCGACAGGTCTGCTCTATGTATCAGACTCATGTCGTTAATGGGGCATCAGTCTCCCCGATAAGTATGTCTCGTGGAGTCCTCTCCACAGACAGTAGTCTTTACCGTTGGATGTCTCGTTCTATAACGGGAGAGGACAGAGTTCACCGGGATTTAGTCCTGTTGCACTCATCAAGTTTCTCACTCTTCCATAACTTAGGTCAAGAGTACAAAGATGGTGAAAAGCCGGCATCCGGCAGTAATAAGTTAGGCCATGCTCCTGCAACTTTGAGTGCCACGGGGGCAACTTATGGAATGGTCAGAATGATGGGCAAAGGTTATATATTACATAACTGTTTGCCAACACGTTATAAGGCAGGTGGTGACCTCGATGCATCTGATAGCGAGGTTTCCATTGCCGAACTTGAGGTACAACCGGAGTATGTTACCGAGTTCAGTACCGACCCGTTACAACTTACAGACTTTTAAAAGGTAAGATGATGATTAAAAGCAGAAAAATGGTGGTATTTACGGTATCCTTAGTGATGTTTCTTGGGAACTATCTACTTGGTTCTCCGCTTCCGGAGGATCAAGTACAGCAGTTTTTAGTGTTGATCGTAGGTTGGTTAGTTGCACAAGGTGTTGCTGATGCAGGCACGCAGGGGCAGGTGAATTCTGCCCTCCGGGCCTCTAAGCAAGGACAGCAGATTATAGAAACAGTTAAAAGCCTTAAGAACGAGCAAGAATCTATCGATGCGTCCAAAGACAAGTGACGCACACATGTGCACACCGACAGGAGTCAACCATGAATCTAGTAGAGCAGTTGGAATTTTTATTAACTGACGTGGGAGGGATTACCTCCCTTTTAGAAGATCACGTTAGACCACCATATTCATCACCGGCAGGAAAGATGAGGATGGCAAAATCAATCGTGAGTATTATCCCGGATCACAAGATTTATGTTGAACCTTTCGCCGGTTCTGCGTCTGTGCTTTTCGCCAAGCCACCGGCAGAAAAAGAAGTGCTTAACGATCTAGATACAGACATTGCCGACGCTCTAAAGACTCTTAGTAGAATGAGCAAGAGTGATCTTGATCGGCTTATGAATAAAGATTGGCATGGTGACGAGCATAAATACAAGCGTCTTTATTCAATGAGATCATCAGATGCAATCGAGCGTCTTTACCGCTTCTTATACCTCGCTAAAATGGCCTTTGGCAGTGTTCGTGGCCCCGGTAATTTCTGCAAGCGAGAAGCAACGAGGGATCATAGCCCTTACTTTAAGAGAAGATTGCCCCCGGCGGTGGAGCGAATGAGGGGTGTTAAGGTTTATAATAAGGATTATGAGTCTGTCTGCCGTCAGTATGATAGCCCACAAACATTCTTTTTCCTTGATCCTCCTTATGCCGGATATAGTGCCCTCGATGCGAGTGCTAAAAGCGGTCAAAAGACAGGCGAGAAAGACTTTGATGAGACTAAGTTTTTCAACATGCTTAGAAGCCTTAAAGGTAAATGGTTTTTAAACTATGGTGAGCGTGGAGAGTTGCCCGGTATGTTAAAGCAGGCCGGATACACCACAAGGATTGTCCATAAGAATCGTGACTTCCGACACATCTTGAAGAAAGGTGGAGACAAGGATGGGCCGAAAACAGTAGGACACTTGATCGCCTCCAATTACGGTGCGAACCTGTCGGGGTTTTAAGATGTTATACGCTAAACTAGAATCTCTTTTGCAGAGCACTTTTCTCAACGAAGAGTTTGCCGTTATCAGACCGCCGTTTGCATCGCCTGCCGGTAAGATGCGAATGGCAGTGAGTTTAGCGTCGAAAATTCCGACTCATAGCACTTATGTAGAGCCATTCGCCGGTTCATCGGCGGTGTTTTTTGCGAAGCCAAAGGCAAGTGTTGAGGTGTTGAATGACCTCGATAGTGATGTCAGTAATGCTTTGAAGTCTCTCGCTACTCTTTCTCCTGCCGAGTTAAAGCAACTTACCTCTATGGATTTTACCGGTTCGCAGGCGAAGTATCATCAAGTGTTTGATAGCAGTCCGACAAGTAAAGTGGGCAAACTGTATCGGTTCTTATACTTGACGAGGTTCTCTATGAACTCCGGGCGTGGACGCAGTCAGTTTAATCATTTTCAAGCGATCACCACTCCTTATTTAGCGAGGCGTGTACCTCCTGCGGTTGAACGCTTAAAGGGCGTAAAGGTACACAATGAAGATTATGAAAGTGTGTGCCGAAAGTATGACTCACCTCAGACTTTTTTCTTTCTTGACCCTCCTTATTCCGGCTTTAGTGCCCTCAAGGGCAAGGCTTCTGAAAAAGGGTTTGATGAGGAACGCTTTTTTGACCTTTTAAGGTCGCTAAAGGGCAAATGGCTACTCAACTATGGAACCAAGGGCAAACTGCCCGGTATGCTTAAACAGGCCGGCTTCAAGGTGAGACATGACACGAGATCAAGTACGGCCAATATAATGAAGCATGGTAAGGCCAATGGTAATAAACTCACTCACATTATTGCTTCAAATTATTAAGGAGTTTAGATATGCCCGGTAAGAAATCAATGCACCCCTCTTATATGAGACGATGTGTAGCAAGTGTCGCTAAGTCAAACGATTTGAAGTCGGCTTTTGCTATATGCACATCTGCGATGCAAAAGGCCGGGTACTTAGAACCCGGAACAAGAACACAGACTAAGGACGGCATTAAGCGTGCTCGTCATTATTCGGCTCGTAAAGATTTTAAAGATAAAGAGTTGGAATATGAGAAAGCCTTGAGTCAAACTGAAGAAGAACTATTTAGTCAGTATTTTTATGAGCACATCATAAAGGAGAATTAAGATGAGCCTGTCACAGAAAATTGAAAACTTAATCCAAGAGCGTGTTGCGGTACTTCCTATACCTATGGTGGGGATGAATCCTAACTCAGTCTCCATGCCGGTTATTGATCCGAAATCATTTAGTGGACAGGCCGGTCTGTCTCCATCTGTTAATAAGGGCTGTTGTGATGATTGCGACCGGGCAGAAACTGTTGAAAATAAGCAACCGACTCTGCGTTATCAGTTCGTCGGAAAAATGCCTACAGGTGCAGACAAGGACTTAGCACACGGATATCACCACACCGCCTTTATGAGTAAGTTGCAGAAGATGGTTGCCCCACTGCCCATTGTCAATAAACCTAGCGGTATTGAAGTGGTTGCCTCGCCGGCTCTCAAGCGTGGCTTGATGGCTTTAGCCAAGCGGTCGGGCATGAAGTGTAATGTTATGAAAGAGGGGCATTGTAACTAATGAACCTGTCGGAGATCACCACATCGGCTAACATAGCGAAAGTTCCTATGCCGTTCATTATGATTAACAAGATGCCGTGGCCCTATGCAGGCAAGGTTCTTCTCCCGACGTACAGAGGTGTGTCTTACGTTCGCTTAAACAAGGCTAACCGGGTACAGGTTTCTGAAAGCACGTCTAAGGCTCTCAAGACTAGCCTAGAGAAGAAACACGGAGTGAAACTATCTTACTCCGTATCCGGTGATCTTATGGATCTGTATTCCATAGTTGTTCCTAAAGACAAGCGTGGGCAGGGCTTAGGTTCTAGGGTTATGAAAGAGATTATCTCTTGGGCCGATCAGAATGACGTTATCATTTCGCTTACTCCGAGTGGCGATCTTGGCTCGTCAGTCTCACGGCTCAAGAAGTTTTATTCCGGGCTAGGCTTCAAGTTGAACAAAGGCAGGAATAAAGATTTTCGCACACAGAACACGATGATTAGATATCCCACTTAAACTAAAAAGGAATGGATTATGTTTTTACATGAACATTTAGAAGATCTCTTAAATGAAAGAGACTACAAATTAAAGGGCACAGAGCGTACGCTAATGAAAGCCTTAACAAACGCCGGACTAAAGGTTAGCGTAACCACTAGACAGAGAGGCAGGGACTCTGAGGAATCGCTCGTTGCAGACAAGCCTATTGAGAATCCCTCGATTCTGTATAATGCACTCAAGAAATCCGGGGTCAAAAATCCCATTGTCATGTACAGTACCGTTGGATTCACAGGTAAGCAGGCCAACCAAGATTATCAGTTCCGTTTCGCAGGGAACACGTTTGAGGTCTACCGTGGGAAAACAATCTACTTTATTGGCCGTGGTGACAAATTGTCCGGCAAATTAAGCCTTTACGATCCTAACGCATAAAAGGCTCTCAACGAGCCTTCGCTCGTTTTGTTACCAAATCTGATCCCACCAACAGGCACAATCCCATTTCTTAGGGCTAATATGATGGTGGCCTATCACGCCGGTGAACTCATTCAAGAGAAAGTTCTTATCAACAACACCATGATAGATATCGCCGGTGTCGGACTCACCCTTTGGCCCTCTAGGGCAAACTTTCGGGATGTTCAAAGCCACGCAGAGTGTGTTTATGGCGTGCCGGGTTGCTTTTGCGACGCCCGGGTCAATGCTTAAGATCTCTCTTGGCCCTCTGTCTGTGGGGTTATCTATCCGACTGACGTCGTATGGTGCTTTAGAGTATCGGCTCTCCCACTTCAAACCGGGTTGTTGGCAAATATCAATACCCACAGAACTGCCGTTAGCCCATCCTGCATGCCATGACTTGTGATTGAGATCAAGGTATTGATAAATGGTAGGCTCTCCGGTATCAGATAGACCGATACCTGCATGGCTTGAAACCTTACGGTTTGGGTCACTGAACACACGATAACAGTGATGAGGATTAAGACCACCCCAATGTACGACGATTAATCGTATCGGCTTGCCCTTTCGACTTGAAAAGTGTCCGAATCGATGTAGGTCTAGCCCACCGGGTTGGTCAAAATTAACGAACTCAACCTCCGGGTTTGAGAAGCATGAATGTCTGCGGTCATCTATAGTCCAAAACGAGTCTGAGTCTTCGACCGGTTCATACTGCTTTAAGATTGCAGTCCAAGTACCCCGTCCGAGTTTACCATCTGCGGTTAAGCCTAGGTCTTTTTGCACCTTTTTAACCCCTTTAACAAAGTCTTTTGACTCATGAAAGTTGGCTAATCCGGGATAGTCGAGGGTCAAGTTAGGGACATTAATCAAGTCTCGCCCCCAAATAGATCTAGAGGCTTTCTCGTTGAACCTTTGGGCAGACTTTATACTATGTTGTGTTAAGGTTGACATGTTAATGGTGCCTTAGAGTGAGTGGGTAGTGTTATTAGATTAATTTTCATCGCTTTGATCTGCAAATGAAAAATGATCGATACGTTCACATGCCGTGTCATAGTATTCAGTTGAGATTTCAATACCTTTGAAGTTGAAACCCTCTTTTCCGCAGGCAATCCCGGTGGTTCCCGATCCCATAAAAGGGTCTAGGACTGTGCCGTTTGCCGGGGTAACTAATCGCACAAGATATTCCATTAATGCTATAGGTTTAACTGTTTTGTGTGTGTTTGGGTCTGATAGCCCGGCCTGCTTTTCTTTCTTGCTTGCTTTTGGACAGTAGAAAAAGCGTGTTGCTCCACTGCTCTGCCGTTCAAGCGTCTCAAGTGTCTCTGAGTTAGAGAAGATAATGTTTGAGGGAAACCTGCCTAGCGGATGACTCTCCACAGTTCTTAGTTTAGTTTTAAACGTACCTATTGAGTCATTTGGTTGATGAGTTGATTTCCATGACTCATCGCTCTCAATCCGGCAGGCATCAATGTTAAGGCCACCGGTTTTATGCTTAAGCACGTTTTTTACCACCGTACCCTCTAAGGGTTTACGCATAACCAAAATAGGCTCATAGGCCGGCTTAAGGGTTGTGCCCCATCCCTCAAACTCAGTATGCCCTTTAGTTATGTATGCGGTCTTACCGACTGTGCCGGACTCATACAACGTGTTGCTCTTATCACATTTTTCCCGGCTATTAGGATTTCGTCCGATAATTTCACGCTCATTTCCGAGTTTTTTGTCTACCATTTTTCCAATATCTTGGCTCTTAGGGAAGCCACTCCCATAGACCCAATGTAGGCAGTCTCTGCTTTCAAAGTTTGCGATCCTCATAGATAAGCCCATAAGGTCTTGTGTTCTTGAGCCGGCGAACACTAGAGCATGACCTCCGGGCTTTAATACTCGATAAACTTCTTTCCATAACGCAGGAGGGGGGACAAATCCGTCCCAAGATTCACCCATGAACCCTTTTTTATTCGGGGGCACATAGGAATCATCACCATTTGACCATTCAGTCAGTACCTTAATAAACTCTTTAGTTTTTAGTTGCGACAGGCCATAAGGGGGATCGGTGACAACAGCGTCTATGGTGTTGCTCTGTATCTCTTTAAGAGCCTGCAAGGCTTCTCCGTTGATTAGTTCATTCATTTAAAATCAATTCTCCCTTAACAATCTCTCATCCCTATAAGCGGATATTTCGGCCTGTAGTTTTTCTTTCTGCTCAGTAGTGAGCATGCCTGCCCATTTTCTTGCCGTGTAAAGGACTGCCGGCATATCCTCAGTCTTAGCCCGTTCTTCTAACAATGAGATCATGTTTATCTTTTGTGGTTCGGATAACTCCTGTGCATAGTGATAACCGACAGGACGCTCCGTATAGTAGCGTCGTCCGCATGCTCTTGTCTTGCGGAGTTCAACCTTGATGATTGACCCCTTAAGGCCATTATCATCGTCTTCTTCTACCCTTAGAAGAGCGTGAATGATTTCGCTTCCCTCTGAGTGGTCAACTTCATTCTCTCCGTAAATTGCTTTCCATCTTGCCATCTTGTTATCCTTTTGATTTTTATCTGAAATTACTTTGTCACTCTATTTTTAGAGAGTCAAGTCTAAAATAGATTAACAGTTTTGATCTTTATAGACTTGAATATCGTCTAAACGGTTCTCAAGGTTTTCACCCTTGAGCCATTTGTTAAACTGCTCTTCATTACCTCTAAACTTGTGAATCTCTAGCCTGTCACTCTCAAGGGGATAGCCCTCAACTTGCCATTCAATTTGTGCACTCGTGTGCAGGCGTTTCATAAGATCATTGCGGTACTTAATCTGACCGGCGGTCAACATGGACTTCATGTGGTTGAACGTATATTCGGTCACAGTCGTTTCGATTCCTCCGTGAGCGTTCTTATAGACTTGCGTCTCTTTAATATCTCCCGTCTTTGAGCAGACGGTGTATCTTGACGAGATATAAACCTCATCCGGTTCGCAGTTGCAGGCATAGCCCTCGCTTGCATGTGTTCGCTCTCCACATTCATAGCAGAATCTGTAGTAAGAGTTCCAATCGTCGGGTACGTTGTATGGCATCTTTAGTTCCTTTCTGAACCATATTGGTGAATACAACATAACTCTCCCGTTGATGATAGTCAAGATAAAAATAAAAAAACTTTTAATCACGGGCCTTTAATGGTGCTCTATATTTTGGAGCACCAATAGGGCTTATATAAGTGTTCTCAAGCCGGTTCGATTATTTGATTCTTATCTTATTTTTTACTTGACTAACATGGGGGAAAGAGTTATATTTGATCATCAATCAATATGGTTCAGAAAGGAACCCATCATGACAAAAGAAGCCAACTCTAAAAAGGTAAAAACTGAGGTTGAACTCTCTTACTCAGTAACCGCTTTCATCAACCTTGACGAACGAATGAAAGAGGCCGATACAACCTACACCCCTCTTGACGTGGTGGGGCTACACGCTAAATATGACTCGCTTTTTCTTGAGATGAGTGACGGTGAACAACTTGAGTTAAATATCGGGGATGAGATTTGTAATATGCAAACATGTACCAAATACCCGTCAACTATTGGAGTCTTTGAAGTCAAGGTTGATCCGGCCAATAATATCTATTCAACGGACACTTTGGCCGAGGAAAATAAGTACGGTTACGGCGTAGAGTTTGACGCTAGAAATCAAAGCGAGGGTCAATCAGAAACCGATGACTAGCCCTTAGAGGATCACAAAGTTAAACGTGATATTCGATCCGTCGGCTATCGGTGACCCGGATTGGTTCGTATAGGTAAACTGAAACGAGCCGTCGGCGACGGTGTGAGGGTGAACATCAACGTGAGCCGAAGCCGTACCCATGATCACGGAGGTGGCTTTACATAGCGTATTTGAAACGGTGATCGACGTACCCTTTCTAGCACCGTTGCCTAGAGCACCATTAGTAGTCACGGTCACGCTTACACTATGTGTGTTAGAAGTGAAGTTCCCACTGCTCGTACTCTCATTGGTGCTAGTAGTAGGCTTGCCGAGAATACGCACACCATTACAGTCTAGCGTTGCAAGTGCGGTGTCGGCAATCGTCGCAGTTGTATCACTATCACTAATGTTAGTTGCATGTCTGTCAAACAACTTGTAAGTGCCGGTATCAGAGCCGTTTGGTTGATATAGGAAGCCGGCAAACACATCGCTCGATGACGAGTCCTCATACTTGCAGTAAAACCCAATGTTGTTTGTCTGCGGTGAAGTTGCGTTGAGTCCGAGTTGGATCATGGGGTCTTTGAACTTTACTACAGTCCCTGTTCCCTTAATGGTGCCGGCAACAGTAAGGTCAGCACCTACATCAAGGTCTGTACCGACATCGAGGTCATTACCAACCTCAAGGTCTTGAACGATAGAGACATCATCATCAAGTTTAATCGACACGACATTGCTTGAGTTAGTAATATCGATATTGTTATCGGTATTATTAAGCGTAAGAATCGCAGGACTCGCACCTTGAGTGAAGTTATATTGCCCGGCAGTTCCGGTGGTATCAGTCTTGAGAGTGAACAGTGTGTCGTTCTGCAAGAGGATATTCTGTGCACCATTACCGTCGCCACGATCTGCCTGCCAAAGACTACCTGTCTCGTTATAAGCAAGAGTGGCATTAGCACTGTCTCCACGCTCTATAGAGATGCCGACAGTATGACTAGGTGTGCCGGTTTGATCACTATTAAGTGTGATAGCAGTAAGCCCCTCGCCGGTAACATTCAATGAAGTCACAGTCGTTACGCCTGCACCCAAAGTGCCGGTTGTGGACAGATTCTCATCGCCGAATGAAATGGCTCCGGTTGTGTCAGTGATAGACCCGGTGGTGAAAGCCAACGTGCTGTCTACAGTCAGATTCCCGAGGATCTTGACATTTCCGACGTCTGCAAACTCCCAATTTGTCTCACTCTCATCCCAAAAGAACTTAGCGTCTGTCGCAGACCCACGGTTCACGGTCAGACCGAAATCGTCAGTGCTCGCCGGAGCCACACCGCCGGCTAGGTCTGAGTTAAACGTAATCGCTCCTGCGTTCGCAGTTGTGAAGTTAAGGTTTGAAGTCAGAGTCGTGGCTTGATGGAGTGTAATAGTCTCAGCAAGAGAGTTTATGGTGAGGTAATCTTCGTTTGCGTCCCCTTGTTGAATATGGAACGCAGATGCCCGGCCATCGCCTACATTGACGGTAATATCGTTAGTCTTGGGGGAGATCGTAGTAAGTGCAATGTCTGCAACATCTCCAATGTTACCGGCGTTGTCCATAGAGACACTGCCTGTTACGGTCAGAGATTCAAGGGTTGTCGCTCCTGCGGTTAGAGTACCGGTTGTGGTGATGTTGTCATTGTCAAAACTGATCTCTCCTGTGTCGGAGGTGATCTGTAAGTTTGAAGCCCCAAACGTGATGCTTCCACTTGTGCATGAGATTGATCCGTCGGAAATCGTGATGGCATCGGTTGAACCGCTATCCACAATCAAATCGTTATTAATTTGAACTTTACCGGCGTTATTGAACAACCATGAAAGTTCACCCTCATCCCAATGGAAAATGGCGTTAGTGCCCGATCCACGGTTGACTGTGATCCCAAAGTCGTCGTTTACATTAGGAGCACTGCCACCGGCGAGGTCAGAGTTGAATACAATCGCCCCTTGTGAAGCCGTTGGGAAGTTTAAGATACCCTCGGTGGTAATGTTACCGTTTGAAGATGCAATCGTTACTTTCTGTGAGCCAAGAGTAGCACCAATGTGGAGATCGGCCTGCGAAACTAGTTTAGTGTCAAACGCAAAAGAAGCGTTACTTTGATCCCATTTGAACTTAGCGTTCGTCAGTTCTCCACGCTCCACCTCAATCAAGGTTGCATCGGCATCTTGACCGCTTCCTGTACGGTCAGAGTTGGCCACAATCAAAGACGCAGTAGCGTCATATTTGAGATTAACGATTCCACCGTGAGTCGTTGCCTTGGAAAAGGCCACCGGCTCATTGTGTAACACATCCTTTTTAAACTGAATCTCTTCCGAAGAGTCCGTGGTGACGAAAACGAGGTACTCATTAGTGCTTTCAGTGATTGACAGAGCAGATGGTTGGTTGTCTGCTAGTGAAATCACCATCCCATCACCGGTTTGGTCAGTGATAGAGTCTAGAGCGATGCTTCCTACACCCGAGACATTACCCACTTGAGTAAGACCGCCACTGCTAAAGTCGGCACTTGATACGGTTAGCATACCACCCGTAGTGATCTTTGCGGTTGTAGTGCCGGCACTCGTTGTGTCTCCGATAGTAAGAGCATTTCCACTTACTCCGGCTTTACCTTGAATGTGCAGACTACCCTGTGGATTGAGGTTAAACTCGCCGGGATCTTCATCCCATGAAATGATCGCATTTGTGTCTGTACCACGCTCCACAGTTAGCAGAGTTGCGTCGGCATTATCACCGGCGTTCGTATCATTTGAGTTGAACACGATACCGCCACAAGTATCATCTAGGTTAAGAGTGTCGCCTAAAGTTGTAACGCCGGTTACGGCAAGTGTGCTCGTGACTGCGAGAGTACCTGCGATGGCAGTGTTGCCACTTGAAGCGGTGACATTGAACTTGTTCGCTCCAACAATAAAGTTTCCGGTAGACTTAAGTGCATTAGACAACGCCCAATGGCCATTAGTCTCGTCCCACTTGATGCTTGCGTTAGTCTCATCGCCACGCTCTACCTCAATGATTGCGTCTCGCTCTTGGCTTGTGCCTACATCACTGTTGAGCACAAGCATTGCACTCTGAGAGGCATTACTTAAGTCGCTCGCTTGAATGTTAAGACGGCCTGCCTGCGTAGTCGCACCTGTGGAAGAAACGACAGTGTACTTAGTTGATCCAACAGCACCTACAGTGAGATTCCCGGTTGAGTTAAGTGCATGACTGAAATCAAACACACCGGGATTAGTGTCCCACTTAATGGTTTTATAAGCCGGGCCTGCACCGCCGTCATTGACACGGATAAGTGTTGCGTCTCCGGCACTTCCATTTGAAGCGATATCAGAACGGAAGGTGATACCGTCGGATATGCCGTCCTTGATGTTCAACGCATCTGCAAACGTTGTTGCTCCTGCAATCGAGACAACGCCTGCTGTGCTGACGGTAAACTTGTCGGTGTTGACAGCAAATGTGCCGTTAGTTGCGATGTTACCGCTAGTGTGTGCGACTGTGAAAGCACCACTGCTCACATTGATTCCACCGTTAGGACTGAGTAGTCCGGAGAAAGACCCGACTCCAAAACTGCTTGTGGATGTAGATGATGCTGTGAAACCGCCCGATGAACCTGTGCAGGTCATAGAGTCGGCCTTTAACTCATTCCCTCCGAAACTCGTCTCACCACTTGCCGAGGTAATCTGTCCGCTTGCGAATGTTAGGTTGGCGATCTTTGACGATGCCGGTAATTCGGTAATCTCATGGAACTGAATCTTGTGTGCACTCGTCGTTGTCACAAAAGTGGCGAACCCGTCGGTGTCTGCGGAGGTTCCAATCGTTAAGGCAGAGGGCTTGTTGGCATCTAGGAGAATGTTGAGGTTTGACCCATCATCACTCTTCAAAATGTCTGCGGAGAGTGAGCCTACATTAACAATGTTGAAATCACCAACGTCTAGGTTTGCTCCGAGGGTAGTAACTCCCGTTACTGCTAGTGTACCGGCGATGGCCGTATTACCACTCGCCTGTGCGACTGTAAACTTATTCGTACCGACTGCTGTACCGACTGAGAAGTCTGTGTTTGAGTGAAGTTTCCCACCGTTTACTGCAAACGTGCTATTGACATCATCCCAAAAAATATAGCCCTCATCGGCATTGCCCGATCCGGCTTCTACAGTGATCAATTTCACATCGAAGTCAGAACTTTTATTTTGTGCACCACGATCTGAGTTAAAGACGATTCCGAAATCATCGTCCGGTTGGCTTTGAATGAACAGGGTGTCTTTTACGGTCAACTCTGCGTTTACAAACCCGTTCCTTGTGATGATCAAGTCTTGGCCTACAGTTACATCGGTTGAAACTGAGAGGTTGTGGCTAAACGCCCAAGTTGTCTCATCATGTTGCCAAGTAATCGTTGAATAAGTATCGCCCATGTCAACGGCAATCACTGCGTTCTGACCCTGCCCTGTGCCTGTATCGGCATTAAGGATGATCAACTTATCGGATTCAGTAGACTTCTTATTTATACTTAGTGTGGAGTCTGCTCCAAGCGTAGCACCGCCCGTTAGAGTTGACAGTCCGGCTACTGAGAGAGTACCGGTTCCTGTCGCACTAATGTTGCCGGAGGTGGTAAGGTTCTCGCTTCCAAAACTAATTTGAGCACCACCGCAGACAATACTTCCATCTGAGATTGTGATGTCGCCAATGCTTGATCCGGACTTAAAACTAGATACGTCGTTTGTAGCGGTAATCCCACCGTCTGTGTTTACCACGAAGTCATCATTTACGTTGATTCCCCCGTCTAGTGAAGCCAAGCCCGTTACGTTGACTTCTCCGGATGCGGTCAAATCTTTAAGAGACAGGTCTGCGTCCGTTGTGTTACCGGTGGTGAAGTCGGATGCTGTGTGTGCTTCTGTGGTTAGCCCGAATCTAAATGCACTTGCGGAGTCGTCAAAGTACAAGATAGCGTCGTTCCCACTGTTACCACGCTCCATCAGAATACCGATATCGTTTGAGTTAGCACCTCCTGCCACCGAGTGGTTCAAGCGAATAACCGGATCTTTAACCTCTAGGGTTGTTGTGTTAACCGTTGTGGCAGTTCCGCTAATCAACAGGTCGCCGGTTATTACAACCTTACTGCCTGTACCACCAAGAGTAATGGTGTGTGGGTTATTGCTTCCGTCTTTAGTAACGGTCGCTCCGATAGAGACATTTCCGTTAGTGAAGTCTAAGCCTGTAAGCCCGGTAAATGCAGTTTCTGTGGCTCCGAGGGCTACAGAAGTCGCCCCGATAGTCACTGTACTGTTAGTCAGTTTGGCATTTGAGATTGCACTATTATTAATAATGTCGATTTTAGCCGATGTGATAGCACCGCTTTGAAGCGTCGCCACACCCTCGTTATTGATGTTTAAGTCGCCGGAGATGGGCTTATTTCTAAACTGATTTGCCCCGGTACTCCCGTCGGAGTCAGTATTAAAGATAAGAAAATCTGCGTCTGAGAGTGCGTCCTCAGTGCCACCGTCTACTCCTAGGGTGACGTTTGACAGTGAGCCGATCTCAATCGATGAAGCACCACCGGAGTCAACGTATCCTTTAGTCGCCACGTCGGAGGATTCGGCAGGTTCTTCAACACCTCTTAGCCTAACGGTCGCATTACCTGCACTATCTAGGAACGAAACAACTTGACCTGCGGAAAGGACGTTAGAACCGAGGTTGTCCAAGTCGGCTCTGAGTGTCTCACGGCCACCGTTGGTTGTGCCGTCATGGACACGGATAGAACTGTTCGTAGTGTCTACCGTGATTTCACCGATAGCCCCTGCAAAGGCATCATTTTGCGTGTGTGTACCACGCCTTAGTTTTACTCGTCTTACTGACATTTAAGTCTCCTTAAAATTAAATAGAAATTAAACAACTAGGCAACCGTAGTCCTCTTCACAGTATATAAGCGTATCTGTAATAGATCCAAAGTCTACTTCAAAATGAGTACCCTCCACAAAGGTTGTGGCCACTGAACCGTAATCTATGGTCTCTAAAACACGTCCAAATATGATGAGATCACCGGACTCAATGGCGACTGTGCTTGATAGATAGTGGTCGCTTATAACAGGAACACTTCCGGACGTTGTTCCGGTGTCTTTTGTTGACGCAGTTCCTAGAGAGACAGGCTTATACTTATTAAGACTTGAGTCTGTAGTAAACTGTAATACCTGCCCGTTAGATGGAGCAGTTGAGTCCACGTCGGTTAGGTTTGCGGTAGAAACGCTTAGAGAGAGACTGATTTCATTAGCGGTATCATCATGGGCAAATGTAACCGAATCAACCCCTCCACTGCCATCGCTAGTGTTTCCACTTATCAAGGCGTTAGCCACGGCATCTCTAGCCTCTTCATCGGTATAACTAGTCACATCTCCGGGTACAAACTTTGAGGTTCCGTCCCACACTAATGACTGCCCCGATGTAGGTGCAACAGAGGTGATGTCAACGTCAGAGAGTTTATCAATAGAGGGGAGTGCAGTGAGGTTGACTCCGGAAACCGCCGGTAGACCGCTTGAGACCAATTTGACCACGTTGTCTGTGTTTGTGCCGGTATCGAGTGATGCCGAAGTTCCGAGAGTTGGAAGCCCGGATAAATCACTGTAAGCGAGCGTTGCGTTTACAAAAGCAGACCCACTATACCGGAGGACTTGCCCTGCATTTGACACGCTAAGTGTTGAAAGCGTTACATCGTTTAACTCGCCGACTGACTCGTTGCCCAAATTGACCTCAGATGGAGCGTTAACCCAAGTGGCCGTTCCGTTAGAGTTGGCCTGTAGCAGTTGCCCTGCGGAGCCGTTTGAGGATGGGAGTGTCCATGCGTCGCTAATCTTCACAGCCCCGGAGTAAATCTCAAGTCCGGTTGTTTCTGTGCCATTTACGGGAACTTTAAGTTTGATTGATCCGTCTGTGCTTGAAGCGGTGGTGTCCGATGCACATGACTCAATAACACCGTATGATACTAACGTGCTCCCTCCGGAGTCCTTTCCGGTGAACTTTATCTGACCTACAACCTCGTCTGTGGAGACAGTTGCGTCTGTCTGTAGATCAAGGGTTGGCCCCGTTGTGTTTGACGCTTCTGTGCTCTTAAGCGTGAGGGTTGGCTCTGTGTTACCCTCAGAGGACATATTTAAAACTAAGCCCACTCCTGCCACGCTATCAAGCGAGATATCGGATGCTCCGAAGTATATTTTCCCTCCGGACTTCAAGTAAAGATCTTGCCAAACTGAACTTGAAGAACCGAGTGTGTTGGTTCCTGCGTTTGGCAAAAGGTTTCCTGTCGTTAAGGCGTTTGAAGTGCTTGCTCCACGCCCGGTGACAGAGTCAAGGGTGTCTGAAAGTGCAGTTTTATCTGCCCAAGAAGTTGTGCCACTTCCATTTGTAGTTAATACCTGCCCGTCGCTTCCCGAATCTGTGGGCAGAGTCCATGTATTGCTAATTTTAACGACTGCATCCGATGACCCTACTGAATAGACAGACAGGGCAACTAGACTGCCTGCTGTACCTAGGACGTTTAGATCAATTTGACCCGATTCAAGATCTTCACCAACATCTTTTGCTTTGGCAGTTAGGCTTGCAAATGTCTTGGTTGTGCCTCCGTCATTATCTCCCTTAAAGTTTAAGATACTAACGGAGTCATTGTCGCTTAAAGTAGCAGAGTTATATATCTCAATCGTATGACCGCTAATTTTTATTCGGCCACTTGTATCTGTGTTTCTAAGCCCTTTATAGAAGTAGACTTCACCGTCACTAAGAGCCACATCTAAAATATTGGTGATGGTCGCACCGTTGCCGGCTTGCAGAAAGAATGAATCGTTTCTAGGGTTCGCTAGACCGCCCGAAGCGACAGAGTTTGTGTGTGCACTTACTGCACAGAAGCCTAGCCTAAATCCCTCAATGCCGGATTCGCCTATTTGAGTGTTTGATGTACCGTGATTAAACTGCACGACGCTACTTGTAGGGTCATTTCCCCGGAGGGTTAGGCGATTCCATGTAGAACCACCTGTTCTTGAGACTCTGATCTCTTGTCCGTCGATAACTGTTGCACCATCGCCTCTAGTGGCGGTGATCTTACCGGCATCTCCATCACTGACTCCGTTTGTATGAATAGAGTCTGTAACTTTGAGACCGCCCACCTCAGTTGTGGCCTTAAACGTATGTGCAGAGTTCAGAGTATTTACGTCGCCGGAGTTCAAAATGAACCGTCGGCTTTGACTGCCCTGTAACCCCTTGTCTGTATAATTCGCCATGACGAACTCCTCCAAAAGACAGTTTAATGGTGTTTGGCTAAAGATTGTACCACTCGGCACATTGAAAGTTAAACCTATAAAGTTTTATTTTATTTTTACTTGACTATACGAGTGTCTTAATATAGTATAACCAAAGTTGATTGAGATAAAAAATCCAAGGAGGGTTTTATGAGTAAGAGAAAATCACATAACGACGAATGGTATGAAGAGTTTGAGGGCACAGAAGATACCGGATTCGATCCGGATTACTGCTACGAGTGCGACTCATTCCGATGCGAATGTTATGAACTTCTTGACGGTGATTACAACCAAAGAGGTCGGCAACAGAACTTGTTTGATGGCCTTTTTGATAGTTATCAAAGTGATGATTACAATCAAGATTATGGCTATGATGAAGATGATGAATATGATGAACAGCCGGATAACGACTACAGTCAAGTTGTAGAGTATCAACGCAGACCGTTGAGTCAACCTTTATGGAGTCAGAACTCATTCAGACGCTATAGCATCAAGCCTTTAAATAGAGTTGATCCTAATGAACGGGTTTTATACTTCGCATTTGGCTCAAATATGGAAAAGAGCCAAATGTTAAAGCGTTGTCCATCGGCTCAAGAGGTTGAGGGCAAGTATACACTTGATGGTTATCGATTGACTTTCTGCGGTCATTCAAACAAGTGGGGTGGTGGAGTAGCCACAATCATAAAAGAGCGTTTTGATATAGTCCTAGGTCGGTTATTTAGCCTAACTTGGAGCGATGTATATAAACTAGATGGCTTTGAGGGTCATCCATACGTTTATAAGCGTCAGTATGTCACTCTTACCGACGGTCAAAGGGCATTAACTTACATCAAGCCGGTTAAGAATAATGAGTCTAAACCAAGCCTTTCATATTTCACAACAATCGCAAGGGGCTATCAACAAGTGGGGTATGAGTTAGATAAACTTGTTGACTCATCTAGCAAGTAAGACGCATACTCTCTTCTGCTTTTAGATAAAATGCAGTCAATGTTGAAAAGCGAGAGAAAGGTCTAACTTATTATGAGTGCAAGTTTCTACGAAAATGCCGATATAACCGTATTTGGAGTACAATTTTCAAACTCCACACCTCTTCAAATAATCCAATACTTTATGGATAAATCGATTTTTAAAAAGTATAACACCATTGAAGAATATATGGTTCATCTTGAGAGGTTTATGGAAGTTCCGGAGCGAGTAGAGGGCGAATCAGATCGTGATTTTGTGGAGCGACTTTTTGATGAGTTCTACAGACTTGGCATTCTAAAGATAGACGAAGTAATACATTAATCAGTGCACACGTGTGCACACGTTTAGGGAGTTGGGCAACCACCCATCTCTCCGGAGGCTCTATGATATTTTCCGGCGAAAATGAGGGGCGAAAGGTACGTTCTTTTGTCCTGCCTAGTTCATTTATTGATCAATATAAAGAAAGGCAACCCAAGTGGGGGCCATTAGGTTACATAACTTATAAGCGAACTTATGCTCGGCCTAAGCCGGATGGAAGTTCAGAAGAGTTCTATGAGACTGCTCAAAGAGTAGTTGAGGGTGTGTACAATGTCCAAAAGATACACTGTAGAAGACTCGGACTTCCTTGGGATGATCGTAAGGCTCAAAAATCTGCTCAAGAAATGTACCGCCGTATGTGGGAGTTTAAGTTCCTCCCACCGGGGCGTGGTCTATGGATGATGGGCACAGAGCAGGTTTACAAGAACGGCAGTGCAAGCCTTAATAACTGTGCGTTTGTATCAACGAAAGACATAGCCACTGATTTTGCATCTCCGTTCACCTTTTTGATGGATATGTCTATGCTAGGAGTTGGCGTCGGGGGTGACTGTAAAGGTGCAGGATTAGTACGGATTGTTGAGCCATCCATTGATGAAGAAACTTATAAAGTAGAGGATAGCCGGGAGGGGTGGGTTGGACTTCTGAGGGTTATTTTAAACGCCTATGTAGGAAAGGGCAGTCTCCCGGCAGAGGTTGATTACAGTGATGTCCGGCCTTACGGTACACCTATTAAGGGCTTTGGTGGTGTAGCAAGTGGCCCTAAGCCTTTGATTGAACTTACTGATAAAGTTAAAGAAGTCCTTAATACTCCCGGTGAGTTAATCACGACCTCGCAGATCGTAGACATATTCAACCTTATCGGTGTGTGTGTTGTAGCAGGCAATGTTCGGCGTACTGCCGAGATTATGTTCGGTGAGCCGGACGACGAGGTTTTCGCAAAACTAAAAGACCCATCTGAACTCAATGAACTTTATCGCCGGCAACAAGAACTTGAGAGCGATTATACGTTTCCCGATGAAAGTGTAGAGTCTAAGATCGAAGAGGTTAAGAGACAAATCTCAAATCACCCTCTGCGAACTCACCGGTGGGCTTCAAATAACTCAATATTTGCCGAGATAGGAATGGACTACAGCACGATAGCCGAGTCAATAAAGGCGAACGGAGAACCGGGCTTGGTTTGGTTAGACACAATGAGAGATTGGGGCCGGCTCATTGATCATAAACCTAACGGTAAAGATTATCGTGCGATGGGTTCAAACCCATGTGCAGAGCAGACTCTTGAGTCCTTTGAGTTGTGCTGTTTAGTAGAGACATTCCCGGCTCATCATGATGATCTAGATGATTATTTAGACACATTAAAATACGCATATCTGTATGCAAAAACCGTGACCCTCATTCCGACTCATGACCCCCGGACAAACACTGTTATGAACAGGAATCGTCGTATAGGTTGCAGTCAATCGGGGATTGTACAAGCGATGAACAAGTTAGGCAGAAGAACTTATCTTAATTGGTGCAACATCGGTTACAATCGCATTAAGACTCTTGATAGGAAATACTCAGAGTGGCTAGGCATCCCGAAGTCGATTAAGACAACCTCAGTAAAGCCGTCCGGCACTGTCTCACTTCTGTGTGGTGCGACTCCGGGCATCCACTTCCCTCACAGTGAATACTATATACGTCGCATTCGTATCGCCGAGGGATCACCTTTAGTCGAAATGTGTGCTAATGCCGGTTACCCCGTTGAAACCGATGTTTATGATCAGACCGGCAAGACTATGGTTGTGTCTTTTCCTGTCAAAGAGGAGCATTACACTAAAGGGAAGAGTGAAGCCACTATATGGGAGCAGGTTGTCAATGCCGTTGACTTACAGCACTATTGGGCCGATAATCAAGTTAGTGTGACTGTTACTTTTAGCAAAGATGAGGGAAATCAGATTGTGCCGGTGTTAGAGTCATTTGAGAACCGACTTAAGAGCATATCATTCCTACCAATATCGGAACACGGATATGCTCAAGCACCTTATGAGACAATCAGTGAGTCGGATTACAACACGCTTATAGAGAATATAAAGCCCATGTTGTTGACTATTGATGGCCATGATGTAGAAGATAAATTCTGCGACGGTGACAGTTGCGAAATAAACTTTTAAGGAGATAAAGAGATGTCCCTAGATATAATGGACGCAAGAAGCGGTACTCTCAGTGGTAACTTGGCAAGTGGAGTTCAACTTGAGGACTCAATGTGCCATGATTATGTTGTTCAAGAGATGACCGGTGTCGAAGAGGACTTATTGGCCGGAAAAGGCCCGATAATGCCAAGGCTTAATCAAGTGATTCTTAACTGCACAGTTTCTATAGGAGGTGTTGCAGACAAGAAAACTTTAGCCGGCATGATACGGAAATTAACGTCAGTTGATCGTATGATTATGCTTGTGTCTATTCGGCGAGCATCGCTCGGAGACCACTATCGGGTTAAGTATAACTGCCCATCATGCACTTCAAGTAATAATGCGAGCGTTGACCTCAGTCAACTTGAAATCACTAGAGCGAGAAGTGAATCCGAAACACATGAAGCCCAATTAAGTAGCGGTTGTGTTATCGAATGGCATACTATGACCGGGCTAGACGAAGAGTGGTTGTCCACTCAAACTAAGCGTCAAGAAAAAACCGGACGGGCAGACATGTTGACCTTGGCCATTTTAACAAGAGTTGACTCGATTGACGGTGAAAAGATTGACCGCCGAAAGGATCTTAACTCTGCTCTTAAAACCGTTAAAGGGCTTAGACTTTCTGAGAGAAACGAACTCCGGAGTATATTCAAGGAAGAGGAGGGCTCTTATGATACAGAGATTGAATACGAGTGTGCCCATTGTGGACATGAGTTTAAAGCCGACCTTGATGTAGGCCAAGCAACCTTTTTTTTCCCCTCGGGAATATAGTGGCTTATGAGTCTGAGGTTTTCTATTTATCCGAACTGTGGCATACTAGCCCTTGCGAGATAAGTAAAATCCCCTATTCCCTGCGAAAGCGACTATGTGATCAGAAAGACGACCTCGAGAGGAGGAGACAGGCACACAATAGAAGCGGAAGCACCCGGAAAGTTCGCTAAACGGAGAATGCCAAATGTCACTACTAGGTTTTAACTTTTCTTTTGGTGCTAGGGATGATGGTTTTGCGTCGGCCTTAACAAGAGCCGGTTCCGGCATTCAAAACGTCTCGGCCAAGTTTGATGGTTTAGCCAAGCAGGTGAGCAGTGGAAACTTCTTCAATGCGATGAACACTCTACAACTTGATCGGATTGGCGATCAGTTAGCAGGATTGAAAGGTCAAAGCACTCAACTAGAGACAAGTCTAGAGGGTACGTTCAGAGGTATGTCTGCCGAAATAAGGCCGGCATTGGCTCAAATGAATCTGACTCAAAAAGAGTTCAGTAGAGCCAACTCTCAAATTGTGTCTACAGCAGACGCTTTAAATGTGGGTGCAGGGGAAGTTGCTTCGTCATTTCGGGCGATAAGTCGTACCGGAGAAAGCACTAAAAAAGTGCTGAAAAGCATGGGCATCGGGATGAAAGAGTTGACCTTAATCCAAAAGGCAACGGGGATGGAGTCTGAACAGTTCACGGCCTTAGTCACAAACCTTACTGACTCCTATGGCTTCAATACAGAAGAGACCAAGAGTTTCCTAAACAACTTTACAAACTTAAGTCAAGGTTTAGGCATTGCAGACATAGCCTTTGGTTCGCTCCAAGAAACAATGGGGACACTAGACGAAACTTTATCTTCAAACACACAGTTTATGGCGATGAGTCGTGAAGAGCAGGCGAAGCACGTTGAAGAACAGGTCATGGGCGTGCAGAGGCTAACCAAGTCGTTTATGACGCTAGGTAAAACGCCACAAGAGGCTCAAGCGTCGGCACTCCAATTCTTTAAGACGATTAGTCAAGAACGCAAAAGCATTAATGGTATGACTATTGGTATAGGAGATATGGGGGAGACGTTTAAGTCATTGGCAGAAGAAGCCGGTTTTCAGAACGTGGATAAACTGTTTAGCAATATATCTTCTGATCCGGTGCAGGCACTCCAACAGATAATGGAGATGCAGGAGGAATTGGCTAAAGCCGGTGATCCTGCGAAACTAGCCCGTTTCAACTCAAAATTGCAGGACATGATGGGCGGTTTGGCATTTATGAAAGATGCCGGCAAAGGGTTTAGAGACTCTCTCGGAAAGGTAAATGAAGCCACATCAAAGACGGGCGATGGATTAGTAGGCATGGCCAAAAGGGCACACACCACGAATCGTGGTCTCGATGAGGTGCTTACTAGGATGGAAGACCGGTTTGAAAGGAACTTGATGAAGTTGACCGGTAACACCCGTACGATGTTTGTTCGGCAACAGAGAGACATGTATAAGGTTGTTGGTAAAGAAGCGAAGAACCTTGCCGGTAATGAGACTTGGGGGCCACTCTTCAAGCAGTTTGTGTCTGCAAGAAAGATTGGAGCATCGGCATTCTTCTTACCAATGCAACGAGATGCCAAGCAGACAAAAAAGGCTCTTGCCGGAATTGACGAGGCTGTGGGTCAAGGTGGGCTTTTGGGTCGGTTTAAGGCGATACAGTCGGCAGGTATAGCAGGGTTCTTTATGGACTTAGACGGGGCTTTTAAGTCAAACGCAGACAGGCTTAAGGACGCAGAGGACAAGGCTTTAAAATACTATGCAAGACTTGAAGCGATTGGGTTGACAACGGAGACATTAAAGCCGGCTCTCATGGCTCTCGGGACAGCGTTTGCAAGTCTGTTTGTAGTGACTAAGGTTGTCAGTTCTCTTGCTACATTAGTATCTATAGGTGGTTCTGTAGCCGGGGTGCTTACTTCAATCGCCGGGGGAATAGCGTCGGCAATCGGGGCAATAGCGTCTGCCCCGGCGGTCATTGCGGTGGCACTCGCCGGATTAATATACGGCATCGGTGAGGGGATAAAGTTTCTCGCAAACGCCCCTCAAGAGTTCTTCGACGGCATAGCAGACACGATTGACAATGCCACAATATATTTAAGTGATGCGTTTGATGCGATCATGGACATAGATGTATTTATGATGGTGACAACAATGCTAGATAAACTAGAGGATTGGATATTTTCTGTATTTAAAGGCTTGGCTTCGTTTTTTAGCAACCCGTCTAAGTTTATGGTTGTTATAAATGCGATAGGTCGTTTCGGCATAAAACTTGGAATGGTTGCTGTCGCAGTTTTAGGAAAACTAGGTGAAGTGTTCGTTGCTATAGGGCTTAAAGCAGTTTCAAACTTGCAGAGAGGATTTCAATTCGGCATGAATCTTCTTGACGAATATGTGGGGAAGCCTCTCAGATCGTTAGGCCGTAAGATTAGTAAGGCATGGAACGAAAGGATAGTCGAGCCGGTAGCCAAGGCAGGCACTTATCTGTACGATGCTTTTACAAAGCCTTTTGAATATATCTCCGAATGGTGGGCAGGCTTCTCGTTAGTTGATAAGTTTAAGGAGAACGTGTGGTTCCCATTGGCGAGGTTCATAATAACGATTGGAAAATCGATCATGATCTTCTTTAATGATGTACTGATTAAACCGTTTCAAGGTCTTATCAACATGCTCATTAAAGTGTTCAACAGTGTAAATGACCTCTTACCTAAGAGTCTTCAGTTAGCAAGAAAAGAGTACGTTAATTTCTCACTTACTGATGAAAACATGGGTGATGTCCTCATGGGTCGGGTGACTTCTGATTACGGTAAAGAGCCGGCAGGAAAAGATGTAAAAGTTGCTGTTGATCAGACTAAGGTCGAGCGTTTACTCGCAGATGGCATCAAGATAAATAAAGAAATGCTTGAAGAGGCGAAACGATCCCGTGGAACCCCCAAAGGTGGCACATCGCCACATAATACCGGAACCACACAAGTAGCACTTAGGAGATAGGAGTAAGTATGCCTAAAACTATAGGATCAAAACCAAATCGAAACTCTTGGCTAAACTTCTGTGAACCTACCGAAATAAAGTTAATCAAAGGATCATTCAAAAACCCGGAGAGGACGGGGTATTTTGAGTTGTTCATCCCCCCCACTATCCCAAGTTCTGAGAATGACATAAGGCATATTGTGTCTGTACATGAACGAGTCGACTTGATTGCACACAAGTATTATGGAACGTCAGAACTTTGGTGGGTCATTGCGGAGCGTAACAATATTGATCTCCCCATAGCAGAATTAAGAAGAGGGATGGAGTTGATCATTCCTGCAAGAAGTGTCGTTGAACTAGTTATTTCAAAGGTGTAAAAATTATGGCCGGAAGTTCTCATTTTAATGCTCTCTGTCAGATCACGATTCATACCGTTAATGGTCAAGATGTCGCTATGGGTGTCGGTACTGACTACCCATTTGTTACGTCCGTACAGGTCACTCGTGTCTTTGAGAGGTCGTCGGATATTAGCGTCACGATTGAAGCACCGTTCAACGAGGGTCGTGAAATGATGAATAGTGATCTGTTTCATAGTGGAAATAAGATCACCATAAGAATGAGTTATCCGGACGATTCAAAGGCTCAATTTGAAGTGCAGGGCGTTATTCTCAAGGGGGGAGTCGGGTTGTCTGTCACCCCAAATGGGATCAGTGGTTCTCTTTCTGTCCGTGGCACAAGTATAACATCGGAGCAGAAGAAGCCTATGGTGCAACCCGGTGAAAACTATGATGCCTTTGTTTGGCTCAAAGCGGTGGTTGTAGAGGCCGGGTATATTGATCTTATAGCATCTGAGAGAATAAAGAATGATCTCAGTATCATCGATACGCAGTTTAATGGAGCGAATAGTCTAGAGGGGCATTTAGAGGATTTCTGTATGATGAACGGCTTCCGATGGGTTGAGAACTACGATATGGACAGGGGAGGCAACATCATTGAAATCCTAGACGATGAAGAGATCGATATAAAGCCGGTGTCTAGAATATTTGTAATGAGAGATTCATTTATGGACACGGCGTATCTTGCTAACAATGAGTTTATCAAGAACGCAGGAGCAGAAAAGGCCACTGCCTATCCAATTATCTCTTATTCTCCGGAGTTATCCGGGGGATTCTTCGCTAATACAGAGACTATGAAATCAAGTTTAAGAGGTATAGATGGTGATGGTAAAACGGAAGTGAAAGACGAGACCGCCAAGTCTGTAAGGTCGGTTAAGCAGGGGATAAAGGGGGGAGACCCGTCAGATGGCACAGAGGATCAACAGGCAGGTGGAACGACAACGGTCAAGGCGGTAGACGAAAAGACCACCGGCGAGGTCATAAGTCCGCTTTATCCGGAGACTAAAGATAGAGATGTAGACAAAAAGAGACTCGTTAGAGTCATGAGTAGGAATTTGATATCGTACAATGCGAGCCTTACCACTTTTGGTGTGCCGGATCTCGTACCGTCAGAGAGGATTGCTGTTGTCGGATTAGGTGCTCTCCTTGATGGAATCTTTACAGTCAAAGAGGTTACTCAAGTTTGGAGTGCCGGCAAAATAGATACGACCATAGGGATATATGGACGAACCAATGGAGTAGATGCATGATTGATCAGAAGTTAAGGGTTCTAGACCCGATAGGTTGGCTAAGAAAATGTATTAAGATGTTCGGTATAGGGAGAGCGTTAGGCAGGTATTATGGGGTTTATAGAGGGCAGGTCATAGATAATGAAGATGAAGAGAACCGGGGCAGGATAAGGGTTCTTGTGCCGGCAATCGGACACATCGACGAGGCTGATGTACCAAGCACTATATATGCTCTACCAACCGGCATGACCTCCGGGCTTAAAACGAATCCACATGGGATCTATTTTACGCCCGATGTGGGAGATTTTGTTTGGGTTATGTTTGAAGACGGATTGACTCACCTGCCTATTTACTTCACCGGATGGGTTAATCGCAGTGCGGTTGCGTCGGGCAGTAATGTTAAAGGAACGGCAGTCAAAGGGTTCTTTACCAAGTCGGGGCATGCCGTTGAACTTGATGATGAGAGCGGAAATATTCTTATTCAAAGGGGTGGGAGTAGCACGATGATATCCATGTCGACAGATGGGTTTGATGATGAGATTGTGATTTCAAATAACAGTGGAACAAATGTATATTTGACCACAGACAAGGCTACTGTCTTCGCTAAAGACGGCTCTCATGTGTCAGTGGGCGGTGATAACGTAAGTATGGTTAATTCGAGTGGCTCATATATGAGCATAAAAGGCGGTAACATCACTCTTGGGGCATCGGGCAGTATCGTTATATCCGCAGGGGCAAAGATAAGCCTTAAGGGATCTGTGGACTTAGGAAATGGGCCGGTTTATGAACCTGCTGTCTTAGGAACAAAGATGGCGGTCTCATGGCAGGCACATTCACATGTAAGTGCCGGCCCGGGTAACTTGACCGTTCCCGGAACTAATAATGTTCCTATGACTCCGGGGGCACAGTTAAGCGGTCAAGTGAGGTTATCATGATTTGTAATGAAGACCATTTCCCGGCGTTTAGTCTGCCGGGGTTAAGTTTACCGATACCAACTCTCGATTTTAGTATTCCTCTCCCGGAACTCCCGGAACTCCCCGACCTGCCAACGATACCGGGTATCTCTCTATCATTACCAACCTTGAGTCTGCCTATCCCGACTCTCGATTTTAGCATCCCACTTCCCGAATTGCCGGACTTGCCGGACTTGCCTACAATCCCCGGCATATCTCTCTCGCTTCCGACTGTAAGTCTTCCCATACCAACCCTAGATTTTAGTATTCCCCTGCCGGAACTGCCGGAACTGCCAACCATATCACTGTGCCCACTAGATCATCGCTAAGGAGAAATCATGGCAAACCGTGAGATAAGAGGAATCGGATTTCCGTTTGATAGAGGATCGACTTCGTTCCCCGACACAGCAAATGGAACCAATGCGATAATAGCAAGAGTTAAGTCTCTTCTTACAACCGGGCCGGGTGAAGTGCCCATGCAACCAAATCAAGGCTCCATTGTTCAAAAGTACGTCTTTGAAAATATGACACCTTTAATGCGTTCCTATCTCTCTGATGAGATTAGAAATCAGATCAACACATTCATACCTCAGATGAATGTAGTTAGTGTCGCCACTGAGGTGAAAGACAATATAGTAACAACCACGGTTGAGTACGTTCTTGAGGGTGTAGCCGGAAACTTAGAGGTCGAGTTCGGCCCCGACGGAGGTTGATTCGGGTAGGATAATGCTCTGCCTAAGTATCTTAGAGACACGGCTTAACGAGAATGCTTCCAATGAGGAGGCGATTTCATCATTGCCCTCTTTCTTCATACGAATCATCTCGTCTTCAATCTTTATCCCTTTTCGGTAAAGTAGAGTGACAATCTCTAGCATAAAGGCGTTCTCAATTCGTGCACTCGTGTGCGTTGAACAATCCCTAAGTAATTCTAGGGCAACTTTACGAGCAAGATACAACTCATTCAACATTACATGGAACTTATCTTGTTCCTTATCAACCGCTTCACTCATAATCTATCTGCTATATCCTTATCGTGGTTCAAGTCTCCCATGTCATGGAGATGCTTCATAATAAAAGCGTAAACTCTGCCCCATCCCCATTGCTGTGGAGATACCCCGGGACGGCGTCCGGCGGTTTTACTCGCCTTTACACCTCTAGCAAATATCTCTTCAAGGTCTTTTAAGGGAATGCCGGTGGCATCTGAAACCGATTTTAGTCCACCGTCCAAGTCTCCATAGGTTTTTTTGAATGCCTTGGTGTATTGAGACGGTTTTGTCTTTGCGTCATCTCCGGGCAAGGGCAGGTCTAAAGTTGGCGAGTCCGGGTCTTTTAAGGCAATCTTTTTACGCCTAGAAATCTCTCGATCTCGCTTCTGTCGCAACTCTTTATCAAGGCCGGACAGGTATCTTGCAGGATTGTCATCCCCTTTAAACCGATATGCCCTCTTCATAATGACTATTCCACGTCTTCTGATTCGTCAGAGACATCAGACTCTTCGGAATCTTCGACTTCTTCGGAGTCTGCGGAATCTTCTTCAAACGAAATGTCGATGCCATCTTCCTCAGATTCGGCTTGAAGTTCGTCCTCAGAGTTATCGCCGGAGCCTGTGATTCGTGCGTATTCGGCCTGTAGACCTTGAAGCGAAAGTGCACATGCTTGAATAATGATCTGTCTCTCATAAGGGTTAAGCAGTACACGCTCTGCCACTGCGGTTACGACTTTTACTGCTTCAAAACGTGCTTCAACAATCTGTTCTTCGGTAGGTTGCTGTTGAGTGTTTGCTTCACTGCTCATAGTTCTCTCCATTAAGGCGTTTTCTTAGGTCTGAGTTTTCTCTTTCAAGAAACTCGAGTTTAACTTTCATTGCCGACAACTCGGCTGTGAGTTGGCCAATCTGCTGTAGCAGTGTGACTCTCTCGGAGTTTTGACTATCTATCATTGCCTCTAATTTTGCAACCCTTTCTCTTAGATCATCACGATATTGAACCAACTTGGTTTCGTCGTTTCTCTCACGCTCAAGTTTGAGTTCGGACTTCTTTTGAAGCCAATCCCAAAGTTTTGATCCTGCAAGAGCGGTCGCAATCGCTCCTATTAATGTGACATAATCAGATTTCATACTATTTCTCCCGATATATTTTCTCTCGATAGAGTCGCCATTTTAAGTAAAAAGGTGGCAGTAGAAGTGTTGCAACTAAATAACATATTCTGCCGGCAGGGGAGCCAAGATGTTCAGTTTGAGCATAAATATGACTCGCATAGTAAACCGCCATGAGACTAAACGCTCGGTGCCTGTGGTTCAGATCCCTAGTTATAGTGCTCGCTAGAGAGTAGAGAGCGATGATCATTCCCGAAGCGATCATAAGTAGCGGATAACCCCTAAAAGTTGCTCCATAAGTTGACTTTGCTAAAAGAGTCAAACCAAGGCACAGTTCAAGCAGGTGCGTATCACTCCACAGGAGTATATTCTTGAGCCGGTTAAAGGCTCCATCTTCTTTATTAGTGTAACTCATCTAAACTCTCTACTTTAAGGCTGTTCCAACTTAGGTTATTTTACAATGGTTCAACGGACTACACAATCATCGATTGTTCAAGTAGAATAATAACAGTATGAGTTAGGAGTGGAAATGAGCACCGAATATTTAGAAGACAAACAACCGTTAAATCAAGTCCAATACTCGGCAAAAGATTACTCAAGTTATTTTGATTCTATACTCACTCGCCTGCGAGAAGAGTATGGGGAGGATTATAACGACTTTGCCTCGTCTAGTGTAGGAGTCATGTTTGTCAACCTTATGGCCTATGCTATGGGGCAGTTAAGTTGGTACTTAGACCGCCGGTCTAGCGAGTCATATTTAGCAACAGCAAGGACACTTGATTCGGTCACTAGATTGGCCTCTCAGATAGGATACAAGCCTAAACGTGCTAGTGCGTCAAGTGTGGATCTAACGATTACCTTTCCGGCCTTAATCGCAGACACCGTCATGTCTAGCGGATTCAATTTCTCCGGGCCGGGCGGTACAAACTTCCAACTAATGAATGATGTGCTTTTATCGGTAGGACAGACGACTGCCGTGATCACGGTGTCTGAGGGTGAGCAAAAGACACAGAGTTTCACTTCCGACGGAGAGCCGGCACAACAGTTTATCCTGCCGGGAGTGTTGGATGGGGAATACGTTGCCGATCAATCTGTCAGAGTTTTTGTCAACGGTTTAGAGTGGACTGAGAAAGACTTCTTAACATACGACAAGACAAACCACTTTAGTGTCTCTTATACTACAGATCCCCCGGTTGTTCTTTTTGGCGATGGGAGTGCCGGGAACATTCCCAATCGAGGGGCTGACATTAGAATAGATTATCGGATTATACACGCCGAAGAGGGGAATGTTAGATCAAACACAATAACCTCAACAAGTGACACTCTCGTTGTGGCAGGTGATGTGGTCGATCTTCTCACTATAACTAATCTTGAGCCTGCCTCCGGTGGGAGTGGCCCTCAAAGTATTACTGAAATCAAGCGTGTAGCACCTATGGCTTTTCAAGCCGGTGGGAGTGCAGTCACTCAACAGGACTATTATGCTTTGGTGAACTCGTTTTCAGATCCTCTTTATGGCTCTGTCGCTAAAGGTTTTGCCGGTGTAACTCGACAAACATCTGCCGATGAGTTTACTCGATCTCGATTGCAGGCTATTTCTAATGCTTTTGTAAATATCTTTGATAGGTCAGTGCTCCTAAACACGGAGACAAGAGCACTTGTGGAAGATATCCGGAGTTTAAGCAGTAACTCTGCGACGATTGCAGTTGATACTATCCTCGCAGACAATCTTAACTCGATCATAAGTCCGGCACTCACCAATATCGAAAACCTGTCTGTGCAGGCTAGAAATGAGAGCATACAGGTTCAATCAAGGTCACAACGTATAGTCGAGTTAGGGAATGACATACAGAACCTTGAAATAGAGTTGATCGGGGTTGCTGATCTCAATCCCGGCCTCCCTTTACCGCCTAACTCTACGTTTAACAGTCTCCAAGAAATTGTGACTGCGATCTCTAACCTCCGCAACGAGATTCAACTAATAAGCCAAAACATAGAGACCTCGGCTCAAACAATACAGCCCATAAACGGCAGTGAGATACCGACTCAAGTTAATGCAATCAAAGATAGCGTCTCAATAGTCGGAACATCACTGCTTTTAGTTAGGGATAATAGCACCGGGGTCGTTAATAACGTAAATGAGATACTGTTGGACTTGACTGAAAACGCCAACTTGGTGGTTGTTAACAAGGATACAGGAGACACTTCTTTAGTCGAATTGTCTAATCATCTTGATCAACTTTTCGATGATTCTTGTAAAGCGAATGTGGTCACCGTACCGATACTCGTTGAGGGTCGAGAGGGCTTTTATCAAGCCCCAAGTCGAGGTCTGATAAGGGCATTGCAGACATATCTTGATGAGGTAAAAGAGGTAACTCATCTAGTCCGGGTTGTGGACGGCTCAACGGCACTTGTTCCGGCCAATGTGAACTTAAAGGTAGAGTTTAACACATCTTTTGTTAAGTCTGAGGTTAGAGCCGAGATAGAGTCCGGCATAGATACTCTCTTAAGACGGAGGGACTTTTCGATTCCGCTTTACCTATCTGATCTCTATAATGTTGTCGAGTTGGTTGATGGAGTAGATCATGTTAATATACTGATCGACAGCCCTATTGAACGTATCGATAACGACGGAAACCTTATTGTAGGCGAGTTAGAGGTCGTTACTAAGGGCACAATAACTATAGAGGAGGTCGTATGACTCAAGAGACTAGACGCATAAAGATTCCCTATCCATCAGATGGCCAAGACCCCTATTATCCGGCGTTTGAAGCAATGGTGCAAACCATAGATGCATCCGTCTTTGGGTCAGTAAGCAATCGCAACACGATATTTTTTGGTGGCGGTCGGATCACATGGGTGGGAGGTGTCCTGTCTTTTAGTGAAAACATAGTCTTTGTAGAGCCCACTTTTGGGCAGAGACAGATTCTCTCTGCTCAAGCAGACATCTTTGTCCCAAAAGGACACTTTGTTTATGTTGAACTTAGTAGAGGCAACACTCAAGAGGTTAGTCTATTTGCAAAGGTGGGGTCTAGTATACCGGTAAACTCTAATGCATTCGTTCTTTCTTGGAGAAATCCTACAACGGGAGTTCTGTATTGGAAAACCGGGGCAAAGCAGGTAGACGGACAGGAGATTACCAATATCGGAGAGGTGTCGAGTGGGTCAAACTCTTCGTATATTTTAGCGGAAGCAGATCAGAGCCTGCCTAACTCAAGGGTTTTGACTGAGGGAACAACCGGAACAGTGCTCGTTACCGACCAAGGTGCTTTAGGGGGGCTAAATATAGACTTAGCAACAGTTCCCGGTGTCGCAGGTCAGTACAGTTTGGCTTCACTTACGATTAATGAATACGGTCAAATAACGAGTGCCCAAACCTATGATCCACAGGTTCTGAATGAGAGAGCCATAGATGTGACAGTGGAGGCAGGTAGCGGTTATTTCAAAGTAATCCAAAATACCACCGGTATTAGATTGGGTGGCCCTTTTGAGGACGGTCAGATTGAAGTTGAAACGCCCGATCCCGACGATAGTTCTATAACACACCGGTTCATTGGGCAGACTTGGGTATCACTCCCGGTGATGACACAGAAACCCATGAACTTAGCAATGGTCTACCCTTTCCGTATTCCAAGTGATGCTAAAGACCTGTCTATGTCTACACATAGTGCAAGGTTCCGACACTATATTAAGGTCTCCGGGGAACAGTCGCTCACTGTGGTTAAATATACCATTCGTATAGGCTCTAATACTTATACACACAATCGAGCCGTAGGAGTGACAGATGTTGTCCAAGATATACCTTTGACAGCATTCAACTCTCTGCCGATAGAGGATCATCAAGGTCTGTCTGCGTTCTGTGAGGTTTCGGCTTCTAACACTTTAAACGCCGGTGCTAATTTTGAAGTCATTTTCGGGCCTCTGTATCTGACGTTCAAGAATACAGAACCAACCGAAACGACCGGTCAGTTTCAGTTTGTTAGTGCTCAATCTAGTAATCAAAACGTGATAGAGTCCGGCACAGAGTTATCTCCTAGTGTTTTCTCATCCGCAAACTCTAACTAGAGGGAGACCTTATGCCTATCTTTGGATCGAGAGATGCTTTTGGCCGTAGCAGATTTGGTCAAGCAAATTACGGTGAGTTGGTATTGTACAATCTTCTGCCAAGGATTCATCGTGCCTTAGACGAGGATAGGGGCTTTCCGGTCAAGAGGTTGTTTAGATCTTTTCAAGAAGAGATGGAAGAACTAAGGCGAGAGATTGACTTACTGCCTTTTCAACGTGACCCATATCTAGCAAATGGACTTGATTATCCGTCGATTTTGATCATTACCAATGCTGTTGATGATAACGGAAATGTTCAAGTTAGATTTGATGTAGAACATCGGATTGTGTCTGTCGATCAAATTGACATATTAGGTACACAGGCCAATGTGATGGACGGGCGTTTTGAGATTGAAGCAGTTATTGATGATTTTACCCTTACTTTAAAGAGAGAGAGCAACTTTAACCTCGCCGACGTTTTGACCGCTAAAGCGGTGCGTGTTACATCAAACTGCTGTCTCGTTGAAATACTAGATGTCACTCCATACACTGAACCTTGGGGAGACTTAAAGCGACCTTTAGTTAAGTTGACGCTTTCTAATCCCTCAAATGTAGAACTAGGATTGGGCTTTACTGCTGTGATTGAAGCAGATGAGCCTGTTCCCCCCCCGGAGAACGCATTCCTTGAGCCGGACAGGGCAATCTATAAGGTTGTCTATGTAAGAAAGCGAGAAAAGGCTTTAGGGTACGATATTGAAGTAATCTGTGATGGAGGGGTGCGTCTTGAGGATTTGACCGGAGACCTCCCCGAGAGGATTATTACTCTTTTTAAAAGGCCATCATCGCTCGCTCTTTTAGCGAATGATTACGGGTTGGTTAGTGATGATAACCTGCCCGATATTTTCCAAAGGACTGAGATTGCGAATGTCTTTCAGTTCTTAAAACTCAAGTCTTCTAAAAAAGCGTATGAAGCCCGAAGTGCCGGTGGTGGTTTCAACGTAACAGTAACGCAATTGTATCGAGTGTGTGATGAAAGACTCGATGACATACCCGATCACAATCTTTTTGTTGGAACAACCGGAGCCGGCAATACTGCATATTACACAGACATTACTATAGTTAGACCTCGTTATGATGAGTTAAGTGCGGACGTTGTTCTGCCGTCCGGACGAGCGATAACTGACATTGTTCTGTTCTCAATTCCGGAAACAACTGCATTAAGTCAAGAGGTCTCAGACTTTTTCGACTGTCTGTTTAATGTACTTATAGAGTCAATAACACTCCTTGATGATCCTGCGGATTTTGAACCACTTGGTTATACCACTCCGGTTTACGAGATTGGTGTGAACGTCAATGGTTGGCCTAATGAGGGTTGGCAGGTTGCGGATCTAAGCGGAGGGGCGTTCTCTCTCAAAGATGGCGACGAAGAGTATATTATTGATGGCTCCGATGACAATGATCGAATGAACCGACCTCAAGTGTTTCTGCGTATACAGGTGGAGAACATCAACTTTGAGGTGGGTGATACTCTGTGTGTGGCTTATAGGCCAACAGCAGATGATTTTGACTGCTGTCCATGTCCTAGTGCAGAGATCATGATAACCATTGAAGCCCTGCCGGCATTCATCAATCGAAGCGGTTACTCCGGGGTTGCTCTGTCCGATGCGGTTAAAAGAATCTTAACTCGGCTTAAACGAGAGCAAGTTCCTATTCATGTTCATACTGCAATCGAAAGGCTTGTTATCAATATCGATGTAGAGGTTCCAAGATTCGACGTAGAAGATGTCGTCGTGGGTGTAGAGATAGAGCCTATTGTTGTCGATTTTGAGCCGGAGAACAACAGACTGTTTGATTGCCGTTATGATGACATCCCTGCCGATGAGATAATTTTAGATGAGTGTGCTTACGTCCTCTCTTATCCGGGAGTAGAGGTTGACATTTCAGAGGGGGCTCCACCTCAATCCGGAGAGGTGATAGATATCGTCTTGCCTGCCTTGGACGCACCTACTATCACTGTGCAAGTTCTTGAGTTTGTGCAAAGAGACATTGTCGTCGATGGTTCATCCTACTATGATGACATTCCTGCCGATGATGAAATCGTAGATAATAGGCGTTCAACCATGATTCCGGAAGTCAGTGTGGAGGTTACCACAACTCTTGTAAGTGGTGGACAAATACCCTAAAATCAGCAATAAAATAAGGAGAAACGATTATGCCTGCAACCGGTGTATATACAGATGTTTATAGAGAAAAATTAGCACAGTTAAGTGCCGACGCCTTGGCCGATCAAACTAAACTTGACATGCCGATACTCTTCTTCAAAGTCGGAGAGGGGGGGTTTGAAACACAACCTAACGGACAGCAGACACCCAAAGTGCCCGATCCTAGTCGTACTGACTTAGAGGCTCCGTCAGAGATGGGTTCAAATGATCCCCGTAACCCTTTAGGTGGATTTTTTGTAAAACAACTGACACCGCAACAGGTTTCAATCCAAGGTCGGGACGTAACAATTTCATGTGTTTTGAGTGCCAACGAGGCTAATCTAGACGGATCAAGTAAACTTCTCGGTAACGTCCAAGGGACTCCGAAACTTTTTGAAGTCGGAATTTTTGACGGTAACCCGGTCACGAGAGAGGCGACCATGCTTGCGTACTGCACGTTTGATGAGGTCGTTAAGATCCCCGATATTCAAGTCACTATAAATATAACGATCAAATATTAAGGAGGGTTTCAATGCCTACTCAACTCCCAATAAGTGTGGATGAAATCACGATTAAATGGAGACAACCTTATGTCTCAGAAGCCCTAAACCGTAAAGCCAAAGCGGATGATGGCGGTATCATTAGAGGGTATGAACTTAAGATCAATCCGGACGTTAATGCACCGAATACTGTCATTTTAGATGTTGATGCACAGACCGGTGACTCGGCAATGAACATCATTAATTCGACAGATCCGGAGTATGCTGTTGCTTGGGTGAGGGATACTGCATTAGTGCTTGCAGTTCCGAATGTGGCCGGTTACCAACACCTGTTCGCTAACCACGGATATACTGAGGGTTCGGACACAGTTCCTACTTTAACTTGGTATAGTAACGCAGAGATTACAGTCATTGATCCCCCCCCGGGCATGTATATCGGATCAGTAAACATTCAAATTGGAAATGTAAAAACTTTTTACTCGATTACCGGTTCGCTCTCCTTTAAGCGATCAACACCTAGTGCTTTCCGGGGAGCCAAGGGACGTGTCGACACTTATTACGACGAGAATACACTCCTTTACACTGATTTTAGTGACCGCAGATTTGTTCCAATAGACGACAATCCTACGGTATTAAACCGAGTATCGGCCTCGATTGTTTCAAGAGAAATGTTAGCAGGCAATAACATTACTACCATCTCTCCTTTAACTAACATTCAGACTATCTATCCCGAGACAAACCGCAGTGTTCTGCTTTTTTGGAGAACAGATGCCGACGTCACAAATCGACCGGCTGTAGGCAACCACGAAAAGCGGTTCATACTTCCTTATTTCGTACCTTGTGTGTCTCAATGGGATTCGGATGCCGATCAGAGGATTCTTAGATTCGCAGTAAGGATTGCCGGCTTTAGGAATAGAAACCAACGTCCTGCCAATCAGTCTGAGACAGACAAATGGCGGTTAGCGGTTAATCTTACGCTCGGGAATGTGCCTTTAGTTACCGGCCCGAACATTGTTCCCGGGCAGACTGTCACTACAGACACATTCCTATCTCATGAGCAGGTGAATAACTACACGCTTTCTTCTGACGAAATTGACTTTGAGCCTTTAAACAGCACGACGGATGGCTTTAAGGATTGGGGTTGGCAGACAGGTCAAGTCTACCTCCCAAATAAAGACTCTCAAAACAACCCTATATCTATTCTAGGGTTCAGTGTTTCTATCATTATCCCGGATATGCGTAACGACGAGTTCTTGGCAATTGATCGCTTAGTTGTAGAGGGTGAAAATATTGCCTTAGTGGATGCTTTTGACTCGGCTCATCACTTAGGAGGCATGGAGCGTTATGGTTCAATCAGTGCTAGTGAGATTACTCGTTCAACTGAGTTGACTCCAAGCGTGAGGGCACTAAACCTAGTTCCGTCGAATTGTTGGGGACTAAAGGTTAATGGCAACACGCAGTTCCTCTCTGAGAGAATCAAGCACAATGTAAATATCGGTCTACCTTTGAGAGATAGAGATCACATTGGTCGATTAGAGGGCTATGCGGACGACACTGTATTCTACGACTCCGAGGGCAGTGCACCTATTCAGTTTAAGGAGATCAGAAACCTCTTTAAACAGTCTAACGTGAATATCTATGCTCCCGGTCAATACGAAACACGGAGTTTGATCTCGGCTTTAACGGCAACTAATGCTTTAGTCCCGGACTCTCTTAAGGCTCCTTTTAGAGCAGGCTTGACCATTCACAACGGAAATCTGTTTGCCCTTAAAAGCACTTCTAACCTTAGCACTGAATATGAGTCTCAAAATGGCTCACCCTCTAATCTAACAGGTTACCTTGTAGCAGAGGGTGGTATCCTAGCAGATGCTCAGTATATTGAGCGTGGTACTTATGACTTTGACACCGGAGTCGCTACACCTGCTCCAAGACTTGAAGTAAAGTCGCTAATGAGTGATAACTTTCAATCTCAGATTTCAAACGTATTCGCTTATCTTGCTCGCCATGACACGGTAGGTTATTTTGACGGTACGTTTAGAGATGGAGAGGGCATACTACTTTTCAAATCGGAACCACTAACTAGCGGACTCTTAAACTTTTATGTGGATGGTCTTAGGTCTGATGGGGCTACTCAGACAGGCGTGTCTAATCAGTTGTCGTTCTTTAGATATAACAACATGGTTACTCTTATAGGTGCACCTTTTCAAGCCGACACCGGGCTTGACGAAAACGGGAGTCCGGCTATCGACTTTCCCCTCATTGGGATAAGAGTCAATACTCAAAAACAAGTTATCGCTAGTGTGCCAATTGAGAGTTTAACTGCTCAACTTGATCAACATCTTGCTGTAAACAACGGTTTTACCATTGATTCTAGTGTGAGACACACTGTTAACTTTAGACGGGCGTTAGGCAGTTTATTAAATGGTGCCGATATTGACATACCCGAGACAGGAAATGTTGCTGACGATGAGGGGGGTGATTTGACGACCGGCGGTGTTCGACCACGGCTTTATTATGGATTAGAGGGAATCGGCCCTTTCGGTTTCTCGGTTGATCCCGTCTCCGGGCTACAGAGTTTTGGAAACACGACGAAAGTTTATCGATTCCAAGATGATTCTCTGTCGGGTCAAGCGGACGGTTCTGATGTTCGCAATAAAGTCACGATTGTAAACACCGTACTGCCCCAAAACTATGGAGACATGACAGTTGAGCCTATGACTGAGAGTAAAATCTCTTATCAAAATCCACTTAGTAATCTTGTTGGCAGTGCGGATGATCCCGGTCGATATAAGATAACGAAGTTCCTTGGCAGGTTGTATGATAGCCAACTAATAATCCCTGCTAGTGGAGAACTACTAGGGGTTATCGGTAATGATAACGATCTTTTTGGTGGCGAGATTTCCGCAACCTTGGATCACCTCCTTTACATGTTTCAACCTCTTGATAAAAATGGTGATGTTGCAGTACATATACAAAACAGGACTGCTGTTGGCTTCCGTTTCCAACAATATTTCCTCGATGCAAATGACTCTAACTATCCATTCACCGGCCTTTCTAATGCAACCAAGACAAGAGACACTTTGTTTGAAAGAAACTTTGTGCGAGATGTGTTTTTGAAATTGCAGTTATCTGTCCTGCCCAAAGGTAGACTGAGTACCGGAGGGTTTACCGGTAATCCGAACTCTTTTGAGGCAACGTATGGAGCAATTTGTACAAAGACTTATTTAGTCAATATGTATCAGTATGTTGCGTCGGTGTTCGGCTTGATTGACGGTACAAGTACATTTAATTGGCCACAGCAGAATGGTAGTGATCTGAGCGACCTAGGCTTTAGTGCCTATATACGTCAACGACTGATTAGTGGCATTCCTTGGGAGTTGGACGTGGACAACCCTCTTTCTACGGATTGGCTTTCTCTTACAAACACGCCACTGAACAATGGTGAAGCAACGGATCGAACCATCGGTCAAATACAAACTCAGTTGGAAGCCCTTTCATTCAGTCCGAACATTCTTGATCCTTACGAGTATGATCATATATTTAGCATTAGCACTCTATACAGGAGTTCTTACGGATCTATAAATCGAGAATCTCACCCTATAAATCTGTCTCCCGCATATCGTGAGATATTCTGCCAATACGAAAACAGTTCACTTTAGGAGATTGAACATGAAAGTATTTAACTCACTCTTAATCTTATTGTTTGTTCTGACATTCACCGGTTGCAACCGTGTGATCATTAGAGATTCCAAGGCATATAAATTGGAGGCATTGTACTTCTCAAAGACAATTGCTGAGACCAACAAGATTGTTCTTCATCGCTTAAAGACTCAATGTTGTGAGGGTGCTGTGTTTAATAGTGGCGACGAGTCATGCTCTAAAGATGGTGAGACGTTCGCAGTCACGCACGCACGTGCACAACATCATTATGATCGCTTGATGTTTCTTGCAGGTTTCACTGAACAAGACCCGGGGAGTGCCCCCGATTTTGAGATTGACGATATCTTGGTGGGGGTGTGCAAATGAATGACGCTATTCTAAGCATGGCTAGTAATCTTGCCGGCAAGGCTCTTGATGATTTGATTAAGAGTCTTAAAGAAGAGGTCGGTGAGTCTTATGCGGATAAGAATGTGCAGAGAGTTGCTGAAATTGGCTTAAGTCTAGCGTCTACCATTGGTAAATCGGGGCTTGACATCGTGGAAGCGATGATTGAGGGCCGAAACTATGATGAACGTGTTCTTGCAGATAATCTATCTCTTCGTGAAATGTCAGACCTCTTGGACATTCTCCAAAACTTGGAAGCCGATCAAAAGGCTTCGATTAACCGGGTTATCTCAGTCACTAAAGACTCTGCAATTCAAGCGTCATCGATTTTGATTAAGGCTGTTCTTTCAGTTTCTTAAGTTTTGGACTTGACTCTCAGTCAAATAGATGACAAAAGATATTCTCATACTGATAAACCTCAAGGAGAGGTAAACATTTAACAGGACTCTCCTTGAACAAAAAATAAGGGGATTACATGTTAAGAAAAAGAAGAATCCTATCACCCGAGGATCTCAAAGTAATGATCGCTCGGCTTGAAGAGCGAGATTGCAATGCGGTGACAATACCGGACGCAGAAGACGCTTTGGTGGGCTTTGTTGTCAATGATTATGAAACCGGTGAAGCACTTGCCGTTTACGACCTTGATACTCTTACAGAGTCAAAGGCTTATGATTATCAAGTCGATAATTCGATAAGCGATGATGATGCTATTATGATGTCTAAGGATGACATCAGTTTTAATCTTTTAAACACTTTGGGTTTTGAGGGGAGTCCCCTGCTTATTGATGTATGCGGTGAAAGATCAATCACTCTTGACGAGTACCAAGAGAACGCAAAACGTACCGCCCAAGTGTCAGAAGATCCTAATCTTATGGCCAATTGGGCTTTAGGTATGGCCGGTGAGGTTGGCGAGTCGGTTGAAATCATTAAAAAACATCTGTTTCATGGTAAACCGCTTGACTTAAAAGAGGTTGAAAATGAACTTGGTGACGTACTTTGGTATTTAAGCATGTTGGCTACTCAATGCGGTCTTTCCTTAAACGCTATTGCCGACAAGAATCTGAGTAAACTTGAGTCACGCTATCCAAATGGCTTTGTAAAAGGGGGAGGAAATAGGTGATAAATATGAAGTTTGAAGCATTATGTATTATTCTAGCCGGGTGGTCGCACAGTGCCGATCCTGCAAAAAAGCGAGCAACCGAAGTCTGTACTGCGGTCGCAATCGAAGCGACTAAACAGCAAGTGCCCGTTGACGAAGCCTTGGCTTTGGCGTGGGCAGAGAGCAGGTTCACGCCTACAGTAAACCGAAGAACGGGAGCGAAAGGCCCAATGCAGGTTTTACCTAAGTGGTGGTGTCCTAAGCCGGCTACTTCATGCGATTATGTAGAGGCCGGAGTTAGAGCCTTAAAGACTTTTAAGAAGTTGTTTCCGGGCTTTAAGAACGCCGTATGTCACTATAACAGTGGGGTTGATCCGGAGTGCCCTGCTAGGAGTGAATCTTTTGCAGAGGCGGTTGAAGTGCAGAGGGTGAAGATTAAAAGGCAACTAATGAGATCGAAAAGTGGAGCGAAGTGATGGGAACTAGAACTGTTTTTATACCTACTAAGGCCAAACGTCAGAATCGGGAGTTTGAACCACCTGTTGAGCCGGGAGAGCATACCAAGTATGGTTTCTGTCATTATCTTCAAAGATGGGTTCGCCGAGATACTATGTTAGGCGTTAATATACGCTTTTATAACGCCGACAATGAGCAGACAACGATTAAACTAAGGTTATCCCCCGAGGGGTGGCAGGATCTCATCGACAGGGCGACTCCTGCGAATTGGGATAATGAGTTAAAAACTAAAGCCGAGTTGGATGCAGAGGGGATAGAGTATGACTCTTGAGCCGGTCTATATAGGCGACGGTTTTGTCAAATTAGTCGACAAGATGATTAGCCCTGCGGATCTAAAGGTCGTGAACTCTGCTAGAATCTCAATGGGTAAGCAGACCGAGAAAATGAAGCCTAGAGATGATCGGCTTATCGAGTATTTGGCTCGTGAGAACCACACCTCACCTTTTAGGCATACTTACATGACCTTTCATATCAAGGCTCCCATCTTTGTACTTAGGCAATGGCAGAAGCATCAAGTCGGTTGCAGTTTCAACGAGATATCGGGTCGATACGTTGAGTTTAAACTTGAGTATTGGAAGCCGACGGAATGGCGAGAGCAGGCAGATAATGTTAAGCAGGGCTCCGGCGGTGATATAGTTGACATGGGCATGAAAAAAATTGTGGAAGACACCTATCGAGAGTGCTGTGATTCTGCGTTTGATGCTTATGAGTCTCTCTTAGCATTAGGGGTATGTCGAGAGCAGGCGAGGGCTTGCTTACCCTTAGCCATATACTCTGAGTGTTATTGGACTGTAAGTATGCAGGCCGTTGCTCACTTCTTAAAATTGAGGGAGGACTCTCATGCTCAAGCGGAGATAAGAGATTATGCTCAAGCGGTACGCTATTTAATCGGTGAGGGTATTTATGGCGGTGAAAAGGTATTAGGAGCGTTAAATGGCGAGGGGTAAGAAAGTTTACGGATATCTTAAAAGGGATATTCGCTTGAATAACCCGAGTTATCTTATTTGGAAAAATAAGCCGGTGGGGGAGAACATATTCCCTCAACACATGAAAGTGGCTCTGTGTAAGCCTACTAGATACGAGGAGGGTCAACTGAGACGCATGGCCAATCAATATAATGAGCCTTGTTTTGTAGTCAATGTGGAGGGTCACAGAGTATACTTAATGCGTAGCGTTCTATTGACGGAGGACGAATATGATGAAATCAGACGTGATCAGAATAAGAAACACTCAAAGGCAAAGCAAAAATTGGCTTTACTTAAAAAGCGAGATGGGGGTGTGGGTAAGGGGACTCGTTGACTACAAAACCGGGGCTATAGTCATTGAGTATCAACCTCAAATAAAGTTCCGGGATAATGGATTTGATGTTCTTGATCTTAACGGAGATGTCTCTGAGAGATTTGTGTATGGTCGGAGTTTATCAGACGTATCCAATGAAGCATGGAAAGTCGCCGGAAGACTTGAGTTCTCATTGATTGAGGGTCTTGAGGTTTATGATGTTAAACGAAAAGTGCGTGCGTTTGATGAGATATTGGACACTAGTTTGATGTTGATCCTCTTAGGGTACGGAGAAAGCCCTCAAGATGTGCTAGATTGGTTCAAGACTCCCTCTTACGGTCAGTGGGTTCAACCGGGAGTGCCATATATGGTTAGAGTCTCAGAACTAGGGAGCAGTCGAGTTGAGGTGAATAACGCAGAATGTTCTATAGACGGGCAGGTTGCATTTTCTGTCTTATTTTTAAGAGAGGAGGTTGACTTAACTATGTCATGGGATAGATTCTTACTAGCATCAAAAATAAATGTTAGGGAGGACTTTTATGAAAGCATCTAAAGAAGTTAAGTCGTGGGAGGGAAGCCGTGGGGAGAGCGAGTTTCGCCTGTTTTATGTTAGCGGTGAACTGTTGAGTCTGTTGAATGACTTAGCCGATGAGAGAGAGCAGGGCGACTTGCTTTATGAGTTAGTAAAACAGGAGCACGATAAGAGGTTTGGGGGTAGGAATGACTGATTTTTGGTCGATATCTTATCCTCTAGGATGCGTCGCCAAGTCATTAAAAGAGGGCCGGATATTAGAGGCCATACGAGGCATTGAAGATGTTATCAAAAGTTATTCAGACACAGTGGCTTCTTGGGAAAAGTCGGATGCTAAATATCTTGATGGGTTGTTCAAGTTTCAAGTTTATTTGACGCATAGGCAGGGAGTTGTTTTTCCAACCCCGGAGTGCGTTTACCTATGGGTTGCACACATGTCTGCAAGAGAGTTGCACGGCGGTAAAGTCTTGGGTTACCATGTTCTCAATAAGTTGTTAATGGAGTTAAAAGATGAGAGAGTATTACAGAGGAAACACATCGTTTGAAGTTATTGATGTGATCCACACTGAGTCGATTGGTTTTAGTTTAGGGAACGTTTTAAAGTATATATGTCGGGCAGGTCATAAGCCGGGGAATACGTTAGAGGGTGATCTAAATAAGGCTTTAGCCTATCTTGATTATGAAATTGACAGGCTTGATCATCTAAAGAAAGGTTTGGCCACTCGGCCTATTGAAACGCTTGGTCAAGTTTATCCGGAGGGCTTTTCCTGTCAGATTCAAGCCATAGGCGAGGCGTGGGGCTTAAACTCTTGCTTTGAGTCCATACTTGAATGTGTTGTGATGGCAAACAGACATAACCGATTAGGACTTTACACACAGGCGATCCGTTATCTTGAAGACGCTAACGTGCTGTTGGTTAGGGTATTAGCCGAGGGAGGTAGAGATCATGCCTAGGTTTAAACCGAGTGTGTTTTCAGATCCCGGCGATACTCCGACTGACCAAGAGAACCGTGTGGCCATGAAGTTAGGTGGACGACGGCAGAGGGGAAGTGGAGCGTCCGATTATGCTAAAGGTGATGTTAAAACAAGTGATTTTTTGATCGAGTGTAAGCAAACTGAGAAGAAGAGTCTGTCTGTCAAAGGCGAGTGGTTAGGTAAGATCACAAGAGAAGCGATGGCGTCCGGGAAAATACCGGCACTATCTATTGAGATCAAAGGTAATCCCGACCGGATTGCAGAGCGAGATTGGATAGCGATCCCTATGTCCGTGTTCCGGCGATTGACTTCCCCCGATGAAGACTGTTAAACTTAATCTTAATTTTAGCCAAAAACATCCCTTAAGAGAGAAGTGTATAATGAGACTAGACGAAGCCATTCAGATCATTGAAAATCATAACCATGACTCTTCTCTTGCAGAGTCAACCCCTGCCCGTATAACCACTCATGACCTCGCCATGCTACTAAAGGATGCCGGCAACAAAGTCACTATGGAGCCTTGGAAAGACGGGACTGTAGGTATCTCAATTCGGCATGGTCAAAGGAAGTTCTTGCAGGGTGTAAAAGCGATTAAAGACCTTAAGAACAACATAACCGGCTTCACAAATAAGCGTGCTAAAGGTTCATTCTCTTACAAGGGCAATGAGTATCTTTTTCAGCCATACAAGGGCTATATTTTCATTATGCCTCTTACTGAAAGAAAGTATTGATCTTTATATAGGCTTAAGGAGGACTCATGTTTAAACCACCTAGAGAAGTGCAGAAGCAGGCCCGGCTTGGTCTTGAGTTAAGGCGTAAGTACAAGCGTGGAGGGTTGACCAATAAAGAGGCTTCAAAGCATGGCATTGGTTCGGGAGTACAGAGGGCAGTGAACCTTTCTAATGGCGACGAGTTGTCTTTTGATACAGTAAAGCGTATGAAAGCCTTTTTTGACAGACATCGAATCTACAAGGAGAAAGGCTATCATGACACAGGAAACTCTGCTTCTTATATATCTTGGTTGTTATGGGGGGGAGATCCCGGATACAAATGGGCAAAAGAAATCGTATCCAAAAATCAGACGGAGGGCATGGGCATGGGGCAGTTGGTGAGAGACCTTGAGGGGCTTTTAAAGCGTGATCAGAATGATCGGGTGATGATCAAGAACGCATTGAGTACCGGCAAAAGAGCCATTCAGCAAATCGAGACTCTACTAGCAAGCGGAGATGCGGACTTGGCTTCTTGGATGGAATATAAGGTGTATCAAGCCACGGACGGGCTAAGGTCAGTCCGTGATTCGCTTCTTGCCGACCGTAGAGATGAAGATTAGAAATATTTCTCTCAAGTTGCTCCGTATTTATGCTCATTTAACCGGTTTTAGATGCTGACAATCATGAAAGCAGACTTGGGTCAATCGCCGGGCTAATATACTATTGTGTGAACCTTTATTAAGGAGGACTTCATACATGTTAGAAATACAGGAAATATCTGTAGAACCAAGTTTCATAAACCGTCTATACAAAAGAAAATCTATTACATCTCAGGAGTTTAGCGAGTCTGAGGGGGTTGAATGGGATTGTCGTGAGAGCAATTTTTACTTACTTAAAGTAGAGTCGACCGGGCAGAGTGCTTTAGCACTTTGGTGGGGTGAAGACGTACTAGAGTTGGTGGAGACAAAGGGTGTGTCTTTCAAGGGGATTGTACCTAGAGACGCTCCGCAGTCTTGTATGTTCCACGCACTCCGTAAACGTAGGTTAACTGTGGTTTTAGGTGAAGCCGGAACGGGCAAGACGACGATTGCATTGGCTTATGCGTTAGAGTGTCTTTTTAAGCGTGAAATGAATGTAGTGCTCTGCAAGCCGACGGTGTTTGTGGGTCAGAGATCAAATGCTATGGCTCCGATACCGGGAGATCACCGTGAGAAGATGGCCGGTTATATCGATTCCTATTTGACCTCTATGCAACGTATCTTGGGAGACACTTTTGAGCATCACCTGTACGAGTTGGAAGATGAGGGTCGGATAAAGTTTCAACCTCTTGAGTTGATCAGAGGTCAACACTTTGAAAAGAGCGTTGTAATCATTGATGAAGCCCAAAACACTTCACCGCATGAACTTATGTCGGCAATAAGCCGGCTTGATGAAACGAGCGTGTGTATCGTTCTAGGAGATCCATGTCAGATAGATTTGAGCAGTGGGTTTTCAGAGACAGGTTTAGGTGTGCTTGTAGAGAGCGAGGCATTTGAGTTCTCAGATATATCTGCCGGGGTTCGGCTCACCACCAACTATCGTGGCCCGTTAGCGGTCTTGGCTTCTGAGGTCTTAAAAGAGTTAAGTGAACGCCGGTAAGTTGAAGCATCAACAGTGGCCACCTATGGTGCTCGTAAACGCCTGTAAGTAAATGAAAATAAGTGTTATTTGTATTTGACATTCAAGGCCACTTGATATAGTATACTTACAACGGTTGATTAAGGCCGGATTAATACGACTCTAAAGGAGAGTGAATATGCTTAGGTTTAATGATGGCGTGACTATTGATACGAGTGGTGAGTACCGACCGCTTAAACTTAAAGACGGTTGGTACGTTGTTGGTCAAGGCTCATGTATGCCCGTTGAGTCTCGACAGGAAGCCCTTGAGTTGATTGCGAGGTTGACCAAAAAGTAAACCGCTCCGGGCCAACCTTGATTACTCGGGGTTGTTGCCCAACCGGCCTAGAGCACCTTATAGGCAATTATGGTGCTCTGCAACTTAGGAGCAACTTAGGAGCACCTTATAGGTAAACCATAACGCTTCTAAGTTGTTAAAATAAATCAAAAAAAGATCATTTTTAACTTGACTATAAGGCAGGGCCGAGTTAGTATATTACATCATTAACGATAAACGCTTAAGGAGAGCGAAAAATGGCAAATATATGTAGTTATGCATTTAAGTGGGAAGATGGACAAGGTCGGCTGTTTAATGACCCCGAGTCTTACGATCAAGAGATCGCAGGTGATACAACGATCGGATGCCGAAAGTGGCATCCACCGATCAGTTTATTAAGGGCGATGAAAGCATCGGGCAGGCTTGATTGGGAGGAGCATGGCTTACTAGGAGTAGGCTATACAATACTCAAAGACGGCGTTATTACTCAACAGGTGGCGGTTGATACACCCAAGAACATTGAAGAGTGTAGGGAGGTAATGAATACCTATCCAACCCTTGATGTTCAAAACCTTGTTGATCAGTATGAGGACGAGTAAGCAGGCTACTGATCAAGGGGGGGAGTGCTGGGTGCTTAAGGGATGGCGGTCATTGGTTGCGGTATGGGGAGCACCTTATATATGTGTTATTGGTGCTCCTTAACCGGCTTACATATATAGAACACCATAGCCGGTAAAAGTGTGACATTTTTTTTAAAGTTTTTTTATTTTTATATTGACTATCACCTTAAACAGAGTTAATATAGTTACATCATTAACGATAAACGCTTAAGGAGAGCGAAAATGATCGGACAAACAATCATTCAACAATTAGGCGGAGCCGGTAGGCTTCAAATGTTCATCGGACTAAGACAACTTTTGACCGAGGAGAGCGGAGTGACGCTCGTATTTCCTAAGCCCAAACACGCCGGTGCGGTCAATAGAGTTCGTATTACCCTTAACCCCAAAGACCTTTATGATATGGAGTTCATTAGATACTCTAAAAGAGGCGTAAAGGTTGTTAAAGAGTCCAATGACGTTTATGCCGAGGACTTGAGAGATAGATTTGAAGAGGGAACCGGCCTTTATATCCGGTTCTAAGTTGAGCCGGAGCGAGGGGTATAGGTTGAGCCGGTAGAGAGAGGGGTTAGGTTGACTTGGTCTTGCTAACCGGCTCATGACAGCACCTTTATTGACCATAATGGTGCTCCGTAAGGGCTTAAAACAAATAAACTTTTTTATTATTTTTACTTGACTATTGGGTGTGGATATTGTACTCTATATACATGTTAAAGATAAACGCAAAGGAGGCGTTAACATGAAAGAGCAAAAACCCTTTAAAGTACTCGTCAAAGATATGGATTCTCATCATGGCGTCGAGTTCAAAATCAAAGAGAAAGGCGTGCCAAGCGTGGACGCCAAAATCTACCGAGCAATTGAGCAAATCAAACTGCAACGTAAGGAAGCCAATATGTTTGAAGTCCGTATTACTGCATGTAACGGAGGCCATGAAGATTACCAACTAGTCTCGCCCTAAAAACAGGGGCTAGGTCGGGCAGGGTAAGACCTTAGCCCTCGACCTCAACCAAGACACCCGGAAAGCCCCCTCGTCAATCGAGGGGCGTTTTATCGAAATAAAAATGCACCATTATGATCAATAAAGGTGCTCTTAAGTACCTGTAATCAAATGAAAATAATTGTTTCTTTTACTTGACTAACAGTGTCCCTTAGTGTATAACTGTATACATCATTAACCGCTAATCAGTCAAAGGGATTGAAAATGATTGAACAACTAAACGACTTATTTAATAAGATTCAAGGCCGGCTCGTCGAAGCCTTTGACCTAGTAGCCGACGAGGCTCTAGGGTTAACTTTACTCATGATGGTTAACCGAAAAAAGGCTTTAAGCCGGAACGGGTTGACCGCAGAGTGGCGTAAGGATGACGCACGCCGAATGGCACAACATTTCTATTGGCTCGCTAAGACTTACGAGCGTATAGGTGAGGATGGGCGAGCGATCTGCTTCAAACGAGCGTCAAGCGTCATTTATAAGGCGATCAGAAAAAATGAGGGCTTCACCGGTAAGGACTTTTTAACTCATGAGCATGTCGGAAAAAAGGTGAGACTTGAAGCGTACCAAGTATGGCTTAAGGATGGGTACACAGAGAGAGTACAAGGATTAATCGACGGTGGTATGATCGACCCCGATTATCCGGCTCCAATGACAACTTGGGAGGGATAAGGGCTAGGTCGGGCAGGGATAGGATGAATGACTTTGACTAAATGACTTTGATATTTTGGCCATTGAGGGTTATGGTGCTTAAACCTTTTTAGTTGCACCAAGGATGGTTAGAATGAAAGACATTCTCAAGAAGATTATTTTGCTGATTATCGCTGTTGTCGTTATTTATTCAGTAGCGTTTCAAGAGCGTCGGGTTTATCCGGTAGATGAATGTTACCGAGTGATTTGGGGCGACCTTAACAGAATGAGAGAGTTAGGGCTTGAAGACTTATCTGCGATGGATGTGTATGAATACTGCCGTGAGGTCATTATCAATGCCGACCCTATAGTTCACCCTCAAGGTGACGCAAACACTCCTAGACGCTTCATTATGGGTGAGCCGGTGATAGAGGTTGTGGGCGGTGAAGAGAGCCACAACCTAGACATCAATCAAGACTCTGAACATGAGTTACTTGATACGCCTCCGATACTAGAGTCTCCATGAGTTCTTGATAATCGACTGTGTCGTATATCACGCCGTCTTTGATCGTGAACACATGCTCCGGCATGACTACTATCCACACACCCTCTTGGAGTCTCCACGCTCTTCGCTTTAACCTCAAACGACGGCGAAAGTCTGCACGTTTTAGTTTATAACCGGGTACAGGCTGTCTGTTCCAACTTGCCCCATGAAGCCAAGCGAGATCAGTACCCTCGCCGGGTTTTCGACCCTGCCGGGCTAGAAACTCAAAGGCTTCCTCATACCCCATACCAAAGGCTATCTCGCACGCTCTAACACCGCAGTCGTTTTCATCCCGGGAGTGTGGGAGTTCAGAGTACCCTAAGTCTTTAAGAATTACTCTCATCTTCGTCCGGGAATAGGGTATCAAGTGTCTCACTGCCATATACAACTTCATTGCCGGTCATGTCAAAAGCGACAACTTTGAATCCAATAACCTGTTCAATGCGGTCAAGGTATTCATTAAGTGTATTAAGCCCGGAGTTTTGGCTTAAGTATTCTGTGCAGATGAGGTCAAGGGCATGACCCTCTTTTTCTGTTCCTGCTAAAGTCATGGCTTTCGCCAACGCAGTTGAAACATTAGTCATCTGATCTTCAAACAGGGCAAAGTTCTTACGCTTAGGTTTCTCCAAAATTGATGGAGCGTCAGTTTCCATCGACTCCGACTTGGCTTCTTTTACGGCGGTGGTCAGTTCTCTTAGCGATGAACTTTCTGCCACATCTCGCCATTCCTCTGCATTGGACTCGTCAACGACTCCAACCAATTCTCGGGCTTTAGTCCAACCCAACTCTTTAACCCATGCTTGAACACTTTCGCTCTGATCACCAAACCACCCGGCAATAGCGACGAGATATTGGGCTTTGCGTCGTTGCATTGAGAGTTCGTTATCAACATAGTCCGGGAATGAAGTGTAGCCCCAATCTTCATAAGCGTTTTCATTCCAAACATTAAACAGAGCGGTAGCAAGACGCCAATAGGCACCCTCTACATTATTCTTTGCTTCGATGACCTCAAGACGTAAGTCATCATGTACGCTCGGCGGTAAGACCTCAATGGTCGCCAAACTTGTTTCATTTGATCGCATTAGCATCTCCGATATTCAACTTAAAATGTTCACTGTGAACATATAACGGATGATGATTGTCACACGCTAGGTTCAATGTCAAGTCGAAAAGATTGTGCACACGAGTGCATGATGTGGCCGGCAGATTATCTTCTCAGAAATACTTTCTTTTTTACTTGACTATACAGGTGGGTGCTGATATGTTAAGTCCATCATTCATTACAGACGTTTAAGGAGAACGACATGAGCGATAGCACTTTTATTAAACTACTCAAGGCGATCAGAATGCCGACTATTGATGGCAGTGATCTCTCAAACCAAAATCATGCGATACGTCATATCGCACAGGCGTTCCTAATACATCTCAAGAGTGAAGATGTGGAAGAGATGATCAAGGACATTAAAGAGGTTTATCCGGATATCGTTACTCATGTGACGGTCTATAATGCAGGGAGCACTCTTAGTAAACCGTTCATGACCGGCTCCGAGAGAGATTGGCTTGCCACGGCCATGACATGCATATTGAGTGGGTGGGAGGTTCCTACAGGGTGTAACAATAAAGATAAAGAAAATAATGTAGAAGAGGAAAGTGATGTTGATGGCTTTATGGGCGATTCCCGTATAGGTCGGTGGTAATCGCCACGGCTAACTTGCATATCTGAGGATATAGTGTAGCCTTTTGGTAAAATTACTTTTACCGTTTACTTGCCGGGAGGTTACTTTGATATATATAGGCTTAGACCTAAGTTTGACCGCATCCGGCATGGTAGCCGTCGAGGATGGCGATGTTATAAAATCCAAGACATTTGGGTACGGGCTTAAACGGAAAAGCAGTGGAGAAAGAAAAATAAAGCGACTCCTGCATATCGCTTCCGAAGTTTGCTCGTTTATACAGGAGCACGTTAAGGGCAAAGATCAAGGTGGCATCAAAGTTGTGATTGAGGGCTATGCGTATTCTGCCCGGGGATCGCAGAATGATCTAGCAGAACTCCAAGGTGCGATTAAAACACAGATTTACCTTATGTTTAAGATTGTGCCGGTGATCATGCCTGCGTCAAAGGCTAGAAAAAATGTCTTTGGACGTGGCCGGATCAGAAAAGATGAGATTCTCCTTGAACTTACTGAGCAGGGGCATCCGTTTACCGACCATAATCAAGCCGATGCTTTTGTGGTAGCAAGGGCACAGTATAACCTTGATATCTGTTCTTAGGAGTAAAGCATGAGAGAACATCTCTATCACTATAAAGCCCGGGTGGTTTCCGTTTATGATGGAGACACAGTCACGGTCTTGATTGACTTAGGTCTAAACATATTTGCTAAACGTAAGGTGCGACTCATCGGGATAAACACCCCGGAGATACGCACCCGGGATGCCGATGAAAAGAAGCGTGGCTTAGAAGCAAGAGACTATCTTAGGGAACGAGTTCTTGAGAAAGAAATCATCATACACACAGTGGGCAAGGGGAAGTATGGGAGATGGCTTGGAGAGATATGGACACTTGACGATTATGGCGATACAATACTTGAAAGTGTAAACGACGAACTTATTCGCACCGGGCATGCTCAAAAGTATTAAAAGGATCAAGCGATGTATCTAAATGAAGCGATAACGATATTAGATGGGTTAATGTATGAGTCAGACCTAGATCGGTTAAAGGCTTTACGCCGGATAAAGCGTGTCAGCAAAGCACCAACTGATAGGCTTATTGCTCTCTTGAAGAAAAAGGCGGAGAGAGATAGTGCACGCAAACCCAAGTTTATTGGTCAAATCGGCTATTTGAAGTTAGCGTGGTCTTTTGATGGGAAGAAAGACACTTATATTCACTACACCACAAGAGAAAACGCTAAAAAGATACTCAAAACCAATATGCTTGACAGCAAGAACAGCGATAACCCTATGTTTCGTGAGTCGAATTTTGCCATATCTATGACTTTTGGGGGCAACCATCCGGGTGTTCAACGTGGCACTGTCTGCGGTCTTAGGAATGCAAGAGAGTGCGACATTGTGGCTATCGTGTTCAAAAGCGATGTGCAACCGAAAGTTGGTTATCAAGATGAAGTTATATTCCGTGGCCGGACTAGGATAAAAAGCCCGGTGATGTATGACATAACAAGCCCAAAGTTTAAGTCAATCATATCTAAACTAAATGGCATGCCGGGAGTTACTCAAGACCATGTGGACTCAATGGTGTTCTATACGGCGAAAGACATTGAGTCTGCTAAAAAGGAAGCGGAGAACTTTGTCCAAGATCCGGATGATGCTGATATGGATTGGCAGGGCTTCGATAATCAATGATTTGGTACTTTTGGCATCTTTAATCTTATGGTGTTATAGTGCCCCCGTGATTTCTGATAAAATAACTGTATTCGGCATCCCCGGAGCATCAACTTAAGAGTATTGGAGTATAACTATGTTGTTACAAGAAGCGATTTTAATTGTGCAGAGTCTGAGTGAAGCACGTCGATTCAGAAAAGGCGATCCGATTAATAACGAACTAAAGGACGCCCTTAAGTCTCTGCGTAAGCACTCAGAGGTAATATATGACCTAAACCGGGCACGACAGAGTGGCCGTTTAGACAACTATAAACTCAGTGCCAAAGAGAAGTTAAGGCTAATGTCTATTGCGGATGCAGTTGAGACTATGGGTAAAAATGGTATTAGTTCCGCTAGAATGATAAGGTCTACTGCATTAAAGGGAATGAAGAGTGGCAAGATCTCAAGTGCTTCCGTATTACTCATCTCTAATCTCTTGAACCGCCTAGATATGGGAGATTTCGGAGACGAGTTCTCTAGCCTATAAGCACTCGAGTGCAGTTAAGATTTCTTTGATCTCGACTTTCGTGGAAAGCAGTAGTCTCTAACTTTGCAATCTTTCGCCCGGTAGGATGACTTTTTAGGGCATGAGTCGATCCGGTCATAAAGAGGTACTTCTAAGCCGAGATCAGAAGCGGTGGCACAGTCCTTAAGCATACCTTGAATAAGTTTGATTTGAGCGTCATCTCGCTCAACGATATGCTCACAGATCCCCTCCGGGAATAGCATATTCAAGTCTTTATTAATGTAAACAATCCGGGCTCTCTCTAGCCCGGTGAGCCACATATAAGCCTGTACTTGAATGACATGCTCTCCTTTCGGTCTACCGCCGAGAGCAGGATCAACATTATCATACCCACGGCTTGAGATCGTTTTCAGTTCAAGGGCTTCAATGTCATCTTCACCCCATACTAGGACTCCGTCCATGTGGCCGGTGAGCCTATACTCTTGATTTACAAACTCTAACTCTTCATAGACCCAATCGTCGCCGTCCGGCTTAGGTATCCACTTATGGCTTAATGAATACTCACTCAGTTTAGATCCTTTAGCCAATGTCGAAGCCGAGTGTGATCTTGATGATGTTCCTCTCTTCCACCACCCTTGAAAAACATCGCCAAGTGTAGGCAGGTAATCCTCTTGAAATTGAGTGTGGATTGCAGTGCCCGACCCAAATATCCATCTAAGTTTTGAGTCAACTTCAATAGCGAGGTTAACATTATGTTCTTTTCCGAGTTGGAGGGATCTTGGGCATAGCCTATACAGACCGCTTGATCTAAACCACATATTCTCATGGGGAGTTTGATCTCTTCTCACCTCCGGCATTGATTCCCAAAGAGCCTCTTGCAAACGCCGGCTTTGAGGTACTGCCTTGGGTTTCATTACATCATTGAGGATACTGCCTAACATGGGTTATCCTTGTGGTGTGAGTGAGTAGTCGATTGAGATTCTTGTGATCTTGAAGTCCCCATTTTTAAACGACTGCCAAAAACCCTCACCGTAAAGGTTTACGAGGTTTGCTTTGACCCCATTCAGTGACTTAAAACCATGACCCTCAAGGAGTTTAGGATTGCTTTCAAAGTCCGATAAGGTGATTGGTCTGACAGACTTAATAACGGCCTTAGCGATTACTCGGGTTTTAGATCCCTCATGGCATGAAAGTTCATGCGTACTCATGATGTCCGGGGCTTTCATACGAAGTAAATGAGAAAGCCTTGAATCTAGGATTCGTCCGGCTTCAATGTTAGTAATGATCATATCTTTTCTCCTTGATATGAGGTTGATAATAAACTCAAGTTAAGTGCATACATACTGAAAGTCAAATAAAAAAGAAAAAAATAAGTTGCAACTTAAAGCACCTTAAGTCCGGTTGATTGAAGTTCAAGGTGTCTATATGCTATTGTAACGACACACACTTAAGGCAAGGATATTATTATGGCACAATCGTTACCGGTGGCAATAGACCCACAACTAATAGGCTCGGGAGCGGTTGCAGGAATATATTCAACCTATGCTCTAGCAAAACGTCCTAATCTACCAACCATGTCGATCATGGGAGTTTCGACTGAGGATGGAACGATTGTTCTACCGGAGACTGCGTTTCAGTATTGGCCGGAGACGATTCAAGACACTATGGAGATAGGTTGGGAGTTTACTGCTCTCCCGGCAACATCTCATCCGTTGGCTCATTGGACACAAAACGGTGGTCGCACTATTAGTTTTGAAGTCACGTTCGCCCGAGATATGCAGTATGACCCTAAAGCGTCGTTTTTAGCACCTCTTATCAAGGCCGATCCGGACACTGAGGGAGTCAAAGAATACAATGGCAACCCGGACTATATGATAAAATACCTGCGTGCGTTCGCACACCCGGAGACAATGCTTGATGGTACGGTTTTGTCTCCACCTATCTGTTACGTTCATCTACAGGGATCTAGTATAGGTGCTGACGGATCAGATGCCTTTGCCGGAGTAATGATAAGTTGTGATGTGACTTACAAACGTTTTGGGGTTGATGGAGACGGCAAACAGGGATATACACGACTTGCCTCTGTGTCTCTATCGTTCAAAGAGGTCATCCAAAACCCAACAACTCCGGGCGAGTATAAATACCACAGTATGGACACGCTCTTTGCAGATGGAGCAATGGCCGTTGCTAGAAATGTAGAAGCAAATACTTCTCTTAGACAACCAATGAAACCGCCTTTTCCCACTCCCTAGAATGGTGGGCTAACGCATAAACTCCAAAGTAATGCGACCTCTTTAGTTTCGGCAGGATGGGTTAGTTGACCTTTTATCGGGCTATCGGGTTCACTTGTTTCCGTGTAGATGATTCGCCAACCCTCTTCATTCCATACCGGGCACTTATAATAATCGAACTTAAAATTCTGTCCCCACACTTCGGTCATAATCATTCTCAAGGTTGGATCATGATTAAGGTCGGGGAGAAATGTTGGTGAGTCGATATGTTCAAGACTATTTAAATAGTTGACCGGCACATTTGTATCAGTGCCTTTGCCGGGGGCGACTGCCTTATACAGACCCGGAAACTTAACATCAACAGTGATGAGATTCATGCCCTCTTGATACTTAACAAACCGGTGATAGACAGCGTCTGCTAAAGTCCTTTTCTCTGCGTCACGCATGATCTGCCTCTCTTACCAATCAAGATCAGTATCTTCGACTTCACGATACTCATCTTCCCGACTAGGCTTTATGGTAGGTTGTACCACCTGCTGTGCACCGAAAAACCGATCTTGGCATGACCATAGAAAATTGATAGTAGGCAGACCGCTTAACCGGCCTCGACTGCTCGTAACCATGCCCGGCCATTCCTCCACAAAGTTTTTGATCACGATCTCGACCATCTCTCGGGTGTAGTTTTGGCATAGTTTTTTAGCGAGAGTGTTCTCCTTTACTCCCCATCGCTTAGTTATGACCTCTTGGCCATACACCACATTAATCTGTGCTTTGAAATACTTTTCAAGCCCGGCAGAGATCGACTTCGTTTTCGCAGGCTTTTTTTTAGCAGGCTTGGGTTCTACCGGTGGCTCCATTGCTAACGGTGGGTAGGTTGCCGGTCTGCTTTTTCTGTTGTACTGTTCAGAGAGGCTCTGAAATACGGTTCTCCGGCGTTGCGGTTGCTCATAAAACTCAGAGAGATTTTGATCTAGTTCTTGATCTGCAAATGCATCGTAAATGTCTTTTACTTTTTTAGGCTCAAACGAAACGCTCTCTCTGCGTTTTAAGTTTTTAAGCCTTTTCAACTTATTGATACTCAACTTTTTCCTCCTATCTTTAGTCTACAGAGGTATCGAGTTCTATTTGGTGGGGTTCGTAAGTCGAAATCAAGTTTTTTATTTGAACAACATAGACGCAATAGTCTTTTGTGTTATCATATTGAGCACTTATGCGAGACAAAAGAAGTTTCGCTTCTGACGTACTCAAGCCTCCTAGAACCATCTCAAGGCTTCGTCTCTCTAAGATGATTCCTCGTTCGTCTCTTTCTGTGCGAACAGAGTCCCCGACCCGGAGTCGCCATATTTTGTTATTGAGTAAGTCTTTAAAATGCGTTCTCTTAAACTCTTTAAACATTTAAGGTACTCCGGAGCACAGTTCCACTTAAAATCGATGCCATCAAGTAACCAAAAAGGACTGCGAATCCTCGTGTCATCTATTTTCCAACCATCTGCCAAGAGAATGAGATATAAAAAGCATCTTTGTGCACCATCAAACTTGTTGGCGATGCCTTTAAGTTGGTTGATGCGTTCTCTCGGGTTGATGTTCGGGCGTCTAGGCAAGGAGATCGACATGATCTCGCCATCAATGATAATCTCATGTCGGTTATTCTTCAACCTATTAACTTGGCTCAGTCGCTTCAACCGGCTATCCATTCACGCTACTCCTATCTGTTGCGTTCAGTGATGTAATCCATCTCAACTTTGAGTCCCTCTCGACCACCGTGTGCTGTTAAGATACTTCTTATCGCAGAGACTACATGCCCACTCTTACCGATGACTTGACCCACATCCTTTTTGTCTGTGTGGAGTTCTACTATTAATCTGAACTGCGAGGGGACTATATTCACCTCAACAGTCTCCGGACTATCGACTATCCCTTTTATGATAGTAGTGACTAGATTCTTAAGGTTGTCTATATGTTCTCGGGTAATTTGTTTGCTCATCTTCTACCACCTTATCATTGGAAAATTGTCGCTCATGTACTCGTCAAACTCTTGACTATTAAGTGCTAAAGTCTCGACTTGATCTATACTGTGTTGAGGTTCATAATACAGGTCTCTTACGATATCTGCACCATATTTTAAAAAGGCTCCCGGAGTAATCGAGTAATAGTCGTTAAAAGATTGTTCCTTAGAGACATACTTCCATCCACAGTCATTGGATATGGATTCAATAGGAATAAGCCCGGTTACATAAGCCTTTTGAGAGAACGGTCTAGTCACGCAGAGGATGATGTGATTGCAACCAAAAGACTTAAGTTTGACATTTTTTTGAGCATTTACTTTGATCGTGTCTCTCTGATGAGGACGCATGATCGAGTATGATTTAGAGTCCACCCACTGCTGTTCACCCTCGTTTAGAAGCAGGAAGTCGGCTTCTCCATCCGGGCGACTCCTAATGTCTGTGTGCAGGAGATTAGACTGTGCATGGGTTACTGCAACCCCGGTTGCGTTATTCTTCATAAGGTGCAACATGATCAGAACTTCACTGAACACACCAACAAGATCACACCTCATGTCTCTTATTCGTCCCCTTGATTTTCTTGGGTCAACCTTACCCCGGTTATAACGCTGACGGTTTAGCATTATCCTTAATGATATGGCCCAAGCGATGATCGGCACATCGCAGAACCCGGCAATACTCTCAAGTATATCAGTGTCACCCATAGATCAAACTCCGTCGCTTTTAAACGCAGAGCATTATAACGGGTTTCGATTATAATTTGTCTGACTCTATATGAATGTCAAGTGGAAAACTCTAAACTCTCAATCTAATCCCAAGAGAGCCTTATTTGAGTAGGTACACGATTGACATCATTTGCGAGGATATTGAGTTCGATTAACATGACTCTATCTGTGTAATCACGCAGGGTCTTGCCTCCCATCGTGTACCCGGGAGCGTTTTTCAAATGATGAATGAGCACGTCTGTGCCCTTTATAATGCTCGCTTCTTTTAAGGGTATCTTGTTTGAGGTAAGGCGTGTGTGAACATAGTTTGCACCGGTGGTGAAGACCTCTATGTACTGTATTCCTGTAGGTGTGCACACGAGTGCGTTCTTAATCATTTTATCTACATTTTTCATTTGACTTTCCTAAGTCGCAGAGTTAGTCATTCATACGATACCTTTAAATGATGAAAGGATAAGTGGATGAGAGAGTTAAACAGTGCCGACCTTGAAGCAATGAGACTGCCTAGGCGGTTTTGGTCGGCTTTTTTTGATAAGATCAATGGCCCGAATGGAGATGGTTCTGAGGTAAGAACGATGATCGCCGGGTACGTTTCAAATATTCATGCTATGCGAAATGCAGGAGCAGGTCTACTAATTTGGGGGCCGAACGGAACAGGTAAAACCTCTATCGGTTCGGTAATCCTAAAGCACGCAAGAAGAATGGGCTTCACCTGTTTGTTTATTAATACGGCGAGCCTAAAAGATGTCATTGTGAGTCGTGAGGTCTATGACCAAGAGAGCGGTCTGACTCTTTGGAATAGAGCCAAGATTGTCGACTTTCTTTTGCTAGATGATCTTGGGAAAGGTTCTCAAGATTCTACCGGGTTTGGTGAGCGAATGATCGATGAGTTAATCCGGGCAAGATATGCGGACAATAGATGTACTATAATCACGACTAATATCCCAAAATCGAACCTAACAGACTTCATCAAACCGTCAACGCTTCATATCCTCAAGGGATCAAGTGCTCAAATCAAAGTTGATTTTTATGATTTCAGAGTTGAAGAGGGTAAGAGGATAAGAGACTTGATAAATGGGGGTAAGCAATGATTGATTCCGGTTTTATTTTTACGCTCTTAAACAGTGAAGATAACACTCAACAGGCTATCCAAACAGGCTTCGGCAACGAGGACTTCCAAGAGGGCTACCATAGAGCGTTTTCTTTGATCAAAGATCACTTTGAAAGCAGTAAAGGACGTTTACCCACTCTTGATGCAGTATCAAGTGCTACAGGTCTTGATATAGAGGATTCGGGTTATGACTTTCAGTTCCTGTTCTCTGAGATGCAGAAGCGAAAACTTTTTCGTAAGGTTCAGAGTTTGATCGGTAAGGCCGGAGATCAACTTAGGGCGAATGATCCTAGCAAGGCTCTTGAGTTGATAAAAGACCTCGCTAAGAATGAGTTTGGCTCGACCGGTTCTGTTCAACCTAAGACTGCTCATGATGTAAAGCAACAGGTACTTGATAACCTTAACCGTGTTAGGAACGGCTTTGCCGGCGTCGCTCTGCCTTGGGAAAGCATTACGAACTTAACGATGGGTATGTGGCCGGAGACCGCCACTTATATAGTTGCAAGACCCGGTGTAGGTAAGACGCAGGTTTCGGTACTAACTGCCCATAAGGCTATCAAAGAGGGTAAGAAAGTCCTGTTCATTTCACCGGAGATGTCAAAGGCAGAACTCGCAGAGAGATTCTTCGTTCTTGAGTCCGATGTGAGTGCTACTAACATGATCCACGGAACGCTATCATCTTTTGAAGAAGAGAAGTTGATGAAATCAATGAATGACCCATCATGCTTGGAGGGTATATTCATGATTGATAACGACGATGATTTGACTGCCGGTGGTATGGACTCTGCGATAAGGCTTATAGAGCCGGACTTAGTCATTGTTGACTCTATTTATATGCTCCACTTCAAGGGCAATAAGAGCGAGAGAACCGAGCGTGCCGTGGACTACATAAGGCAGGCTAGTAAAGTTCATAAAGTGCCTTTTTTGGCGGTGCATCAACTTAACCGGATGGCTACTAAAGACGCTAAACATGGCGGTGGTTTTGATACCTCATCGATAGCGTTGAGTGATCAGTTACTTTGGGATGCACATGCAGTATTTCTGCTTGAGCAGGACGCCGATATGAAAGCAGATAAGAGGTTAAGGATTCATGTAGGTAAGTTAAGGCGTGGAGCCCATCCCGGCAAACCTTTTAATGTAAACTTTGATCTCGACAGAATGGACTTTAGTGAGATCGAAGACCTTGATGAATGTTTTGTAGATACCGAAGCGAGTTCAGAGCCTTGGGCAAACTACCATGTAAACCCGTTCAACGAGGGGGATGTTGAGTAATGCTTACCTCAAGGGAGGTTGCTCTGATCATGTCAGAGATAACCAAGGTTCATTCGGTGGAGTTTGATAAGGTTGTATGTCACTGTCCTATGGCCCAATGGGAACACGCCGGTGGTTATGACAATTCGCCCTCATTTGCGGTCATGAGGGGGCGAACAGGTTGGTGGGTAAACTGCCTAGCCTGTAAGTATAGAAATACGCTTGAGGGTATGATTTGGGACATCATGGGACGCACTAAAAAGCCTTTGACCAAAATCATGGCCCTGCTCTACCACAAGGATGAATCTACAATAGAGACCCCGGTAAAAGAGATTGCCTACAATCCTATGGGTGCATACTCATCTAAAAATAAACCTGTCTTTAAACGAAGAGAGTACGCCGAGTCGGTGGGTGTGCAGACTGATTTGTTCGGCAGAGAGATTCAACCGGTGATTGAAGAGGCGAGGCCATCAGCAATCGAGTTAGATCGATGGGAGTCGGTGAAACCGCCGATTGATTACTGTGATAGACGTGGCATTACCTATGAAGCCTACAAAGAGTGGCGTTTAGGTCATGACTTTCGGCGTCGGAGATTGGTCTTTCCTGTGTTCAGTAGAAGTGGCGAATATGTAGGGTACACCGGGCGACTATATGAAGACGGCGACTACTGCTTTTCCTGCGGTACTTATCTAATCGAAGATAAGATTCATGGCGTGACCGGGGAGTTGATACAGAAAAAAGCGGTGATATGCCCCGGTTGCGGTAGATCACACGCTAAATATAAACACTTCAAAGGCAAGTGGCGACGGCATGTTGTGTACGGGCTTCATCGTGATGTTAAAGGCCCAATAGTTGTGACTGAGGGAACAACGGATGCCATAAGGCTTTGGATGCTAGGTATATCAAGGCCGGTCTGTATTTTAGGGGCTAACCTCTCACCAAATCAGATCAACGAGTTGAAAGAAGCCATAGATCCGGACTTGGAGTATCCGATAATTTTCATGGGTGACGGTGATGATGCAGGCCGGGAAATGGCGGAAAGCGGTGTACAGGCCATGCAAAGAGTTGGAGTTCAATCTTTTTTACTTGACTGTCCGGCCAAAGATCCCGACAGTATGACCTTAGAGCAGGCGATTGATATATTTCCTGCATATTCATTTAGATAGGAGGGCAACATGCCTTTAAGTTTGAAAAAGCAGAGATTGGTATGGGTATATGCAAACCATGCCAAGAGAGAGTATTTAAGCGGTAATTTTTTGATCGCCGGGCATCCCCGGACTGCTCGTTATCCCGGTATCAAAGAGATGATACAGATGGAGAGTGCAGTCGGGGCAGTTCTTTTAAGCCTGCTCACTCCGGTAAGCCGTAAGATTGATGGCTCCCGGGTCAAGCATGAGTTTAGAGGTCGGTGGGCAGGAGATACGGTCATCTCACTCAATAATAAAGAAGACTATGGAAAGTTTAGGGAGATCACCGAGAGTTATCACTCCGTAAACTTAGAGGGTGTGGATTATCTAAGAGAGCAAGACTCTTGGGATAGACCTCTGTATGACACTTTGGTTGAGGACTTTGAGATGCCGATGCCAAGACCCGGCAACCTTTTAGAGCAGGCTAAATAATTTCGATATTATTTTATTTTGACTTGACAAGTCATTTATATATGACTATAACACTCAATAAGCGTTAATAATGATTAACGTGATTTCAGTAATCAACCCAAAACATGAACAAAGATCAAGGAGTTCAAATGAGTAATTGGGGATCACAAGGATGGGATACCGTAGATGATTACGGCCCACAGAAGACAGCAGATACCGGCCCTCGCAAGTTCTATATGCCGGCTAACCTCACAAAACGCATCCTATTTTTAGGCTCTGCCCCGTTCACCTTTTGGGAGCACTCGCTCTATGAGATCACTAGATCCGGTAAGGATAAAGAGATCTGCCTTAAGCGTAACCGTATCGCCCAAGAGTGCCCACTCTGTGATAAAGAGATGTGGCCATCAATGATCGGCTATTTTACGGTGGTTGATATGGGTGATGTGAAGCGTCAACCGGATGGCTCTGTTCGCCTAGAGGGTTGGACAAGTGATAAGGGCGTTACCTATCAGTTTGGTCGTAAACTCTTAGGGGCAAAGCGTGGCGGTAAAGATAAGCCGGGCATCCTTAAAAAGATTGCTCGACTTGCCGAACGACATGGCGACTTGAAAGGGTGCGTCTTTGATGTATACCGATCCGGCAATAAAGTTGAAACCTGCGGTGATGAGTGGGACTTCGTTGAGAAGATTCCTGCCGATCAAATCGGGGCTTATTTGATGAGCAACGGAGCAACAGAAGAACAGATTGAAGACCTGTCGGAAGTAAACTACGCAGAGCATTTCGTACCCAAGACAGTTGATGAGTTAAAAGCCCTTGTTAATGGGGGCACAAGCAATGACTTCGGCGGTGGCTTCGGTCAATCACCCTCAAGCGGTGATTCGCCTTGGAAGAAGTGGTGATCTAACGACTTGACCGGCAGTATCGCTTAAAGCAGATGCCTTGAGTATCTGCAACTAATCCTAACCACGGCCCTCCGGGGTCTTTCTCGTTTCTATAGGTTATTAAAAATGAACATTAGTAAGCGTCATGAAAGAGCATAAGTACATTGCAAGTGGATGGGTGTGGCTCCGTAAGTCTGATTATGCTCCGTCTTATCTCAACCATATAAGGAGGGTGCTAACCTGTTACCCTAAGTCGACTTCTGAACACAGCAAAGCCGAGCCGGCTCCAATAAGATTATATGAGGATAGGCGTGAAGTTCTAGGCGTGCCTAGAGGTTGGTTTACCGATCAACTAGATTATTCAAGAGAAGCGGTAATAGAGCGAGTTTCAGACGGCTCTCCCATAGATACATCCGTTAAGTCCTTAATGCGGTTTAAAGGGCCATTTAAAGAGCAGGGAAACGCATTAGAGGTCATGCGTGATTACATGAACCTAAAAGGGTTTGGTGGCTTCTTGCTTCAAGCCGGTTGTGGTTTTGGTAAAACTAACACTGCACTTGAACTCGCTTATCGCAACGGGCGACGCACACTTATCCTTGTGCATAAGGAGTTCTTTCTCCGGCAGTGGAGAGAACGTATAGAGACATTCTTTACGGGGGCAAAGATTGGTTATATCCGGCAGGACTCGTGTGATTTTGAGGGCTGTGATTTTGTGATCGGTATGCTTCAATCGATAGCAAGAGATGATGGGGCAGGGAGTAAGTATAACCCGGCGATGTATGAAGCGTTTGGTATGGTGATCTCTGACGAATGCCATCGTATAGGTGCTCAAAGTTGGTCATCGATTGTGCCGAGGTTTACTGCACGTTGGCGTGTGGGGTTGACAGCCACTCCCCGGCGTAAAGACGACGCAGAGATGGTATTCTTCAAACACATTGGCCCGATTATATACCGAGCAAAGACATCTGCTCTAGTCCCGGAGGTGCGTGTCTTAGAGACACAGGCGACTCTTGATGGGAAGCGTGTCTATGGACGTTTCAAGCCGGCAGATTCACTAGGCCATACTGAGGTTCTGAGTCAGTTGGTTAAAGATGACAAGCGGAACCGCCTTATCGCCGAGGTCGTATCTCGTGCGGTGGCGAATGGTCGTAAAGTTATGATCATCAGTGAACGTTTGAAGCACCTAGATTCCATAAAAGAACAGTTTTTTGAAGAACTGCTCCGCTTGGATTATGAACTAGACCCGGACGTTCAAGTTGATTACATGGTAGGCTCTAGGAGTGAAAACGAACTCAAAGAAGCAGAGTCGGCAAACGTAATCCTTGCAACAAAGCAGATGGTAGAAGAGGGGCTAGATGTACCGGCGATTGATGTGTTGGTATTGGCCACGCCCATGAGTGATGTGGAGCAGACTGTCGGACGTGTTCGCCGACACTGCAAACCGTCAAAAGATAAATGCCCAAAAATGTGTCCTTGGAGAGCACACGAGTGCACCGGGAAACCCCACCCGATAGTGGTAGACGTTCACGACCCGGGCATACCTCAGTCGATGAGAAAAGTTAAACGTCGAAATGATTTCTATACAAAGATAAAAGGAGGCCATAATGGCTAGTAAAAAAAGTGGGACTTACTTTACGGAGTGGTATGCTAAGAACCGAGAAACTTTTCTTGAGAAACGTCGAGCACGTTATCAAGATGATGAGAATTACCGGGAGAGACAACAGCGTTACACTAAGGAATCTCGTCAGAGAAAGCGTGACGGTGAAGAGTTGGTTTACAAAAACACTCTTAAAGACCTCGCAGACTCAATGAGTGTTTGCACAGGGACTGTTCGATATTGGTTCAAGCAGGGTTACATGCCTGTTCCACCCAAAGGCCAATCCGGACGTTATGAGATCACCGATGAGAGTTTATCTATGATTTCAAGTGCGTTTAAAGAGTTAGGAGGTCGTTTAAAGCCCTCTAATGTAAAAGAGTTTAAAGACATGACCGGTAAACTCATTGATAGCGGTTGGTGTTATGAAGAGGTGGATGCATGAGAGATATTGTTAGCCGGCTAGGTCGGTTCAAGTTTACGGTTCACAACCTTGTGGCACACCCTCTCATGGAGGTACTTCACCTCATCGGATTTTCTGAGTTAGGAGACAAAATCCATGATGCCACACTGCCGTGGGATCGCAGTGAAAGTCATATTGAAAATAATGAAAATAAAACTTGACTATCATGCAAGTCAAAGTTAAAACTTAATCACGGTTCAACATGGATAAAAAAAGGAGTTGAAAATGACCGTGTTAAGAAATGATGAAGAACGATTTGACCCTCAGATCCGGTATTATACCGAAGAGCGTGAGACCACAACGACGATTGTCAGTAAAGGCGATCCAACCCTAACGCAAGTCGGCAATCCGGTTGAGTTTACATGGACAGAGGGCTTGCCTAGAGTCGCTTATTCTGCCGGTAAAACCCTCTCCCTCGGCGATTATCAGTTTGCTAGAGTGGGCGTTACTATTGAGGTTGAGTATGGGCTTAATGACAACCCCGATCATGCCTATGATACAGTGAAGTATCTCGCTAAAGAGATTGTTGCTCAAGAGTCTGCTTCTATAAAGCGTGAAGAGCGTGAAAACGGTGAGTTCCTGCCCGGTGACTATGGCAAATATAGGATCACACTAGACTATGGCTTAACTTTGAAAACCGGACGCTTTGATTCGTCAAAGGTTGATGTTATTTTGACTCGGTACTCGACGCATAAAGACCTGCAAGGCGTGTTGGCAAATATGCGTGGAATCCTCTCCAAGAGAGTTCAAGAAGAGGCCGTACAAATCAAATCATCATAACGGAGTGAACATGGATATTGATGTCCTAGTCAAGATGTTTACCGGGGCATCATGGATCATGTATACCTTGCTGATCTTAATAGGTCTGCCCGGTATGTATAACTCAGTGTGGCAGTTCATAATGGACGATGACATTACAATCGCCATACTTGCCTTTGTCCTGCCGGTGTTTTTCTGTGCCGGGCTAGGTTTGGCGGTTTATTTCTTCCCGTTATTCTCCGGAGCAGTCATGTCATATTTTATTTACAATACACTTAACAAGTAAGGGCATTAATTTTGAGTAGGAGAGATAAGTTAAAGGCGTTTGCGTCTCAAGTAGAAAAGAAGTATGGAGAGCGTTCATTAGATATCGGTTTACGCACCATTGATATAAAGAGGTTGCCCACCGGCAGTCTTGGTTTAGACTTGGCTTTAGGTGGTGGAGTTCCTTATGGTCGTGTGACTATGATGTATGGTGCGAAATCTAGCGGAAAGACCACCACGGCTTATAGGTTAGCAGGTCAATGTCAAGACTTGTGTGCTAACTGCCTGCGACCTGCACAGTTTGATGATCTTAGCGTAAGGTATGACGAGGATGGTGAAGTCATTGAACCTCAAGGCCACTGTGATTGCTACAACGAGGGTTTATTTACTCCGGTTCAATACCCGGATGAAAATAAACTCGATTTTAAAGCACGTTTAAAAGCGTATGAGCAGAACTCTTATGAGAGGTTTTGGATTGCGATCATAGACGTGGAAGCGTCTTACGATCACAAGTGGGCGACGAAAGTAGGCTTAAAGCCTTATGGAGTTGTCTTTAGCCGTCCGGGGTCAGCAGAAGAGGCAATCGATGTTATTGATCATCTCGTTAGAACCGGGAGCGTGGACATGGTTGTTCTAGACAGTATCGCTTCTTTGACTCCCTCTAAGGAGATTGAAGAGAGCGTGGAAAAGTGGCAACAGGGCTTGCAGGCACGCCTAGTCAATAAGTTCTGTCGAAAGATAAACTCTACCATAAATGATGTGGGCCGGGAGTATGGTCGTAAACCCACTATGGTGTTCATCAATCAGATACGAGAGAAGATCGGCGTTATGTTTGGCTCAAATGAAACCGTTCCCGGTGGTAGAGGGCAGGGATTCGTAACATCATGCGAGATCAAGATGTGGGCGAACGATTATCAAAAAGAAAAGATGCCGGGTCTTGATTTTGAAACGACCACAGGCGTGCGGATTAATTTTAAGGTTGAAAAAAACAAGACTGCTCCACCAAAGCGAACGGGTTCATACTTAATGTCTCTTGAAGACGGGTCTGTCGATGACAGTAAACTAATTCTCGATTTCGCCGAGGGGTACGGTGTCTTTGGAAAGAACGGAAAAGTTTGGGAAGTTCTTGGAGTAGAGTTTAAGACTAAAAAGTCGGCGGTAGAGTTCATTATGAAGCCGGAGAATGTTCAGCACATCAAAGAGTTGATGTTAGAGGCTTATGTGTAATGCCGGAGTTAGTAGCGATGCTCCTGCTGTCCATTCTGTGCTTCCGGAGGCCATCAAAGGGTCAATCGTGTTCATGGCAGGTTGATGGTATAGGTATCGATGGGAGCGTCTTTGAGGTTTGTACTAAGTGCACACGAGTGCGTGTCTACCTCGTTGACCGAGATGGTGAGCCTTTAAGTATCTATGAGTTTGACAAGTTAGACTCGTCTGAGTCCACAGAAGACGCCGTATTAAGAGAGTATAAAAATAACGCAGGTTTGATAGAGATTGATAATGAAGACCTCTAAGTCTAATATGTAGTCATGGAGGTTGGTCATGGTTTATATAAAATGTATAAAATGTAATGCAGAGTTTGAAGCCCGGTATACGCCGGAGCGTATTTCATACTGTGGCTTTTGCACTCCAACAGGTAAGTCCTGCTGTCGCAAGAAAGCAAGACCACCAAAAGATAAAAAACCAACTAGTAAAATAACTTAGGAGTTTTCATGTATTCAAAGCGTATCTCAGACCTTTTAGAGTCAAGAAAAAATGAGCCGGGCGACTTTGACAAGTCGATTGATGGCATTGACTATGAAGATATTTTCGATGATGAGTGGGAGGACGACGATGATGAGACCATTGATCCCATTGATTTGGAAGATCAACCAAATACAGTAGTTAATGAAGCACACGGTTTATCACAGGCCGACGCAGACATTCTAAAGAATCATCTTAACACTGTTCAAGATCCGGAAGTCATAAGAATACTTAACTTTATTATAAAGAGTAATGTATTAGTGCCGTATACTCAAGATGTCACCAAGATGAAGAAGAAGATGAAGAATGAGTCTGTCTCTCATCAACGTATGCTCGCTAAGTACGGTGAGTATTTTGCCAACTACAAAAGACCTGCGGACGTTAGTTCTAGGATAAGGAATAACCCGGATTATGACATAGACGCTCTAGTTAAGCGTAGAACAAAGGACATACCGCCGGACGTGCCGTTTGGGGTTGACGATATCTTAAGTGGCAAAGAACTCAACGCTATTATGAACCATCCGGGCTTCAAGTCAATGGACGCAAGTGTGAGAGACTCAATCATAGATTGGGCAAGCCTTGCGGAGACTAGGGTAGGCGAAGCGATTGATCAAGTGCTTATCGATGCATTCCTATCGAATGATAAGGTGCTTAAGCGAGGTCTTCCTGCCGAGAGTGCATATCGAGCCGGCATGGCTACACACGCAGAGGGTCATTTCCGACTTAGTGAGTTAGGTGAAAGACACGCTAAAGATTTGCTCAATAAGTTGATTACAGGAAACTAAGAGAAGTTAGATAACACCGGACATTGCTGATATATTATCAAGAGCAGTCATAGCGATCTTCTTCGCTCTTTGACCTGCTCTGCCAAGACCGGACAAGGCGGTAGAGATCTTATTGCGTGCATCACCGACTGCTTTCTTTGCGTTTTTAACTTTATCAGTAAGACCTTTTAAGATTTTCTTCTTACCCTGTAGTGCGAGTCGGATTTGCCTACTCCCCCCTTTAATAATGGAGTCCGGTTTACCGTCGTCCGGGACGCCATAAAATCCTACCTTTTGACCTCGTACTGTACGCCAAAACTCTTTTGCTTTAGCCTCGTCAAGATTCATGACGATTCCAAGATCCTCGGCTATAGATTGCTTTAGAGCACTTACTTCTTCTTCTGTTAGTAGTCCTTTAAGAGACATATTCTTACTCCGTTATATGGGTTCGTTTATCAGTCATCTCTTGGCGGATTAAGTAGCCGACTAATCAGTTCTTTGATCCAATCCATGATGAATCCTGTCTGCGATTAATTTCAAGTTAAAATTGCTTGATCAATCTTAACAGTTTTTATCTGCCGACTCAACAGAGGGAGATCGCCCCGGCTCTAGTTGTCCAAAGTTTCTTTGTTTTCCACTTGACTATCATAATGTGAAATGAGACGGTCTATGTATCAATAGCGTTCAGAAAGGAACCGATATGACACTCAAACTTGTAACTTTTATTCATGATGGGCAGAAAAAGGCAGTACGGACGCCGGAAGAGGCGATGCCGTACCTGCTCTCATCAAATGATGTGATTGATCTAAAGTGGGAAGAGATCACTACTCTTGCTCAATACGAGAGTTTTAAGCATTCACCGTTGTTAAGTATTGAAGAACTGAAAGGGCTTAAAGGTTATGTACACGGTTCAGATTAAACTCCCTAGCGGAGAGCGAAAAATTATCGGCCATTATGATTCGGAGACGGTCGCCTATATAGAAGCCCGGGCATATTGGAGAAAATGGCTGTCAAAAAATGTTGACGATGATGAAGACCGTGAGGAATGGCTTAAAGCCGGTCTTGAGGACTCAGACGTGAGAGTCAATCAAAAGGAACGGGATGTTGAATGGAAGTTATCATACTTATAGTAATCATTGTAATAGGTTGGAGGGTGGCATGTATGCTTTAATATTTGGCGTTCTAGAGGTGACGATCATTGTATGCTTAGTGGTGTCTTATCGGGTTAAATGAGTTTTGGCTAGACTAGGTTGAGCCGTTAGCCCGGGTTCGGTATTGCACCATAGTATAGTCTAATGGTGCTCCGTAAGTCTCCGGTTTTATTTAAACTTTTTTTATTTTTAGTTGACTTTCAATCGGTAATAGGTTAATATATATACATCATTAAATAACGACTTAAGGAGGTCGAAAATGAGTGAATATATTAGAGCCTTAGTAACGAATATGGATTCTTTAACCGGAGTCATCATTGAGTTCCCTAACGAGCCGGTCTTTACTGAGACCGAAAATATCGTGGATACTCTAGAAGAGTCTTTTCCTATGATCAACTTTACTCACGTTAATATCTTGACTCATCCGGTCTTTGAGTATACGGCCGTTGATAAAGTCTTGGAGAGCGATGAACTTCAAATCCTTGGTTCATTTAAGACTATTGAAGAGTATGAAGCCTTTACTCAAGGCGTTCGACTCGGCTTAAGTATTGAGTTCGATAAGATTGAAGTTACACGCTCCGCTTTACGACTCATTCAAGATTAAAGCGAGGTGAGAGCCGGATCGGGTGTACACGCCGGCTCATAAGGCCGGAGCAAAGCACCATTAGTATAACCTTATGGTGCTCCGTAAAGCCTTAATATATATTAAACTCTCTTTCTTTTTTACTTGACTATAAAGGCCATACGAGGTAGTGTGTATATATATTAATGATAAAGGCTTAAGGAGGCCGAAAATGATGGTATCTGATTTTCATAATATACGAATTTGGGTGATTGAGGTATGGAACGTGAACGGCGACTCCGTACTTTTTACCGCTTCATCAAAGGCTCGGGCAATCAAGATTGCAGAGGAGGCACTCAAGCCTTATCCCGTTGAGGTTGAGAACGGCGATAGAGGCTTTGAGTTGACGAGTACAACGCTTGATGAGGTATTTGAGGTTTACTGAACAAGACGGGCGGTCATAGCCACCCGGAAAATAATATGATTGAGGTTGATTAAGTTGACGGGTAAGTAGTGCTTGATTAAGCCAACAGCACCTTTATGAGTATCAATGGTGCTCCATAAGTGCCGGTATTTATTTAAAGTTTTTTTATTTTTATCTTGACTATAAGTGAAAGGTTAGGTACTATCTGAGTATGTTAAATGATATGAGCCAATAAGGAGGCTTCAATGACTACTATCACTTTCCGACACTGCCCCGAAATCCTAGAAGACATCGAGGGTACAATTGAGTCCAATCAAGTATGGGTTGAGTTGTTCGATTCAAGACATTACATTCCAATCAACATCGACAAAACCCCAAACACTGAGGGTCTGAATCTTGAGGTATTCGAGGTCTATGCTTATGTACATGGATCAGTCAAACTTTCTCTTACCCCTTTTCATTGTAATTGGGATGCCGGAGTTGCAGGACGTATCTTCATCGAACAGCAAATTGAGGGCGAGGCAAAGGTTAAGAGAGTTGAAAAGGTAATCAAGTACCTTAACGACTTCCTTAATAATGACGCATTTGAGTATTATGATGAGGAGGGGGAGATAGAGGAGTTTAATGGCAACATGGAGGAATGTATGGAATATGCGAGTAAGTTAGGCTTGGAAGCAGAGTTCGTTTACTGAACAATCACTTGATGAAGATGAAGTTTAAAGACTAAAAGGCCCGGCGACCTAGGTTTAGGAAGTTGTGCCCGAGTGAATGAACCCGGGGGGATCACAGTACCATAAGGCTGTACTATGGTGCTCTCAGTGCGGATCGTTCTGATCTAATGTACACACACGGGTCGTGTCTGTTGCCGGTTGCACCATTAATGACACTTATGGTGCTCTGTAAACCCCTAAAAATAAATAAACTTTTACTGTTTTTTACTTGACTATGCTAACGATGCGATGTAGTATGTATATATATTAATAGAGGCTTAAGGAGGCCATCATGACAGTATCAAAAATGACAGTATGGGTGATTGAGATTTGGCAAGTTGGATACGACCCTGTTTTATTCACAGCGTCAACTCGTGAAAAGGCGATTGAGATGGCCGAAAAGGCTCTTGAGCCATACTCACTTGAGGTTGAGAATGGCGAACGAGGATACGAGTTGACGAGTACAACGCTCGATGAAGTTTTTGAAGTTCACTAGCAGTTAAGGAGACTGACATGACAGACCATGAAGCAAAAGAGAAGATTGAAGAGACCCTCGCCCGAGTCAAGGGGGAGGAGAAGTGTGAAGTTGACATTGATGATGTTGCTCACCTCGGCTCAAGGAGTTTCTATCTCGTTGAGGATGAAGAGGGCGATACTCATATCGTTCGGGTTGGCACCGAGGGAGTATGCATTTGGGAGAGCCGACCGTCAAACGCATGGGGAGGACGCCTTGATGAACGATGGGACGAGATAAAGGAGATGGAAACCGATTATCTCTAAGGGGATTGGCGTTTAAGCCACCCGGAGAATAATGTGATTGAGATTGATTAAGTTGACAGCACCTTTACGAGTATTAATGGTGCAGTGTAAGTGTCTGTTTTTGTTTAAAGTTTTTTATTTTTTTATTTGACAAACAAACCTGTGTGGGTTATAACTGTCTTATAGGGTAGGTTAGGATTTAAGGTTAGATAATTTTTAAGGAGAAAATAATGGGAACTACAAAGATGAACAAGATTGAAGAAACAACTAGCAACATCAAGGTTGCGTACATGGAGGGCGGTCGTAAGGTTGTTCTTCTAACTCACAGAGATGAGGGAGAGAGGCCGATTGAGGGCGAGATGGCTCACATTACAATATACAATAAGATTACAGAGGATTATTGTGACCCGGAAAATGGGGGTTGGTCAGTAGAGACAATTCATAGCGAGTTGGCTTCTTGCCCTATGGTTCGATATAACGAAAAGTGGGTTAAGTTTTTCATAGAGGGCTTGGCAAGCCAAATTGAAAAATGGGAGACGGAAGATGGTTATGATTGTTATATCGCCTTTGAGAAGCATAAAGGGCAATTAGAAAATACTTGGAACATCTAAAATACGGGTGAGACTCATTGAGATCAGAGGGTCGCCCCTCTGTTTGTTGGTAATAGCATTGCACCATGTGCCCATACTATGGTGCTCTATAACCGGCCGAAATCATTTTAAGTTTTCTATCTTTTTTAGTTGACTTTCAATATGGGTCGAGTTATGGTCAATCAACATCAACGCTAAGGTCTAAAGGAGGCCCATAATGATTATCGTATTAAACCCTAAGAGTCAGATGACAGTTCACCAAAACTTTGACGGAGTGAACGAGGGGACGCTCATAGCACTCGACTGCTTCGATATGCATCACAGGATTAGCAGTGAGGATTATGACAAAGCCTGTTATTACGTCGGTGAGTTCATTGACGGACGATGGGAATATACCGGGTTCACTGACCAAGAGGAGGCACTCAGATTTCAACTTGAATGCCTTGGCGATCATCATGCTACACGCATGGGCAAACTCACCTACAACAAGTAATCAAGAGGAGAAATCATGACCTATCAAGATTTAAGCGAGCATTCGTTCAGTAAAGCAGTCACATCCTATGGCACTCACTTATTATGGGAGTCGGTATCAGATGGCGAGGTTAAGCATCTCGTTGTCCCCCACGAGACCCTGTTAAGGCATTATAATCAACACAACGTCGAGCCGTTCCTAGATGATCCGGAGTTAGCCTTTAAGAAGCCACTAAAGGGCGTCTCAGACGTATCTTTTGAGTTCCCTTGGTTCCACTTTAGGTCAGAGGGGTTTGCCCTTGATGTGAGCCTAAAAGACCTATTTGACTATGGCGATATTGAAGCCGAGAATTTCACGGTCAATGACGAGGAGTTTGTCCTAAGCAACGGACTGACAATGTTGGGCGAGGTGATCGGCTTTAATGAGAACTTGCTTATCGTTCGACCTAACTTAAAGGGCTTCAATAACCTAGTTAAAAAGTTGACATACACGCTAGAAGTGTCGGGTCTGAGTAATGAGTCGATCATGTGGCTTAGTGATCCGGTTCCATACTATGAGACGGTTTGTATGAAGCGGTTGAGTGCAATCGACCTCAAGCCGGAGGATCATCTGATAACCTGCCGTCCGGTTGAGGGCAAGACGGTGTATTTCGCAGAGCCGGTAGGTTGACTTTGAGCGATTTATTTCCTTAAGCCGGAGAGGTTAGTAGACAAGACCTAAGCACGCTCCTACAATGCCGAGGATCAAAACCCTCTCATATAGGATTCATTATGCTTAGAGATCTCTTAATGTTTATCCATGACTTTGTCTCTCATCCTCTTATGGCCATTTTTAGGTTAATGGGTCTTAACATAGTAAGCCGGGTGGTTCACGACTTAACTCTGCCGGCAGATATGAATGGGGCGATAGTTATAAACGGCGATGAGTATATGTTTGAAGAGCGTATGGCTCATGATGATATAGGTGCCCTGTTAAGTGAGGTGTTTAATAGCACTAATGGACGCATGAAAGCCGGATGCGTTGATCAAGACAAGTGGGCGGTGTCTTTTATTGGTCGGGACGGTGAGTGGCACACGTTCATTGAAGACACGGCGGTTGATGCGTGTCTCTCTGCCCTAGTCAGTATCAGTGAGGGCACTTAGTGGGTCTATGCACTCGCTTGCACCATTAGCAGTCACTAAAGGTGCTCCCGTATATAGGAAGTCGGTTCCTGTTTAGCCCGGTAATAGGAAGTCGCTTCCTATTTAAATATTTCAAACTTTCTTTCTTTTTTACTTGACTAACAGGTGGGTTTAGGGTATTATATATACATCATCAAAGATAGGTTCAGAAAGGAACAAAAGATGAGAAGATTATATGATCAAAAAGTAACAATCCGACCCAATCTTCATACGGGTTGGAAGTTGAACAAGACCCCCCTTACGACGGTTCATTCGGGCCGGCTTGGTAAGAGTGAGACTCACGTCTTCACCTGCTCAATCAAATGCACCGACGCCGTGGTCAGACCTAGCGGTCAACGTAAGGCCGAGAATGAGGGCGAGAAAACGGTACACGCCGGCCTTATTGGGGAGTTGATACCCACGGTAGCCATAGACCCGTATTTCGCCCGACAGGTTGAATATGCCCCCCACAAGGGCGACAAGTTTTTTCATATCAATGGGGAGCGTTATGACGGGGGAGGAATCATCACGGCGATTGGGCACTTGTTTTACCTAGTTGAGTAAGATGCCCGGGGCGGTGGGCATGTGGGGCGACGGCGAGAGGGGGGAGATTGCACCTTATAGCGTTTAATGGTGCTATCACTTTTGGAGCACGTTAATAACCATTAATGGTGCAATGTAAGTGGTTAAAAATAAATGAAAAC
>Ga0160423_10000022_pt1 | contig 107245 bp, 103 predicted proteins | sample CRUFie14St8metaG_FD_108191 | JGI IMG/M metagenome (GOLD analysis project Ga0160423, IMG submission 108191) | Marine microbial communities from the Costa Rica Dome - CRUD Field 142mm St8 metaG | ecosystem: Environmental > Aquatic > Marine > Oceanic > Photic zone | place: Costa Rica: the...
AAATAAAATGAGTGCGCTCAACGCTGTCAGAAACAAAATCGTCCACATTGCTTATGCTCTCATCAAAAATCAAAAAAAATACGAAAACAACTTGCTTTTGTCATAGAAATCAGCATGACGAACTGATTATTTTAAAATTTTAGTCACGTTATATAGTTAAATTAGGATAAGCTTTTTGGTAGTCGAACGGTTCGCCTTCAATGGCATCGTTGCGGAAAAAGTAGGCGGCAAATAAAACGGATACCCCTACAAATGCAGCATTTAAAATAATAGGTAAGCCCGTCCAACTAGCAAAGCCTAAATAATCAATTATATAAACAAGGCTACCCCCACAAAATATTAAGCCCAAGGTATTTAAAATTACCGCCCATGTTTTGGCTTGCATTAATCCGCCCCAACTAATTATAATGGCAAAAATGTCCCCCGTCATAGCCAAGCGGTGCCAAACCTCAAGCGGGAAGCCTTGATTGATAGCGAAAAACATATACAACATCATATAGGTGATTTGTATGCCTAAAAAGGGCTTTAAATAGGCAAATTGCTCGCTATGGTATTTGGTTTGTTCGGTTTTTCCATAACCAATTCGTTGGTCTTTATCCATTTGCTTTAAACCACGTGGCCGCCAACCTAAAGGCATAAACCAAAGGCGGATTTTATCCCACCAATAGGGCGCAGCAACGGCATCATCCCATAATTGTTTCCAATATTGGAAGTTGATATAAATAGGATCCCAAGTACGAGGAGGGTGCGTTATACCATAGCAAACCTCTTCTACTTCTTCCTCAAAAGTGCCGAAAATTTTATCCCAAACAATTAAAAATTCAGAGTAGTTTTTGTCGATATACTGTGGGTTTACACCATGATGTACTCGGTGATGGCTTGGGGTAACAAAGTATTTTTCAAACCATCCTAGCTTTTTTATGAGTTGGGTGTGATGCCAGTATGCAATAATTAAATGCACGGCAGCCATTGCATAAACTGCCTCTGGCGAAAAGCCAATTAATACCAATACCCAATCAAAAAACAAAAACTGGAAAAGGCGTTGGGTAAAACTAGCACGGATTCCTACGGATAAATTCAACTCTTCGGATGAATGGTGGGGCATGTGCGCCGCCCAAAAAACATTAATGGTATGCCCGGCCCTGTGGAACCAGTAAAAAATAAAATCCTGTAAAAGCAATAGGATAAAAAGCGTGTACCAGGTAATGGGCACTTGCCAAGGCGCAAATTGATACAACCAGCCATAAAATTGATAAACAAAAAAGGCAACTGCCAAGTTAACGCATTGATTGCCGATGCCCGTACCAATATTTGTAACTGTATCTTGAAAAGAATAATGTCCATTTCTGGTTAAAATACTCACTATAATTTCGGCGATAAGCAGTATTAAAACTATCGGAATTATATAGGCATAAACATTCATACAAACCAATTTTATTAAGGGCGAAAATTAGTTTGTGTTATCTTTTGTTAAGTTGATTTTTATTAAGCTGAAAGGCCAAAATGCTTGACGAAAATCAAAATTTTGAAACGAAATTGCTTTATGTCAATTGAATGGAATACACGTAATCCTATCTCGGATAGATTTCGGATATTTTTTATGGCTCACAAGCTCGCCAACAGAAAATTCCGAAATGACACATTTTTATAGTTCATTTAATTATAACTAGGCTTGCTTATTCAATTTTTAAAACCGTAAAACATTGATTATTGAGGGTGATTGAATCGCCTTGTTTTTTACCCTTTAATTTTTGCCCAATTGGCGATGCCAATGATAAAACAAAATAGTGCTGATTTTGAACGACTACTTTCCCCAATGCCACAGCTAATAAAAAAGTGCCCTTATCGGTTTTTACTAGGCTGCCTAATTGAATTTTACTAGCCTTATTATTAAACTGAATTTGCATAAATGCGGCTTTAGCAGTTATTGCTTGCGCTTGTTGCTGTTTTAATTTATCCATTTCGTTGTGCATCATTGCACGACCTGTTTCGTATTTATCGCCAACGCTGCTTTTAGTTTCGTTATTTGCTGCCTTTTTAAAATCAGCCAATTGCTTTTCTAACAATTCAATTTTTTGATCAAGAATTGATTGACATTCTTTAACTAAGTCGGATTTAAGGTTTTGTGAAACGGACATACTAGTTATTGGTTACAACTGTTTTATTAACAATGAAGTTAGTGATCCTTTTTATTTGTTGCCTTTCATTCTTTAATGTTTTTGAGCAAAGTGTTGATGTGCCTGACATTCCTTTAATTGCCACTAATGTAAACGGTTTTATACCTGAGGGTTGGGATATGCTAATGGAAGGTAAAGGGGATTTAAATGAGGATGGGTCAAAAGATTTGGTTTTTGTAATTCAAAAAATTGGGACAGAACTAGATGCTGTTTATTATCACGAGTTACCGAGGATATTAGTAATAGCTTTTCAGCAACCACCATCAAGAAATTATGAAGTTCAATTGATAAAGGAAGACTTTATTTTATTAGCTAGTGATGGTGGTGTTTATGGCGACCCCTTTGAAGATATTTGGGTTGATTATAATGGTATTTTGAATATTGACTATTTTGGCATCTACAATAATAAATGGAGTGAAAATTTTCAGTTTAAATTAGACGAGAATGTCTTTAAATTAATAAAAGTTGTAAAAACTCAATATGACCATATAGATGGGCATGAAGAAGTGTGGAAATACGATTTACTTGAAATGGTTGCCACTCAAACCTATTCAAACAGCATTGACTCTTTACAGAATGATTACACCAAAAAGTTTAAGATTTTACCTAGAATAGAATCTAAATATTTAAATGATTTACCCCAACCAAATAAGTGGAATTTTTTGGAACATGAAGCATACAAGCGGATTGAATGATTTAAACTTTAGCTACACCATATCAAACACAGCATCCCAGTCTTTCCAAACGGCTTCGTAGCCGTTAGTTTTTAATAGTTCAACAATTTGGCTGGCACTACGTTCGTCGCTGGTTTCAAATTGCTCTAATGATTTATCATCTACCTGATATCCGCCTGGGTTGGTTTTTGAGCCTGCGCTCATACTGGTAATTCCCAGTTTAAAAGCATGGTTTCTGAAATGGGCACTTTCTCTTGTTGACAAGGAAAGTTCAACCTCTTCATTAAAAATGCGATAAGCACAAATTAGTTGAACCAAATCTCTTTCAGTCATTGCCATTTTAGGCTCAATTAAACCTTCGGCGGGGCGTAAACGAGGAAATGAAATAGAATACTTGCTTCGCCAATATTGCTTTTCAAGGTAATCCAAATGAAGGGCGGTAAAAAAGGAATCAGTACGCCAATCATCTAGACCCAATAATGCACCCAAGCCAATTTTTTTAATGCCTGCCTGCCCTAGCCTATCGGGCGTTTCTAAACGATAATCAAAGTTTCTTTTTTTACCTTTTGGGTGGTATTCGGTATAAGCCGTTCGGTTATAGGTTTCTTGATAAACCAAAACGCTGCTTACGCCCTCGTTTATTAATTCCTTATAATCCTCAAAATTTAGCGGCTGAACCTCAATTGAAATGTTTGAAAAATAAGGGCGAATAATTTTTAATGCTTTTTTGAAATAGGCTACACCCACGGTTTTATTAGCTTCGCCCGTTACCAATAATATATGGTCGAAACCTTGTGCAGAAAGAGTTTCGCATTCTGCCTTTATTTGCTTGGGGTTAAGGGTTAGCCTTGCGATTTTATTATCCAAACTAAAGCCGCAATAAGTGCAAATATTTTGGCACTCGTTGGATAAATACATAGGTGCAAACATTTGCATGGTTCGTCCAAAACGTTTAATAGTTTTAGTATGTGCTATTTGGGCCATTTCCTCCAAAAAACCACTGGCAGCTGGAGAAATTAGGGCAGCGAAATCGTTTATATCAGGGGTTGAACTGTGTAAAGCCCGTAAAACATCAGCACCAGTCTTGGTATAAATGCTTTCTTTTACAGCATCCCAATCATGATTATCCAATATTTGATTAAAATTGCTCACTTATGCTAAGAATGACGTTAAAGGGCTACTGGCTTCCGCTTTGTTTTTTACAGGGGCTAAACGTGCCTCAAAAGCCTCTCTGCCTGCTTCGACTGCTTTTTTAAAAGCTGTAGCCATTAACACAGGGTTTTGAGCGGCCGCAATAGCTGTATTAACCAAAACGGCATCAGCACCCATTTCCATTGCAGCGGCAGCATGCGATGGTGCGCCCAAGCCTGCATCTACTACTACAGGAATATTTGACTGGTCGATTATAATTTCTAAAAAATCCTTTGTGGCCAAACCTTTGTTGCTACCAATTGGTGCGCCCAAAGGCATTACTACGGCTGCGCCTGCTTCTTCTAATTGTTTACATAAAACAGGGTCGGCATGTATATATGGCATTACGATAAAGCCCAATCTTACTAATTCCTTTGTTGCAGCTAAAGTTTCTACCGCATCGGGCATTAAATATTTAGGGTCGGGATGAATTTCCAATTTCAGCCAATTGGTTTGTAGTGCTTCGCGAGCCAGTTGTGCCGCTAAAACAGCCTCTTTAGCATTGCGAACGCCTGATGTATTTGGTAGCAAATTAACTCCATCAATTTTTAAATGCTCAATAATTCCATCTGAATGATTTTGGGCATCAACACGTTTAAGCGCAACGGTAACCAGTTCGCCTTTAGATGCTTTTACGGCATCAGCCATTTGCTGGTTACTTGCAAACTTGCCCGTTCCTAAAAACAGGCGTGAGTTAAAAGTTTTATCTGCTATTTGCAATGCTTGCATGCTGCGAAATTATCCTAGTTTGCGGCAATAGTGCTTAAAAAATTACGAGTATTTTGTTGAATATCGCCTTTTGCATGAATTGCCGATGAAACCGCAATGCCATGAACACCAGTTTTTAGTATAGTGCCAACATCATTTAACTGGATTCCGCCAATGGCGATAATGGCAATATTAATGCCCAAAGATTGAATTTGATTTATGATGTTTTGATAACCGCCCAAGCCTAATTGCGGGCTTAAATTTTGCTTAGTTGAAGTGAATGTAAAGGGTCCAACACCGATATAATTAATGGGCTGCTTACTTAGTTTAATTATATCGTCAATTGTATTTGCCGTGCATCCAATAATGGCTTTTTTGCCTAATGCCTTTCTTGCGGTTAAAGGGCTTTCGTCGGCTTTACCAAGATGAACACCGGCAGCATTAACGGCTTTTGTAATATCAATTGAATCGTTGATTATAAGGTTGGCGTTAAACTTATCTGTTACCTTTTTAACCGATTGGGCTATTTTTAACCATTCTGTAAAGCTTTTGCCCTTAGTTCGCAATTGTACCCATTTGGCCCCTGCACTACACACAGCTTCCGCTAATTCAGCGTGCGTATGGCTTTTTAAATCTTGGGTTAAATATTGAAAAGGGGCAATTTTTTCAATCAAGCTAATCTATTTGCATTTCAGGAATATCGCCTTCAACGATTAGTTTGCCCTCGGTTTTTTGTTGGATTTCTTCAACACTAACCTCAGGGGCACGTTCTATCAATTTAAAACCGTCATCAACAACATCTATTACAGCTAAATCCGTAACAATGCGCTTAATACAACCTAAGCCAGTAATCGGTAATCGGCAACGTTCTAATAGTTTAGATTCACCACGTTTATTGGTGTGTGTCATGGCAACGATAATGTTTTCAGTGCCTGCAACTAAATCCATTGCACCACCCATGCCTTTTACCATTTTTCCAGGGATTTTCCAATTAGCGATGTCGCCATTTTCTGAAACCTCCATAGCACCTAAAACGGTTAAATCAACATGACCACCACGAATCATTGCAAAGCTGGTTGCCGAATCAAAAAACGAACTGCCTGGTAAAGTAGTTACCGTTTGCTTTCCTGCATTAATCAAATCTGCGTCAACTTCTGCTTCGGTTGGAAAAGGTCCCATTCCTAATAAACCGTTTTCGCTATGTAGAGTAATATTTATACCTGCAGGAATGTGATTGGCCACCAATGTGGGGATTCCGATTCCTAAGTTAACATAGTAGCCATCAACTAACTCTTGTGCTATACGTTTGGCAATGCCATTTTTATCTAAAGCCATAATGCTTGTTTGTGTAAAGATAAGAAGCTAAACGGAGTTCGATTAACTACCACTGGCTATTCACTTACACTTAAAGATTGCCAGTATTTTAAATGGTTCGACAGGCTCACCATCCGAAAATTCTTCAATGGCAATTCTCCCATGCTGATGGCATTTTGAGTATAAACCTACCTACTTCATCTTCATTAATAAACGAACACATTTTACTGAAACCGCAGTTACGCCAGGTATCGGCAATGCTCCAATTATATAATCCATTTTGGATAGATTTAAGTCAACAATATTTTGACTTATGTATTTTGAGATGTAACCTTCAATTACTTCTTCTACAATCATACCGCCACCTAATGTTACCAACCATGCCGGTAAAGTAATTGTTGTCGCTAATAAATCAATACCAACTGAACAAGCCAAAACCATTAACAATTTGTCCTTCGTTAGTCCATCATTAATTGGCTGTTCGTCGTTTTCCTGTATGTATTCCATAGTTAATGCTATTATACTAATTCGATGTTAGGATCCCAATAATGTTTAATGAAGTCTTGAATTTGATCTTCAATTATTGTTAAACCTTCCTTTTCTAAAAGCATTTGCATTCTATTTGGTTCCCCAAAATGATGTTTACCTGTTAAAACGCCCTTTCTATTTACTACTCTATGCGCTGGCACATCATTATTGTGTTTATTACAGTTGTTCATAGCATAACCCACCATTCGGGCACTCATGCCAATACCGACAAAGCGGGCAACAGCACCGTAAGAGGTAACCTTGCCATAAGGGATCAACTTTACCACCTCATACACTCTTTCATAAAAACCTTGTTTAGTCATTAAAAGTGAATTTTAGGTACTTGATGGTTCGATTATCTTTTAAGTGCATTTTTTCGTAGCGTGTTTTAATATCAAGCAATGGTTCATCGTAACCATTTACATAGATGTTATCATTATCGACTAAGATTTTACAATTGTTTTCAATAATCATTTCCTTAGTGAACTCATACAATTCAGTACTATCTGTTTTTAAATGGACTGGAGCATTGGCTGGTAACACCTCTTGATACATTTTTAGAAATCTTGTAAAGGTTAGCCTGTTTTTAGTTCGTCGTTCTGATAAAAAAGGGTCGGGGAAAGTAATCCAAATTTCGCTCACTTCATTTTCGGCAAAAAAACAAGTTAGGTTTTCAATTCGGCTACGGATAAAGGCGATATTCTCAATTTTTTCTTCAACTCCTCGTTTTGCACCCCACCAAATACGGTTTCCCTTAACATCAATACCTATAAAATTTTTATTCGGGAATAGCTTACCCATTTCATAAGTATAATATCCCTCTCCACAAGCCAATTCTAATATTAAAGGGTTGTTATTTTTAAAGTAATTAGTACTCCATTTCCCTTTATAGTCAACTAACTCGTCATTACAGTTATATAGGGTTGTATATGGCTCCTTGTAGTTTTGAAATACATTTTTAAATTCACCTATCTCTTTAAATTTTCTAAGTTTTCCTACGCTCATATTCAAAATTAAACCAAAAAAAAAGCCCCCCGTTTCCGGAGGGCTTTAAAATTATATGAAATCTTAAAATTTCTTACTTAACGATAAACTTGCTAGTAGCAACTTCATCAGCACTTACAATTGATAAGAAGTAAGTACCAGAAGCATAGTTGCTTACACTAATTTCAGTTGTACCGTTACCAGCTACGCGTAAGTTTTCAATTAACTTACCTGTTACATCGTAGATTGCGATGTCAACATTATCAGCTAACATGTTAATGTTAACATTGATAAAGTCAGTAGCAGGAACTGGAGAAATTGTAACGCTAACTTCAGCGCGACGCTCAATAGGTAATAAATCAGTAGCAACCTCAGTTACACCATTAAAGTCAGTAGCTAATACACGGTAGTAAGTTACTCCTGCTTGAGCAGTTTCATCTAATACGCTGTATGAAGTAGCTACGCTGCTGTTTCCAGCACCTTTAACAGTAGCAATAGTTGTGAAGTTGATACCATCAGTAGTACCTTCTAAAGTAAAGTAATCATTCTCGTACTCAGAAGCAGTTGTCCAAGTTAAGAAGTTACCGTTATCACGAGCTTCACCGTCGAAGCTTAACATTTCGATAGCAGTTTTAGTACAATCAACTGAAGTGTTGAATGAGTATAAAGCATTGCCTTCGCCGTCAGTAATAACAACAGCAACATTGTCGCCTTCAGCAAATGGACCGATTACAAATACACCTTGACCACCATTGATATCGAATGATTCGCTTGGTGCGCCATTGATGCTGTAGAAGTACTCGCCATCATCACCAGCAACACTGAAAGTAAGTGCAGCTGTACCTTCATCATTATCACATTCAGTTGTAGCATTTACGTTAAGATTTCCAGCAGGTGCAGCGTAACCAATAGTTACAATTGCATCATCGCAAGAAGAATCATCGCAACTTGTATAACAGAACTCATCGCCAGTTACTGAAGCGTCATTTGGCGTATAAACAAATACACCGTCACCAACGTAAACAATTGAACCATTTGAAGGTTGACCACAAACTGTAATAGTAACATCTTGATCAGAATCATTAGCAGTTACATCAACAGCTACATCTGTACCTGGCTCGTTGCCTAAGTCAGCATCGTTAACAGCATCTAATGGATCTTCTTGCTCGCAATCAGCAGAACCTGAAACTGTGATAGGATCGCAGCTAGAACCAACTGAAATTATTTCAAAGTTGAATGAAGAACCAGCAGGTAAAGTAGCAGATACTGCACGTGGTGTAGAAACACCGTTTACTAATACCTCAGATGAAGTTAATACACCACCTAATACTGTGAATGTTACAGTGTAAGTAGAGCCATCTTCAGAACAAGTAATTACAGGGTCAGTTGTAGTTAATGCTTGGTTGTAGATAGGCGTAATATCCATTGGCTCGCCTAAGCAACCATCATTATCAATAGCAACTGTGTAAGTACCAGTAGTAGCAGTAACCATTGGAATAGTATAAGTATTACCAGTAGCACCTTCGATTACATCGCCATTATCATCCCACCATACGTAGCTTGAACCACCAGCAACTGTAACAGTTAATGGAGAATCGCCACAAACAGTTAATGCAGATTCAAATGAAGTACCGAATACTAATGTTGGCGTACCAACAGCATCAGCAATTGTAAATGAAACATCAGTTGAGCAAGCACCGCTTGAAATAGTTGCAGTGTGGCTACCTGAAGGTAAACCAGCAATTGCGTTAGCACCATCAGCTAATGCGCCATATGCAATACCGTTAATTGATAAATCAAAATCGCCATTGCCACCACCTACGTTGAAAGTAACAATGCTACCAGCGCAGTAAGTTTCAGCATCAGTAGAAGCAGTTAATGTAGGGTAAACAGTTACAGAACCTGTAGCTGAACATCCAACATCACCATCTAATGATTCAACACTAATATTAATATCAGCAGCAGATAATACTTGTACAGTAAATTCAGTAGCATTATCATCTAATGCAATTGCAGCACCATCGCCTACAGCGTAAGAAGCTGAATAGTTAGAACCTGGGTAGTTTAATGAAATTGTTACATTACCATCAGCATCAGCACATGTTGCAGTTGGAATGAATGCAGAAGCTGCACCAACTTCGATAATTTCAAATGCAGATAAGCAACCTTTTTGATCGCGAACTAACATTGAAATAACAGGGTCAGTAGTTACAGATAATACTGCAACGTTATCAGGACCGAAGCTTAAACCACCATCGAAAGAGTACTCGTATGGAGAACCATAGCCAGTATTTTCATCAACATCGATAGTTACAGTTACGAAACCATCTTCGCTACAGCCATCAACTGCTACGCTAAAGTCAACAGCGTACTCAGCACGAACACCGCTTACAGAGCTCATACAGCCGTTGCCATCAACAACTGTAATACAGTAAACTTCGCCAGCGTTAATTACAAATAAGTTATCATTAACTGCACCTAACATTGATGGGTCAAACTCATCATCGCAAGAGTGAACAGCAATTTGGTAAGGAGCTACTAAAATGTCATCGTTGATAACGATAGCAGCCTTGAAGTTACCATCTTCGTCAGCTTCAGGGTCAGTACAACCAAACTCCCACTCAATTGTAGGTAAAGCATTAACTGTGTAAGTTAAAGTAGTTGGTGTGCTAGGGCAACCATAAATATTAACGATGTACAAGAAGAATTGGTTAACACCTACAGGTAAAGTTTCAGGTGCCCACTCTTGAGTTTCGTTAAAGAATACGTTAGCACTTTCGTAAACAACGTTACCAGCACCATCAGTTACATAGAAGTTATCAGTAACTCCACCAGCTACTGTGTAAACTGGGATGTCATCACCATCACAAATAGTCCAGTCAGCATCCTCATTTGGATTTTCTGGAGTATCATAGATTGTTACCGTTTGAACAATTGAGTTAGAGCAGCTACCTGGCACATCGTAAGTGATTGTGAAAGGAACTACACCATGTTGCTCAACAACACCTGCATCATAACAGAATACGTAGAAACCATCAGCATCAGGACCGCTAATTGAAGCAGCATCAGCACCAGGTACTGAACTGTTAACAAACCAGCTACCTAAACCTGAAGGATCATTTAAGCTTAACTCGAAACAAGCATCAGGATCTAAACAACGAGTGTACTCACCGTCAACAACGTCGAAATCAACATCATCTGAACCGAATACAGTAATTGTAGCTGAAGAAGCTTCAGAACAATCGTTGTCATCTAAATCATGCCATAAAGTGTAAATACCAGCACCCATTGAAGGATCGAACTCAGTAATTACTTCGCCATTCATCATAAATGTACCAGAACCGTAGTTAGATAATACAATAACTGGATCGTTATTACAAACTGCAGATGGAACTGTAAAGCCAGTATTAGGGGTTGACTCAACTGTGATTGAGATAGAACCAGAAATACCACAAGACTCAGAACCTACAGTGAACTCAGGATTTAAAGTGAAACCACCTAAACCTGCAACACCTTGCATGTTAGCAGTTACATTGAAACCAGACCAGTTACCTACGTAACCATCAGGTAATAATGCGTTTAAGTCAATAGCACCAGCGCTTTCGCAAACTGTGATAGGCTCTAAAGCATCAATTGGATCAACTGTATCGTAAACTGTAATTTCAGCAGACTCTGAACAAGAACCAACAGTATAAGTTAAAGTAAATGTACCAGCAGTAGTTAATACGTCGCCAGCATTTACAACAGCACCGTCTAATGTCCAAACGCCACCTGCCATGTTAGCAACCGGCTCTAATAAATCGCCAGTACAAGCAGAAGCAACTGAAGTGAAACGTGCATCGTTAATAGTTAAAATAGCAGTATCGCAACCATCTTCAGGAGCATCGTTGCAACCAGAATCAGAATTGATGCAGTAAGTAATAGTGATGTCGCCAGTAGCACCGTTTGGCATAAAGCTATCGCCCATTACCATACCAGCAGATGCAGTAAACTCACCACCTTGGTCAGCACCATCAAACATACCTGTTAAGTCAAACTCCATAACTGGTGCGCAAAGCTCCCAATCTTTAAGGTCAGCACTGTAAGTTTCTAAGAATACAATAGTGTTAGTTGACATTGCAGTACAAGCGTAATCAGGGTTACAAGTACAGTTTAAGTTGAAGTTGATGTCAACTTCGTCAAACTCGCCACAACCTTCAGATACGTAGAATACTTCTAAAGGAATAACTGGAGAACCATCTTCGTTTAATGAAACATAGATGTCAGAACCACAAGGGTTAGCACCAATAGGTAACTCAGTACCAATTTCATGTAAGGTTGAAGGATCGAAGAATTGGTTTACATCAGCATACCAATCAGCTTCAACAGCTAATTCAGCATTCCAGTAAGCTGAGTTTGAATATAAGTAGTAAGTAACACCACCTGGGTTACATGCGCTAAAGTCAGCAGCATCAACTACAATATCAGTATCGTAGAAAGTGTTTTCATCAGCAAAAGCTGTGTAGCTTACAGGGTTACCATCAGCATCGTAAGTTGTTACGAAATCGATAGTTAAGCAACCGAAGTGGTTATCATCGTTTTGGAAGAAATCAACGATATCGTCGTTATCTAATGCAAATAAAGTTGTACCTGCAAATGATAAGTATAATGAATCCAAATCGCCATCTGCATTAGGGTTAGTACCATAGTAGCAGAAAGTGATTGAAATGTTATCATAAACTGCGTAAGATGGAGCACCAGATAATGACAAGCCTAAGCTAGCAGAACCAGGAGCAACACCACAACCTACTGGTGGAGGACCAACTAATGGCGGATCGAAAGGTAATGCATCAACACATGCTTGGCTTAATACGCCAGTTTCAGCATCAACACTTCCTTCTAAATCAAACTCTAACCACTCAGTAATATTTAATGCACCATCGCCTTCGCAAACAACCATGTCAGGCATAGTGAATGACTCAGAGCATCCGCTATCAACTAAAATTGTGAAGCTGTCAGAAGAACCACAGTTACCATCGCCAGGGATAGTGTAAGTGAATGTCCATGAACCTTCGGTAGCAGTACCTAAATCAAAGTGAGTAGGGAAGTTAGTTGGAGCACCTCCATTTAATGAAGCTGACCAGTAACCAGCACCAACAGTATTACCAGATAAGAATTGCATGAAATCAGTTAAGCCCATCGCTTGAACTGCATCTAAGCAAATTTCACCGCTTGGAGCGTTAGCACCAATAGCTACATCAAAAGCTGACTCAACATTTACAAAGTATTCTTGAGAGAAAGTACATACACCATTAGTGTGAGACCAAGTTAACTTAACTAAATCGCCACCTAAACCAGTTGGGTCGAATGAGTAGTTACCAGCACCATCATCAGAAACACCGTTACCAGTCCACATACCTGGAGTTGGTAGTGCTAAATCATCAGCATCTTCACAGTAAACTTCAGGAGCCATCCACATTACATCAATTGGTTCCCAAATGTTTAATGTAGTAGTACAGTTAGTTTGTAAAGCATCACACTCATTACCTTCAGTACGGCTGTAAGTAATTGTTAATGTAGCTAAACCAGCTGTATAAGTTAATTCAGAAACATCAATATAGTTACCGTTTAATGTAACTGCGTTACCGTCAGCATCAACTACTGAGAAAGTACCACCTTGTGTAGTTACAGAAGTAAATAATTGCTCTAAATCGTAATCATCTTCGCCACAAACAGCTTCAGGAGCTTGATCAAGCTCGCAGTAAACAGTTTCTAAGAAGATAATTGTTTCGCAGTAAGTATCCATACAGATAGTACCATCCATTAATTGGTTTTGGCAAGAACCTGTAGTAAAGCAAACATCAATTTCATCGTAATCAGCTAAATCGTAAACTGCACCAGCAGGCCAGTTAGGATCTGAACCGTCAGTTGTGAACATTGTGTTTAAGCAGTATTCACCTAATAAATCGTCGCTAGAGAAAGCTTCAGCAGGTAAAGCAGTACCAGTTTCGTGTAATGAACCTGAAGGGCCAGCACCTGGAACAGCAGCTAATGCGTTGTAAGTGTAGCTCATAGTTACATTATCTAACTGTAATTGCCAGTTTAATGAGTTTGAAGCTAATGTGTAACGGATACAAATGTCATCGCCTGAAGGGCAGCCATTAGGATCAGTTGGTTGTAATACTGCAGCTAATTGCTCAGCAGTCATACCTAATTTACTTAAAATACTATCGAACGATAAAGTTAAGTTGTCGAAGTGATCGTTGTTTAAGCCTGGAGGTAAGCTATCATCATTAGCACCTGGATCAAGTACTGTACAGATATTAGTAGTGTTACCACCAATAACTAAATCAAGCGTGTAACCATCGTGGTCACCTTCAGCAACGCCAGTAGTACCAACGTAAGAGTAAGTAAACTCTAAGTTAGTAAGGCTAGTTAAGTCATATAAAGTTGGGTAAGTTGCGTAATCGAAACAAACCTCTGTGCTATTAGTTGTGCCAGCTAATAAATCTGGTGCAGTAAAGTTCATACCCATTAAAGTATCCTCACCAATTGCATCTAAGTGGCTGTAATCAAAACAGATAGGATCTGCTGTTGAACAAATTTCAGTTCCACCTAAATCAAAATCAGCAGGAACGATAGGAACTACAGTAATAATAACATCAATTGAAGGGCAATCAACAGATGGAGTGTACGTTAAAGTAATGTCAGTTTCAGTAGCTACTACTGGAGCAGTCCACACTTCTGGCATTACAGCACCACCTGCATTAGTCCAAACACCGCCGAAATCGCCAGTGATGAAAGTTGCAGTTAAACCGTTAATTACACCTTCAGAACAAATATCAAATGGTTGGCTACCTGGAGTAATTGTAACATTACAAGTATATTCAGGAACGATACAAACATCTTCCATTGAACAAGTTGGGTCAGTAACAGCTGTTAAATCAAAACCAAGACATACTTGGTAGTGAGCACCCATTGTTAAACCATCTAAAGTTAAGTTTCCACCACCGTTATCAGTAACCGTAACGTTAGCAGTTTCATCCATTAATTCTTCGCAAATAGGGTCGCCATTTGGATTGAAAGTTAATGAACCAATATAATCAACAGTTGTAGTAACGTTTGCAGCATCGCAAGAACCATCATCGTCACCAGCGTTAGTGTTAGTCATTTGAGGGAAAACATTCAAATCAACTTGAGTATCTAAAGCAGTTAAGAAGAAACATGCTGAACCATTTCCGCCAGCAGCAATTGGATCAATTGCACCACAGTTGTCACCAGTACCAGCAGCAGCGTCAGCTAAAGCACCAGCTAAACCAGCACTACCAGCAGGGAATGCGTAAGGGAAAGTTGGACCATTGTTACATGCGCTTTCAGGATCGCCACCTCCACCAGGGAAGCTATTAGGACAAACATCAATTGTTAAAGAACCTGTTGCTTCAGCGTAGCAATCATCACCTGAAGCAGGAGTGCCACCAGCTAAACCTACAGTATATGAGAATGTAGTTGTAACAGGTAAACTTGGAGCACCAGAGTAATCAATTACAAAACCACCGCCTATTGCAGCAGCTGTAACACCTGGAGCAGAAGCAATAGTAAATGTACCGCCTGGTGTAGTACCAGCAGCAATTAACATTGCATCAGTAACAACATATTGTTGGTTTGAACCAGAACAAACTTCAATATCACCTAAAGTTGCTGTAGCAATTGGGTAAACAGTGAAAGTTGTAGTCATACCCATTGCATCATCGCAACCATTGTAACCAGAAACGGTAACAGTTAGGTCATACATCATTGGCGTAGTACCAGCTAAACCAGTACCATCAAAAGTTGCAGTACCGTTTAAGTTATCAGTAAAACCACCGCTTGTAACAGCAGAGCCACTCCAAGTAACACCAGGAGCACCAAATGTTGTAAGAACATCTTCAGCAGCACCTAAGTTAGTAGTAGCCATTGCTAATAAAGCAGCGTAATTATCTAAAGAGATATTAGCAACTGGTGCGCCATCAGCACATAAATCAGTATTATCAACCGTATAAGCAGCATCAACTGCAGGGAAAACAGATGTGTTTTGAGAACTATTGTAAACACATCCTACTAAAGGATCATCAGAAACTGTGTAAGTAACATCGAAAATACCAGGAGCACCACCGATGAAAGTAGCAGCTACACCATCAACTGTAAAACCAGCAGTACCAGGACCAGCATAAGGCATATCAGCAACTAATGCTACAGGAGCAGTAGGCATACAAATATCGGCAGCTAAAGTAAAGTCAGTTGAAGGGGCAGTGTACATAGCAATAACTGTTTCAGTACAAGCACCTCCGTCGCTAATTTCAACAACTGTAGGCTCGCCAGAAACTAAACCAGCAATTTCTAATGTGCCAGGCTCAGCAGTTACCGAACCAGCACCAATAGTACCAGAACCACTTAATACTGTATAAGTATAAGTAGCACCACCAGCTGGCTCACCGCCAGTTACATCGTAAGTTGCAGTAAAAGTACCGCCATTGTTAGGGTTAGCATCGCAAACTGCGTTATTAAACACAGAAACAATGTTGTTTGCACAAGGTGCACAAGCAACACGGATTACAGTAACTGTAAATGTTAACTCGTAAGTACCACTAACGCCATCACTATTTCCATTTAAAACACCAGTAGAAACACCAGTAAAGATACCCTCATTAATGTCGCCATTAGCGTCAGTACCAGCCAATGTAGCCCAATCTAAGTTGAAAGGTGCATTATAAGCACCATCATCAGCTAAAGGGTCATCATCTTCATTAATGTCAAGATTTAAAACGACAGGGTCATTAGTTGAGCCGCACTCAAAAGACTCAATATCTACTACTGTAGAAGATATATCTAATGTACCAGCATTATCTGCCGCAGGCGTTCCTTCACAAGCACCATTTGGAGGAACATTACCCCCAAAGTCGTTTAAAAAGTAGCTTAAACCTGAAGTACCTGCAATTGACACGTCAAAATCTGCTGCATCATCGCAGTCAGGAACTAAAAAGCCACATGCAAACGCATCAAGCACATCAAAATCAGGGCAGTTCATTGACCAAGTGAAATCCTCAGTTTCCACTATAACAACGTAACCATAATTTTGAGCATTGACACTGCTTGCACAAAACAATGTGCAAACCAAAAGCAACAAGCTCAGTGTAATTTTTTTCATTTGTTATTATTTATTAGTTAAAGAAAAATTATTTAGTAGTTGGGAAAGTTTTACCTGAAACTTGGCCACCCTTAACAATGTTAAGACCACCGCCATTTAACAAGTAATCGCTAACTGCAACTTTCCTTCTTTCACCATCAGCATCTACATACTCAACATCGTAAATACCTTTAGCTGCACACTCATTGTAAAACTCAACTTGCTCAGGTGCTAAACCTTCTAATTGAGATGGAGTTAATACAGAATTTTGTTTTTGAAGGGCTGCGATAGCCATATCAAGTTTTGCCTGTAATTCAGGACTTTGAGATTTAGAAGCTTTTACTTCTTGAAGTTTTGCAATTGTAGCTTGTTTTTCAGTGTCGTTGATTTGCACGTTTGACTGAGCTACAGCCACCGCACTACCACAGAAAAAAAGCATTGCTAATAACAAAATCTTTTTCATAGCGAATTTTTTTTTGAATAAAAATTTATGTTTAAAAAATAGTATTCACAGTTCAATTCCGTGCAAAGATAGCAAGCTGCGCTCGGCTTTTAAAAAAACCGCACACCCAAAATCACATTTTTTTCATGCATTTTTTGCTATAACTATCAATTGCTTGGCGTTGAGATAGTAATCCAAAGGCGAAAGTAATAAGATTTTTACAAAAAAAATACGATTTGCAGGAAAAATAACTACACTGCAAAACTTTCTCCGCAACTACAGGTACGTGTTGCATTTGGATTGTTAAAATAGAAGCCTTTTCCGTTTAATCCTTCTGAAAATTCGAGCGTTGTACCAAATAGATATAAAACACTTTTAGCATCTGTTACTATTTTAACACCATTGTCTTCAAAAGTTTCATCGGTATCTTTCATTTCGGTATCAAATTCCATGTTATACGAAAGTCCTGAACACCCTCCACTAAGCACTGAAACCCTAACAAAACTATCGGCCTTTTCGCCACCCCCTTCAAGTATTTGAGTAATGCGTTGCTTGGCTTTATTTGATACATAAATCATGTTACAAAATTATTTGAATTTTTGATTAAATGCTAATTGTAAATTTGCGGTTAATTTTAGCTTATGCCTAAAGAAATGATAGTGCTTTTATGTTTTACTGCCTTTTTACTATTTAGTATAGTTTTAAACAAAGCATTACTACTAAAATTTGGCAATTGGGGGGTTGGTAATAATACCGCAAAAGGGCTTGAAAGGTGGACTACTATAACCAAACCTTCTGTTGGTGGTGTGGGGTTAATGGGCACATTTATATTTTCACTTTTTATTGCAAATAGCTTTGGTTATCATAATTTAAATAATCAATCGCTTCCGCTAATAGGAGGTGTATTAATTGGCTTTACTGTTGGTTTTTTAGATGATCGCTTTCAACTACCGCCTTTTAGTAAGTTTATAGGTCAATTTTTAGTTGCACACATCTTTTATTTTGGGGGAATTTTAATAGTAGCTAATGGTTATGACTGGTTTAATTATTTTTTAAGTATTTTTTGGGTGGTAGGCATTATGAACTCGATAAATATGCTTGACAATATGGACGGAATAACTGCTACAGCATCTATAGTAATCGTTGTTATTTGTTTGGCTGCAGGTTTAAATCAACTTACTGGATTTTTATTTATGATGGGGGTAGGTGTTTTGGCTAGTTTGTTAGGGTTTTTAGTTTACAATTGGCCCAATGCTAAAATGTACATGGGCGATGGGGGAAGTCAATTTTTAGGGGCCTTCCTTTCGGGTTTTAGTGTATTATATATATGGCACTTTAAAGATGCCTCAAATAATGACTTTATTCAGTTTCGTCAATTTGCTATTCCATTACTGGCATTTTTAATTCCTATTATTGATACTACTACCGTTACCATTAGAAGATTAATGCGAGGTCAATCGCCTTTTGTAGGTGGGCGCGACCATACTACGCACCAATTAGCAATAGCAGGATTAAGCGGAAAGCAAGTAGCCAGCATTTTTGCTTTAATCGGTTTAATTTCAATTATTGCGGCTTACTATTTAATATATAATAGTACACATTGGAAGGGAATTTACTCCGTAGCTAGTTTTGCTTGGTTTGCAACTATTTTAATTGCATTTCAGTTGGTGTATTATTATAATAGTAAGAACAATAAATAATGCCCATTATCAAGCAAGCCTTATTCTATTTAAAAGTATCTCGCCCCGGTTTGTGGTTTGCCACTATTTGGCTTTACTTATTACCCACTAGCCAAATGAGCGATATTGTTTACAGCCTTAACTTTTGGGTTGGACTTTTTTACATCTGCTTTCCGCTTAACTTTTTGGTTTATGGTTGGAATGATATTGCCGACTATGAAATTGACAAGCAAAACCCAAGAAAAGATAGTTTTTGGTTTGGTGCAAGGGGCTCTAAAACACAGTTACATCATTTATGGAAACCGATATTAATTTCCCAATTAATATTTGGACCAATACTCATTTACTTTTCAGGTTATTGGATGGCTTTGGTGTTAATAGCATCCGTTTTAATAAACTGGTTGTACAATTTACCTAAGTATGGTTTGCGTACCCATCCTCCTTTTGAGTTAATTTGCCAAGTAGGTTATTTATTAGTTGTTCCTATTAGTGTTTTAATAAACCACACTGCCATGCTACCTTGGCAAACTTATTTTTACCTTTTACTCTTCGCCATTCAATCGCACCTAATAGGTGAAGTTATGGATATTGAACCTGATAGAAAAAGCGGGCGAAAAACTACCGCTACGGTTATTGGCATGTTTTACACTAAGCTTTTAATTATTTGCATCGTTAGCCTTGAGGTTGGTTTGCTCTTTGGTGTTTTTAAAGATTTCTTTTTCGGAGGCATTTTAGCCTTTGGTTTGTTATGGCTTTTAATTGACTTGTTTATTATTTATAAAAGCCAACGATATACATTACAACAAATGAAGTTGTTTGCGGCCATGTCCAACTTAGTGGCCATTGTAAGTATGGCTTATGTTTGGTATTCGGGTTGTTTGTTGAGTGTGGGGTAAAAGTATAGCAAAATGAGATTTCCGTGATTGCACCGAGCAACACGGGAATGACGAAATATACTAGTCATTTAAATGAAGACAATAGCAATAATGCAGGTATTCAAAAATGTAAATTAAACACTATATCTTCAAAGACATAAAGTTATTGTCTATCACATCAATTTTGTCCACATTTGAGATTCCAGACATTGCCACAAGGGAAATTTTGGAATGACGGGGTCGCCTAGAAGATTTTTGTGAGGTTTTATTTCACCAAACCAACGCTTCGTTTGATAAAATCGGTTAGGTCGGCGCCTTTTAGCATGTTTTGCGATAGCAAAGCCAAATCATACAACTGCTTACTGATTTCTGCTTGTTTTGCTTCATCCGTTTCTACCAAAATTTTGCCCATTATTGGGTGATTACTATTTACTACCAAATTGTATGTTTCAGGCATTTGCCCCATGCCCATACCATTATAAGCATTCATTTCAGCAAAACGGCGCATCAATTCAGGTTTGGTAATCATAACTGGCAAACCTTCTGGCGATAATGGTTTTAACTCAACATTTACAGTGCCTTCCCCTGTTAACTTACCAAACAAACCTTTTAAGGTTGTTTCTTGCTCTTCATTTAAAACCGATTCTTTGGTTTCATCTTTTTCAACCAATTTATCAACCACATCGGCATCAACCCGCTTAAAGCTTAAATCCTCAAAATTTTGATCCAAGTATCCAACAAAATGAGGGTCAATAATTGTGTTCAATTTAGTTACTTGGTAACCATAATCCTTACAACTTTCTATGTAAGAATGTTGCTCTTCAGTATTTGTGGTGTATAAAACAACCGTTTTGCCCTCTTTGTCTGTTTGCGTTTCCTTTATTGATTCTTTTAACTCATCAATGGTGTAATGTTTATCCTCTAAATCTTGCACCAAGGTTATTTTTTTAACCTTGTCGGCAAACTTTTCATTACTTAAAATACCGTACTTTAAAAAGATGCCAATATCCTCCCATTTACCTTCAAACTCGGCTCTGTCTTTTTTAAAGATTTCTTCCAATTTAGAAGCCACCTTTTTAGTAATATGCGAGCTAATGCGTTTTACGTTAGGGTCGCTTTGCAAGTATGAGCGTGAAACGTTTAATGGAATATCTGGCGAGTCGATAACACCGTGCATTAAGCCCAAAAATTCAGGAATGATTTCCTCCACATTATCTGTAACAAAAACTTGGTTACAATAAAGGCTTATTTTATCCTTTTTCACCTCCATATTGTTTTTCAACTTAGGGAAGTATAAAATACCCGTAAGGTTAAATGGATAATCAACATTTAAATGAATCCAAAATAAGGGCTCATCAAAGCTGTATGGGTACAATTCACGGTAAAAGTTCTTGTAATCCTCATCTGTCAATTCGGCAGGCTTTTTTGTCCATGCCGGGCTTGGGTTATTAATTATTTTATCGGTAATGGTTGTAGTTTCATTACCATCATCATCTTTTTCTGTGTTTTCATTTTCACCAAATTTGATTTCAACTGGTAAAAATTTACAGTATTTAGTAAGTAATTGCTCAATCTTAAAATCCTCTAGATATTCCTTAGCATCATCCGCAATATGAAGAATAATATCTGTACCTCTTTCAGTTTTTGTTCCTTCACCAATTTTGTAATTAGGATCGCCCTCGCACTCCCAACTTACTGGTTTTGAACCTTCTTTGTACGAAAGGGTTTGAATTTCAACTTTATTAGCTACCATAAAAGCGGAGTAAAAGCCTAGACCAAAGTGCCCAATTACTGTTGCTCCATCATCTTGGTATTTATCTAAAAACTCCTGTGCTGATGAAAATGCAATTTGATTGATGTATTTATTCACCTCATCCTCCGTCATTCCGATACCCATATCAGAAATGGTGATGGTATTGGCTTCTTTATCTACTTTAACTTCAACTCGCAAATCGCCTAACTCTCCTTTTACCTCACCTTTTGATGAAAGGGTTTTTAATTTTTGGGTGGCATCTACAGCATTTGAAACCAACTCTCTCAAAAAAATTTCTTGATCTGAATACAAGAATTTTTTGATTATCGGAAATATATTATCTACATCGGTGCGTATTTGTCCGCTTTGCATAATTGTAATTTTTTCAACTACATACGCAATTCGCATTCCAGTTGGCATTTTCTGCCATTATGACGGAAGAATAGGAATCAAGTGGTCGTTGTCGTTAGTGGGTTTTGGATAAACAATATAATCTACTAATTCACCTAACTCTCGTCTATATTCCTCGAATTTTCTCTTGAAAAAATCTCGCTCCACCTCCGCTTTTATTTTTTCTTGATAAACATTTAAAATCGCAAGCAATACATTTATTAAATCTTTTAACAAATTATCAAAAGCTAATTCGATTTTTTTCTCTTCGGCAATATCCTCCTTTTGCGGATAAAGTTTTAATAAATTCTTTTTAGTTCCATTTAAAAAAGCAAGGCATTTTTCAAAACTTGTTGCATCTCTATTGTGCATAAACTGATTTCTTATTTTCATAAATAGTTGAAACCTTTTCGCATCATCGGCATTCATTGAATTCATATCAGTTAAGATATTTATCTTATCATTCATACTTAAAGACGAGCCTGTATTTCCTAAAGTTTTAGAATTCGAAGGGTTTATATCTAACAACAAACCCAAATAAATACTCGACATGGATTCGAGAGTTAAAGCATAATTTAGAACTTTCGTTCGGACTCGTGCTTCTTCATCATTCATTTTATACCTAAACATTTTTAATATTTACATTTGAGTAGCAAAAATAAGCTTCTCTAAACTCCTTTTTAATCCATTCTCTCATGTAAAATATACAATTAAGTTTCAAAATTTAATATTTTTATAAAACCAGCTTTCAAGGGTTTTCAATACTATTACTAATAAAATTCTGATTGTGGAGGCGCAAACAATAACAAAAAAGAAGGGCTACGAAGGTTATGACTTTAGTTATGCTCGCTCAGAAGATGGCAAAATCAATCAATTCATTATCCGTTTTATTGAAAACTTAATGGGCAAAAAAAAGCTTAATCGCATGTACGATGAGCTACACGAAATGGACCCCGACCCGTGGAATGTTTGGCCCATGATTATGGATAAACTGGAACTAAAAGTTGATTATATTGCCGACCAGCTTAAAAAAGTGCCTAAAACAGGACCTGTAATTTTTGTTGCTAACCACCCTTATGGCATTGTTGATGGGGCAATCTTCCTTTACTTGGTTTCGCAAGTAAGGAAAGACTATTTTTTATTGATTCACGAAGTATTATCGCATGAGCCGATTTTGAAAAAGCACTTTTTGCCCGTTGATTTCCGCCCAACCGAAGCAGCCAAACAAAACAACTTGCGCACCAAAGAGTTGACTACCGAACGCTTAAACAATGGCGAAGCGTTGGTAATTTTCCCAGCAGGGGCAGTGGCTACGCAAAAAAGGTTTTCATTAAAAGGCCCAGCCCTTGAGTGGCCGTGGCGTAGATTTATCTGTACCAGAATACATGAAACAAAGTGTACGGTTGTACCACTATTTTTTCATGGAGAAAACAGCAAGGCCTTTCATATGGTTAGCAAAGTAAGCCTGAATTTACGTATGGGTTTACTGCTGCGCGAGGCATTAAACAAAAAGGGCAAAACCATTAAAGTTGATATAGGCGACCCCATTACTTATGAGCAAATGGCACAATATACCGACAGGCAGGAACTAATTGAGTTTTTACATGAAACAACAATGGGCTTGAAAAGTGAAGGCTAACATTATTCAGTTTGCTTATATAGCTTATACTGGGCGGAAAACCACCATTGGTGAATAATAATGCACCCAATAATTATAATACCGTAAATAAGCTTTGCTGTATGAATTTCCATATAAGCGGGAACATAATTAATCAACAACCACATAATGGTTGAAATCACGCCAGCAAAAGCCAAACAAAGCGTAAACACATTTCCCATAAAGTAGGTAAATCGTTTTAAACTATTGGGTAATTTGAAAAGCAAACTATACCACGCTTGTTTTTTGCCTGTATATACAAAACCAACAAACTCGCTGTAGGTATAATCTGCCGTTTTAGGGTGAAGATTAAAGGGTTTAAAAACACTTTTGTAGTAAGCATAAATAATAGCTATTGTTAAAACACCAATTAGTAGTAAAAGTGGAGTCCATCCAAAACCAAGAAATGAAACTAAAGGATTGGCTTCGTGAGCCAAATCGGGCGTATATTGGTAAGTGGCATAGGCATCGTAACTACGGCTTAATAGTATCCATGCACTAACAAGTATAAACTTCAACATCTTTTTCATGATTGAAAATTAATTGAAGTAGGTATGTTCACTAATGATTTAACATTAATTAAATGTGGCTATTAAGAAGCTTTAACTTTGGGATTTTTAATTTAAATTTCTCTGAGATTTGAGAAGAGGAAATAGATTCTGAAATATTATGGTCCAGCAGATTTTCTTGTCCAAAACCTTTAAAAATAGATCCTGAAATAAATTCAGGATGACGATTTATCTCATTTGCCTGAAATGATTGGACAATGGATTATAAATTGTGTTGATGAATTGAATTATTTTTTCTTCAACAGCATGTTAATAAAATAAGTTTACCTTATCTTTGCAGCCCTTTTAAACGGAAACAAGATGAAACGGACATTTCAACCATCAAGAAGAAAGCGTAAGAATAAGCACGGATTTCGTGAGCGTATGGCCAGCAAAAACGGTCGCAAAGTATTGGCACGTCGTCGTGCTAAAGGTCGTCACAAACTTACTGTTTCTGACGAGTTACGCAATAAGTAATTATTTTAGTGCCCTAGGGCATGAAACAATATACCTACAGCAAAAGCGAGCGGTTAAAAAGCCGCAAGCAAATACAAACCTTATTTAAAAAAGGAAAATCAATCACCCAGTACCCTGTACGGGTGGTTTTTTATTTTGTGCCCCAGCAAAGCAATATTAACTGTTTAGCAGGTTTTAGTGTTTCAAAAAAACACTTTTCAAACGCTGTTGATCGCAACCGTATTAAACGGCAAATGCGAGAAGCATACCGCTTGCAAAAACCACATTTAGTAGCTAACATACCAGAACAACTTCAATTGCAACTAATGTTTATATACATTGGCAGGCAAAAAAGTTCATCAATAAAAATTGGTAGCCAATTAAACCTGATAATCAAGCAACTATCAAAGCATGCGTTTGAAGTAAATGTCAACTAAAGTTTGGCAAATGCTATTTAAATTTGAATCACCTTAAAGGTTTAAGAAAATGAAATATTTATCTACACTTCTTCTAATCCTATTTGCTTTAAACATTAATGCGCAAAGCAACCTTACGGTTTTTGCTGAAGATGCAACGCCCTTTTATTTGATTTTGAATGGGGTACGCCAAAATGCTGAAGCACAAACCAATGTAAAAGTTACGGGCTTAAATCAACCAGGCTATAAAGCCAAAGTAATTTTTGTAGATGAAAGCTTAGGTGAAATTGATAAAAATCTTACCGTTGTTGATGTTGAAACCAACCAGCCTTATGACGTTACTTATGTAGTTAAGAAAAATAAAAAAGGCAATTATATTGTTCGCTTTTTTACGGGTATGCCCATTGCACAAGCACCACCACCTGCACCAGATGTTGTTGTAGTGCAATACAACACTGTACCTATGCCCCCCATTGGCACAAGCGTTCAAATTACCGAAACCACTACAACAAGCACAACTGTAGGTGGTTCAACAGGAATGGGGACACAAGAAAATGTTAATGTTGGTGTAAACATGGGCGGCGTTAATTTTAATATGGATGTAAATATTGATGTTGATGAGCCGATTATTGAAAGCACAGAAACCATAAGTACAACAACTACCACCACAACTACCAATACAAATATGGGTGGCTTTGGCACCGTTGAAGTTTATGAAGAAGTTGCAACGGGTTGTGCACCCATGTTTGAAGGCGATTTTCAAGAAGGTTTAAGTGCTGTAAAAAGTAAATCGTTTGAAGATTCAAAAATGGAAATTGCCAAGCAAATTACAAAAGGTAATTGCCTAACTGCCAAGCAAATTAAGCAAATGATGGGTGCCTTTGATTTTGAAGATTCTCGTTTAGAGTATGCCATTTTTGCACACGGCTATTGTTACGATGCCAATAACTATTGGCAAGTACACGATGCCTTTACTTTTGAAAGCAGCATTGAGGAACTGAATGATGCCATAGGGCGTTAAGCTTTAACATAAACAACATTTAAGGGTGAAATACTTTTTAATCTGGCTAGTAAGATTTTATCAATACTTTATTTCGCCCTTAACTCCCCCTACTTGTCGTTACAACCCTACTTGCTCAAATTACGCTATTGAGGCCTTATACAAACATGGTTTTTTTAAAGGTAGTTGGTTATCCGTAAAACGAATTTTAAGCTGCCATCCTTGGGGCGGATTTGGGGACGACCCCGTACCCTAGCCTGTCGGCGTTTTTTGTGTTATTTTTGCGCAAAATTCAAATCATTATGAATAGAAATATACCGCAGGTTGATTTGCAAAAATTTGTAAATGGATCAGATGAAGAAAGAAAAGCTTTTGTTGATAAATTAGGACAAGCTTTTCAGGAGTGGGGTTTTGTAACCGTTGTTGGGCATGGTATCCCCGACGAAACAATTGAACAACTTTACAGCCACGTAAAAACCTTTTTTAGCCTTGATAAAAGCACTAAAGTTAATTTTGAAGTTCCTGGTTTGGCAGGGCAACGCGGATACACCTCTTTTGGAAAAGAGCATGCTAAGCAAAGCCAAGCAGCTGATTTAAAAGAGTTTTATCAGCACGGACAAATGGTTGAGGATAATGATCCCATTAAAAGTGAATATCCAGACAATGTAAACATTTCGGAAGTTGTACCAGGTTACAGCGAAACAATGCATAAAGCTTATAGAAGTTTTGAAGAAGCAGGAGGACATTTATTACGTGCCATTGCTATACATTTAGGGTTAGATGAGAACTACTTTGATGCGAAAATTAATAATGGAAACAGCATTTTACGTGCTATCCATTACCCTCCAATTACATCGGAGCCAGAAAACGCTATACGTGCCGAACAGCATGAGGATATTAACTTAATTACGCTTTTAGTTGGAGCGTCTGCCGAAGGTTTGCAATTATTAACTATGCAAGATGAGTGGTTGGCCATTACATCAGGACCAGGAGAAATTGTTGTAAATGTTGGTGACATGTTACAGCGTTTAACAAACAATAAATTACGCAGTACAACGCACCGTGTGGTTAACCCACCACGCGAAATGTGGCACACCTCACGTTTTTCAATTCCTTTCTTTTTACACCCGCGATCGGAAATGGATTTAACTTGCCTTGACGACTGTATTACTACTGACCGACCATTGGCTTACGAACCAATTACAGCAGGCGGTTATTTAGATGAACGTTTACGTGAAATTGGCTTGAAAAAGTAAACGTGCAAGAAGAATTAAATTACAATGACTGGGTAGTTATTTTAGCTACCCAGCATTTATATAAAGCCCAAATTGCAAAAGATGTTTTGGCAGACAATAACATCAAATCCATTATAATTAACAAGCAAGACTCCGCTTATCTTTTTGGCGAAATTGAACTTTATTCGCTAAAAAAAGATGCTTTAGTAGCTAGTAACATCATAAAGCAAATAAAATACAACTAGCTTTACCTAATCAATTATTTGTAAATGAAGGATTTAGTGGCAAGAGGCTTTTCCGCTTTAATATTTGTGCCAACCGTACTTTTATGTATATGGTATAGCCAAATAAGCCTATTTATCCTTTTTGGTTTATTTAATATTATTGGTTTGCGGGAACTGCAAAAAATAACACTGCAAATACCCAACAACACCCCAAACAAACTACGAACCGAGCGGGTTGTAAGCATTATAATCGGTTGTATCATATATACTATATTGGGCTTGCATGGTAACTGCCTTATTGAAGATCATTGGCTTTCGCTTATACTACCACTTTTATTTATATTTTTTATTCGCGCTTTAATAACTGACCCACCCAATCAATTTGGGCGCACAGCCACCAACACTTTAGGTATTATTTGGATAACCATCCCTTTCGCCTTAACCAACTACATTGCCAATTTTAACTGCGAGTTCGACCCTCGTATTTTAATGTGTATTTTCTTTTTAGGCTGGAGTTACGATAGCGGTGCTTATTGCTTTGGTAGGTTGTTTGGCAAAACCAAATTAGCCCCCACCATTTCGCCAAACAAAACCTGGGAAGGTGCGGCTGGTGGCATATTTGCAGCTCTATTTGTATCCTATTTAATTAGCATTGTTTTTACAGGTATTTATCCTTTAAAATATTGGATGATTATCGGCATTATTGTTGCCATTTTTGGTACCCTAGGCGATTTAATCGAGTCATTACTAAAGCGAAACGCAGGTGTAAAAGATTCAGGAAACTTTATGCCAGGGCATGGAGGTATACTCGATCGGTTCGATTCGCTTATTTTTATCGTGCCTTTTGTTTATGTTTTTATGTATTTATTAGAAAATTTGAATTGAAACGAACCTATTTGCATCAGTTTATATTATTAATTACGAACTTTGGTGTAGCTTTTGAAATTACGTTTTTATGGAAATTGAAATTAAAGTACCGCCAATTGGCGAATCAATAACGGAAGTAACCCTATCAAGTTGGTTAATTGAAGAGGGAGATTATGTTGAAATGGACGACCCTATTGCAGAATTAGAGTCGGACAAAGCAACGCTTGAACTACCAGCCGAAAAGGCAGGAACGGTAACTTTTGTTGCCAGCGAAGGCGACGATTTACCAATAGGTGCATTAGTTTGTAAAATAAATACAGCAGCATCAGGCGGAGCACCAAAAGCTAAAGAAGAAAAAGTTGAAGCTAAAGCCGAAGTTGTTGTTGAGGCATCAACTAACACATCAAAATCGGATAGTTATGCAAGTGGGCATCCATCGCCTGCGGCTAATAAAATGATGGCTGAAAATGGCATAAGTGCTAATGATGTTAGTGGTTCTGGTAAAGATGGCCGCATAACAAAGGCTGATGTTCAAAAAGCAATTGACAATAAAAAAGCTGCACCCGCAGCAAAAACTGAAAAACCTAAACCTGCAGAAACTACAAATCAGGCATTTAGCAGAGGGGTTCGTAAAGAAAAGATGAGCCGCTTGCGCCGCACTATTGCAAGCCACTTAGTAAACGCAAAAAATAATACAGCTATGTTAACCACCTTTAACGAGGTGGATTTGACAGAGGTGAAAGCCATACGAGCCAAGTATAAAGAAATGTTTAAGGAAAAGCATGAAATTGGCTTAGGCTTTATGAGCTTTTTCACAAAAGCTTGTTGTATGGCTGCTAAAGATTTACCAGCTGTAAACGCTCAACTTGATGGCGATCATGTTGTTTTTCATGATTTTGTTGATGTTTCAATTGCCGTAAGTACGCCAAAAGGCTTGGTTACTCCCGTTATCCGTAATGCGGAATCGTTAAGCTTGCAGGGCATTGAGCAAGAGGTAAGAAAATTAGCCATTAAAGGCCGCGATGGTAAGCTAACCCTTGCCGATATGGAAGGGGGTACTTTTACCATTAGTAATGGCGGTGTTTTCGGATCATTGTTATCAACACCAATTATTAATGCACCACAAACGGCTATTTTGGGTATGCACAAAATCCAAAACCGCCCAATGGCTGTTAATGGCGAAGTTGTTATTCGCCCAATGATGTATTTAGCATTAAGCTACGACCATCGTATTATTGACGGTAAGGAAGCTGTTACTTTTTTAGTGCGTGTTAAAGATTTATTAGAAGATCCGATTCGTTTAATGTTGGATGTGTAGGTTTTTGACTACCAGCTTCCGCTAGCACCACCGCCACCGAAGCTGCCGCCTCCAAAACCACCAAATCCGCCGCCGCCAGCACTTCCGCTTCCAAAGCTGCCACCAGCACCAATCCAACCGCCCCATTGGCTACGACCTCGCCTGCCTACTGAGCGTTTTGGACGATATTTTTTGGTTTTACGATTTGGGTGATTTTCAGGGTACGTGTCAACCCCTTCATCGGATATGGTTTGTGCCATTTGGCTTGTTCGAGAAAAAATAATTACTAGGGCTACAAAAAACACTAAAAGCGCAATTACTAATGACCAAGGTACTGAGGTGTTTTTGCTTTTAAAAGCTTTAAAATGCCCAGATAATAAGCCATATACAACATTTGTGGCTTGGTTTAAACCATTATACCATTGCCCTTTTTTAAAACTAGGCAACATGTATTCATCAATAATTTGCTTTGCATAAGCATCGGGGATAAATTCCTCTAAGCCATAACCTACCTGAATGGCTGTTTTACGTTGATTTGGGACAACTAAAATTATCATTCCATTATCACTGCCTTTTTGCCCAACACCCCATTTTTCACCAAGTTCGCTTGCATATAAATTAGGGTTACTACCCTCAAGGTTTTTTATAGTTACAACTGTTATTTGTGTTGAAGTTGAATCGTCATAAATTTTTAGCTTGCGTTCTAACTTCTTTTCTTCTGAAGCAGATAAAATGTTGGCAAAATCATTTACCAAACGTGGGGGCGATGGTCGGTTTGGGAAGTTTTGTGCTTTTAAAACCGCAATATCGCCCAACAAAAGCAATAATACAAAAGCTGTAAAAACAGTGCATTGTATTATTAATTTCCTTTTAGTTTTAAGCATCGCCATAAGATAAATTGTTAGGCAATTCATTGGTATCTGCAATTGAAAATGGGAAATGATGGCTCAACTGTTCGCCAACTGTTTTAATTGCTGTTTTAAGCCCTAAAAAATGATTTTCGGCTTTAAAGTCCGTTTTCATTTGTTCAATAATATCTTCCCAAAAACATTCGGGTACTTTTTCATGTATTCCACTATCGCCAATAATTGCCATTTTATGGTCTTTAACTGCTACGTAAATCAATACGCCTGTTTTGTTTTCTGTATTCTGCATGCCAAGTCCATTAAAAACTTTGGCTGCCCTACTTAAAACATCTTGCTTGCAATTATTTTCAAGGTGTACCCTTATTTCTCCAGTTGTTATTGTTTCGGCAGCTATAATGCTGTTAACCAACTGTATTTCTTCTTCTTTTGTTAAAAAATTACGGACATTCATTTAAGCACTTTCGGTAATATAACTATTGTTATGACTTAAAAATTCAAAACAGTATCAACAACATCTGTTAATTCTTGATAGTTAAATGACTGTTCGTAAAATTGACTATGGTTTTTATTGTAAATTAATGTGGCTGGTATTGAGCCCTCCCAATTTTTATTAACCATTGGTATCCAAGTATTCGTGTTAGTGTCATCCAAATGAATAACTTGGCATTTTAAACCTTTTTTTAAAACATAAGGCAGTAAATGGCTCTCAGTTTTGCCCGTAAAATCGAGGCTTGCCAAAATCACCTTTACTTTTTTGCTGGCATACTCTTTATTGAGTCGCTCAAAATAAGGCAATTCTTCAATACAGGGTTTACACCATGTTGCCCAAAAATTTAGTACATAGGTTGTATCGTTTTTTAAATTGAGATAAGGCTTAAATCCCTCAAAATCAACTACTGGGATATTTGTACCATTGCCCGAAACTATTTGTTGTGATTTTATTTGTGTGTTTGCTTGTTGATTGCATTGAGTTATTAGGCATAAAAAAGCCATTACAACTAATATCTTTGAAATGATAAATGCTTTCATGAAAATAAATTGGAAATTAAAACCTTTTGCTAAACTAAGCCTACAGGAACTATATGACATTATGGTTTTACGACAAGCCGTTTTTATTGTTGAACAAGATTGCCCTTATATGGATGCTGATGGTAAGGACCAAAAATCGCATCATTTTATGGGATATGATGATAAATTAGGGCTAGTTGCTTATACAAGAATTGTTGAACCTGGGGTAAGTTATAAGGAGGTGGCTATTGGGCGCGTAATTAGTTCGGAAAAAGTGCGCGGCAAGGGTGTTGGTATTCAATTAATGGAATTGTCGATTAAACAAGTAAATGATTTGTACGGTAATGTACCTATTCGTATAGGTGCGCAATGCTATTTAGAGCGATTTTATCGTAGTTTCGGCTTTGAGCCTACTGGTTATGAGTATTTAGAAGATGGTATTCCGCATATGGAAATGCTGCGCAATTAAATATTGGGTATGAAAAAATATTTTGGTTTCGCTATTTTATTTGTAACGGTTTATGCACAAGCCCAAAGCTTTAACATTGTTGATGTTAATCAAATATTTAGGCCAAGTATAAATGTTCAACTTGACCAAACCTTACCTCAAAAAATTACGGATAAAAGCGAAGGGTGGTTGAGTTTAACTCAGTTTAAAACTAGTGCACTTATTCCTGTAGCTGGCGATTTGGGCATGCAGGTAGATATTGACTGGAGTAGGTTAAGAAAACCAAAGGAGTTTTTTAAAAATCCGCAAAAATGGGTGCGCCCTAAAGGTTATCAAGTTTTAATAAACCCTAGTTTTAACTATATTAAACCTAGTTTTAGTAAACGCCCTAACACTGGCGGGTTAGTACAATATGATATTGGTGCATTGGTTTTACACTACACTAAAGGCCCTGGTGCTGCCTTTTACGGCTTAAATCTTGGAGTTGCAGAAAACACTGGCTTCCCTGGTAAAATCACGCTGCGATATAGTTTATATGCAGGACATTTTAAAGTTAAAAACTTAAAAACACAAATATTTTATGGCGCAGCCATTGTACCTGGCCCAAGAAACTTGCCCATACCTGTACCTTTTGTGGGTTTAAACAAAAAGCTAAATAAAAAATGGCGTTTTGATATGTTATTGCCCGTGCAAATAGGTATGATTTACAAATACAATAAGCGTTTAAAGCAATACTTTAATGTTGGTTTTAATGCCATTAACTCAGGTTTTTATAATGGCGATGGTTACTGGCCTGCTGAAAGTGAGCGGGTTGATTGGAGTTTATTGCAACTTAGGTTTAAAACGACCTTAAAGTATAAGGTTTCAAAAAAGTTTTACTTGCAATTACATGGTGGTGTAAACAGCGGCTCGTTTATGCGAGTTGGTTATAATAATGAAACGGTTGAAACGGAATATTTAACACCTACCCTATTTTTTAATGTTTCGGCTAATGTGATTTTCACCAAATCAATTGTTTTTAACTTGCTTGAGAAATTGACAGAGTAGATTACTTTACTTTAACCTTTACTTTTTCAATACGGTTGCCTTGCGTTGATAGTACGGTAAAGTTGTAATTTTTCAATTCAACAGAATCCAATTCGGTTAAAAACCGCCCTTTGTCCTCTAACATTAAGCCTGCAATGGTATCGGCTTCGCCTTTTATCTCATCAAACTCTGATGTGTTTATTTTTAATGCTCGGCACAAATCTAATAATGGGGTATTGCCTTCAAACACATATTCGCCATTGCCGTTATGCTCAAGCAACATTTCATTATCGTTGTCGTATTCATCGTCAATTTCACCAACAACTTCTTCTAAAACATCCTCTAATGTTACAATACCCGATGTACCGCCATACTCATCAACTACAATGGCCATGTGCATGCGTTTTTGTTGAAAATCGCGTAGCAAATCGTCAATTTTTCTAAATTCAGGGATAAAAAAGCTAGGTTTAATCAGCTTTGTCCAGTCATTTGGGGCGCTACCATTGGTATAAACTAATAAATCTTTTGCGTAAATAATGCCTTTTATTTCGTCTAAACTTTCGGCATAAATAGGAATACGTGAATAGCCCGATTCTAGTATTGTTTTTTTAAGCTCATCAAAACTATCTTCAATATTAACCGCTACTACATTAACCCGTGGGCACATTATTTGGCTTGCGGCAACTGTGCCAAATTTTACAACCCCTTTTAAAATGCTTTTTTCTTTATCGTTAGCCTCTAAATCGGCAACCATATCAATGGCCTTATCTAAATTGTGTTCTTGATATTGGAGTAAGCGTTTACTCAATCGCTTTTCAACTAAAGATGTTGAGTTTACTAACACAACGCTAAAAGGGTAAAACAAATTTTTAAACACCACTAGCAAACGAGCCGTAAAAGATGCAAATTTTAGGTTAAACTGATTTGCATAAACTTTAGGGATAATTTCGCCAAAAAGCACCAAAATAAAAGTAATAAATACACCATTTATTAAAAACAAGCCTACTTGGCTAACATAGGGGCTTATTAGTTGCTCTAACAACAAGTGTATTGAAAGTATAATAGCAATGTTAAATAGGTTGTTGGCTATTAAAATGGTTGCCAACAAGTATTTTGGTTTTTCAAGCAAATGACTAACCGTGTGCTCGCCAGATTTTTTACTGTCTTTTAACTTTTGGCGTTGCTCATAATTTAAAGAGAAAAAGGCGACCTCGGAGCCTGACATTAATGCAGATAAAATAATGCAGCAAAATATTACAGCCGACAATACACCAATGCCCATACTTGGGCTGGTGGTGGCTAAAAGCAAAAACAACGGGGGGAGCGTGCTTGTAAGCGGGGGTGGTTCTTCTGGTTCGGACTGACTTTCCAAATTTTATGATTTAATTAGCAATAGGGTTGTAAACAGCTGGGCTGCATACAGCTGTATGCAGCCCAGCTTGTTTATTGAAAGATAGCAAAAACTGCGCTAATTATCCATGATAATTTTTAAGTCGTTTACCTTAAAACGGTAAATCGTCTTCTTCTGGCAAATTATTGTTAAATGGATTGTTGTTTTCTTGCGCTGTGGCAGGCTTGTTTTGTTGGCTTTGCTGCTGTTGTTGGTAACCGCCGCCCATGTTACCGCCGCCTTGCTGTGCATCGTTACGAGAACCTAGTAATTGAATGGCTTGCGCTTCAATTTCAGTCATGTATTTTTTTTGCCCGTTTTGGTCATCCCAACTGCGGGTTTTAATGCGCCCTTCAATATAAACTTCGCGGCCTTTTTGGCAGTATTTTTCGGCAACTGTAGTTAAACCTTTGCGCCAAACAACTATGTTATGCCATTCGGTGTTTTCAACCTTATTACCATCGCGATCGTTATAACTATCGCTTGTAGCCAACGGAAAAGAAACTTTAACAGCTCCGCTATCAAAATAACGAACCTCTGGGTCTTTACCCAAACGACCAATTAACATCACTTTATTTAAACTTCCCATAATTATTTGGTATTTACATTTATTTCTTCAAAATTGAAATTAGCAAAAAACTCATTAATCACTTTCGGGTAAGCATATTCCGCCCGATTTTCAATTGCAATTTTAATCCAATTTTTGTTTTGTTTGTTTTGATTTTTAATGTGAATAATTGCAAAATGCGCCTTAATAGTTTGGTGCGTAAGTATTTGGGTGTAAAGTTGGCTAATTTTTAGCAATTTAAACGAATTTGTAAACTGGGTTTTAATCTTTTGTTTAAGTATTTCTGTTTCAACAAACTGTTTTGTTTCAATTAATGGTAATTGATATAGGTTTTGCCAAATGCCTTTTTTTGTTCGTTTTTCAATATAAAACTGTCCTTTGTAAAAAGCCATTACAAAATAAAAATATCGGGTTCGTCTTTTAATTTTTTTGGCTTTAATGGGTAAAAGCTCAACCTTATTGTTTTGATGAGCCGAGCAAAGCATTTCCATTGGGCAAAAAAGGCACAAGGGTTTTTTAGGGCTGCAATGCTTTGCCCCAAAATCCATGATTGCTTGGTTATATTTTGCTGCGTTGTTTTGACTAATGAGTTGATTGGCCAAATCAGTGAAAAATTTCTTTCCCTCGGTTGAATCAATGGGTGTTTCAACGCCAAAAAACCTGGATAACACCCTGTAAACGTTGCCATCGAGCACGGCGTGGGGCAAATTATAAGCAAATGATGCAATGGCTGCAGCAGTATATGGGCCTACGCCTTTTAAGCTCAAAATTTGTTTATACGATTTAGGGAATTTTCCGTTTAACTCAAAAGCAATTTGTTTGGCAGCGGCATGTAAATTACGTGCTCGAGAATAATAACCCAAGCCTTCCCAAAGCTTCATTATTTCATCTTCAGGTGCATTTGCTAAAGTAAAAACGGTTGGATAGGTTTCGGTAAATTTAATATAATACGGCAGGCCTTGCTCAACACGAGTTTGCTGCAAAATAATTTCCGAAAGCCAAATAAAATAGGGGTTGCTAATTCCCTTCCACGGTAATGGGCGGTGGTTTTGCTCATCGTCCCATTTTAGTAAGGTTTCTGTGAAAAATTGTTGTTTGGCAACATCCATCCACACAAAAATAGGCTAATGTTGCTACCTATTCTTCAGGTAAATTTTTGAGTAAAAAGTTTATTACATTTTCACTCATTACTTTATTAACAATTTGTTCGGAGGATAAACCAAATTTTAAGCGTTCAATTTCTTCAACAGTAAATAAATCGAAAATTGGGCGCGGAAACTCTAAAAAGTTTTTTAAATCGGTTGATAGTTCTGGCCATTGCTCAGATGTTTCGTAATTATCTGTTGGGGTAATCATACCATCGTAATCGGAGCCCATACAAACAACATCCCATGCCTTAACGCTATTACCATGCTTAACAATGGTGAAAATATTTGCCATTATTGCCTCAATAATTACTTGCCGCCTTTGCATTGAACCTGGTATTGTTTTTTTGTGTTTTTTCTTGGCCTTACCGCCCATTATACGATACTTATCTAACATTAAGCCCACCAAGCCCTGTGTTTGCATTATTTTATGAATATCTTCTTTTGCAAGGCTAATCGTCCATTGATTTAAATAGCTTTTTTTGTTTTTCCTATAATTATCCTTATGCTTTGAGTAGCCTTTATCCTCCCATGAATAGGAGCTTATGGTACTATGGCTTGAAATAATTGGAATAGTATCGCCCACCATCATACGCCCATCAAGTATGTCATAGTAATCTTTACGGGCTTGCAAACTCATATGCTTAACATCAACCAAAATGCGCCAACCTTCTTTTTTGTCTAACATTCTATTAATGGCTTTGTAGCCAATAGGGGTTAGACCACCATTTGCTTTTTTCTGTTTGCCAAAAACAACTTCTTGCGTACCTGTAAAGGTGCGCGCAGGCCCGGCTAAACCGTTCCAAAAAAAGTGACAAAGGCTTATGCTTATAAATGGAGCCGTTACCTTACCCTCTAATCCATCTTGCAAGGGGGCAATGCCTTTTAATCTATCAATATTTTTAAGTACTATATCGTGGTATTCTTTTGATTCGGTTTGGTTTTTATCAATATAATAGGAGTTGCCAAGTGCATGCCCCCCCTCAAGGTTAAAAAACACTGCCATGATATTTGGCTCGTTTAAAATGCGTTGAAATTGGCTTTTGTTACGAACCAACTCAAAATGATGGGCTTTATCATCAATATACCATTTTTTGTTTTCCTCCTCCATTACCATACGGATGTTTTCAGCTAACTCCTTATAGTAATCAATTTCATTTCTATCCATTATATACATCATGGATTCAACGCCCGACAAACAAGCAAATGTGGGTATGCCTCTTTTTTTAATGTTTAGAAAACGGGGTTGTAGCATTTTTTTTTCAAGCGGTGTTAAGGATAAAAAGTTAACCCTAACATTGCCCTTCATCATGGTTTCAAAATTACATTGCGAACGCTTAGGTAATTCGGGCTGGCTGTTAACAAAAAAACGAGAAAAGTTTTTATCGCAATTGTGTTCTATAACCTCCCAGTGGTTAAAGCGGGTTATTTTGCGAGAGTTGTATGGTTTTATGCTTGAATGGCAATGAATATCAGCAAAAGGCAGTTTGGTTTGTGCGTTAAGCTGGCTAAAGCAAAAAATTATAAATGAAAGAATAAAAACAAGTTTGTGCATTTTGCAAATATTGAGCAATATTTACAGCTACACGCTGACATTCATCAATTTAAGCCTATTTAACAAGCCCTTTTGAGGCCAAGTTTTTTATTTCTATTTCTAACTTTTGTTTTAAATTTTTAGACGCAGTAATGATTGGCAGCCTAAAATTATCTTCGAGCTTTATTGAACTTATTAATGACATGGCGGTTTTAACGCCAGTTGGGTTGCCTTCGGCAAAAATTAGCTGCATAAAATCAAGTAATTGATAATGGATTTTACGAGCTTTTTCATAATTGCCATTTAAAGCTGCATGCACCAAACTGTGTGTTGATGCGGGGTAAGCATTTGCCATAACAGATATTAATCCATCCATTCCGCAACTTAAAAAAGGTAAGGTAAGGTTGTCATCGCCACTTATCACCAAAAAATCATGTGGCTTATTGTTTATTATTTGCATGCACTGTACCATGTCTCCCGAAGCTTCTTTTATCGCCACAATATTGCTAAAATCATTAGCGAGTGCTAGGGTTGTTTCGGCGGTTAAATTACAGGCTGTACGCCCTGGTACATTATATAATATTACGGGTATTGGGCATTGCTTAGCAATTGCTGCATAATGTTGGTACAAGCCCTTTTGATTGGGCTTGTTGTAATAGGGTGCAACGGATAAAATTGCATCGAAATCCGTTGGCGGAAAATCAGTAAAAGCTTTAATTACATGGCGAGTATCATTGCCACCATATCCTGCAACAAGGCCTATTTTGCCTTTGGCTTTATTTAATACAAAGCTTAAAATTTCATAGCGTTCAGCATCCGATAGTGTGGCTGTTTCGCCAGTTGTACCTAACACTACTAGGTAATCGGTTCCACTTTCAATTTGGTAATCAATTAAAAAAGATAGTTTATCAAAATCAACTGCTCCGTTAGCCATAAATGGAGTAACTAAGGCAACACCGCTCCCTCTTAATTTATTCATATTTAAATGTATTTGTAAACATTACAACTAAATGCTGACGAAATCAGCAACAATGGCAAAGTCAAAACGTAAATAAGATGTTAACTTTACTACAATAACTGCTAAAAATGATAAAGTTACGTGCTATTGCTTGTTTTATAATGGCTATTGGCTTTTTTGCTTGCGATGAAGTAGGACCTAATATTGATTTTGGTCCTCCGCCTGCATTTGATACCACTTTTATAACCACCCCTGTTCCTACAGCGCAAAATAGAGTGGTTTTGGTTGAAGAATTTTCGGGCGTGCAATGCAGCAATTGCCCTAATGGTGCTGCCGAAGTTGAAGAAATTATAGCTGATAACCCTGGTAGAATAGCTGCTGTTACCCTACATGCGGGCTTTTTTGCCGTACCCTACTCTGATAGTACAGAGGATTTTGAAATTGAAGAAACAATTGAAATAAATGATTGGTTAGCAATACCAGCTTACCCATCAGCCGTGTTTGATCGTTTTCAATTTGAAGGAACACCTGTTGCGCCAATACTTGCAACTGATTTGTGGCCTGTTAGGGTTGGCGAAAGATTAAATGTGCCTACTATTGTTAATATAAGCACGGGTGCTTCCATTGAAACTGTTGATGATAATAGCTTTATTAGAGCAGGAACAACCGTAATTTTTACTGAAAGCTTTGAAGAAAATGCTTTTTTGGCGGTTTATTTAACTGAGGATGATATTGTTGATTTGCAGTTGATGCCTGATAATACAATAAACGAATTGTACAAACATAAACACGTTGCAAGAGATATGTTTACCCCTTGGAATGGGGCATTACTAACCAATAATAGTGGCTATGAAGCAGGAACAACTTTTATTAAAGATTTTGATTTAGATATTGACCCCAATTGGGATTTAGATAATTTATATATTGTTGCCCTAGTTTTTAAAAACAACGAAAACAGCAAAGAGGTTTTACAATCAGCAACAGAAAAGCTTACACTTTAACAAACAAATTACTTAAATGGAGTATTCCGATAAGGAATTAATTGACGGCTTTAAAAACTCAAACTCCCCCACCCTTAGGTTTGCCTACATCCGTTGGAAACCTTGGGTAATAAAATATGTATGCGGCTTTAGAGGTAATATAGAAGATGCCGAAGATGTTTTTCAAGAAGGTTTAACCGTAATTTTTCAATACTGCCTTAAAGACGACTTTGAACTTAAAATACCTTTACGCAATTTCTTTTTTTCAATATGCAAAAATATTTGGATACGAAAAATTAATAGAAAAAATTCTCTACAAAAGGTAACAAAACTGTTAAACGAGGAATCTACTATCAAACCTTCTATTGAAAAAGCCTTGATTGAGGCTGAAAGAAACGAGCGTTTTATGTTTCATTTTGAAAAACTAGGAACAAAATGCCAAGAAGTATTAAAGCTTTACATGGAAGGAATGTCGCACCAAGAAATTGCTGATAAACTGGGCTATACCTATGGTACTGCCAAAAAGAAAAAAATGCAATGCAAAAACAGGTTAAGGCTTTTTTTGGAGGACGATGATTTTTTTAATTAAACCTTTTGTATGTTAAATGAACAGCAATTATCACTGCTTGACGACTATATAGACGGGCTTTTAACGAACGAACAACAAAACGAAGTAAAAGCTAAAATAAGCAATGATGCCACTTGGGAAAAGGCTTATGTTGAAATGATTGAAATTAAAGAACAGCTTTCAATAGGATTGGAAACAAGAAGATTTAAGCAAAATTTACAACAAATAGCAGCCGAATATGCCGAAGCTGGCAATAACTCAAGCTCAGCAAACGGCAAAGTAATACCTATTAATTTTGTAAAAGCAGCATCAGTAGCTGCTTGCTTAGTAATTGGTTTGTTTGCCTTTAACTTTTTGTTTAATAGTAGCAGCCCAACTGGTAACGAGTTGTTTGCTAGCCACTATAATAGCTATGCTAAAATTTCAAATGTTAGGGGAGAAAGCATGCAGGCTGACAACCTTTACTTAAATGCTGCTAACTTTTACAATAGTGCTGATTATGAAAATGCCTTAACCCATTTTAATAAAATATTAGATACGCAAGGCTTTGTAGCTAAATATGAATTGTATAAGGGCATTTGCTTAATTGAAACCGCTGATTTTACTGGAGCAATTAAAAGTTTTGAGCAAATTGTTACACACGGTAAAAGCGTTTTTGTAAATGATGCTAAATGGTATTTAGCACTTTGCCAACTAAAAACAAATAAAACTACTGAAAGCCAAAAATTGTTAGAAGAGGTTAGCAATTCAAACTCAGTTTATGCTGATTTGGCCGAAACCATTATAAAACAGTTAAATTAACCACCCACTTTTACTTAACCAACATTTCCCGAACTAAGCGGTATTGAGTAAATCAATATCGCTTTTTTATTAGGCTTTATTTTGTAATACAAAATTTGCTTGTGTAAGTACGCTCATTAGTGGTTAAAGTAAGCATATAAATACCCGAATTTAAATTAGCAGTACTATAGCGGAAAGGTTGATTTGGGTTTAATTCAAGCGTTTCAATAGGCATACCTGCAACATTAAATATTTTAATTACTGATGGTGTGTTTAAGTTTTGTGTTTGTAATGAAACACTGTTTTTTGCAGGATTTGGAGTAACGGCTAATCCTAAAGTAGATAATGGTGCAACTACAGGCTTAAACGAGGTTTCAACATAAACTTTTGCATATGAGTTGTTTACAAATGGTAGTAAATCTTCTTCAAAAGATATAATGCGTACATCACTTATTTCAACTTCAAAATCAAACAATGGTTCAAAACTATTTTTACCTTCTACATTATCAATTAACACAAACTCAGTAGCTGCTAAAAAGCCAACACCACTTATATTGTTTTGGTTGGTTCGTACCATACCTATATCAATCTGCCCTTCTGCTTCGTAAACATGCTCAATGGTTAACATATTGCCATTGTTTTCATTTAGCCAGCTATTGGTGTAGTTTGCAACTACCCCATCTTCTTCAACCAGTAGGCCTGGAAACTCCATTGTAAATGCAACACCATAAACATTTTCTGCAATATCATCATCAACACCTAAATAAATATTGGCGGTAACTGCATTGTTTGTTTCTGAAAAGTTGAGGGTATCAACGGAAAACTCAACATAAAGCGTTGGACCATCGGTATAGGTAACTTCGGTTTCTCCTTTTTCGTGCGATAAATCATAGTTTAATTGTATGGCCTCAACATCAAACAGGTCAATAATAGCATCGCCATTGGTATCAGCATGTTTATAATTTACACCGCTTACGTATTCGCCTGGCCAATGTACAGCGGGTTGTGCAAACCAGTCAGTACTTGCATTAAACCGTGGGTAAATACTGGTTGAATCATAGGCAATGCCAATATTAAAAATGTCAAAATTGTTTACGAAGCCATCATAATCAGTATCTCCTGGCCACACACAATTTTCATCATTATAAACTATTAACGAATCGCGAGCAACACAACCATCGTCTGAAATTACTTGAGACCAAACAACCAGTTTAGTATTAGGTTCTGGTGTGATATTTTGTGGGCTAGTATTGCCTCCAAACGACCAAGTATAATCAGCCCCATTTGCATTGGTTGAAAGCATAAAATTCTCATCGCCGCAGTGTACAATAAAATCATAATCGGGATAGTTAATTATAAAATCAGTACTAAAAATATTCGGTTCTTCTACATCAAATATGATAAAGTCAAAATTGTCGGTAGTTTCACAACCTTCTTCATTAGCAATGGTTAAGCTGTAAGCACCAGGGTTTGTAAGCACAATTGAATCGCCAGTTGAGCCATCATGCCAACTAACAACAGTTGCAGTTGGTGGTGCATAAAAGGTGTATGGTATTTGGTCGGGGCAAACCTCAACAATACCTATACCTAAATTAGGGTTATTGTTTACCAATACCTGTATATAGTCGGTATCTGAACAGCCAAAAGTATTGTAACCCGTAACGCTATATACGCCGCCTATACTTACCTCATATGTGTCTGAAAAGCTGCCATCATCCCATTGATACAAATCGGCACCAGATGGAACAATGGTATAAGTTTCGCCTTGGCAAATTGAGGCATCATCACCTGCATCAACAACAGGTTGGTCGCCAACAAAAACGGTTACTTCGTCAGTACTTACACAACCAAACTCATTGGTGTATTGAACGGTAAATAATGTGTTGTTTTCTGGCGCAACATCAATGCTTGCTTCTGTTTGCCCTGTATTCCATAAAAAAGGACCATCAGCACCCGTAACGGTTAATGTAGTAATCTCGCCATTGCATATTGATTCACTGTTTCCTGCATCAATTGGTGTAGGGTTGTTAACAAACACAGTAGTTTCTGTTACGTTTACACAACCATATTCGTTTTCTCCTTCAACAAAATAAGTGGTTGTACTTGTTGGGCTAACTTCAATTACATTTCCCGAATCTCCTGTTGACCAAGTATAATTGCTTCCGCCAGATACTTGAAGAAAAGCACTTTCGCCAAAACAAATAGTTTGGTTAGCGTTGGCTACAATATCGGGGGGGCTACCAAATTCAACTTCTATAGTATCCGAATCAAAGCAGGTAAACTCATTTAATCCAACTACTGTGTATTGGCCTGTTTCGCTTACAAAAACGGTTGTTTCAAAACTACCTACATCCCAAACCACATAGTCGGTTCCTGTTGCGGTTAGCATAACCAATTCGCCGCTACATGCCAATATTAATTCTCCTTCCTCAATTTCAACATTAGGGCTAGGGTTAACAAAAACGGCCACTTCATCAGTTGCTTGGCAACCAGTAGCATTAAATATAGTAACCGAATAAACAGTGTTTGAGTTTGGGCTTACTGTTATGCTTTGCGTTTCATCACCTGTACTCCAAACAAAATCGCCAGTACCAACTGCTGTTAAAGTTATTTCGTCTCCATTGCAAATTGTTTCATCATCGCCTGCAAAAACTGTGGCTGGTTCGTGTACGGTTATAAAATTAGTTACCTGCACCATATCGCTTTGTCCCAAATCGTTAAAAACGGTAAGGGTAATAGTGTACTGCCCCGCCAAAGTATATTCCATTTGCGGGTTTTGATTGGGCGAAATTTCCCCATTACCAAAATCCCACTGCCAAGTAACAATTTCGCCAACTGTAGCGGTTGATTGGTCGGTAAACTCAACCAACAAGGGTGCGCAGCCCTGGATAGTGTTAACTGAAAAATTAGCACTAACCTGAGCTACCCCTGTTTTCCAACATAACATTAACAAAAATGGGAGCAAAGCCTTTGTAAAGTACTTCATAATGGGTAGTTTATTGATCCTTACTAAGTGCATTGCTAACCCAAATTTGAATTGAAATAAGTGAAAAATAAATAACTTTTTTCTTAAAAAGTCGGAGTAAATTATTGCTTAACCATCTAAAAGCTGCGTGTTCAAGCGGTTTTTTTTAAAAAAAGTCGGATTTATTGCCCATAATTTACCAACTTTAAGTGCTATTTTTACGATAAATAGAACTTTTACTAACATTTAACCCCCCTAATATATGGTTGAAAGCTCATTTATAAAGCTTTGCAAAGGTTTAAATAAAAAAGAATTTGGCCGATTCGCCACCTTTTGCAACTCTCCATATTATAATAAACATAAAGATGTAAAAAAGCTAGTTAATCAAATCCACAAATATTACCCCAATTTTGATAGTGGTTTTTTAGAGCGGCACAAATTGTTTGCATTTTTATTCCCTAGTCAAAAATTTAACTTAAAAAAACTCAAGTATGTTTTTTCGTATTCACTTGATCTTCTTGAAAGGTTTTTAGCCACAGAAGAGTTTGAAAATGATGAATTTAAGAAAAAGGAATACTTAATGAGAAAACTTAATAAAGTAAAAAACACAACTCGTTTTGAACGGCATTTAAAATCGATGCTTAAACAAAAGCCCGAAAACCACGACCATTACCAATGGTATAGCACGCACAATTTAGCCGATTTATACTTTATAAAACAACCAAAACAAAGAGTAAACCAGCATTTACAAAACAAAATGGATCAATTTGATTATTACTATTTGGTTGAAAAAATTAAAAACACTTGCGAAATGCTAAATAGGCAGCGGGTGTATAAAATAAACTTCAACTATAAATTTGCTGAACATGTAATTGAATACATTTTAAATAACTTAGAGAAGTTTAACAGCTCACCCCTTATTTTGGCTTATTTACAAGTTTATTTAACGCTTGTTGAACCTGAAAATGAAGAACACTATTTTAAACTTTCAGGTATTATTAAACAACAAAGTAACAGTTTTAACAATACTGAAAACTCAATTATACACTCGTACGCCCAAAACTATTGTATTAGGCGCATTAATAATGGGCACAAACACTTTTTACGCGAACTGTTTGACCTGCAAAACAAAATGCTTAACAGCGGGCTTTTGCTAAGCAATAATACTTTGGTTGAAGGCCATTACAAAAACTTTGTAACCATAGCCATACGTTTAAATGAATTTGACTGGGTACATAATTTTATTGAAGAATATAAAAACTATTTAATCCCTTCGGTTAGAGAAAATGCCTACCACTACAACCTATCTTATTACTATTACAGCCTTAAAAAATATAATAAAGCTTTTGAGCTTTTAAGTGTTGTTCAATACTCGGATTATATTTATAGCCTTGATGCTAAAGTACTTTTACTAAAACTGTATTTTGACACCGAAGAGTGGGAGGCCCTAGCATCTTTAGTGCGTGCCCACCAACAATATTTAAGACGAAACAAACTTTTAGTGCAAAAAAAATACGAACGTTATTCCTTACTATTTAGGTACACACAATCGCTTAGTAAACTAAAGCAAGACTTGCCATTTATTAGCAAAACAATGGCCAAACAAAATTTTGAGCAACTTAAAAAAAACATAAACAAGGCAGGCATTATTACCAATAAAATTTGGCTACTTGAGCGTTTAGATCAATCACTTACTAAATACTAAATGAAAGCCAACAAAAAAACTTTTTATGATATTGCAATTGTTGGCGGTGGCATTATTGGTTTGGCTACTGCTTACCAATTATCCAAACAATTTAAAAACCAAATAAAAGTAATTTTATTTGAAAAGGAAAGCCAAATTGCCCAACACCAAAGCGGTCGAAACTCTGGCGTAATACATTCGGGGGTTTATTACCAACCAAACTCATTAAGGGCTAAGTTGTGCTTGCAAGGTCATAAACAATTAATTCAATTTGCCAATGAGCACAATATCGAATATAAGTTGTCGGGCAAAATAATAGTTGCAACTGATGATGCGGAGTTAAACGGTTTGAACACAATTTATAAAAAAGGCATTGCTAACAAAATAGATGGATTAAAGCAAATTAACCAACAAGAAATAAAAAGTATTGAACCGAATTGCGAAGGCTTAAAGGGCATTTGGGTGCCAACCGCAGGCACAATTAATTATAAACAAGTTTGCCAGCAGTTAAAAAATAAATTTATTGACTTTGGCGGTGCAATTACAACAAATTTTAAACTTAAACAGCTAAAACATACAAATGGGTTATACTATTTAAGCAACAGCGCGCAAAAGATTTTTGCCAAAAATTTAATTTGTTGCGGTGGTGCGCAAGCTGATAGGTTGGTCAAGCTTGAAGGCTTAAAACCAAAGGTAAAAATCGTTCCTTTTAAGGGAGAATACTACCAATTACTAAAACCTAATTTGGTTAATGGGCTAATTTATCCTGTACCCAATCCTAATTTCCCCTTTTTAGGGGTGCATTTTACCAAAGGCATAAATGGCGTTGTTGAATGTGGGCCTAATGCTGTATTAGGTTTTCATCGCGAAGCACAAAAAAGCTATGATTTTAATTGGGCTGACAACATCGCAACATTTAGCAATATTGGTTTTTGGCGAATGGGCATAAAACATTTTAAATATGGCTGGGAAGAACAAGTAAGGTCATGGAGCAAAAAGGTTTTTCTTAAAAGCTTGCAAAAAATGATACCCAGCATTGATATAAATGATATTGTAAAAAGCCGTTTTGGGGTTCGTGCCGTTGTTTTAAAGCTCGATGGCAGCATGCCCGATGATTTTATTTTTGAACAAACCGAAACTAGCCTTCATGTTTTAAGTGCACCAAGCCCCGCAGCCACAGCTAGTTTAGCTATTGGCAATTACATTAGTAAAAAAGCGGTTACAAACTTTGGTTTGCAGTAATATAATTTTAGCTTTATTGCATTAAATTTTATACTATGAAAAAAACAGCTACTTTCATCATGGCTATTGCCATGTGCTTTGCCATTTCGTGCAGCAGTACACCAGAAGAAAAAGCAGCTAAAGCAGCTTGCCAATGTTTTGATCCAATAATGGATTGGGCTGATGATAATGAAGATTTATTCAGCTCATCAGGCGAGCCAGATTTATCCCAACTAGGAAAAATGATGGAAATATTTCAACCTTTAGGCGAAGCCACCGCCTGTATGGTCGAAAAATCTCAAGAAGTAAATGAAATTGAAAAAATGGATGCCGATAAACTAGAGGCCGCCATGAAAAAACAATGCCCTAAAACCTTTAAAATGTTAGAGGCTTTTGAAAAAATGGGGCAATAAACTTAGCCACTTATCTTAAAAGTGCCGTTTTTGGTACGGGTAACGCTTTTCATACATCTCTTGCACTAGTTTGATTAGCTTTTCGCGGAAAGCTTCAATGTTTGTACGTTGCGTGGCTGATATATAAATAGTTGGGCCTTCAGCAAGTTCATTCCACCGTTGTTTTACTTCGGTAATAATTTCATTTTTGGTTTCCTCCTTTAAAAATTTGTCAAAGTATCGCTCTTCAAACAAATCAACCTTATTAAAAACCATAATGGTAGGTTTATCGTGGGCATTTAACTCTTGCAAAGTTTTTTTAACAACGGCTACATGGTCTTCAGCCTGTGGATGGGCAAAATCAACAACATGGAGCAAAATATCAGAGTCAATAACCTCATCTAAAGTTGATTTAAAACTTTCAATTAAGCTATGTGGTAATTTGCGTATAAACCCAACAGTATCAGACAACAGAAAAGGTGTATTGTCAAAAACCACTTTTCTAACGGTAGTGTCAAGCGTTGCAAATAACTTGTTTTCAGCAAATACTTCCGATTTTGACATCAAATTCATTAATGTGGATTTGCCTACATTGGTATATCCTACTAAGGCAACCCTAATCATTTGATGGCGATTTTTACGGCGGGTTTGGTTTTGCTTATCAATGCTAACTAATTTCGCCTTTAAATTGCTGATGGTACGGTTAACTATTCGCCTATCGGTTTCAATTTCTTTTTCACCTGGTCCGCGCATACCAATACCACCACGTTGCCGCTCTAAGTGTGTCCACAAACCTTTTAGCCTAGGAAGCAAATACTGCATTTGAGCCAGCTCAACTTGTGTTTTAGCTTGCGCTGTTTGTGCCCGGCGTGCAAAAATATCTAGTATTAAAAAGCTACGATCAACAATTTTAACCTCCAACTCTTTTTCAATATTAAAGGTTTGGGTAGGCGTTAAGTCATCATCAAAAATCACTAAATCAACGCCTTTAAAATCAACGTATTCTTTAATTTCTTCTAACTTTCCGCTACCAACAAAATACCGTTTATCGGGCGATTGTAGTTTTTGCTTAAACTTTTTTAGTACCGTAGCCCCAGCCGTTTTCGCTAAAAACTCCAACTCGTCCAAATACTCGTCCAGCTTTTCTTCGGTTTGTTCTTTATAAATTAAACCGACTAAAATGGCCGTTTCGGCTTTGGTTTCTTTCAATAAATCTTTCAAGCAAAATGTTTTAAATGGCTAATTAGCCATGTTTAAAAGCTAGTTGTCATACCAAATCTAACCCCACTAAAGGCTGGTTGAAAACGGCAAACCCCTCCCGTACAAATTATACCTTCGTTCATTTTAGCGTAGCTCAACTCCAAACGAGTTGTTTTAATGGTGTACGATGTATAAACAATAGGAAAATGGGTAACATCTAATTTTGTGGTTTTAGTTCCATCGTCCAATATTTTTTCTTCGTTGTTTAAGTTTACCGTATTACCTACCGAAAATGTCCAGTTAGGAGCAACTGTAAATTCAACCAATCCGTGTGCCCAGTCGCCAAGGTCTTGCTCTTTTGTCGGGTTGGCATCCGTTGCGCCAAATAAAGTTTCGTTGCGCTTGGTTAACAAGTATTGAGCCTCTACCCGTATTGATTTTTTTCGGTCGAATTTCCACGTAAAATCCACGAAAGGCGTAAAAGTGGTTAACAATTTCCCTCGCCTAAAAACATCTTTTTCATAAGCATTTTGGTTATAGTCTTGCGCTTGAATACCCGTAATCAACTTCCATTTCTTTTTGCGTGGTTTAATGGTTGCTTCTAAATAATATTCGCGATACAAACGTTCGTCATTATTACGCACATCGGCAAAATTAGCATTAAAAGTTATCCCTCTTTTAGGGGTGTAAGTAACATCAACCTGAAAAGATAACTCATCTAATTCTTGTGTATTGTGGTTGTAACGAGATAGTAATCTAAGTGAGTTTTGGCGGGTTTGTGCTGGTAAAAAGTTAATAACACCATCGTTTTCAAGCAAGCCAAGCGATTGTGTTCTAAAGCCAAAAAAACTAGTTTTTTTAGCTTGTAATGAAATGCCTAATCCCTTTTGCGAATAAGTTAGACTACCAAAGGCAACATAACCTCTTTTTAATGCCAACCTACGCTCAAGGCTTTGCGAGCCATCATCGCCAACATTAAATGTGTTTATTAAAATATTGTCTTTTGATTTTCCTGCAAACTCAGTGTAAAGCGCAAAACGCCCTAAACTAAAGGTATTATATGCCGAAAACACAAAGGTGTTGTACTTAGGTACAAAACGGTTTTCTAAATCATAGCTGTTAATGGTTGGCACCAAAACCGTGTTCATAAAATCAGAATCAACAATGCGGTTTACAAAGCTTATACCTGGCGCAACTGAAATGTTTATTGCTTTTTCTTTGTTCTTTTTTGTCAAATTATAAAAACCTTCTAATCCAATACCCGCAATGGCTGGCTTATAAACATTTAAAAAAGCATTTTCGCCATTTAAAAAGCCCCGCATGTTTTTTTGCCGCCCTGTAAAAGCTTTCAAATTTAAATTCCACGGTAATTCAAGCTCGGCTTTTAAACCTACTAATGCATTATCAAAACCTAAACCACGGTTTTCAAAAGCCCTAAAGGTAGTGCCACTACCAAGCTGGTCATAAAAATGCCCTGCAGTTATTGTAAGCCCCTTTAATTGGCTTTTACCTAGTTTATCAATGCGTGTTTTAGCATACCAATAACCTAAGCCAATACCATTCACCTCATTTTCGCCCGCAAAGCTTATTGAGTTTAAAAACATATCGTAACGCATGCCAAACTCAAAACCATTGTTGCGGTAGCGTAAATTCATCCAAGTATCTGACGATGATTTGAAATTATCGTACAACTGATTGTTGGCTGCCCCAATATTTTCATCTCGGATATGTACATTGAAAGCATGTTGCAAATCTCCAGTAAAATGCCCTTGAGCATACGAAACAAATCCGTAACAAAAAACAAGAATGATGGCTGTAATCCGTTTCATTGAATAGATTATTGATAATTTTGACATCAATCAAAGATATAAGCTTTGCCCGATTAAACTATTAGGTATTTGCTATATCATATTAATGTATTTTCAAATTTTAAACCGAACGACAAATGCGCTATTTATTTGCCCTAGCTTTTACCCTTTTTGCCTTAAACCTTTCTGCACAAGATATGCTACCCAACATCAAAGTAAATGATATGGATGGACAAGCTGTTGAAGTATCTGACTTTGGAAAAGATGGTAAAATCACCATTTTTAGTTTTTGGGCTACATGGTGTTCGCCGTGCAAAAAAGAGTTGAATAACTTGGTTGATTTATATGATGAATGGTTAGCTGATGAAATACCTGTTGAAATTGTTGCGGTTAGCATTGATGACCAGCGTAATGTTTCAAAAATTAAGCCTTATGTTAACGGGCAAGCTTGGGAATACACCGTGCTTTTAGATACTAACCAAGATTTAATGCGCAGCCTTGCTATACAAAATGTACCTTATACTTTAATGGTTGACCAAAAAGGCGAAATTATTTATCGCCATAGTGGTTATGTTGAAGGTGATGAATATGAACTAGAAGATAAAATTTTTGAATTGATTGAGTAAGTACTCATTTATAATAAAAATTGTAAAACCGTTAGGCTTTAATTAGTTTAACGGTTTTTTTATGCCCAAACAGTTACAATGAAAGACAGAATAAAAATTGAACTAGGCGAAACAAATTATGCTGGCATTGCCAAAACGGTAAAGCATCATATAGTTTTTGATGAACCTGAAACTTTAGGCGGATTAGATACGGGCATGACACCCAATGAATTACTACTTTCTGCTCTAGGCAGTTGTGCTGCCATTACCATTAAAATGTATGCACAACGTAAAGGTTGGGATGTAAAAGAGGTTATCGCTCATTTAGATTTAAGTAAAAATGAAGATGGTAAAACCATTTTTACTGAACGCTTTGAGTTTATCGGCAACTTAGATGACGCCCAAAAAGAACGCCTACTAAAAATTGCCAAGGCTTGTCCAGTTGCCAAAGCAGTTACGGGTGATAGTATTATTGAAAGTGGGTTAGTCTAACCCGTTACTAACTTAATAAAAATCTCATTCAGGCTTGGTAATATTTCTTGGAAAGATTCTATTTGAGCATCTGTTTCGGCAAAAGCTTTTAAAATGTCGTTACTTTTAAAGCCCTCATTTAAGCTTACAACTGCCTCCTTAGTGTTGTGTTTTTTGTATGTAAAAGTTGGTGTTTCTAGTTTGGGGATTTCATTGTAGGTTTTAATGCTAAATAAGTTTTCCTTAAAATCTTGCTTAATATTATTAACGCTGCCTTGCAGTATTTTTTCGCCTTTATTAATCAAAGCAATTTCTTCACAAATCTGTTCTACTTGCTCCATACGGTGGGTACTAAAAACAATAGTCGCCCCCTCTTCTCGCAAACGGTAAATTTCATCTCGGATTAAGTTCGTATTTACGGGATCCAATCCGCTAAAGGGTTCATCTAAAATAATCAGTTCGGGTTCATGTACTATTGTGGCAATAAATTGAATTTTTTGTTGCATCCCTTTTGATAAATCCTCTATTTTTTTACTTGCCCAATCTTCAATTTCAAGTCTTTTTAGCCAAAAATCAATTCTTTCCTTCGCTTCTTTTTTTGATAAGTTTTTAAGTTGCGCTAAGTACAACAGCTGTTCGCCTACCTTCATTTTCTTATACAAACCCCGCTCTTCGGGCATATAACCAATTTTAAACATCCGCTGGTTAGCATTACTTTCTCCGTTTAATGTTATCGAACCACTATCTGCTTGTAAAATATTGGTTATCATTCGTATAAGGGTAGTTTTGCCCGCCCCATTAGGGCCTAACAAACCAAAAATAGTTCCCTTATTAATGGTTAAACTAATGTTATTTACCGCCTTTGTGGCTTCGTACGATTTGTTAACCAAATCAATTTGTAAAATGGCTTCCATAAAATGTAATGTAATTACAAAAGTGTATAAATTTCAAAATGGTTCAACTTCAACAATAAATAATTTAGTTAAGATAAAGGACTTGTAAAACTTATCTACCCATCATTCGCTATTTTTGCGCTTTACAATTACTTGATTTTTATCAATTATTGCGCATGTTTAAAAAAGTTTTAATTGCCAATCGCGGAGAAATTGCATTGCGAGTTATTCGTACTTGTAAAGAAATGGGCATTAGCACCGTTGCTGTTTATTCAACGGCAGATAAAGATAGTTTGCATGTTCGATTTGCTGACGAGGCGGTTTGCATAGGCCCTCCTGCCAGTTCAGAATCTTATTTAAATACCGAGCGAATAATGGCGGCTGTTGAAATTACTAATGCCGATGCCATACATCCAGGTTATGGCTTTTTGGCTGAAAACGCCGACTTTGCCCAAATATGTGCTGATTCAAATATCAAATTCATAGGCCCAACCGCTGAAATGATTAATAAAATGGGCGATAAAATCACCGCTAAAGAAACCATGATTGCAGCAGGCGTACCCGTTGTACCTGGCTCTGAGGGTTTGCTTTCAAGCGTTGAAGAAGCTAAAAAAATAGCTGGCGGAATTGGTTATCCTGTAATGCTTAAAGCAACCGCAGGTGGCGGCGGTAAAGGCATGCGTATAGTTTGGAAAGAAGAAGAATTAGAAGACCAACTATTATCCGCCCAAGCCGAAGCTGGTGCATCATTTGGTAACGATGGTGTTTATGTAGAAAAGTTTGTCGAAGAACCTCGCCATATTGAAATTCAAATTGCTGGCGACCAGTTTGGCAATGTTTGCCATTTATCCGAAAGAGATTGCAGTATTCAACGCCGTCATCAAAAATTGGTTGAAGAGGCTCCATCTCCCTTTTTAGATGATAAATTGCGAGAAGAAATGGGGCAAGCAGCTATTAAAGCGGCAAAATCCATTAATTACGAAAGTGTAGGCACAGTTGAATTTTTGGTGGATAAGCATCGTAATTTCTATTTTATGGAAATGAATACCCGTATTCAAGTAGAGCATACTGTTACGGAAGAGGTTGTTGATTTTGACTTAATAAAGGAGCAAATAAAAATTGCTGCTGGCGAAAAAATTTCGCAAGAAGCTTACTATCCTAATGGGCATGCAATGGAATGCAGAATTAATGCCGAAGACCCATTTAAGGATTTTGCACCCCGCCCTGGTAAAATAAAATATTTACACACCCCAAAAGGGCATGGCGTTCGTGTAGATACGCACATTTTTGCGGGTTACAGCATTCCACCATATTACGATAGTATGATTGCCAAAGTTATTTGCCGAGCCGCCACTCGCGAAGAATGTATCAATAAAATGAAGCGTGCTTTAGATGAATTTTTGATTGAAGGCGTAGTAACCACCATTCCTTTTCATCAAGCATTAATGGAGGATGAGCGGTTTAAATCGGGTAATTTTAACACTGGTTTTATTAACGATTTTGAGTTTTAGCGGTTTAGTGAAATTTCGTTTAAATTTGAAAAGTGGATATTAATAAATACATTGAAATAAAGCCCGAAATACTTCAAGGCAAACCTGTTATAAAAGGTACTCGTTTATCCGTTCAATTTATTTTAAACTTACTTGCAAACGGAGCTAGTTTTGATGAAATAACGCATGAATATAAAGGCATATCTAATAATCATATTAAAGCTTGTTTGATTTTTGCTTCAAATTCGCTCGATCAAACTTTATACTACCCACTTGCAGGCTAATGAAATTTATTATTGACGAATGTATTGGTCCTAATATTGCTAATCATTTAGCCAATATGGGCTATCAAGTCGCTTAAATTTTTGATGATTTTCAAGGAATATCTGATACTGAAATTATTGAAAAAGCATTTGAAGAAGATTGGATAATCATTACAAATGATAAAGATTTTGGGACATTAGTGTTTAAATCAAAAAAGCAACATTGTGGAATTATTCTGTTGCGATTGAGTAATCAACGTTCAATTATTAAGTTAAATGCAATTGTTAATCTGCTAGAAAGTGATATTGTAATTAAAAACAAATTTATTGTAATAACAGATAAAGCGATTAGAGTTTTCCCAAAATAAGTGGATTAAGCCCGTAAAAATTACAACCATTTCACCGCTTAGGCTATCAACTGAAAAATTTAGGTTAAATGCGCTAGAAAAGGTCGAAAAATTAGGAAAGAAAGGAAGGTAGTTTTAAAAAAACTGCATCAATACTATTTGAATACAACCCACTAAAAAACCAATTACAGCCCCAATAATTTCAATAAATCTAAACTCCTTACTAATTATTGAATTTATTAAACCTTCCAATTTTTGAGGGGATAATTCAGCTACTTTTGAGCGCACAATCTCTTGAATATCCAATTGTTGCTCCATATCATCTAAATACTTATTGATAACTGTTGGAGTAATTCGCTCCACTTCAGCCAGCATTTCTTCTTTAATATTATTGCGTGTTTTTTCACGAATAAATAAAGACATTACAGGAAACTTATTAGGTAAGGCATCTCTTAAATAATCATCAACTTTTTCTTCAATAGAGTCGTAAATTTTTTCAAGGCTATCGGGGTTGCTAATCTTATCTCTTAGATCTTTAGCAGAAAACAACTCATCCACCACCATTTTACCTAATTTTTCAGCAATTACTGCTTGGCGCTTTGGAAAAACCCCTTGTAATTCAAAAAAATATAGGCTTATTGGCTCTCTCGGATGAAAAAGCATTTTAACCGCTATATAGTTGGTAAACCACCCTAAAAGGGCAGCAATAATGGGTAATGTGTAAACCATCATTGGCACAAATGTATTGGCATATTCTCTTTTAAAACATATTCTATGCTAAAATCATTCCCGCTTTAGTAAAACTTATTAATTTCAAGCTCGCAATGGATAAGCATAAAATAACAATAAACGGTGAACACGATTTTGAATTGGATGCAAAAAATTTTGCTGATGATTGGAATTTAGTTGATTTAGGCAATGGGCAATATCATATTATTGTTGGAACTCAATCAATAAATGCTCAAATTGTTGAAACCCTACCCGAAAGTAAACAGGTTAAATTAATGGTAAACGGTCAGTTTTACACCGCCGACATTAAAACTGATATGGATTTATTATTAGAAAAAATGGGGATGGGTCATCTTTCTGCACAAAAAGCGCAGGATTTAAAAGCCCCTATGCCTGGTTTGGTTTTAGAAATTAAAGTTGCTGCTGGCGATAGCGTTGAAAAAGGCGATGCGGTTTTAGTTTTAGAAGCCATGAAAATGGAAAATGTTTTAAAAGCAAGTAACTCTGCTACCGTAAAAGCTATTACGGTTACTCAAGGGCAAGCTGTTGAAAAAGGCGAGGTGCTTATTGAATTTGAATAAACACCTCAACCTAATTTTACTTTTTGATTAAAACTCCTCAATTAACACGCCCATTTTACCCATTTGAGCGTCGCGCATGGCTTGCATAATTTCGGTTTGATTGTTCATAACAAAAGGGCCATATTGCGCTACTTTTTCATTTAAAGGCTCTCCACTTAAAAGCAAAGCCCTAGCACCTTTTTGGGCTATTAGTTCAATTGTTTCACCATCATTATTAAATTCAACCAATTGCTTGTCAAACACTTGCTTACCATTTACTTTTAAAATTCCATCAAGCACATATAAAACAGTATTGTGGTTTTTAGTTAGACTAAACTGAAATTCAGCACCCTCATTTAACAAAAAGTTAGCAATGGTAACCGGCGAAAAATGATCGATGTCTCCTTTAACCCCATTGATTTCTCCTGATACAATTTGAATATCACCCCCATTATCTTCTAATTTAATAGTCGGTATTTCATCCTTTTGCTTTGGAGTATAAATGGGCTGTTCCATTTTATTTTTAGCAGGCACATTTAACCAAAACTGGATGATTTCAAAATCACCTCCTTGTTCTGCTAATTCTTTAGGCGGGCGTTCACTATGCGTAATGCCCTGCCCAGCAAACATCCATTGCACACCACCAGCTTTAACAATACTATCATTGCCCCGCGAATCGCGATGATGCACACCACCTTTATAAATAACGGTTATGGGAGAAAAGCCTCGGTGAGGATGCGGACCAACGCCAGCATCTTGCTGCTTTTGGTTGCCTTTTAACTTGTTTTCCCAATGATGAATTAACAAAAAAGGATCTACCGTTTCAATATGCCGATTAGGCATAGGTTGTTCCAAAATAATGCCCCCCATGTTTACTTTGGCACTATTAACTACTTTTTTAATTGTTTTCATAAAGGCAAAACATTTGTTATAACAAATAAGTTCAAAATAAAAAAACCGCAAACTAAATTAGCCTGCGGTTTCCAATTGCGGTTATAGTTTATTTTACTTTTCGCGCCCAACATACGAGCGGCTTTTAGTATCAATTTTAATACGGTCGCCTTGGTTAATAAATAAAGGCACATTTAAAGTAGCACCACTTTCAACCGTTGCAGGTTTGCTCGCATTAGTTGCGGTATCGCCTTTTAAACCAGGTTCAGTATAAGTAACTTCCATTGTTACAAACTGCGCCATTTCGCAAGTTAAAGGCAAATCTTTTTCTGAGTGATAAAGCACATCTACATTCATACCTTCTAACATTAAGTCGGCATTTTCTAACAATTTTTCATCTAATGCAACTTGCTCAAATGTTTCATTGTTCATAAAGTTATAGCCCATATCATCTTTATACAGGTATTGAAACGTTCTACGCTCAATACGCACAATATCAATTTTATGACCAGCAGGAATAGTTTTATCAACAACTTTTCCTGTTTTTAAGCTTTTTAATTTGGTACGAACAAATGCTGCGCCTTTACCAGGTTTAACGTGCAAAAACTCAACTACCTGCCAAATGTCGTGATTAACTTCAAGGCAAACGCCATTTTTAATTTCAGAAGTACTTGCCATTATAATTTATTTTGAAAATTTTTTGCTGTAAAAATAGAAATCTTTTAGGCATTATAAGCCCAAGTTAAATAAGTTGCCCCCCAAGTAAAACCACCACCAAAGGCAGCCAAAATCAGTTTATCTCCTTTTTTAAGTTTCGGCTCCCATTCCCACAAACACAAAGGCAATGTGCCAGCAGTTGTATTACCATATTTATGGATATTTACCATCACCTTTTCGGCTGGTAAACCTGCCCGTTTTGCCGTAGCATCAATAATGCGTTTATTAGCTTGATGAGGAACAAGATAAGCTACATCATCGGCTGTTAAGCCATTTTTTTCCATTACCTGAGCCGCAACTTCGGCCATACGTGTAACGGCAAATTTATAAACGGTTCTTCCATCCTGATAAGCATAATGCTCTCTTGCCTCAACCGTTTCGTGAGATGCTGGTTTTACTGAGCCACCTGCTTTTTGGTGCAAGTATTGCGAACCCGAACCATCAACATGTAAAATAGAATCTTGAATGCCTTCGCCTTCCTTGTTAGGCTCTAACAAAACAGCACCAGCACCATCACCAAATAAAACACAGGTATTGCGGTCTTGGTAATCAATTATCGAACTCATTTTATCTCCGCCAACAACTATTACTTTGCTGTATCTGCCCGATTCAATAAACTGCGCACCAGTAGTTAAAGCAAATAAAAAGCCCGAACATGCTGCGCCCATATCAAAAGACCATGCGTTTTTAGCACCAACTTTATCAGAAATTAAATTTGCGGTAGCGGGAAAAGGCATGTCTGGAGTTACCGTTGCGCAAATAATTAAGTCAACCTCTTCGGCTTTAGTTTTGGTTTTTTCAAGTAAACCTTTAACCGCCACGGCCCCCATATCGGAAGTACCTAAGCCATTGCCTAAAATTCTGCGTTCAACTATTCCCGTCCTCGTACGAATCCATTCGTCGTTGGTGTCCACCATCTGTTCCAAATCAAAATTTGAAAGTATTTTGGGTGGTACATACCCATTAACGCCTGTAATCGCTGCCTTTTTCAAAAAAGGGGGTTTATTTACTCGTTATCAGCAGCTATTGCTAACTTGCCATTGTAGTACAAGTTCCCTTCATCGTCATAATGAGCGGTGTGGCGCGGGTGCGCCTCGCCAGTTGCTTGGCAAATTGACAATTTAGGGGCTGTGGCCTTAACATGTGTACGACGCTTATCGCGACGTGTTTTTGAAATTTTACGTTTTGGATGTGCCATTGTATCCTAAGTTTTCAGTTTTTTAATTTTGATAATGCCGACCATCGTGGGTCAACATCCTCATCATCTCCCCCACTATGTAGCCTATCTAATATATCAGGGTTACAAAGCGGTTCGCCATTTTCATCGTCCGGATGGGTTTTGTGCATTGGTATGCTTAAAACCGTAAATTCATATATCAAGTCTGCCAAATTTATAGTCGTATCATTACGCGATATAAACACAACATCAGGGTCGTTAGTTGGCTTATCAACCATGCGCTCGCTTTTGTATTTTACAAAAACCTGAAACCTATCTTCAATATCTAAATCAAAGTTTTCAGCGCATCGGTCGCACTCAACATTTACCCAACCTGATAAATTAAAACCTAAATCAAATATGTTTTCCTTTTTAACAAACTCAAGATTAACTTGAATTTCTGCCCTAGCGATAGGCGCATTTTCATACAACTCAAAAAAATCTTTTTCAATGTTGTAATGAAAAGCATGCTTACCTAACTTTAGGCCCACAAAGGGGATATCATATAATGCTTTAGTTTTCAAAAAAGAACGCTCCGTTTAAAATGGTGTGCAAAGATAGTGCTTTTCCCCACAAAACTGCCTGTGTTTTTTCTTTATTTAATTAGTATATACTTGACATTCATCAAAAACACTATTTTTGGCAATTAGTTTTATTAACTTTTGTTTATGAAAATACTATTTACGGCTGTTTTATCAATGCTTTTCGTTTGTATTTCTGTTTATTCGCAAGATTTACAAAACGCCGATTTTGAAGAATGGGATGATGTAAATGGCTTATATGAAGAACCAAGTGGCTATTGGTCAACCAATAACTTGCTTTTGGATATTTTTACAGCCTCAACACCTTCTGCATTTGTATTTAAAGAGGAAAGTGATGTAGTAAATGGAACGTTTGCCGCTCGCATTGTTTCAGGTGTTTCAAGCGGGCTACCAATAGGTGCTTATATAGGTGTGGGTAACTTTGCAATTAATATCAACGACCCAATTAAATCCTACCAAACAGGAACACCCTACACGGGTAAACCTTCAAAGTTAGTAGGCTACTACAAGTATTTTCCTGTTAATAACGACATTTGCGATATTTACACCTACTTAACAAAATTTAATCCTGTAACAGGGCAACGTGATTCAATTGCTTATGCAGGTTACAATACCGCCGAAACGGTTACTGATTACACTTTACTTGAATTAGATTTCGAGTATTATCAAGATGTAACGCCCGATTCAATGTTTACTGTTTTCACTTCAAGTAAAAATGCGGCCCCTCCTTTTTACGTTGCTGGCAATGGCAGCACTTTATTTGTAGATAATTTTATGTTTGATTTTGGTACAGGCATTTACGCTCCAATTGCTTCGGCATATGATGTAAATGTTTTCCCTAATCCAAGTACTGAGTTATTGAATTTTGAAAAACAAGATTCAAAACAAGTTGAATTGATTATTTATTCAGTTGATGGCAAAAAAATACATACTGAAACTTTCAGTAATCAAAAACTTACTATTGATGTAATAAACTTTCCAAGCGGTCTTTATCACTATCAAATTATCGAAAACAAGCGTGTTTTAAATGGTGGTAGCTTTGAAATAGCACATTAAAACGCCAAGTCATTTGTCATTCAGGGTCTTTTAAATATATTACAATTATGAAAAGATTTTTACTGCTAATCACTATAACAATCGCTTCCATTCAATTACAAGCCCAATCACAATACGGTATTTTTGCAGGTGTTAATATAGGGGCACTCGTTGGCCCTATTAACGAAGGCGATAAAGGAGCCCCTGGCATAGGGCCTAATGTGGGGGTTTACGGTAATTACAAATTAGGTAACAATTTCTTTTTTCAACCAAGCATAATGTATTCATGCACAGGCTTGCAATTCACAGCATCCCGATATGATGAAATTATAGAATATGAGTTTGTTTTTCAAAGAGCTGCTACCGATAGCGAAGGCAATATACTTTTTGATGAAGAAGGACAAATAGTTTTAGTTGATGATGTTGAAATACTTAACCCTTACGTTAAACAAGCAAAAGCAAATGGAAAGTTAAAAACTCATTATATCGAGGCTCCAATATCAATATTATGGCAAATAAGTAAACGTGTTGGCTTTAATATAGGAGCGCGAGTTGCTTACAAATTCCAAGGCACATTAAATGGTACTGCTTACGATGTAATTTTAGGAGAAACAACTATAAATGATGTTGGTTCCTACGATTTTGACGAAAGTGATGCTATAAAAAAATGGGATTGGGGTTTAGTATTTGGCACTCAAGTACGTATTAGCCCTAAATTTGCGGCACGTGTACAATTTCATTCAGGCTTAACACCTATGAATAAAGAAGGTAGCTCAGCTTTTCCTGACAATTATTACAACCTATACATGTCAACATCATTAGCCTATAATATATTTGGCAAATACTACTAAATTATAAGCATATTCAACACAAAAAAGGCAAATAGGCTAATGCTTGTTTGTCTTTTTTTAGTACAAGCAAACAATAAAATCCACCCCCAAACGCATTATTATAGTAAATTGGCATTATGAGTACCTTCAAATCATCATTTTTTAAACTGCCTAAATATTCTCGGTTTAACTATAAGCCTATTTATTACGATAAAAACAAAGAAGAACGTGAGGTAGAAAAAGCACGTAGGCGTGCAAGCAATAAACTTAAAAGCTCAACAAACATTGATACTGCTTTTGAAAAGGAGAATTTAAATAATGGACAGTTTATGCGCATTTTATCATTGGTAGGTATCATGTTATCAGCAACATTTTTAATAACTGGTTTTTTACCTTTTTTACACACAATTGTATTTTTAATGGCTTGCCTTTTAATGTTTTTACGCTCAATAAAACAAGCACGTTAAAATTAACTTATCAACAGTTGTTTTCATCTTCCACTTTTGTTGATTACTTAAACAACAAAATCCATTACTTTAGCCCAAGCATTTAACTTAACGCTTTGGCCAATATTATAAAAGTTTTACCCGATTCAGTTGCCGATAAAATTGCGGCTGGGGAGGTTATTGTCCGTCCAGCATCAGCTGTAAAGGAGTTAATGGAAAACGCCATTGATGCCGAAGCCACTAAAATTGACTTAATTGTTAAAGAAGCTGGAAAAAACCTTATTCAAGTAATTGATAACGGAAAAGGCATGAGCCCTACCGATGCTCGCCTTTCTTTCTCTCGCCATGCCACCTCAAAAATCAACTCGGCCGATGATTTATTTAGTATTTACACCAAAGGCTTTAGGGGCGAGGCATTAGCAAGTATTGCTGCCATTGCACAAGTTGAGTTAAAAACCAGAACAGCCTCCGATGAGTTAGGAACAGAAATCCTTATAGAAGGAGGCAAAGTAAGCCACCAAAATCCAACTGCTTGTAATAAGGGCACATCTCTATCCATTAAAAATTTATTTTACAATGTGCCTGCAAGGCGGCGGTTTTTAAAAAGCAATTCAGTTGAAATGCGCCATATAATTGACGAGTTTCAGCGTATAGCCCTAGCCCATCCCAACATTGCTTTTTCGCTAACGCATAACGATAAGGAATTGTTTAGGCTACGAAAAGGTAACTTAAAACAGCGCATTATTAGCATAATGGGGAAACGCTACAACCAAGGGCTTGTACCTGTAAATGAAGAAACTACCAGCCTTAACATAAAAGGCTTTATAGGCAAACCTGAACTAGCCCGTAAAACCAGAGGGCAACAGTTTTTTTTCGTTAACAACCGCTTTATCCGTTCAGCCTATTTAAACCATGCTATTAAGGAAAAATACAGCGGCATTATTGCTAACGACCTTACGCCCTTTTATGTAATTTTTATTGATATAGATGCCACCCGTATTGATGTTAACGTACACCCCAGCAAACAAGAAATTAAGTTTGAAGACGAAAAACTGGTTTATACTTTTTTAAGTGCTGCTGTACAAAAGGCACTAGGTGCTTATAATGTTGTACCTACTTTAGATTTTAATCAAGAAAGTTTTTTAGGGCATGCAGCTTGGATTCCGCAAAAACCCGAACGCCCCAAAAGTTACTATAACCCTTTTGAAACCCAACCAAGCCGACCTCAACAATCGGGCAGTTTTAGCAGCAACCGTTTAAGCAGTGCTAATTGGCAAAGTGCTTTAGCAACCCAGCCTATTAACCAAAATCAACAAGAGGAAAATGTTACCATTATTCCATCAAAAGAAATGGAAGATGTTGATGCTAACGCTCCTCTTTTTAACGAAAAAGAAATCCAGCCTTTTCAGGTTCATCAACAGTATATTTTTTACCAAACTAAAAGTGGGGTAATTATCATTAACCAATTGGCAGCTCTCGAAAGGATTTTTTATAGCCGCTTTTACGGCAATATAAAAAATGGCGATATTGCCCAACCGCAGCAATTACTTTTTCCAATACAAATAAATTTACCAGTTTCCGATAGCGATTTGCTTCGTAGTATCTTAATCGAAATAAAATCAATAGGCTATTTAATAAATGAGCTTAACGAAAACACCTACGAGATAAAAGGATTCCCATCGGGCATTCCCGAAGTGGATTTAGAGAAAAACATTGAAGCCATTTTAGAGCAACATAAATGGGATTTAGAAAACCCAACTGACGAACACGAAAATGCACTAGTTCGTGCTATTGCTCGCCAACATGCTTTAAAGGCAAACAATGCGCTTAACGCCGATGAAATGCGTAGCCTTATCGATCAGCTTTTTGGATGCGAAATGGCGCACCTTTCACCAAGTGGCGAACCTACTTTTGTGCGGATGAGTCTAAACGATATTGCTAGTTTTTTTAAGTAAAAAAATATTAGATTGCTAGATTTTAGATAATGAGATACTAGTGTCATGGAGTACTGAGCATGCACCCAATCTAGCCGCTCCCATCTAACACCTTAATACTAACTACTTTGTACTAACATCTAGCTTCTAAGCTCTACTTTTACAGCGTGAACTATTTATTTGCAGAAGGACTATCAAAACACTACGGAGAAAAACAACTTTTTTCCAACATAAATATTAGCATTAACAAAGGGCAAAAAGTAGCCCTAATTGCTAAAAATGGAGCGGGTAAGACCACCCTCCTTAAAATTTTAGCTGGGCAGGATACACCCGATGCGGGTCGGGTGGAAATTCACCCTAACATTTCCATTGGTTTTTTGGAGCAGGAAAACAACTTTCCACCAAACGCCACAGTTTTAGAAGCCATTTTTGAAACTGACAACCCCATTCTTCAACTCATAAAAAAGTACGAACTATGCCTGCTTCGTTATGAGATAAATGCCACCGAAGCCTTGCAAAACGAGTTACAACAACTCACCCTAAAAATGGACGAAGAGGGGGCCTGGGATTACGAGGTTCGGGTAAAAGAAATTCTTTCAAAATTATCCATTAAAAATTTAGAGCAGCCCATACACCAACTATCGGGAGGTCAAATAAAACGTATTGCTTTGGCAGCTCAACTGGTTCAAAATCACGACTTTTTGATATTAGACGAGCCTACCAACCACCTTGACATTGCCATGATTGAGTGGTTAGAAAACTTTATGGCTAAAGCCAAATGTGCCATGCTACTGGTTACGCACGATCGTTATTTTTTAGATGCCGTAGCCAACGAAATTGTTGAAATTGACGATGGACAAACCCATAAATACAAAGGCAATTACGCCTATTTTTTAGAGAAAAAAGAAGAGCGTTTACAAAACAACCAAGCCAACCTTTTAAACGCCAAACGCCTATATAAAAAGGAGTTAGATTGGATGCGCCGACAACCCAAAGCCCGTGGTACCAAAGCCAAATCGCGGATAGATTCGTTTTACGATACCAAAGAAAAAGCACATAAAAACTTGGATGAAGGCAAAGTAAAATTCAATGTAAAAACCGAGCGCATTGGCAGTAAAATTTTGGAGTTTCATTACGTTAACAAATCCTTTGGCGATTTAAAAATTTTGCAGGATTTCAACTACAAATTTCAACGGTTTGACCGTGTTGGCATAGTAGGCGTAAACGGCTCAGGCAAAACCACCATGCTTAACCTAATTACGGGCAATGAAAAAATTGACAACGGTAAAATTGTTGTAGGCGAAACTGTAAAAATTGGCTACTATACCCAAAGCGGCATTAAAACCAAAGGCGATAAACGGATGATTGAAGTTATTCGCGATGTGGCAGAATACATACAGCTTGAAAAAGGGCAAAAACTTACCGCCGCCCAATTACTCGAGCGGTTTTTGTTTCCTCGCTCAACGCATTTTAATTACGTTAGCACCCTTAGTGGAGGCGAAAAACGCCGCCTTCATTTACTAAGTATTTTAATGCAAAACCCCAACTTTTTAATCCTTGATGAACCTACCAACGACCTTGATTTAATGACTCTTAATGTGTTGGAAGATTTCCTTATGGAATTTCCTGGTTGTATGATGGTGGTTACCCACGATCGTTATTTTATGGATAAATTGGTAGATCATCTTTTTGTATTTGAAGGCGATGGTTATGTACGAGATTTTCCTGGCAATTACACCCAATACCGCATTTGGCAAGCCGAGCAAAAAAAGCTGGAAACCGAAAATACAGTAAAAGAAAAAAAGGAAAAAACCAATTGGAAACAGCCACAAGAAAAACGCAAACTAAGCTATAACGAACAAAAAGAGTTTAAAAAGCTAGAAAAGGAAATTGAAAAGCTTGAAGACAAAAAAACCGAAATTGAAACCAAAATCGGTGGCGGTGGCACTAATGAAGATATTATGAATTGGAGCAACGAGCTAGCAGAAGTGCTCACTCAAATTGAAACCAAAACCGACCGCTGGCTAGAGTTAAGCGAGTATACTTAAACCGCAAAACTGTCGCCGCAGCCGCAACTTTCTTTAGCGTTTGGGTTGTTGAAGATGAAACCTCGGTTGTTTAATCCGTTATGAAAATCAACCTCCATACCTACAAGGTACATACCGTGTGCGGCTTCCATAATTACGGTAAAGCCTTCGTATTCAAAAACCTCGTCGTTTTCCTTAGGAGCATCAAAACCCAAAACATACGACAAACCCGAACATCCGCCACCTTTAACACCAATGCGCAGGCCGTAACCTTCAGGTACATCAGTATCATATAACAAATGTTTAACCTCGCGCACGGCACCTTCGGTTAACTTAATTGGGCAGTTATTTTGAGTTTGTGTTGATGTCATTTTCTTAATCTATTAAAGGTATAACGCAATGCCTACTAAAATAGTTTGCAAAGTTAGCTCACTAGCACATTTGCTGCACTGCGGTTAATTACTTCTTTATAATAATCCTCGTAAAGTGGCATAATGTGCGCCAAATCAAACTGACGGGCACGCTCTAATGCACGGGTTTTAAAATCTTGCAATCTATCGGGGCAGCCCAATATTTGAAGGGCGTTTTTTGCCATATCGTCTGTATCTCCTACGGGGCTTAAATAACCCGTTTCGCCATGAATGTTTATTTCGGGCAAGCCACCTGCATTGCTCGATATTACAGGCACTTCGCAGGCCATGGCTTCAAGTGCAGCCAAGCCAAAACTTTCATTTTCTGACGGTATTAAAAACAAATCCGCCACCGATAAAAGCTCGCTTACGGCTTCTTGTTTTCCTAAAAAGCGAATGTCATCGCAAATGCCTAAATCGCGGCATTGCTGCTCGGCTTTTTTACGCTCGGGTCCATCGCCTACCAAAATTAATTTAGCCCTTACTTTATCCACTATTTTTTTAAAGGTGGTAATTACATCCTCCACTCTTTTCACCTTTCTAAAATTAGATACGTGGGTAACTATAAACTCATCATTAGGGGCAATGGCTTTACGAAAATGCTCTTTATTAAAACGCTGAAAAGCTTGTAAATCAATAAAATTGGGGATGACTTTTATCTCATTTTTAATATCGAAAAACTTCAAAGTATCCTGTCTTAAACTTTCGGAAACCGCCGTTACCCCATCCGATTGATTGATGGAAAAAGTAACCACGGGTTCATAAGTAACATCCTTGCCCACAAGGGTAATATCGGTGCCATGCAGGGTGGTAACCACGGGTATGTGTATGCCTTGCGCCTTTAGTATTTGCTTGGCCATAAAGGCGGTTGAGGCATGCGGAATAGCATAATGCACGTGTAAAACATCCAAGTTATTAAAGCGAACTACATCCACCAACTTGCTGGTTAATGCGGTTTCGTAAGGCGTGTATTCAAACAGGGGGTAATTGGTAAAGCTTACCTCGTGAAAGGTAATGTTTTGGTGAAAATGGGGTAGCCTAAACGGCATTTTGTAAGATATAAAATGTACCTCGTGTCCATTTTCGGCTAGGGCTTTGCCCAGCTCGGTAGCTACCACGCCACTACCGCCATAAGTAGGGTAACAAACTATGCCAATTTTCATAGGGCAAATATAGTTGAGTTAAGTATTGATTTTTTCAAAAAAGCCTTAATCAAAAACAACTAACTTTAAACCAGTATGAAACGCATTGAGTTTTTAAAAGGGTCGGCAATAATTGGCGCAAGCTTGGCAGTACCAGGTTTAATATCGGTAGGTTCGGGTTTATTTGCCGCCAAAGGCGAACGTAAAGTAGCCAGCATACTTAGTGCACATAAAGATATGGTGCAGTCTGTACCTATACTTCGGGCATTTGCAGGCAACCAAACGGATTATGTATCGCCTTTTGTGTTGTTTGATGAATTTGGACCTTTAAAAATTGATGCCCAAAACGAAGGTTTTAAAATAGAAGCTCATCCGCATGCAGGGGTTATCCCCACCACTTATTTAATATCGGGCAGTGGCCACCATAAGGATAGTATTGATAATGACATTATTTACGAGCAAGGGCAATATATGATGTTTAGCTCGGGGCGTGGCGCCATACACGAGGAGGCCAGCAGCGAAACCATTAAACAAACGGGTGGTATTATTCATGGTTTTCAAATATGGTTAAACATGCCTGCCAAGCATAAGTTTGATATTCCTGCCACCTACATTCACGATAAAAAAGAAATGCCTATTATCGAAAACGATCACTATAAATTTAAAGTGGTAATTGGCGAAATATTTGGCAAAAAATCGGCTACCGAAACTTTAAGCCCCACCTTTTATTATCACATTACTTTAAAACCCAATGGACGATTGGAAGTACCGACCGACCCCAGCCACAACGCTTTTGCCTATGCCATAAATGGAAGTATGGAAATTGAGAATAAGCGGGAACTTAAAACCAACCAAATAGCCCTTTATCAACGGGGCGAAAGCCGTATTAACTTTTACAGCCAAAAAGGTTGCGAGTTTTTATTGTTAGGCGGCCAGCCACTTAACGAGCCTGTTTACTCTTACGGCCCATTTGTTATGAATAACCGCGCCCAAATTGAGCAATGTTACAAAAATTATCAATCGGGCAAAATGGGGTGGTTGTAGAACAAAAGCTACCCATTAAACTTGTCATAATTATTAATATAAGCCCAAGCTAAACAAAATAACCCTCCAATAATTAAAAGGAACAAAAGTTGCCAAAACGAAAATTTTTCAACTGTTTTAGTTAAACCCAATTTGTCTATTAATAAATCTAAAATGTTCATACAGTAATTTTAATACACCACAAATCTCAAACACTTTAAATATCCAAATGTCCGCCATGTATTATGCAAGTGCTTACAAGCAACAACTAATTGGCTATCAGGCATTTAAAAAATATGTTAATTTCAACTCATCTCACTCATCTACTAGGGTTTTGGCGGGGCTTGCCTACAAGTGAGATGGGTTAAACATAAAGTCCGGCTTCTCATACCTAAAATCAAAAGTCTAACTATCTAATTTCTAAAATCTAATAGTCTATAAAACTATATTTGCACTCGCATTATGATTCGCTTTGAAAACGAAATATGGTTTTACGCTCTGCTATTAATCCCCTTAATTGTGGTATTGTATTGGCTAACGCTGCGTTGGCGGCAAAACACCATTAACAAAAGCGGCGACGTTGAGTTAGTGGCTCAACTGGTTGGCGGTATTTCTCCACGTAGGCAACGGCTAAAACTAGCCATTTATTTAGCGGCTTTATTTTTCATCATCATCGGATTGGCTAATCCGCAAATAGGCACTAAGCTGGAAAAAGTACAACGCCAAGGGGTAGATGTGATGATTGCCATCGACGTATCAACCAGTATGTTGGCAGAAGATGTGCAACCCAACCGATTGGAGCGTTCCAAGCAACTGGTATCTCGCCTAATTGATAATTTAAAGGACGACCGAATTGGCATTATCGTTTTTGCTGGCAACGCTTATTTGCAAATGCCCCTAACCATTGATTATGCCGCTGCCAAACTGTTTTTAAAATCCGTTAATACAGATATTGTGCCCACCCAAGGCACATCTGTTGCCGATGCAATTGATTTGGCGATTAACAACTTTAATCGGGATGAAAAAAACTACAAAGTTTTATTATTAATAACCGATGGCGAAGACCACGAACAAGGCGCAATTGACCTAATGGAAGAAGCCACCAACGAGGGCATGATTATCCACACGCTAGGTGTAGGCTCGGAGGGCGGAGCAAAAATTCCTGTTTATAATAATCGTGGGCAAATAAGCCATTACAAGCAAGATAAAAACAGGCAAGAAGTAGTATCAAAACTAAATACCGAGTTTTTAAAGGAACTAGCTAAAGCAGGGCGCGGCAATTATTTTAGAATGAAAGGCGAGCGCAAGGAAATTGCCCAAATTGTAAACGAGCTAAACAATATGGAGAAAAAAGATTTTGATGATCGCATTTTTACCGATTATGAAGATCAATTTCAATACTTCATCTTGGCTGCCATCGTTCTATTAATCATTAACATTTTATTGTCGGATAAAAGTCGTGGTTGGTTAAGCCGCTTCAAATTATTTGACGCTAAGTAAGCCTTAGCCTATTTTTATTGATGTTAAGTTTAACTAACCTATTTTGGTAAGTCGCAATCTTTTAATTTTAACAAAAGATGAAAAAAACACTTTTAGTATTAACACTATTATTTGTTGGTCTTTATGCTTGCAAAAAAGATGAGGCTTGCTGTGATGAAGTATGTAATGTTGCTGGTACACCATCCGCCGATTTGCAATGGGTGTTAGATAATACCACTCCTTATGACTATGGGCAATTACCCACTTACGTACCTGCCCCCACCGCTCCAAAAGATAACCCCACTACGGTTGAGGGCGTATTATTAGGTCGCCATTTGTTTTACGACCCCATCCTTTCGGGCGATAATACATTAAGTTGCGCAGGTTGTCACAAACAACAAGATGCCTTTACTGATTTACGAAAATTTAGCGAAGGTATTGACGGTAGTCTCGGCACCCGCCAAAGTATGGCATTATTTAATATGGATTTTGGTGCTGATGGTTTTAGTTGGGATGGCTCAGCCAAAACAATTGAACAACAAGTGGTTGAACCCGTAGCCAACCCTATTGAAATGCACGAAGATTGGGCAAACGCCATAGCCGAAATAGAAGCAACCGATTTATACCCTGATCTTTATGCCAACGCTTTTGGACCAGGCGATATAACAGTTGAACGCTCCGCCAAAGCAATAGCACAATTTTTACGAACCATAGTTTCTTTCAATTCAAAATTTGACAAATCAATTACCCCAGGTACGGGCATTAGCCTTACCGAACAAGAAGAACGCGGCAAACTGGTTTACGAAGGCGAAACAGGGCAATGTTTCCACTGCCATAGTGCAGGCGTAGGCATTTTTACCGATGGGCGTTTTTCAAACAACGGATTAGATTATGCCGAAACCATTAACGATTTTCCCGACCCGGGTTTGGGTGCCCGTACAGGCAACGATGAGGATTATGGTAAGTTTAAAATTCCTAGTTTACGCAATATTGAGCTTACCCCCCCCTACATGCACGATGGGCGTTTTGAAACATTAGAAGAAGTGGTTGATTTTTATAGCGAGGAAATTCAATTTTCGCCCAACCGCGATCCTATTATGGTGGCCGAATTTCCCAACGGCATATTTTTAAGCGATGAGGATAAAGTTGACCTAATAGCCTACCTAAAAACCCTAAGTGATTACGAGTTTATTGTAGATGAGCGGTACTCAAATCCGTTTGAATAGTGGTATTGAAATTCTTGATTTAAACGTCATTCCCAAGAGTACATATTAATGTACGAGTTAGGAATCTAAGAAAATTGGTCATTGTATTATGAGATTCTCCACTAGAATGCCAACCCAGTTGGAAAAAAGTTTGCCAGCTGTTGCATTTCGTATAAGCCGCTCAATACTTGTTTGTTTTATCTGTTTGAGATTTCCAACTCGTGGACTACATCCACTCTTGGAAATGACGTTAACTTTAAAAATGAAAACCCCTTATGTTTATATGATGACCAATAAGTGGCGAAGCACCATTTAAATTGGGGTTGTTGCAGATATAGAGTTGAGGGTAAAGCAACATAAATCAAGTGTGGTTCAAAACGTACCTTTTACCTATCTCTTTTACCTTCTTTAATTTCCTTGCAAATTTGACATAGTTTTTTATTACCACCTTTTCCTGACCTTCGATTATCTTGTTCAATATTATTACCTACTGTGCATTTTTGATAAATATGATAAACTGGACTATTAATAGAATGATATGCCATTAGATTATTATTTATTCTAAATATACACATTTTTATTAAAAGTAATTTCACACCCACTTCCCCATTTCCTCCAAACTAAAGCCCTTACGTTGGGCAAGGTCGGCTATTTGGTCGGGATGAATTTCACCAACTCCAAAATACTTGCTTTGTGGGTGGGCAAAATACAAACCACTAACCGATGCGGCAGGGTACATAGCGCAGCTTTCTGTTAAGTAAATGCCCGTATGTTTTTCCACTTCCAGTAAGTCAAACAAAGTCCGTTTTTCGGTATGGTCGGGACAGGCAGGGTAGCCCGGTGCAGGGCGAATGCCTTGGTATTTTTCGGCAATCAAAGCCTCGTTATCGAGTAAACCATCTTTTTGATACGCCCATAAATCTGTACGAATGCGTTGGTGCATACGCTCGGCGAGGGCCTCAGCAAAACGGTCGGCTAAGGTTTTTAACATTATGGCCGAATAATCGTCGTTGTCGGCTTCAAAAACCTTAACTTGTTTTTCAATTTCTAAACCTGTAGTAATCGCAAATGCGCCTAAGTAATCACTCACTCCGCTGCTTTTAGGGGCAATAAAATCCGCTAAAGCTAAATTAGGCAAGCCTGCCGCTTTTTTCTGTTGCTGCCGTAAAGTATGAAAGGTGGTTAAAACTTCTGTGCGACTTTCATCGGTGTACAATTCAATATCATCGCCAACTGAATTTGCGGGGAATAAACCCACAACCGCTTTGGCTTTTATCCACTTATGGGTAATTATTTTATCCAGCATGGTTTGCGCATCATCAAACAATTTTTGCGCTTCAACACCCACTACTTCATCCTGTAAAATAGTAGGATATTTACCATGTAACTGCCAGCTTTTAAAAAAGGGCGTCCAATCAATATAAGGGCGTAACTCCTCCAAACTGTAATTATCAAAGGCTTGAATGCCTAATATATTTGGTTGATAAACCTCTTCTTGTTTCCAATCAATTTTTAAGGCATTAGCCCGTGCAGCTTCAATGGGCAAAAAAGCTTTACGGCGTTTTTTGTTGGCTTGCTGTTGGCGCACCCGTTCATAATCTGCATTTAAAGTGCTGATATAATCGGCTTTTTTATCGGCACTTAACAAGCTTGAAACCGTGGTTACCGAGCGTGAGGCATCTAAAACATAAACAACAGGCTGCTGATATTGAGGGGCAATTTTAACCGCCGTATGGGTTTTACTGGTGGTAGCCCCGCCAATTAAAAGCGGTTGTTTCATGCCCCGTTTTTCCATTTCGGCGGCAACATCCACCATTTCATCTAACGATGGGGTAATAAGACCGCTCAGGCCAATAATATCTACCTGGTGTTTTTGCGCTTCGTCAAGGATTTTATGCGTGGGCACCATCACCCCCAAATCAATCACCTCGTAATTATTGCAAGCCAACACTACACCTACAATGTTTTTTCCAATATCATGAACGTCGCCTTTAACAGTAGCCATCAACACTTTTCCTGCCGATGTACTTGCGCCATCTTGCTTTTCGGCTTGCAAATAAGGCTCAAGGTAAGCAACCGATTTTTTCATTACCCTTGCCGATTTTACCACTTGCGGTAAAAACATTTTGCCCGACCCAAACAAATCGCCCACTATGTTCATGCCGTCCATAAGTGGCCCTTCAATTACGTTTATTGGTCGCCCATATTGTTGAAAAGCCTCTTCGGTATCCGCATCAATAAAATCCACAATACCATTAACTAACGAGTGTTTTAACCGCTCCTCAACGCTTTGTTTGCGCCACTCCAAGTTTTTTACTCGTTTTTTGCCCGAGCCTTTTATGGTTTCGGCAAACTCAACCAAAGCCTCGGTGGCATTGGGGTTTCGGTTTAAAATTACATCCTCAACTTTTTCCAATAAATCTTTAGGGATTTCTTGGTACACCTCAATCATACCGGCATTAACAATACCCATATCCATACCCGCCGCAATGGCATGATACAAAAAAGCGGCGTGCATGGCTTCGCGCACCACATTATTCCCCCTAAAAGAAAACGACACATTACTAACCCCACCGCTTACCGAGCAAAGCGGCATTAACTGTTTTATTTGTCGGGTAGCCTCAATAAAATTGAGTGCATACTCATTATGTTCTTCAATGCCCGTGGCAACGGCAAAAATATTGGGGTCAAAAACAATATCTTGCGGTGCAAAACCCACCTGCTCGGTTAATATTTTGTAAGAGCGATGGCAAATTTCTACTTTTCTAGTAATGGTTTCGGCTTGTCCCATTTCATCGAATGCCATAACAATAACTGCCGCTCCATACTTTTTAATGGTTTTGGCTTGAACGATGAAATCGGCCTCGCCCTCTTTTAATGAAATGGAGTTAACCACCCCCTTGCCCTGCAAGCATTTTAAGCCCGATTCAATAACGCTCCATTTGCTCGAATCAATCATAATAGGCAAGCGGCTAATTTCAGGCTCTGAGGCGATGAGGTTCAAAAAGTGCTGCATGGCCGCTTCCGAATCCAGCATGGCCTCATCCATATTCACATCTATAATTTGCGCCCCTCCCTCAACTTGGTGGCGGGCAACGCTCAAGGCCTCTTCAAACTTTTCTTCTAAAATTAAACGGGCAAATTTGCGCGAGCCCGTAACATTGGTACGCTCGCCAATATTTACAAAATTGGTTTCGGGCGTAACCGTTAACGGCTCTAAACCGCTAAGGCGTAAGTAGGGTTTTTGCGCCTGCGCAATACGCGGCGGATGTTTTGCAGCCACCTCCGCAATGGCTTTAATGTGGGGCGGGGTAGTGCCGCAGCAGCCCCCCACTATGTTTACCAATCCGCTTTCCAAAAAGTCGTCGATAAAACCGCCTGTAATGTTGGGCGTTTCGTCGTACTCGCCAAAAGCATTGGGCAAACCAGCATTGGGGTACACGCTAACGTAGCAGTCGGCAATTCGGCTCAATTCTTTTATGTATGGGCGCATTTGTGCTGCCCCCAAGGCGCAGTTCAACCCAATAGAAAATAGGTTGGCATGGCAAATAGAATTGTAAAAAGCCTCAACCGTTTGCCCCGAAAGGGTGCGCCCACTGGCATCGGTTATCGTTCCCGAAACCATAATCGGGGTCTCCAAGCCCCGTTCTTCCAACAATTCGGCAACGGCAAAAAGAGCCGCCTTGCAGTTAAGGGTATCAAAAACGGTTTCAATCAATAAAATGTCAGCCCCCCCATCAATTAATCCGCAAGCCTGTTGGTAATAAGCCGTTTTTAACTCATCGAAACTAATAGCCCTAAAGCCCGGGCAGTTAACATCGGGCGAAATAGAAGCCGTACGGTTAGTAGGGCCCATTGCCCCAGCTACAAAACGTGGTTTGTTGGGGTTTTGGGCGGTAAACTCGGCGCAAGCCGCCTTGGCAATCCTCGCCGATTCGTAATTAATGTCGTAAACGGCACTTTCTAAGCCATAATCCGCTTGGGCAATCGTGGTACCGCTAAAGGTATTGGTTTCAATTATATCGGCACCTGCCGCTAAATACTCACGATGGATTTCGGCAATTACATCAGGTCGGGTAATCGACAATAAATCGTTATTCCCTTTTAAATCGTGATTATGATTTTTGAAACGCTCGCCTCTAAAATCGGCTTCGGTTAAGCCATAGCGTTGTATCATCGTTCCCATTGCACCATCCATTACTAGGATGCGCTGCTGCACCAATTGTTTTAAAAGCATTTGTGGCTTTTTTGTTAAATGAATAGACTTTTTTTGAATATTTCCGTTTCATCCGTCACCCTGAATTTATTTCAGGGTCTTTTTTAGATGCTGAAACAAGTTCAGCATGACGGCAAGGTAAGCACTCCTAAAAAGCCCAGTGACTTAGATAACAATTAGCCAATGCTTTTGGGGCAATGGTACTAATTGTAACGCTGCAAATATAGGGTGTGAAAAGTTTGGGGGCAAGTGTTATTAATCATTACAATAACTCAAAAAATAAAATTAAAACACAAACGTTTGTTAAAAAACACTACCATGCAAACTAGCTATAAAATCCCGCTTTCTGTTGCTGCCATTATTTGTGTCGAAATTTTAATTTATTTATGGGCAGCCTATACCACCGAAACCGAAGTAACATTTGCCAAATGCGCCCGAAATTCGGGCAGGGCATCAGCAGGAATAAATCTTATCCTTTTACTTTCCGTCGGATATTTTGGGCTAAAAACTATTTATAATGATGCTTTAAAAAGGGATTTATTTCGGATTTTAATAACCGCCTTCGCAGTTAATCACTTAATCCATTTTTTTTATATTACTCAAAGCTTTGAGGCTGCTGCAAAAATTTTAAACCCCGTCGATCATATACATGGTGTTATCACCTTTGTTTTTATCCTTATTATGCCAGTAATTGTTTGGGCTGTTAAAAGGCTAAACAAAGCTTTGTACATAGGGCTTATTTTACACCTGTTTAATACCACCTATTTTATGATTGATACCTTTTACAATAAAATTATCAACGACCCTCGCCCAGCCTACTTACATCAAATTGGTATTGGCATAATGGTAATCGCCATGTTATATATATTGTATCGGGTGTATGATGAACGGAAAGTAACACAAGTTTGATACTAATAAAAGTAATGCCTAATTTGGTTTTAAATGAAAACTGAATTGGCAGGAAATTATAATGAACAAGGCTTTTGCCATTATCAAAACTTTTTTGAAGAGGAAGAACTTTTGTGTATTGAATCTATCCTGAACAAGTTTCATGGTAATTGGTTAGTTGAAAACGAAAGAGCTTATGCTGAAGGCGTTTTAAACAGCCATAGCCTTACCAGCTCGCAATACCTTGAGCCGCATGAAAGGGTGCGGCTTTTTGAATTTATTGCTCAAAAGAAAATTGTTAATCTGCTATCGTTTGAAGACCCTAAATTTTTGAATACGCAACTTTTTTTCGACCCTAAAAATGTTGGTCAGAAAAACTATTGGCATAGAGATATTCAATACACCAGTTTAAGTGTTGAGGAACAAAAAAGAGCGATAAAAACCCAAAACGTAGTACACGTAAGGATTCCTTTTAAGAAAGAGTTGGGAATAGAGTTAATTCCTAAAACCCATAGAGATTGGGATACGAAGGAAGAGTTTGAAATACGAAACTCTTTGAATGGAAAAAACCCAAGTGATGCCCTTGAACGAGGGCAATTGATAAGACTTGAAAGGGGTGATGTATTACTCTTTTCTGCTAATATGATTCACAGGGGTCTTTATGGCAATAACCGATTTTCATTTGATATTATTTTTTGTGATAACAAGCCTGAAATTTTAAAATTTAGGGATAATAACAATTTGCCAAATGGGCTTGAATTAAGCGAGAGTTGTTTTGTAGAAGTGTTTAAGCAATAGCATTTAATTATTATTTAAATTTAAAGGCTTAGTTAATGGACATGTTTGAAAACTACTTTGATAAACAAAAAACCACGCTATTACGAGTTGGTAAAAATGAAATCCTGCAAAGCCCAGGAGCAATTACTTGTAAAGCTTTTTATGTAAAAAAAGGCTTGTTGAGGAGTTATTTAATTGACCAAAAGGGCAAAATACACACCTTTACATTTGCCCCTGAGGGTTGGATTATTTCTGACATTGAAGCCTTTATGTTTTCGAGCCCCACGGAACTTTACATTGATGCCCTTGAAGATTCAGAAATTGTTGAAATTAACCAAATTAGTACGGTTACTTTCGAAACACCCAATAGTGTAAAGCCCGAAATCATCCAAAAATTGCTAAAAAGGATAGCGGTACTACAAAAAAGAGTTATGCTTTTAATGAGCGCACCCGCCAAACAACGATACCAACATTTTATTGAAACTTACCCCCAACTGGTAAATAGGGTGCAGTTGAAAATGATAGCATCATACTTGGGTATTACCCCAGAGGCCTTGAGTGCCATTAGGGCTAATATGAAAAACTAATAGTAAACTTTACTCAGGTGCGCCAGCAGCCACCCAAGCAGTAATCTTATCTATGGTACATTGGTCTAATTTAACTCCGCCTTTTGGCATTGGCGAAAAATCCATTTCGTGGGAAACAGCACCTACAAGCCTACCGAAATCTGCGGATGCTTTTGAGTTGTCATAACCTTCCAAACTAAACCAAGCATTTTGTTCATTACCATCAACATGGCAGCCAGCTACAGCACATGAGTTGTTAAATACAGAAGCAATGGAATTTGTATAGGTAATATCGTTTGTATCGCAAACATCGCCTTCATCATCCTTACAGGCTATTATGGTAAGCCCAAACAAAAACAAACAAAAAAGTAATTTAAATTTCATGGCCTTTAAATTTTAGCGTTTTAAAATTTAGCACGCAAGAGCTTTTATAAAGATGGACTATCTTTTAAACTCTACAATTAATGTAGATTAAGAAATTGAACGCTATTTGTATAAATTGTTGGAGATAAAAAAAGGCCGATTAAAAATTAACCGACCCTCTAATAAATGTATTTCACCTATGTAAGCGAAATAAACAGTTTGCTAGTAACTATTCAACCTCCTCATCTGCTTGGCCAACATATTCAAATGTAGCAGTGCCATTTTTTGATGCTCCAACCTTACAACGGCATAAATCACCATTAAAGCTTTGCCCTTGTTTTACAACATAAGTATGTTCTCTGCGAACCTCTCCTTTTGTAATTTTAACGGTAAATTTTTCTGTCTTATTTATCTTGCCATCACCATCAGCAACTTTTGCGCCACTTTCATAAAAATGTAATTTACTCATAATTATTAATTTTAAGTTTTCCTACTCTTTTAATATAGGTTTTTCAGATTCCACCTTTAATAATTAAATGCTTATATGTAGCTGCTTAATAAAATATATTAACATTTTAATTACACTTTAAATTTAGCACTGCATTACAGCCATTTAAAAGCGTATAAACACCCATTTTATTAAACAGGTAAAAACACCTAGCTTAGTTGGTAAAAGCAACAGTACTATGGCAAATTATATCGACGGATTCGTCCACCCAATCCCTAAAAAACACCTAGATGAGTATAAAAACATAGCTGAAAAAATTGCTGGAATTTGGAAAGAACATGGTGCAATAGCCTACTTTGAGTATGTTGGAGATGATTTAAAATTAGACGGCACACGCTCATTTGCCGAGTTGGTTGACGCAAAAGAAGATGAAGTGGTTTTGTTTGGATGGGTTGTTTTCCCTTCGCGCGAAGTTCGTGATAAAGCAAACAAACAAGTTCCTTTAGATACAAGAATGACTGATTTAATAACACCATTAATAAACTCAGAAAGGATAATTTTTGATGCCAAACGAATGGCTTATGGCGGCTTTCAATCACTCATTTAAACGGCTTAATAAAAAAGTAAAATCGTTGTTTTATGTTAAAAATCAAAGTGCTTTAAAATTAATAGTGCTAAAAATGGTTTAAAAACAAATAATTTGCGATGAAACCACTTTCAATACTAGCCATTACCTTATTAGCTTTTACATATAATTATTGCCTAAGTCAAACCATTAATATTGATTACCCAAAAGCTCACGTTAACTTTCAAGATTACGAAAAGCTTGTAAAACAGGTAAAAGATGTTCGTTCTAAAAATTTGATTAGCTTCAATCAATTACTCGAATATCAAAACCAAGCTAACACTGTTGTTTTAGATACAAGGTCAAAAGAAATGTATGATGCAAAGCATATTAAAGGAGCTATAAACCTACCGTTTACTGAGTTTACAACAGACAACCTAAGGGCTATAATACCAGATACCAACACAAAAATCATCATTTACTGCAATAACAACATTGAAAACGAACTAACACTTTTCCCAACCAAAATGTTTGTACCCCAACAGGAACTTAATTCTCAAAAAAAGGATGAATCAATAATGCTGGCACTTAACATACCAACCTACATAAACCTATATGGTTACGGGTACAAAAACATTTACGAACTAAATGAACTAGTAAATATTTTCGACCCAAGACTTGAATTTGAGGGTTGCGATGTTATAAAATAGCTATTTTTAAAAATGCCTAAACTAAAAATAAATACCAATCCTAAGGTTGAATTAAAATTTAAAAACTACCCCGAAAACATAAAACCCAAACTCAATTATCTGCGAAAACTGATTATTGAAACTGCAACCGAAATTGATACAATTAATGAAATGGAAGAAACCCTTAAATGGGGCGAACCCAGTTATTTAGTTAAAAAAGGAAGCACTATTAGAATTGACTGGAAGCCCAAAGTGCCAAATCAATATGCCATGTATTTTCAATGCACAAGTAAGTTAGTGCCTACCTTCAAAAAACTATTTCCAAACAGCTTTAATTACCAAGGCACACGTGCTATTGAATTTGAATTAAACGACAAAATCCCTATTTCAGAATTAAAGGAATGTATTGCCTTAGCCTTAAAATATCACCTTGTAAAGAAAGATTTGCCTTTTATATAGGAAAAAATGGAGAGTAAAGCGGTTAAATACAAAACGCTTCGTGAGCCTCTACGTCTTGTATAATTTCTTAATATAACGTGAATAATGGTTTATTGCAAAATTGTATTACTGATAATCAATGACTTACAAAACAAGTCGTCAACCTGAACTTGTTTCAGGTTCTTATTATGGAATAAAATAAGCGAGATGCTGAAATAAATTCAGCATGACGAAACCACCCAAACCCCAACTTGCTGATTATCAAATAATTACATTTCCCCTTAAGCATTATTCACGTTAATATAAATCCCACCTTGATGTCATAGTGAGCGAAGCAAAGCGTAGTCGAACTATTATTAGCACCTTTCGACTCCGCTCAAGGTGACATTTAAAAATGTAAAAACTAAAAAGGCCGATTAATTTTTAATCGACCTTCTTGATTGTTGTATGTTAAAATGGCTTAGCCTCTCAAATCAAAGCGATCTAAATCCATCACCTTTGCCCATGCTTTGGCAAAATCTCTAACAAACTTCTCACTTGAATCTGAACAGGCGTAAACCTCAGCAATTGCACGTAAAACCGAGTTTGAACCGAAAACTAAATCTGCTCTTGTACCCGTCCATTTTATCTCGCCACTTGCTGCCGATGTACCGTTGAACAACTCACGCTCATCATTAGCGGCTGCCCAACTAACATCCATATCTAGTAAGTTAACAAAAAAGTCATTCGTTAACACCCCAACTTTATCAGTAAAAACACCGTGTTGGCTATTATTGGCATTTGCGCCCAACACTCGTAAGCCGCCTACTAATACCGTCATTTCAGGTGCGGTAAGCGTCAATAATTGCGCACGATCAACCAACATATGTTCAGTTGCTACATTCAGTTTGGTTTTCAAGTAATTTCTAAAACCGTCTGCAACAGGTTCAAGCACTGCAAACGATTCAACATCTGTTTGTTCTTGAGAAGCATCTACACGACCAACCGAAACTGGAATTTTAACAGGATGTCCTGCATCTGCCGCAGCTTTTTCAACGGCTGCTGTTCCGCCCAAAACAATTAAATCAGCTAATGAAACCGCCTTGCCAAAATCTTTTTGAATTTGCTCATAAGCACTCAACACCTTACTTAACTGAGTGGGATTGTTAACCGCCCAAAACTTTTGAGGTGCCAAGCGAATACGAGCACCATTAGCACCACCACGCATATCTGAACCTCGGTAAGTTGAAGCTGACGACCAAGCCGTATTAACCAGCTCCGAAACACTTAAACCCGAATCCAAAATCATTTGCTTTAAAGTAGCCACATCGCTATCATTAATAACCGTTGATAATGGAGCAGGAAGCGGATCTTGCCAAAGCAAGTCTTCGGCTGGTACTTCAGGCCCAATGTAACGAACCTTTGGTCCCATATCTCTATGCGTTAACTTAAACCAAGCACGAGCAAAAGCATCTGCAAACTGCTCGGGGTTCTCATAAAATCTACGCGATATTTTTTCATAAACAGGATCAAAACGCAACGACAAATCAGTAGTCAACATCGTTGGCTTGTGCATTTTGTTCGCATCAAACGGATCAGGAATATCAGTTGTATCGCCTTTAGCTACCCATTGGTGAGCACCTGCTGGGCTTTTAGTTAATTCCCATTCGTTTTCAAACAAATTTTTGAAAAACAAGTTCGACCATTGCGTCGGCTTTTGTGTCCAAGTAACTTCTAATCCGCTAGTAATAGCATCACCTGCCATACCCGAACCAAATTTACTTTTCCAACCAAAACCTTGTAACTCAATTGCAGCCGCTTCAGGCTCCGCACCAACTAAACCAGCATCACCAGCACCGTGTGCTTTACCAAAAGTGTGTCCGCCAGCGATTAGGGCAACCGTTTCCTCGTCGTTCATCGCCATTCGAGAAAAAGTTTCTTTTATATCTTTTGCCGCAGCAATAGGGTCAGGATTACCATCAGGTCCCTGAGGATTCACATAAATTAAACCCATTTGTACCGCCGCCAAAGGCGTTTCTAAATCGCGCTTACCCGAGTAGCGCTTATCTCCTGCTTCCCATTCCGCTTCTGAACCCCAAAATACATCCTCTTCTGGCTCCCAAACATCTTGGCGGCCACCAGCAAAACCAAAGGTTTTAAAACCCATTGATTCTAAAGCAACATTACCCGTTAAAATCATTAAATCAGCCCACGAAATTTTGTTACCATATTTTTGCTTGATAGGCCAAAGTAAACGGCGGGCTTTATCTAAATTTCCATTATCAGGCCAACTATTTAATGGTGCAAATCGCTGCTGACCTGTACCACCACCGCCACGGCCATCTGCCGTGCGATAAGTACCTGCGCTATGCCATGCCATACGGATAAAAAACGGACCATAATGCCCAAAATCGGCTGGCCACCAGTCTTTTGAATCCGTCATCAACTCAGTTAAATCCTTTTTTAAGCCATCATAATCTAAGCTTTTAAAAGCCTCAGCATAATTAAACCCTTCGTCCATTGGGTTCGTTTTTTCCGAATGCTGCTTAAGGATGTTTAGTTTTAATTGATTGGGCCACCAATCTCTATTGGTTGTACCACCACCAGCCGTTGGCAGTTGACCATGAAGAAAAGGGCATTTACCTTCTCCATTATTTGTTGGGTTGTCCATACTAGTTTTTATTTTGGTAATTGCTAATAGCCATTTAGCAGTAACACAAAATTAAAACTGTTTGTACCTAAAAGTTAAGATAACTGCCTTTTTATTTGAATAATCGGAGGCAAATGGAGTGTTGATTTTTCGGATAAAATTTGGTTGATTCAAATTGGCTTTCAAAGAGTAATGAAATTCCAATCCTTAAGCGCACCTATCGCTTAATCTAATTTTTTGACGCATCATTACACACTTTTGCGTGTTGTGCCAATTGCCACATAAAGTTGGTTTGGTAAAATATTGAATCAGGATGAATTTGTCCATTATCGTCAGCATTTAAATAATCACTAGGAATTGGAGTACCAGTATAACAAGTGGGATACCAGCCCCTAAGTTCATTGTCCTTACCTAAATATGGAAGCCCAAATGAATCGGGCAAAAACATAGGTAAATTCTCCCTTTTAGGTGAAGCATTATTGAGTGTTGCCCTTGCATGGCACGAAATGCAAGAAGAGCTGGTAACTAAATTCATTTCAAGAATAGAGTTACCCAAAATAAGCGTATCGCCCTTATTATCGGTATATTCTGTTTGGCTGCCTTTTAAACGATAATTTTCAAAAACGAGAGGGATGTTATTTTCGGCAAAAAGTTTTTTTAGTGCCTCTGAGGTTTCACCAATTTGGTATCCTTGATTTATTTTTTTGTGTGGCGGAATGTAAGCGGGTTCACAACCAAAATTATCCTTACAACCAATATAATCGCATAAACCTTCATTACCTGCGTACTCAAAAGTTGACCAAACCCAATTCGGCAATTCGTGCGTTACTAGATGAAAACCAACAAGCCCTATAAGCGTATCAGCATAAGTGGTGGTTATATCAATTTCTTCATCATTTTTGGTAAAGCTTTTAACTTTAATCCTAGCTTCTTTTGTATAATAGCCTTTCAACGTGTTTGAGTCGCCAGGTAGCCATTGCGCCTTTATCATCATTGATTTAGGTGGGAAATTTATCATTCCTTTTTTCGCTAATTCATAAATTTTATCTTGGTTGTAAAGCTCCATCGTTTGTATATACTCAAACATGGGCTTATTAATTCTCAACTCTTCATAGTATGGGTTGGGGTTTAGGGTTAAATCAGCAAATTGCGTAACCGCCAAATTGTTTGATGTGTTAAACATTGAAATGGCTTTAGGGTGTTTTAAAGAGCCCTCAACTGGCACCTCTGGCCACAATACCCCATTGCATTCATCTGAATAAGCATAAACAGTTGTTGGCCACATTTCCCATTTTAAATTCACAGGGTTTTCTCTAAAAACCTGAAACGATTCAACCATTTTTTCCCAAACATATTGGTCGGTATGAAATGCTGCTAAACTTGCATCTGCATCTTGAATAGTTATTTTATTACTAGTGTTTACCGTACTTGAAATTAAAATAAAGCAAGCCAAAAGTGCGGTAATACAAAGGGTTAAAAAAGCTTTAGGTTTCATGGTTGGCTGGTTTTAAATGATTTGAGGAAACTGACAAAATGTAATTAAAAAAATTTCTTAATTAATTTCAAATATATATTGAAAACTATCCGCATCTTCAGCATTTTCAACGAACTACCCAAAAACTACCTAGAATGATGCACTAATAACCATAAGCAAGGCTTTAGCATAAATTGCTCATGTGCAAGTTTAGTAAATCATTAAGTATAATTCCAAGCCAATTAATGGGTTTGCTAGTTTTAACAAAGTAAAGCTCAACGCATTTGTTTAATAAATTGGTGGATGTAACTTCTCTATACTTCAGCTTTTTTTTCTTCCTGTTTTTCCTCTTTATTAGTAATACCAACAAAATTGGTTATATAGTCAAAAAGTGGTTTTACCTTACTCAAATCAGCTTCTTTTAACGCCTTTATATATTTTTTGTAGTTTAAAACTTTAGCCGAAACATCTTCATCAAGTAAAGCTTTTATTTGCAGTTTCATTATTAGCCTTGCAACCCTACCATTACCATCAAAAAATGGATGGATAGAAAGAAAATCATTATGAAAATTTGAAATCACTTCAATTTTTTCTTCTTTATCCTTTTCCATAAGCCCCTTATAGCCTGCATTCCAATTATTTAAAAGTGTTGTCAATTTTTCGGGCACTTCGTGCGAAGGTGTCATTGAGCTATTACTACCGCCATACATACTAAATGTGGCATTTTCCGACCTATAAATACCCCCTAACTTATAATCTTTAGGAAAAATATCGTTGTGCAGTTTTTTAATATCAATAGGGTTTAAATTGTTTACTTTAAGTACTGAAGTGTCTAGCTCATCAATATGGCTTTCCGCAATTTGGTTGGCAATGTCTTTATATTGATTTGTTAGCTTTTGAGCACCTTTTATATCCTTTCTGCGTAAGGCTTTTGTTATCTTGCCTTTTATCTGTTTATACTCCTGTCCTAAATCTGATTGCCCTTCATTTATTTGTTGCACTTCTTGTTGCAATTCATCAAACTTTTCATTTTGAGAACTAAAAAGCAATAATATTTCTCTATGAGATTCAAAAGATTCTCTTTTTTGAAGCCAATAAAAAGCCCCACCAACAATGGTTGAAGTTACCATGCCCAACACAAACCCAAGAAGTAGATCCATTTGTTTAACTTTAGATTTTTACTTATTAAACAGACCCACTAAAATACATACAGCAGCATAAATGTTTATTATAAAACAAAAACAAGGTTTATACTAATTGTATTTATTCCCAAACAACCCCCACTTTTTCCAATGGCTTTCTTTTTAAATCGGGCACCTCACACCCCTCCGCAGGATAACCAACGGGGATCAACAAAAACGGCTTTTCATTAGCAGGGCGATTTAATATCTTGCACAAAAAATTCATAGGGCTAGGGGTATGCGTTAAACTTGCCAAACCCGCATTATGTATGGCTGCCAATAAAAACCCCGCTGCCAACCCAACTGATTCGTTTACATAATAGTTTTTAAGCTTTTCGCCGTTTTCACCCATTTCATAGGTCTGCTTAAAAACCACTATCAACCAGGGCGCAATTTCCAAAAAAGGCTTATTCCAATCCGTTTCAAACTTCGCTAAATCATCCAACCACTCATTGCTCATGCGTCCATGATAATTCGTGTATTCTTCCTCCTCTGCACCCTTCCTTATTTCAGCCTTTAATGTAGGCTTGCCTACTGCACAAAAAGTCCAAGGCTGCTTATGCGCTCCGCTTGGTGCTGTCGATGCTGTCATTATAATTTTCTCAATAAGCTCCTTAGGTACGGCTTTATCCGAAAAATGCCTAATACTCCTTCTGCTATCCATCAAGTCAAAAAAATCTGCCGCTCTTTGTTCTTGCTCCAATGCACTATATGTTGGCACATTATAGCTAATAAATGGAATTTTGGTATCTGCCATGCTTTAAACTTATAAAATATTTGCAAGTCTAGCATAAACAAGCTTTATCTTTGTCGCTTAATTTTTTCGTATGAAGTCAACAATTTGGTTAGTTGTACTCCTAATTTTAGTGGGCTCTTGCACACAAGACGAAGCAATTGGCGAAGGTCAAATCTCCTATCGCATAACCCTTGAGTCTGTTTGGTCTCCCGAAACCCACCCCAACCAATTTCCTTTAAATGCCGAAGTCAGTCCATTTTTAGCTGTTTCGCACGAAGATTATATTCAAATATTTGATGTTGATCAATTAGCATCTCCTGGTATTAAGGCATTGGCTGAAACGGGTAGTATTAACCCATTGGATGATGAAATAAATGATTTAATTGAAGCAGAACGAGCTAATGATATGGTTACAAGCACACGAATTGCATCGCCAGGCATAGCTTATGCTGAGTTAAATTTGGATAACCAATCTCATTACGTGAGTTTAGTAGCCAAAATTAACCCAAGCCCCGATTGGTTTATTGCTGTACAAGGCATTGATTTGGTTGAAAATGGACAGTGGGTTGATAGCAAAGCCGCTAAAGTTGTGGTTTACGATGCAGGTACCGATTTAGGAAATACCTATACATCAATTGACAACCCTGCTTTACAACCTTTAACAATTAGTGAAGTTGATAAGGGTCCAATTACAAATGCTGAAGGCGGCGTTAGTACTGTTGCTATTGTTCGTTTTGAGCGTGTGGGTAGATAATAAAATTTGGCAATTACTGATTATAAAAAAAGCCGCACTATTTAAAGTGCGGCTTTTTTATTGTTTCAATTTTACTATTAAACTTAAATATCAATATTTGCATACTTAGCGTGAGTTTCAATAAAGTTTCTACGTGGTGGAACTTCATCGCCCATTAGCATTGAAAATACACGATCAGCCTCGGCTGCACTTTCAATCGTTACTTGTCGTAAAGTACGAACGTCTGGGTCCATCGTGGTTTCCCAAAGCTGGTCTGCATTCATCTCACCCAAACCTTTGTAACGTTGAATTTTAACGCTATTATCATTTTCACTTTTCGATAAACGAGCAATTGCTGCTTCGCGCTGCTCCTCACTCCAACAATACTGCATTTCCTTATTACGCTTAACCAAGTACAATGGCGGTTGGGCAATGTATATATAACCCAATTCAACCAGCTCTTTCATTTGGCGGAAGAAAAGCGTTAAAATAAGCGTACTAATATGGCTACCATCCACATCAGCATCACACATAATAATAATCTTGTGATAACGCAGTTTTTCCATATTTAAGGTTTTATCCTCGTTATGGAAAACCCCTAATGCTTGGAAAATATTTTTGATTTCCTCATTATCGTAAATCTTATGTTCCATTGCCTTTTCAACGTTCAAGATTTTACCCCTTAGTGGTAAAATGGCTTGAAAGTTTCTATCGCGACCCTGTTTAGCAGTACCACCCGCTGAGTCTCCCTCAACAAGATAAACCTCACAAGCACTAGCATCTTTACTTGAACAATCTGATAATTTACCCGGTAAGCCGCTACCCGAAAGGGCACTTTTACGTTGAACTAAATCCCTAGCCTTACGTGCTGCATGACGAGCCGTAGCCGCTAAAACCACTTTCATCATTATTTGCTTGGCTTGCTTAGGGTTGGTTTCTAAAAAGTTGTTTAACGCCTCACTACAAATCGTTTCAACTATACCCGTAACCTCGGAGTTTCCTAATTTAGTTTTGGTTTGCCCCTCAAATTGTGGCTCTGGCACTTTTACCGAAACCAAAGCGGTTAAACCCTCACGGAAATCCTCACCCGTAATATTAAATTTTAACTTGCTGAAAAAGCCGTTTTTCTCTCCATAGCCTTTAAATACCCTTGTTAACGAACGGCGGAAACCCGATACGTGCGTACCACCTTCAATCGTGTTAATGTTGTTTACATAACTATGGATGTTTTCGTTGTAAGATGTATTGTATTGTAAAGCCAACTCAACCATTACATCATCACGACCACCTTCTACATAAATAGGCTCATCAATTAATGGCGAACGGGTTTGATCTAAATATTGAACAAACTCAATCAATCCACCTTCTGAAAAGAAAGTTTCTGATTTAGGGTTGCCCTCTTCGTCTAGTTCACGCAAATCAGTTAATGATAAACTAATACCCTTATTCAAATACGCCAACTCACGCAAACGAGCCGCTAGTGTGCTGTAGTTATATTCAGAAACTGTAAATATGCTGCTATCAGGTAAAAATGTAGTTGTTGTACCTGTTTTGTTGGTAGTTCCAACTTCCTTAACAGCGTATTGCGGTACACCAATTTTATATTCTTGTTGGTACTTTTTGCCATCACGTTCAACCTCAACCTTAACATCGGTACTTAAAGCGTTAACACAACTTACACCCACACCGTGTAAACCACCCGATACTTTATAAGAACCTTTATCAAACTTACCACCGGCGTGTAAAACCGTCATTACCACCTCTAAAGCAGAGCGCTTTTCCTTAGCGTGCATGGCTACAGGAATACCACGACCATCATCTGTTACAGTAATTGAATTATCCGTATTAATGTAAACCTCAATAAACTTACAGTAGCCTGCCAAGGCCTCATCAATACTGTTATCAACCACCTCATAAACCAAGTGATGCAAGCCTTTTACACCAATATCTCCAATATACATTGCGGGGCGTTTGCGCACTGCCTCCAACCCCTCTAAAACCTGTATACTATCCGCACCGTAATTATTACTCATTATGCCTTTTTTCCATCTATTAAAAACAGCTGCAAAGATACGAAAAATAAAGGGTTTCCGCTTGTTTTTAATGTCTGCTTTAAACAAGTTTAACAAGCTAGTTTATCATAGCCTTTTTGTGTTAACTTAAAGTGTCAAAGTCAAACCTTTTTTCGTATTCATTTATTCAAATTCAATTTAAAATAGATAATGAAATTACGCCACGCCAATATCAACGATTTAAAAATCCTCCAATATTGGGATAAGCAACCACATATAATTGAAACAATACCCGATACCGATTGGAATTGGGCTTTTGAGTTAAAACGAAAACCTGAATGGAGAGAGCAGTTAATAGCCGAAATTAATAACAAACCCATCGGTTTTGTACAAATTATTGACCCCGCCATTGAAGAAACCCATTATTGGGGCAATATTGGCGCTAACAAACGAGCCATTGATATCTGGATTGGCGAAAAACAATATTTAGGTAAAGGTTATGGTAATCAAATGATGCAATTAGCCATTGAAAAATGTTTTGCCAATCCTTTAGTGGATGAAATACTACTTGATCCGTTGGAAACAAACACTAAAGCCATTAAATTTTATGAGCAATTAGGCTTTCGTTTTGTTGAATACCGTCAATTTCCTGATGTAAAATCGCCTGTTTACGCCCTTAAAAAACAAACTTGGTTAAACCAAATAGCTAACAATTAGGCTAATCTTCTTTTTTAGCAATCAAACCTTTTAATTTTGCCCTTCCTTAAAATTTTAAAATGGATTTAAGTAAAATAATGGCCATTACTGGCAAATCAGGTTTATTTCAATTAGCAGGTCAACGCAATAATGGTGTTATCGTAAAATCATTAAAAGATGATAAAAAGCAGTTCATCTCAGCCCGCTCACACATTTTTTCTTTGCTTGATAACATCTCAATTTACACGCTTGATGATAGCACGCCTTTACACGATATTTTTCAAACCATCTTTAAGCAAGAAGAAGCTGGAAGTTTAACCTTACCATCTAACAAAGCCAGTAGTAACGAATTGAAAGATTTTTTACGTAGCGTGCTTCCTGATTATGATGAAGAACGAGTATACGTAAGCGATATTAAAAAGCTTATAAAATGGTATGGCGAGTTAAAGGCTAACAATTTGGTTGATTTAGAACCTAAGCCCGAAAACGAAGACAATAAAGACACCGAAGCAGAAGTTAAAGAAGAAACCGAAGCTTAATGAATAAATTACCTGCCATATTAGCCTTATGCGTAACTGCAATAATTTGCACCGTTTTATTGGCAGGTGCTTATAAAAGCCGCAACAACAAGGTTGAAAACATTTATGTTACGGGCTTAGGGAAAAAAGATTTTGTGTCGGACCTTATTGTTTGGAATGGCTCGTTTAGCCGCAAGTATATGCAAATGCCCGATGCTTATGCCGCCCTTAATAAAGATCGTGAAGCGATTTTAAATTACTTGGTGGGCAAAGGCATTTCGTCTGATAAAATTGTTTTTTCGGCAGTTGATATTGATAAGGATTTTAAATACAATTACGACGATAAAGGCAATAGCACCAGCGTTTTTACTGGTTTTCGCTTAACACAAAGCGTTAAAATAGAATCAAATGAAGTAAACAAGGTTGAAACCATTTCGCGAGAGGTTACTGAATTAATCAATCAAGGCATTGAGTTTTATTCGCAGGCGCCGCGGTATTACTACACCAAATTATCCGATCTTAAAATTGAAATGATTGCAGAGGCCACGCAGGATGCTACCGAACGTGCTAACAAAATTGCCGAAAATGCAGGAGCTAGTTTAGGTAATTTAAAATCTGCACGAATGGGCGTTTTTCAAATTGTAGGGCAAAACAGTAATGAAGATTTTTCGTGGGGCGGCTCCTACAATACTAGCTCAAAAAACAAAACCGCCAACATTACCATGAAGTTGACATTTGGCATTGAGTAAACACTCACCACCCAATTTACTCTATCCGCCTATTAATAAGTTGGTTTACTTCAACTTATGCTTTTCAACAAACTTTTCTTCGTTTGTTTTGTACTTACTTCTATTATCCTTTTCAATATCATCTATATCACCTCCTACATCACCCATTTCTGCACTTAAATCCCTGTGTGAAGGAGCGTCAACACTACCAATATAACTTTCGGTTACTGTTTCCATGGCCCCTAACAAAATTGAAAAAACCATTAACATTTCTCCAAAACCAAATCCAAACTTCCATTTTTGCCTTGCAAAATCATTCACAATTAAATATTTGGCTATTTCTTCCAAATTGTCCCACTTATTAACCTTAAAGCGTGTTATAGTTTTAGAGGATGTACCCCACAATTTTCCCTTTTTCACCCTCAAAAACTCAATTTGCCTAACAGGTTTATAAAACTTTTTTACAAGTAAAGCATAACCAAACTCGTTTTTAGCAAACTGTTCTTTTTCTCCATTTAAAAAAGTAAGTTCAACGGTTTCATTTTCAAAAACCACTGATGTAACCATCAAATTTTCTTTTTTAAAATTTCGATAAAAAATGTAGGCAAACACCAAACTTAAAGGCAATAAAAAAACATTTTCATACCACTCAAGTGTTGTAAAACTCCAAACCCCAAACATTAAAAACAATAACAACCCTATTAAATAAAAAGGCTTTTTTGTTGAGTTGTTTTTCCTTAAAAATTGCTTCATAGATACAGGATAAATGAAACAATAAAAATAGCATTTTTTAAAAGCCGTTTAAACTATCAAACATAGCCCTTAACTTTATACAACCACCCTAATTTATGAAATCGATTAAACGCCTGTTGCCTTATTTAAAAAACTACCGACCATCGGTGGTTTGGGTAGCCGTTTTTAATTTGTTGTCCATTGTTTTTTCCCTGTTTTCATTAACAACCGTTTACCCCTTTTTGCTATTACTTTTTGGGCAAAACGAAATAACCGCCCAACCTCCGCAATTTGCCTTATCCGCTCAATCACTTTTTGATTGGTTTAATTATTACTTAGGGCAAATAATAATGAAGTACGATCACTCAACCGCCCTATTAATGGTTTGCATATTTGTGGTTCTTGTGTTCCTATTAAAAAACCTTTTTAGATACTTGGCCAAATATCATTTAGCCAATTTACGCAATGGGGTTATTGCCGATTTGCGCCAAAAGCTTTACGCTAAAATGCTAAGGCTGCCACTTGGCTATTATTCCGAGCAAAAAAAGGGGGATTTAATTGCTAGAACAACGGTTGATATTCAAGAAGTAGAATGGGGCGTAATGAGTGTTATTGAGGCTAGTTTTACAGCTCCCTTATCAATTATTTTGTTTTTAGCCTTTTTATTTTCAATAAGCCCTTCACTTACTTTATATGTTTTAGTAGCTGCCCCTTTTGCAGGTTTTATTATTGGTTTTGTCGGTAAAAATCTCAAAAAAATCTCCTTAAAAGCCCAAGATCAAATGGGCTATTTACTATCTATAATTGAAGAATCAATAGGTGGATTAAATGTGATTAAGGCTTTTACTGCCGAACCATTTTTTTCTCAAAAATTTGAAAAAGAAAATAAAAAGCATGCGGGTATGATGAATCACATGCTTCGTCGTCGCGATTTATCTTCCCCGCTTTCGGAGTTTTTAAGCGTTAGTATTATCGTTTTAATTTTGTATTTGGGTTCGCGCTTAGTTTTACAAACTGATAGCGGTTTAGCGTCAACTGCTTTTATTACCTACCTAACCATCCTTTCGCAAATTATTCCTCCTGCCAAATCATTAACTGATGCTTATTACCGTATTATTAAAGGCGCAGCATCCTTAAACCGAATTGAAGAGGTTTTGGATGAGGATAATTTGGTTGATGAATTAATTGATACTCAAGCCTTACCAAGCTTTGAAAAATCCATTGATTTTAACATTAATCATTTCGCTTACGATACCCAAACAATTTTAAGCAACATCCAATTTAAAATTCCGAAAGGTAATATTGTTGCGCTTGTCGGTCCTTCGGGTTCAGGTAAAACCACTTTAGCCCATTTATTGTTAAAATATTATCGGGTTGATAATGGTAGTATTTCCATTGATGGGCAAAACATTAACAATCTTAATGTAATGGAAACCCGCCGTTTAATAGGCTTAGTTTCGCAGCACCCTGTCTTGTTTAATGATTCTATTTTAAACAACATAGCATTAGGGGAAGAAAAGCCTGACATGGAAAAAGCCGTACAAGCCGCCATTATGGCTAATGCACATCCTTTTATTGAAAAATTAGAAGAGGGCTATTTTACTAATATTGGAGATGGAGGGCATTTACTGAGTGGTGGGCAACGCCAACGCCTTACTATAGCCTGTGCGTTATATAATAACCCACCAATTTTAGTTTTAGATGAAGCCACCTCATCCCTCGATTCAGAATCAGAAAAATTAGTGCAGCAAGCTTTAAAACAATTAATGGTTAACCGTACAGTTTTAGTTATCGCTCACCGTTTATCTACCGTTATGGATGCTGACGAAACCATTGTATTAAAAGATGGCGAAATAATAGAACGTGGCAAGCACGAACAACTGTTACAACAACAAGGTGAATACTGGCGAATGGTTGAACTACAAAGCCATATCAAGTAAGTTAGATATAAAATTTAGCCAAGCTAGTCTTTCAGCATATAATCTCAGTGAGATTGCACTTTCGCTTAGCTCAAATGCAATGACGCTACTTTTGTATTGTAATGGAAACAAACTATATCTATATAATAACTAACAAAACTAAAACTGTATTATATATTGGCGTTACCAGTAATTTACCTTTTAGGTTACAACAACATTTTGATAGCAAAGGCAACAAAAAAAGTTTTGCTGGTAGATATAACTGCTACATTCTTATATATTATGAAGCATTTGTCTCAATAAAAGAGGCAATAAGGCGCGAAAAACAGCTGAAAAGATTATCAAGAAAAGACAAGGAAGCTTTAATAAACTCATTTAACCCTAATTGGAATAACTTAGGGTGGGATTTTAGATATTAACTTTTATCTCAAACTCTGCATCAAAAATTGCGTCATTACATCGAAATAAGCGTAGCGTTTGAGGTGTAATCTCAATGAATCAAAACAACTGCAAACCACATTTACTTTGTAACCCGATTCTTGCTTTTAGTTAATCCCAATTAACTTACAATTACGTATTTTCCGATAAAAATTTAAAGCTTGAAAACCATACGAACCCTTTTGCTTTTAGGTTTAGTTGGTAGTATAATGGGCAGCATTAGCGATGTGCTTTTACTATACTCACCCAATGGTGGCTACTTCGACCAAACCTATAATTTCATGAACGATATTAGCTTCGGTCGCTTACTGCCAGCTCAATTAATTGGCGTACCTTTTTTACCCTTTCAAATACTTGGGTTCATAGCCATATACCTTCTTTATAGAAAAAAATTACCCAAACTAAGTCTTGCTATGTTGGCGCTAAGTTCATGGGCAATGTGCATGGGTACGGCTTACCATAGTATGCTGGCATTTGTAAACATTTACAAGCAAAGCGAAGGGCTTTACGTAAAGGAAATTTTTTACCAAGAAAATTTCGGATTAATACGTATCCTTAATGAACCATTTGCTGCATTTGTAGTTATTGGTTTTACTATTTCATGCCTAATAATTGCTTGGGGAATTTACAAAACCAATGTGTTGCCTAAATGGGTGGCTTTTTGCGTTCCAACAACTTTTTATGCGCTAATTGGCTTGCTTTACATGGCAGGCACATCAGTTGGTAACTTTTTGGTAATGACAGGTTTTAACTTATCAATTGGCTTATTTTTTATTGTGGTTTTAAGCCAGTTGGGTAAGGTAAAATTGAATTAGAACTTAGGTTTCAAAGGATTCTGCCTATTATCATAAAAATTAAGCAATACAATTCTTGTATTTGTAACCTTGTAGAATAAAGTTATTTGTTTGGTTAAAACAAAACCTCTTATACTTCTTTCCTTATTTTCAATTGTACCTAAATTAGGATAATGAGATAGTAGTTCGATGAAATCATGGCTTTCCCTTACAAAGGATTGGGCTGTACTTTCTCCCCAGTTTTCTAACAAGTATTCAATAATTAAATCAAATTTTCTATCCGCCATTTTTGACCAAACTATTTGCCTAGCCATTTCGCATGTTTTTCTACAATTTTAGTATGCGGAATAACACCCTCACCTTGGTTTATATCATCATCTATTTTTAATAGTTCGTTTTGTTCATCAACACTTAACTTATTCCATAAGGCACTATTTTCTCTTGTAGTTGTTTCTTTTAAAATGCCATAAAATTTACTCAAAACACTACCATCCTCAATTTCATCAATAAGTTTATGAAAGTTATTTTTTAATTCAACTACAGTCATGTTATCAAATATAAAACATAGTCAACAATAATGTTTCAAAATATAAGAGCCTCGAACTAATCCAAATTCGAGGCTCTTATAAATCAAGTTTTAATAAAAATTATCTAATCACAACCCGTTTACTTACGGTTTGACTATCAACTTCAATACTTAACAAATAAACGCCTTGAGCGGCATTATTCAATTCAACATTTAACGTTTCATTCATAATTGTTTTTGTGTAAACTATTTGCCCTGTCGCATTATAAAGACTAACCACTTTTTCTCCTTTCACAGGAATATCAATTAAAAAAACACCATTACTCGGATTAGGGGAAATGGATAGTTTTTCAGCCAATAAGCCTGATACACTAATCGGCGTTGGCACATACAAAACCGCATCATCAGGAATTGGGTTGTCGCAACTAACCATTGCTTTACCTCCGCAATCTTCTGGGCAGTTATCTGCATTTTCTGGACCGCCGCAAAAGCCATCACCACAACAAGGCGCGCCCGGTGGCACATCTTCACAATCAGGTGGGTCACCAGGACCACCTGGTCCACCACCATCACCAGCAGTAAAATTGCACTCTTCAACTACCCCATAATATTCAGGTCCAATAAAAAATGGATACATAGCATGCCCATTATCATCCTCGGTTGTAAAGTAGGCATATATTCCCTCTGGGTAATCTGGCGTTATACAAAAACGTCCATTATGCTCATCCAAATCACCATTACCTACATACTCAAAATCTTCTTTAAAAGAGCCTATTGGATACTGTGCATTTACATTAGGGCCAGCTGAAGGGGCAACCGTACCATCAGGTAAAACCGTACGCTCCGTTATGTCACGAAAATCATAACTACTTTTTATACGGCGTATGCCACTTGTCGGGTCTAAAGGATCAGCATAACCATAAGGTCCATATAAAGGAAATCCATCAAACGAATAACCAATGATCGGCGAATGCTCGTTAGGGTTAGGTACATATAACTGGTTATCATCCGCAGGATATTGATCACAAATATCCGATTCAGGATTATCAACAACATTAAACTTAACAGGGTTTTGGTGATGGTGATAAGCCGTTCCTTGTGGATGCCCACGCATACAATCAAAACCATCAAGCTCAAAAACATTCGCATTTCTATTCCAAACCCCTTGATTATTCCAGCTCATGGCATCGGCAAAATTTTCAAATAAAGTGCCATTAATCAACACGCCAATTGCCCCCAAAGGCACTCCCGTTAAATTACCCGAAGTATTCTGCACAGGATTCCTCGGAATTTCAAACTGCCAATCTTGATTATCAGGCACACCCGGGTTGCCATCTAAAAAAGGACCCGTTAAATAGCTAGGTACACCTGTGGCAATAACATAAACCACATCATCGGTATAATACACTTCTTGAACATCAGACAAAATACCCGTATCAACTATATCGCCATTTTGCGTATAGTATTTTCCTGTTGTAACACCATCACTCAAAATCCAGCAGGCTAATTCGGGCGGATCTTGTGCCATTAGTCCAACTGAAAACAAGAGTAAAAAAATTGTAACCTTTTTCATCATAAATCAGCTTTTCATTTACAAGTGCATTTAATTTGCGTTAGGTTGCACATTAAATTTTTTAGATGACAAAATACAACTTTTCAGCAGGGCCAGCTATTTTACCACAAAGTGTTTTACAACAGCTTTCGCAAAGCATTGTGGATTACAAAAGCACGGGCTTATCCATTTTAGAGCTTTCGCACCGTGGTGATTTAATTGTTGAAATGCTAGATGAAGCGCATGCTTTAGTGCGAGAGTTGTTGAACCTGCCCAGGAACTACAAAGTAATTTACTTAACGGGTGGCGCAACCACGCATTTTGGTTTGATACCCTACAACCTATTACCGCAAAACAAAACAGCGGCTTATGTAAATACAGGCACATGGAGCGATAAGGCCATTAACTATGCCCGCCATTATGGCAATGTTGAAGTTGTTGCCTCATCAAAAGATGCCAACTTTAATTACATCCCTAAAAATTATGATGTACCGAATGATGCGCAATATTTATATGTAACCAGCAATAACACCATTTATGGCACCATGCTAAAACAAATGCCTAAAGCCAATTGCCCTGTGTTTATTGATATGTCCTCCGATATTTTTAGCCAGCCCATTAATGCCACCGATTACGGATTAATTTATGCAGCATCCCAAAAAAACTTAGGGCCTGTCGGTACCACCCTACTAATTGTTAACGAGGAGTTATTAGGGCAAACAGGACGCGATATTCCCCCAATGTTTGATTACCGTGCGCACATCAAAAAAAAATCAGCATTAAATACACCGCCCGTTTTTTCTATTTACGGATGCCTTTTAACCTTACGTTGGATTAAAGAAAAAGGGCTAGAAAATATTGCAGCTGCAAACAAAGCAAAAGCAGGTTTATTATATACTGAAATTGACCGCAACCCACACTTTAAAGGCACTGCCGCCATTGAAGACCGCTCGACCATGAACGCCACTTTTGTTTGCACCCAACCCGAAATGGAAAGCCGATTTTTACAGCTTTGCGAACAAAACGGCATAGTAGGCATTAAAGGTCACCGCTCAGTTGGCGGTTTCCGCGCTAGTATGTACAATGCTTTAGAGTTGAAAGCCGTTGAGGTTTTGGTAGAGTTGATGAGGGGTTAAGTAAAAAAATATCGGATGCTGAATATATCGAAGCATCTATTACAAACTACCGTCATTCCCAAGAGTACCTTTTGGTACGAGTTGGGAATCTCAAAAGTACGGTGTTGGTTCATGAGATTTCAGATTAGGCATAAAGCCTTTTGGGAATGACGAAACAAATCCCAAAACCCAACTTTCAAATACTAGCTACTAACTACTCTATACTTAATACATACCCTAATTTAGCAGTACAATACAACAACCATGTACACCGCCGAACAAACCGCCGAAATCATACAGTTAAGCCAAAGCCTAAAAACGGGCAAACATCAATTTGTAGATGTCGAACTCGCTCAAAAATTGGGTGAAGTGATTCGCTTCCACGATTGGCGATACTATGTACAAAGCGACCCCATTATCACAGATTTTGATTACGATACCCTTTTCAAACAATTAAAGGAATTAGAGGCCACCAACCCCGATTTGGTAGCCGAGGACTCCCCTACTCACCGTGTGGCATATGGCATTACTAAAAACTTCCCTTCGGTTAATCATATCGTGCCCATGTTGTCGCTCAACAACTCCTACAATGCCGATGATTTGCAAGATTGGGACACCTCACTTAAAAAGCTGTTAGATGTTGAGCAAATTGAATATACCGTTGAACCAAAGTTCGACGGTACAGGCATATCCTTAGTCTACGAAAACGATTTATTAGCGCGCGCCGCCACACGTGGCAACGGCAAAGCTGGCGAGGAAATTACCGCCAATGCTAAGGTGCTAAAAAGCATCCCTTTAAAAGCCAATTTCAGCCAACACAACATTAAAACAATCGAAATCCGCGGCGAGGTACTTATCCGAAAAGATGTTTTTGATAAAATGAACGAAATACAAGAGGCCGCTGGCGAACGCACCTTTGCCAATGCTCGAAACACCGCATCAGGCGCTATGCGCATGCAAGATTCCGCCGAAGTAGCCCGCCGTGGATTAGAAGCCTTTACTTACTACGTTGGTTATGCCGTTGATGCCAACGATACCACTCAGTTAATTAATCCTATAAAAACGCATGCTCAAACCCTTGATTTGTTGTACAAGTTGGGCTTTAAAGCACCAATTGCCGAACTATGCCTTTGTCAAAACATCCAACAAGTAATTAAAAAATGTACCGAATGGGAAGCCAAACGAGACGACTATCCTTACGAAATTGACGGCTTAGTGGTTAAGGTAAATAACCTCCAATTTCAAGAAGATGCTGGCGCAACCTCGCACCATCCACGCTGGGCAATGGCTTATAAATTTAAAGCCAAAGAGGCTACTACAAAACTATTAGATATTGAATACCAAGTAGGGCGAACAGGGGCGGTTACCCCTGTTGCCAAGCTAGAACCTGTTGCTCTTGCGGGCGTTACGGTATCTTCGGTTTCAATCCATAACGAAGATTATATTATTGAGCGTGATTTGCGTTTAGGCGATACGGTTGTGGTGGAGCGTTCGGGCGATGTTATTCCGCAAATTGTCCGCTCAATTCCTGAAGCCCGCACGGGTAATGAACAAAAAATTATCTACCCTAAAGTTTGCCCAACTTGCGAAACAAGTTTGGAACGACCCGAAGGCGAAGCCGTTTGGAGATGCCCCAACACTAAAGCCTGCCCCGCCCTTGTTGCCGAGGGTATGATTCATTTTGTGAGCAAACACGCCCTAGACATTGATGGTTTAGGTCGCAAACAAATTGAACGATTTTACCAAGAAGGTATCATTAAAAATATGCCCGATTTATATCGCCTGCCTTTTGAGCAAATAAAAGAGTGGGATGGCTTCGGCGAAAAATCTATTGATAATATGCAGGCGGCTTTGGAAAAATCGAAACAACAGCCATTATACCGCTTGATTTTTGGTTTAGGAATCCGCCATGTTGGCCGTCGCACCGCCGAAACTTTTGCCCAACAAGTTGAACATTTATTGGATTTTCAAAATTGGACAGAAGAACAAATTACCGAGTTAGAAGATGTAGGGCCAATTGTAGCTAAATCCGTTTATGAATTTTTTCATGACGAGGATGCCATTACAATGGTACAAGAATTAGAAAGCTTAGGATTAAGCTTAAAGGGCACACCTCAAACCGAGAAAATTACCGATGGAAAATTTGCAGATAAAACCTTTTTATTTACGGGCACACTCTCCACTATGGGGCGCACCGAAGCAGGCGAACTAGCCAAAAAGCACGGCGCTAAACTTTTAAGTGGTGTAAGTAAAAAGCTCGATTATTTAGTGGTTGGCGAAAAAGCTGGCAGCAAACTTAAAAAAGCCCAAGCCATCGAAAGCATTACCATTTTAACCGAGCAACAATTTTTGGAGATGGTGGAAAGTTAATACTAAAACAACTTTACGAAAATGAAACAACTTCTCTCCTACTTACCGCTGTTATTAGTAATTTTTTGTTTTGGCCAACAAGAAGAAGTTAAAACTGAAATTAAAGCAGAAAATGTTTTTGAATTGTCAATAATTCAAATCTTCCCTGACTCATTTCCTTATGTTTCAGTAGCCTTTCAAGCCAAAAATAAATTTGGAAAACCTTTATGGACACTTGATAAGTCTGAAATTAAAATAACAGAAAATGAAAAAAAATGTGAGGTGCTGGGTTTAAAAAATATTTCTAACAATAAACCATTAAATATAGGTATTGTCTTCGATCACTCAGCCTCAATGATAGATAATCCAACACAAATGCCTAAAGACCAAGAAACAATGCAGCATATTTACTTTTCGGACTCGCCTCTTCCAAAAGATTATGTTATGGCTATTGAATATGAAAAAAAGGGCGTTTTAAATTTTTTAAAAGAAACAACGCTTACTAAAGACTCTGTTCTTTTTGTTGGTTTTTCTGATGTCGTCGATAAAATATATCCTCTAACCAATGATTTTAAAAAAATCAAATCGTTTGTCAACAAAGTTCAACCAAGTGGCAATACCGCTTTTTACGATGCACTTTACTTGGCAATTGACAGCCTTTCAAAACACAATAGTAAAGGTGTTATAGTTGCACTAACAGATGGAAATGACAATTCATCAGAACATGATTTTACTGATGTTATTCTTCACGCAACAAATAACAACATTAGCATTTATACAATTGGGCTTGGGGGTGTTAACGGATTGATATTAGAACAAATTGCTAGACTAACAAAAGGGTTTTACTATCATACAAATGAACCCGAAAAACTTGAAGAAATCTACTTAAACATCAAGGAACAATTAAAATCTATTTACCAAGTTGACTATAAGTCCATAAGCCAAAATTACCTTGAAAATGACAGGCAAATTGAGTTTTATCTTACAAATGACACCCTAACTTTCTCAAACAATTCAAGTTTATATAGTTTGCCAGATGAAACCATTAAATATTTAAAAGAGCAAGAAGAAATAAGGTTGAAAAAATTGAAAACTAAAAGATTGTATCCTGCTGGAATCATAGTTTTATTTGTAAGTATTGGTGGGTTTTTGGTTTTTAGAAGAAAGAAAAAAATTACTTTAGAAATTACAAATGCTTACCCTAACCCTTTTCAAAATGAAATACGTTTAGCATTTAAAGCATCTATAGAAGAACACTATCTTGAACTTACAATTTCTTCCATTAATGGAACATCTGTAAGAAAAATTCAAATTGATAGTGGTGTTAACCCAGTTACCTTAAACTTGAGTGAACTTAAAAATGGAACATACTTGTTTCAATTATCAAATACAACGAGCACCTCAAATTCTATTAAAGTCGTAAAAGCATAAACTATTGAATTGCTATCACCCCACTATCTGCAACTTAGCAAACTTGAGCAAAATCCGCTTCTGTCCTACCCCTTCAAAACTAATAGCGGCAATTTTTTTACCCGCCTCGCCTTCAATGGTGTCAATAGTGCCACGCCCAAAACGCTGATGCGCCACCACCATTCCAGCTTCAAATAAATTGGGGTCGCTCGCTTCAAAATTGGCAGCGGTGGCAATGTTTATTTTCTTTAATTTTCTTTGAGGTTGCCTTCTTAAATCATTTAAACTGCTAAGGGTGTTTTTCCCTTTTCCTTTAGGTACAAAATTGCTAGGTCGGGTGGGCTTACGGCTGCCCACCATATCCAAATCAAGCGGCGAAAGTTCATCAATAAAACGACTAGGTTCGCAATAATTTAGCTTACCAAAGCGGTAGCGCATAGCCGCATAACTCATGTACAGCATTTTTTCTGCGCGTGTAGCCGCCACATAAAAAAGGCGGCGTTCCTCCTCAATTTCTTCTCGCGAACTTATTGACAAGCGAGAAGGGAATAAATCTTCTTCCATTCCCACCACAAAAACAACAGGATACTCCAAACCCTTTGCCGCATGTATCGTCATTAACGAAACCGTATCCCTATTTTCGGGCTTTCCGTCTTGGTCTGTTAGTAAAGAAACCTGCTGTAAATAAGCCCCTAAGCTGTTATCTTTTTCCTCTTCAGCCACCTGAATACCCGAACCCGCCGAGCCTAGTGTAAACTCCTGTATCGAGTTCATTAATTCTTGATAATTTTCCCATCTACTAATGCCTTCAACTGTTTTATCCTTGTAAAGTGTGCCTTGCAATTGGGTTTGCTTGCCAATATGGCTTGCCAACTCGTAGGCTGTTTTTTTGCCCAATTCCGCCTGAAAACTTTGAATCATTAATGCAAAATTGCCAACAGCTGTATGCACCCTTGCACTAAATTGATGTTTTTTAATATTGCTCACAATTTGCCACAAACTCACATCCAACTGGTTGGCCAAAATGATGATTTTTTGCATCGTCGTATTACCAATGCCACGGGTTGGGTAATTGATAACTCGGCGCAAAGCTTCCTCATCATTCGGATTAATGGTTAAGCGTAAATACGCCAACATATCCTTCACCTCTTTACGTTGATAAAACGATAATCCGCCATACACTTTGTAAGGAATATTCATGCGCCGCAACGATTCTTCAAAAGCACGCGATTGGGCATTGGTGCGGTACAAAATCGCAAAATCAGTATGCTTATGATGGTTGCGCATTTTTTCTTCAAAAATGGTATCGGCAATAATTTTGCCCTCTTCATTATCACTTGCGGCCTTAATTAGTTTAATGCGATTACCTTCAACATTATCCGTCCAAATCGTTTTTTTAAGTTGGTTTTTATTGCGCGCAATTATCTGGTTGGCAATGCTCACAATGTTTTTGGTTGAGCGATAATTTTGCTCTAACTTAAATATTTTTAAATCGGGATAATCATTTTGAAAATTGAGGATGTTTTGGATGGTTGCCCCTCTAAAAGCGTAAATACTTTGAGCATCGTCGCCTACTACCGCAATATTTTCATTTACCGCCGCCAAACGCTTTACTATTGAATATTGAACGTGGTTAGTATCCTGAAACTCATCAATCATTAAAAATTGAAACTTGTTTTGATACTTATAAAGCACATCAGGATTTTTTTCTAATAACTCGTTGGTTTTCAGCAACAAATCATCAAAATCCATTGCACCCGCCTTAAAGCAACGCTTGGCATAAGTCATGTAAATTTCTCCTAATTTCGGTCTTCCAGTCGCCTCATCTTCCGCGGTAAAGTTAAAGTTACTCATATACAGTTCGGGCGTAATTAACTGGTTTTTCGCCCCCGAAATTCGGTTATAAACAATACCCGGTTTATACAAATCGGTATTTAGTCCAAGTTCTTTTACAATTTGCTTAATTAGGTTTTTGGTATCAGCTGTATCGTAAATAGTAAAGTTGCTTGTGTAGCCCAACTTTGGTGCTTCAACTCTTAGTAAGCGTGCAAAAACTGAGTGAAAAGTACCCATCCATAAATTGCGAGCCTCATTACCTGCAATTTTTTCAATACGCTCTCGCATTTCGCGCGAGGCTTTATTGGTAAAGGTTAATGCTAAAATATTAAAAGGGTCAATGCCGCACTCCATTAAATAGGCAATGCGATAAGTTAACACCCTCGTTTTTCCTGAACCAGGGCCAGCAATAATCATAACAGGGCCTTGTACCGTTTCAACCGCTTGGCGTTGTATTTCGTTTAATTCGTTGAGGTAACTCATATATTAATGCTAAGGTAGCTTACTCCTTTTAATTGTTAATAGCTTTAAGTTTACAGATTTTAAGGATAACTGTTATCCCTTTTTAAAAAAATGAAAAGGGCAGCCAAGTAGCCGCCCTCACAGTACATTCTGACCTGCTTTTTTGAAGAATTATTTTCTAAAAACGTGTACCGTTCTTGCAATAACACCACCTTTTTGCGCTGCACCAGCTTCAAATTGTGCAGGATATTGGTTAAAGGTTTCAAGGTAGTTATAGCCCGCTTCTTCTAATAACATCCAAAGTTGTATAAAGGATGAAAATTCAACCACTTTACCTGTATCAGCCCAACGCACTCTTGCATCATTTTCTTTCCACGAAAAGGGTCGGTTAGATTTATGTCCATAATCAATTGAAAAAACATTTCGTTTGTCATTCCACACACCAACATTTAAAGCCCCTTTACCTACAGCCTGTTTAGGCGATAAAGAGTAACGGATAAATAAAATTTCGCTATCTATTTCCGAAAAAGGAACTGCATAATCACCTTTTCCGATAATCATGTCGCTTAATTTTAAATCACGGGTATCTTTTTTTTGTGCATGCAAGGATGTAAACATAAAAGCACTCATCAAAAAGACAATAAGTAGATTTTTCATTTTATAATTTTTATTTTAAATATTGTTGCAAACATACGTATCGGGCTTATTATAATCAAAAAAATTCATATACTATCCTTAGCTCTTATACCTTTATTTCATTAATGGCTATTGTTTCTAGAAATGTAGCTTGTTTGGCAAGTGTTAATCATTAATTTGATAATTAACCCAAAAACTTGTGCTTATTTAAAGCGTATTTTTGTGGCTCAAACTTAGTTCATGCCAGTTCATACTTTCACTTTTTCCGATTTTCAAGAAAACACCTATCTACTTGAAGCCGACAATAAAGAATGTGCCATTGTTGACCCTGGTTGTTATTACGAAGGCGAGCAAAATCAACTAAAATTACATATTGAACAGCATGGATTAAAGCCCGTTAAATTGCTTAATACCCACTGTCATCTTGATCATGTTTTTGGTAATAAATTTGTTGCCGATACTTATCAATTAGAGGTTGAAAGCCATAAAGGTGAAGCGGTTGTTTTACAAGCCGTTCCCTTGGTTTGCCAGGCTTATGGTATTAGAGGTTATCAAGAATCGCCAGCCATTACTAAATTTTTAAATGAAGGCGATAAAGTTTGCTTTGGAAATATTGAACTTGAAGTGCTTTTTGTGCCTGGTCATTCTCCTGCCCACATTGCTTTTTACAATAAAAAAGAAGGATACATTATTGGCGGCGATGTGCTTTTTTATCAAAGTATCGGCCGTACTGATTTACCAGGCGGAAACCATCAAACACTCCTATCAAGCATTAAATCAAAATTTTGGCCATTACCTAATGATACCGTGGTTTACCCAGGTCATGGGCCAAGCACTACAATCGGTTTTGAAAAACAACACAACCCATTTTTGAACAATTAGGCAGGCTTACTCCATTATGGCTGACACATTCACCTATTTATATGCCACTTTGGCTTAAATCACACTATGGCAAAGCGTTTGAACTCATTAAAACAAAAAGTATTCGAATTTATGTCAAATAAAAATGATAACGAACAAGTAGAAGAAACACTTGAGCAAAACATAGCAGAAGAAGTTGAAAACGCAACTGATGCGGTAAACGAAAATATGGAAAACCAAACCGCTAACGAACCAGAAGAAGAAAAATCTGAGCTTGAATTGTTGGCAGATGAAAATGAAAAACTAAAGCAAGAAACAGGCGAACTAAAGGATAAATACCTGCGACTTTTCGCTGAATTTGATAATTACAAAAAACGAACCTCTAAAGAGCGAATGGAGTTGTTTAAAACTGCTGGTAAGGATATTATCGTTCAATTACTACCCGTTTTAGATGATTTTGAACGTGCTATAAATAACGAAACCGTTAGCGATGGTTTTGAGTTAATTTACAAAAAACTAAAACAAAACCTCGAAGCCAAAGGACTTAAAAAAATGGATTGTAAAGAGCAAGCTTTTGATGTTGAATTACATGAGGCAATTACTGAAATTCCTGCACCAACCGATGAATTAAAAGGAAAAGTGGTTGATGTTATTGAAGATGGCTACACTTTAAACGATAAAATTATCCGCTACGCCAAAGTAGTAGTGGGCAAATAACACAACAATGAGCAAACGAGATTATTACGAAATATTAGGTGTTAGCAAAGGTTCAAGCCAACAAGAAATTAAAAAGGCTTATCGAAAAGTTGCCCTAAAATACCACCCCGATAGAAACCCTGACGATAAAGCTGCTGAAGAAAAGTTTAAAGAAGCTGCTGAAGCCTACGAAATTTTAAGCAGCGAAGAAAAACGCGCACGTTACGACAGGTTCGGTCATAATCTTGGAGGGCATGGTCCTGGTGGCGGTGGCTTCACTAATGCCGAAGATATTTTCAATCAATTCGGCGATATTTTCGGCGACTTTTTTGGCGGCGGCTTTGGCGGTGCTACTCGTAGTCATGGCGGTCGGCGTGGCAGTAATCTTCGTGTACGTGTTAAACTAACATTAGAAGAAATTTCCGCAGGAGTAAACAAAAAAATAAAAGTTAAAAAATTAGTTGCTGCCGATGGTGTGGAGTTTACAACTTGCAGCACTTGCCGTGGTAGCGGACAAGTACGACAAGTACAAAGCACTTTTTTAGGGCAAATGCAAACAGTATCTGCTTGCCCAGCCTGTGGCGGTACTGGCAAAAGCATAGGTCGCCGCCCTGCTGGTGCCGACGAAAACGGCTTAATTCGTAAAGATGAAGTAATTGAAATCGACATCCCTGCTGGCGTTGAAGAAGGCATGCAACTATCCGTAAGGGGTAAAGGCAACTCTGCACCTATGGGTGGTAGCCCTGGCGATTTAATAATTTTAATTGAAGAAGGCCCACACGAACATTTAAAGCGTAATGGACAAAATGTTATCTACCCACTCAATATCAGTTTTATTGATGCGGCTTTAGGTACAACCGTTGAAGTTCCAACAATTGGCGGTAAAGCTAAAATAAAAGTGCCAGCAGGCACACAAGCAGGTAAAATTTTCCGTTTACGCAATAAAGGCTTACCAGCAGTTAACAGCTATGGCAAAGGCGATCAACTAATATTTTTAAATATCTGGACACCAAAAACGCTTACAAACTCTGAACGAAAAACACTTGAAAGTTTAAGAGATTCTGAAAATTTTCAACCACAAATAACAAGCAACGAAAAATCAGGCTTTGATAAGTTTAAAGATTTTATGGGCTTTTAAATCATGGATTTAACACATAAAATATTAAATAACAATAACTTACAAACCAAAGTCAATTATTGGAAAAAATTTGAAAAACGCATTGTCTTCACCAATGGCTGTTTTGATTTGCTCCACTTAGGCCATTTACACACACTAACCGAAAGTAAAAAACTAGGAGATATTTTGATTATAGGCCTTAATTCTGATAATTCGATTAAACGGCTGAAAGGAGAAAGCCGCCCTATTCAAAACCAGCAAACACGTTCAACCATATTAGCTAACTTACAAATAGTTGATGCGGTTGTTTTATTTGAAGAAAACACACCTTTGAACTTGATTAAAACCATACTGCCCCAAATTTTAGTTAAAGGTGGCGACTATAAAATAGAGGATATAGTTGGTGCTGATTTAGTGCTTAAAAATGGTGGGCAAGTAAAAACAATCCCCCTGCTTGAAGGTATATCGACCACTAACTCCATTAACAAAGTAAATAACCAAGTTTAACCGCAAGCCTTGTAAGTTTAATTTTTAAAACTTTTTTGTGAGGCGTTATCATCCAAAGTATTAAAACTTTATAGTGTTACTGCATTAAACAACGTTAATAATGGATAACACAAGAGTATAACTTATTGATAATTACTCGATTAAACTAGCTCTTTCGTCACTCTGATTTCTATGACAAAAGCAAGTTGTTTTCGTATTTTTTTTGATTTTTGATGAGAGCATAAGCAATGTGGACGATTTTGTTTCTGACAGCGTTGAGCGCACTCATTTTATTTTTGCCTTCCG
>Ga0160423_10000023_pt1 | contig 101107 bp, 88 predicted proteins | sample CRUFie14St8metaG_FD_108191 | JGI IMG/M metagenome (GOLD analysis project Ga0160423, IMG submission 108191) | Marine microbial communities from the Costa Rica Dome - CRUD Field 142mm St8 metaG | ecosystem: Environmental > Aquatic > Marine > Oceanic > Photic zone | place: Costa Rica: the Eastern...
AGGAGCATTTTTATGGGATGGAAATAGTCCCATAGGATGTCCAGAGTATAATACTAATGTTTGATCATCTGTCATGTTTGCTAAATATTTCATGCATAAAAGATATTGAGCCCAGTTTTGAAACACGGATCCGTTTCCACCATATGTAATTAATTCTTGTGGATGTTGAGCTACAGCAAAATCTAAATTATTAGATAGCATCATTTGTATAGCCGCAGCTTGTTTACTTTTATGAGGAAAATCTTCAATATGTCTAGATTTAATTTCATATTCTGGCATAAATCTATACATATATATTCTCCCAAATGTATTTAATTCTTCAAGAAACTCAGTTGCTAATTCTTGATGCATATGTTTTGGAAAGTATCGTAAAGCGTTTCTAATAGCTAACTTTTTTTCATTTTTATTTAGAATTTTTTTTCTATTTGGAGCATGACTAATATCAGAGTTAATATTTTTTTTGTTCGGTAATTTACTTGGAATTCCTTGTAATATAGCTTCTTTTAGGTTTTTCATTTTTTATCTTTTATTTCTTTTTTGTAAGGGCAATGTTTACAATTATTATTACAACAATATCCTCTCTTTAAGTGATATTTTTCTGTAAAAATAATATAGCCTTTAGCTGAATGATAATAATCATCTTTATCAAGTGTTTCTATTTTTGAAAATTGTTTCACTTAGTTTGCAAATTTACGATATTTGTGTTAATGAAAATCGAAATAAATCAAATATCATCACCTATTTTAAATCAAAAAGATATAAATTTTTTTATAAAGAGAATTGATAAAATACAACCTTTTATTTCAGGTAATAAATGGTATAAATTAAAATATAATTTAGATTATGCTAAACAAAAGGGATATGATACAATTCTTACTTTTGGAGGCTCTTATTCTAATCATATCTTGGCTACTTCATATGCATGTAAAGAAAATAATTTTAAGTGTATAGGAATTATAAGAGGAGAGGAGCATCAAAATCTAAATGCTACATTAGAATTTGCTAGAAATAATGGTATGTTTTTGTATTATATTTCTAGATATAAATATAGATTAAAAGATACTGTAGGATTTTTAGAGGATTTAAAATTAAAGTTTGGTAATTTTTATTTAATTCCAGAAGGTGGAAGTAATGATTTAGCTATCAAAGGTACATCTGAAATTTTAGACAAGTATGATACACAAGATTATATTTGCTGTCCAGTTGGAACTGGAGGGACAATTATAGGTTTAATTAATACTCAGTTATCTTTTCAAAATGTAATAGGTTTTCCAGTAATTAATAATTCATTATATATTGAAGATAAAGTTTCATCAGTAGTAAATAATAATAATTTCACTTTTATAAATGATTATAAAATAGGTGGTTATGCAAAATATAATGAATCATTAATTAATTTTATAAATGATTTTTATGAAATTCATAATATTCCTCTAGATATTATTTACACTGGAAAAATGATTTATGGTATTTTTGATTTAGTTTATAATGATTTTTTTCCAAGAGGATCAAGTATTTTAGCAATCCATACTGGAGGAATACAAGGAAATAGAGGTATGATTGATCGTTTTGATATAAAGTTACCTTTGAAATAGTTTTTAAATATCTTTTCTCATTATTTCTAATGACTTATTTTTTTCCCAATTCCCACCTGTAAAATCTGCAATAATTATAGACTGACTGTTAATAGATACAGAAAGTTCAGATAAAGGTGTAATAGCACTCCACAGAACACTATCATACACATTAATATCCAATGATAATCCTAAATTTAAGCATCTTATTAATCTATACATCATTATAAAATCCATTCCCCCATGACCGTGTTTAAAATTATCACTAATTTTTTTAAGTTTTGTAATTATAGGATGTTGATACTTTTGTTTGTATATATTATAATTTTCATTATTTAACCATTTATGTCCCCATTTTTTAGTATTTTCAGAATCAATATATAATCTACTTGGGTATCCATCATGTACTGCTTTTGTTCCTACAACTTTATTGATTCTTGAGTATGGCCTTCCAGTTTTAACGTCAAATTGTAGTAAAATTGTTTTACCTTTTTTAGTTTTGATTAAAGTGTTATTCATATCACCACACTTAAATGATCTTATTTTATGATTAATTTTATTTGCAGCATTACTCAAATTTAATTCCCTACTGCTCATTGAAACAAGGTAGTCAAAATTATCCCATCTTCCAATCCCTAAATAAAAACTTATTGGTCCTAAACCGTGAGTAGTATAAAAATTACCATCTCTTTCAGCATGTTCATGTAATCGCCATTGACCTTGATAATAACTCTTATCAAGCATTAATGCTCTGAGGTCGTGAAGGTATGCACCTTCAGTATGAGTAATATCTCCAAATACACCTTCTTCAATCATGTTTAATATCCAAAGTTCTTCTTCATTATAGTTACAGTTTTCCATCATAATACAATGTTTCTTAGTTTCTTCGGCAGTTTTTATTATATCCCAACATTCTTTAATTGTGCTAGAAATAGGAACTTCACAAGCAACATGTTTATCATTTTGCATACTAAATATAGTCATTGGAGCATGTAAATCCCAAGGTGTTGCAATGATAACAAGATCTATATCATCTCTTTTGGACAATTCTTGCCATTCTTCATTAGATTTGTAATATAATGTAGCATTCTGGTTTTGAAATCTATTAAGTTTTTCGTTAGCTTTAACAACTTTTTCTTTATATATATCTGATAATGCAACAATTTCTGCCATATTATTTTGCACTAAATATTCAAGCATACTAAGCAAAGTATTACCTCTATTTCCTAGACCAATTATTCCTATTCTTACCTTTTGGATTGAATCACATTTAAAACCAAACATACGTCCACTTATATTAATAGTAGATTGATTAATTATATCTTGAACTTCACTCTGATTAAAACTATAATTTTTTATAGGCATTGCTAAAAAAGCACTCGTACCCATTAGATTCTTTAAAAATTTTTTTCTATTCACTTTAATTTTATTAAGATTAATTGTTCAAATATATATTTTATTGTATGTTTTATAAATTATAGTAATATATATTTTAGCTTTATGAAAAAATTATTCTTAATTATAATTTTTACTTGTGTAATAGTTTCAATAAATGCTCAGCATAAGACAGAAAAATATATTGAAAAATATAGTAAGATTGCAGTAGCAGAAATGAAAAAGTATAATATTCCAGCTTCTATTACTTTGGCACAAGGAATATTAGAAAGTGGAAATGGCGAGAGTAGATTAGCCAAAGAGGGTAATAATCATTTCGGTATTAAATGTCATTCAAATTGGAATGGAAAAACTATTATTGAAGATGATGATGAAAGGGGTGAGTGTTTTAGAAAATATGATAATGTGGAAGATTCATTTAGAGATCACTCATTATTTTTAACTGAAAGAGGGCGTTATTCATTTTTGTTTGATCTTAATAAAAAAAATTATAAAGCATGGGCAAAAGGCCTTAAAAAGGCTGGTTATGCTACCAATCCAAAGTATCCAGATTTATTAATTGACTTGATAGAAAGATATGATTTGTCTAGATTTGATAAAAATTCTAACGCAATTAATAAATTATACTTTGCTAATAAATATGGTTTTCCATATGCGTTAGGTTTTGGTTTATTTTATATTAATGATAAAATAATGTATACTTCTCAAGTTAGCACTTCATTTTTATATACTAATACAAATCTTGGTCTCAGTTATGAGTTGTTTAATAATATATATGCTGGTTTTAATAGTGGTTTCATTTATCTTCCAGCAAAAAAACAAGACTTTATTCATGAAATTTCAATTAATCTTTCTTATAAAATTACAAATAATGAAAAGAGATATGATATGTTGATTATTGAGACAGGTGTGCAAATACCTTTGTATGATATCGGATATAGAGTTATACCATCTTTATGTTTGAACTATTTATTCAATTGATAATTCGTAATTATATAAAAAACCATTCTTAGACTCAATAAGATTTAGTTTACCTGTATTTTTAAAATCTCCTATATTAAAAAATCCATTACTTTCAATAGGAAATCCTTCTATTATTTTCATATTATTATAAATGTACAAAAGATTTGATGTTGTAACACATAATAAATTATTATTTATCTCAACTTTTTGTATTTTATCATCAAATGTAATCTCCTTAATTAATTTAAATTTTTCTATATTAACTATATATAATTTATTGTTATTTGTATAAAACAGTAGTTCCAATGTTTTATTCTTAACAGAATCTACCAAATTTAATTCGGATTGTATTAGAATGCTTGATTTTGTTAAATTAGGGAGACTTATTGTACTAGTATTTCCGTCAATAAACCCTTGCCATAGTTTACCTTCTTTTGTAATTGCATATAGCGTCCCGTTTGAGTCAAACTGGACAGGATTTGCATTAAACTGCTGATTTTCTTTATAGGTTAATCTTTCACTACCATTTATTGCTAATAATTTAGTATTTCCATTATTTTTATCAATTAAAATATAATCTTTATCTATAATACTAAAGTACTTAGGATAGCTAGTAATTGCAATATTATCTTTTATGTATTTCCAACCTTTAACTTTTTTACCTTTTTTATCTAAATTATAAATATTGTTGTCCTTTCCAACAAGCAAAATGCGGTATCTTTTATTTTTTCTATAATCGAATAGTGCATGACCAAATTTAAAATCAGTTTTTAAAGAAATAGGGAATCCATCAACATTTTCACCATTTCTATCAATTATATATATTTGATCTTTAGTGTTAAATAGATACTGAAATTTATTATTGTTATAAACATCAATTACAGATATATTATTAAGAATTGGTGAATTTAATTGTACATCCCATAATTCTTGACCTAGATTATTAATTGCAACTATTTTATTGTTTTTGTCTTGAGTTATTATAAATTTTTCTTTTGTTGCGTGGTTTTCAACAAATTGCGGCTTCATATTTATTAAAGTGTCTAACTCTTTTATCCATTTTTCTTTAATAGATTCTTTATAAGATTCATCATATAATAAAGTAATATTATTCAGTAAAAGTTCTTTTTTAGTATTCATTTGTATAGAAAATGCTGTGAGCTTAGCGATAGAATCTGATATGTAGTTTATTGATTCTTTATATGGTTTTTTAAGATCTTGAATAAATGATTGTGCGATATTTTCAGGTTTAACATAAAATAAAATATTTGATTTTTTGGAGAGATAATATTTGTAATCATCGAAATACTTATTATTATCTAAAGTATTTTTTCTTTTGTAATTATCTATAATATATTCAATAGATGACATAGATGTACCAAAAATGAAATAATCATCGATTATTGTAAAGAATGGATTTTTATTTAAAAAAATATCTCCAAATAAATTAGCTGTAATATTTGGATCACTTATTTGACTTATGCTATAACTAGAATATTCTTTAGTTTTTGTAATTAGTGCCTGTAATTGACTTATTGCAATAATAGGGTTTTTGCTTTTGAAGAAAGTATAGCTTTGTTTTTCGTTTTGCGTTAATGAAGTGCTAAAGGTTCCAGTTTCTCCTTCTAATTCTTTAATAAAGTCATTATAGTCTAAATTATAAGTTTCCTTAATTAATTTTCTATTCTTATTCCAGCTCCATAACTGGTTATTTTGTTGAAGTAAAGAGTTTTTCTTTTCATACAAATTTGTAGAATTATTATATCCAATTGTAAGAAGTAGAGATGTGCTATTTGGAATAATTTTAGTGATGTTGCTAGATTCAGGCAATTGATCCTTAATTAAACTTGTATAATTTTTATTACTAAACAAATTAAATCCATTTGCAGTAATAATATTTTGTCTAATATTTAGATCATTTGCAGACCATTCGCATAAATTAAAATCAGTACTATTATTTGAGAATATATTTAAGTGTTGTATTAGTGAATTATAATTAATAAATAGATTTATTGAAGCTGAATTACTTATTGTTTTATAAATATTTTTAAATTCATTAATAGTAAGTAAGTTATCAGAAGAATTACTAACTCTTATAGCATCTTCAATTAAAATTTTATTAAATGAATAAAAGATAATATCTTGGTAATGAGAAGCATAAAGGATAGATTTCTTTTGTTCTATCTTATAAATTATTTGTTTATCATATTTAATTGTTGATAGAATATTTCCAAACAGTTCGGTTATTATTGATTTTACTTCATGTTTTTTATTATCAAAATTACTAGCATATAATACTCCAGTATTATCTGCACCAATTCTATGAATTGACAAGTAAAGAATCTGATTTAAGAATATATTTTCTTTATCTTCAAATAACTTACTAGTTTTTTCAAGTTGACTATTTAAGCTGTCAATAATATTAATATTTAGAAGATTATTCCAAATTTTCTTTGAATTCAACTCATTATAAATAGACTTAGTATTATTAATTTTTAAAATTACACTTGCATTTGTAGGAATAATATTAAGTGGGTTTTTAGACGTGTTAGTTGCTTGATTATAACTTTTGTAGCTGATAAATAAAATAATAGAAATTAAAAATATTGGAATAGCTATAGTTATAATTTTTTTAATCATAATTAATATTGATCAGGACTTCAAAATTAATAATTTAAAGTGATAAATTTAACTGATTAGTTACTAGTTTAAAACTTCTTCGATGATGAATATTAATACCAAACTTATTTATAGAATTTCTATGTTGCTTTGTAGGGTAACCTTTATTATTTTTCCAATTATAATATGGAAATTTTTGATCTATTTCTTTCATTAGGTTGTCACGATATGTTTTTGCTAAAATAGATGCGGCTGCTATTGAAACAAATTTTCCATCACCCTTTACAATACATTTATGTTGTATTTCTGTATAGTTATTGAATCTATTACCGTCAATAATTAAAAATTCAGGTCTTATAGCTAGCTTATTAATTGCTCTATGCATACTTAAAAATGTAGCATTTAAAACATTATGTTTGTCAATTTCTTCTACTGTTGCTATTCCAATAGCCCAACATATAGATTCTTTTTTAATGAGAGGATATAATAATTTTCTTGTTTTTTCTGAAATAATTTTGCTATCATTCAGACTATTATTTTTAAAATTTTTTGGTAAAATCACTGCAGCTGAAACAACAGGCCCTGCTAAGCATCCTCTACCTGCCTCGTCGCATCCAGCAATTAATTTTTGATTAGGGTAGTGCTTTAGCATTTAATAAATAATTTAATTATTTTGGTAATAGACCTTTTTGATTTTTTTTTGAATTTTTAAATTTTGACTTTGATCTAACATCAATATCTTCTTTTAGCCACCACTTTCCTTTGTTGTATTCAAAAGCATTAAATGTTCCTTCAGGAATATAGTATTCGTGCAGACCAACTAAATCTTCTTTAATTGGGATTAAATTATCAAATACTATTTGTTGTTTTTTTTCATTGTATTTGACACTAATACTAGTTTTAGAGTCATATTCAAAAATAATTCTATTTTGAGTTTTTCTTTTGTCAAGTTTAAAAATAGGAAGCCCGAACTTAATCTTATTTTTTCCGGAGAAATACATCACATCTACAATTTTTTTTATGCTATATCCGTTATTCCCATCCCAACCTATTAATGTATAATGTTTTCTTCCAGATTTTTTTATATATGCAATTTGGTAGTATAAACATCCATACCAATTTCTAGCATCTAACTCCACATTTTCTGGACTTCTGATATTAGATGATTTGTCTAGTAGTTCAATTATTTCATATCGTTTTCTTTTTTTATTGTGGTAGTGTATAATTGCGTAATATTCATACTTATTATTATCTTTTTTAAGTAACCAGTTAAATATCCTAAAGCTTTCGTCTGGCGACCTAAGCTTAGAAATAGTTTTCAATGAATCAAAAGGATATTTATACGATTTTTCGAATTGTAAAACTTCTTTTAAGTGTTTAATAAATGCCTGATTTGCAGCATACTTTAGATTCTCGCTTTCTCCTTCCATTATAACTTTAGCTAATACTTTTAATGTGTCTTCATATTCTTTAAAAAGTATTTTGTTCCCTTTTTGAGCAAATGTTATAGTGCTAGAAAATATTAGAATATTAATTATTATTATTATTATTTTCATTTATTTAGATAAAAACAAAAAATTACTTTTGTAAAAATAATATTATTTGATGAATTTAAATAAAAGACTTTTAGTGTTTGCTGAACTTGGAGAGTATTTAAGTGAAGATATTTTTAAAGTCAATGATAAAGAATTATATCGTGCTGAGATTTTTAATCCTTGGTTTACTCAAGAAAATATTAAATATTCATTATTAAACTGGAGTAAATTGCTAAATAAAGAAATGTTATCTTCATGGTTAATTCCATATAAACTTGATGACTTACCAAATAATAAAAATGTGTTGATAATAATGGCTGGTAATATTCCTTTAGTAGGATTCCATGATTTGTTAACTGCTTTGATTTGTGGTTGTAATGTAACTATAAAGATGTCCAGTAATGACAGTATTTTAATTAAACTCATTATTCAAAAACTTATTGAAATAGATAATAGCTATAGTGAATATATTAGTTTTATAGATGACTTAAATGAAAGATATTTTGATGCAGTAATTACTGCAGGAAGTAATAATTCATCTAGATATTTTAACTATTACTTTAAAGATATTCCAAAAATTATTAGAAAAAATAGATGTTCTATTGCTATTTTAGATGGTAATGAAACAGAACTTGAGCTAAAAGGTCTTGCAAAAGATATTTTTCTGTATTTTGGGTTAGGATGTCGTAATGTGTCTAAACTATTTCTTCCAAGCGGTTATGACTTGGATTTACTATTTAATCACTTTTATAAATATGCTAAATTATTAGAGCATAAAAAATATGCAAATAATTATGACTATTACAAAGCAATACATTTACTTGGAAAGCATAAGTTAATAGAAAATGGTTTTTTGTTAATGAAAGAGGATAAGTCGTTATTTTCTCCAATTTCTATGTTATATTATGAGTTTTATAATGATAGATTATCAGTTAATAATTTTTTAAATGACAACACTGATAATATACAATCTATTATTTCTAGAAAAGATATACCTTTCGGTGAAGCTCAGAGACCAAAGTTATGGGATTATGCAGATAATATAGATACAGTTGATTTTATAAAGAAAATTTAATTATTCTACATATTCATAAGCCCCAATATCAGGGTTTGTTCGTGCTACACCTTCTATATCAAATAGAATATTTTCACTTTTTCCTGAATTAATAGCTGGAGAATTTTCTGCAAGATGGAAGTCTAAGTCATTTGGATCAATAAAGATAGGCTCAATATTAATTATTGAGTTAATATACCTGTTGTTATCAGTATCTTCAGTAGGGTCTATTTTAATTATACAGTGATCAAATTTATATTCAAATGGTGTAGTGTTTTCTTCTTGAAAACTTACTTCTGTTGATAATGATCCATAAATAATACAATTAACAAAGTTAGCTGCATTTAGTGGTCTTGATTGAGTATTCCCATTAATATCTTCATAAAAATTATTAAGAAGTAAAGATGGTGTCGTACGATTATTATAGTTCCAATAATTTGCAAATGTACAATGTGTAAAATTATAAGAACCTCCAATATTACATGCAACTGTATATTGTCCACATTTGCTTACTAAAGTGTTAGTTACGTTTATATCAGCTCCTTGTCCAAGTATTCCAATAGAAGACATATTCTGAATTATAGTATTATTTATTTCAACAGTTGGAAAACCATCTTTAATGCAGGAATCAGCTCTAATAGCAGTTGTACCATTTTTAAAAATAGCGTAATCAATTTTATTTCTAAAGCTACCAGGAACAAAATGTATACCATTCCATTGCCCCGGTAGATTTTCGTACCATGAGTCTAGCCGATCTCCTTTTAAAATAACTTCATTTCCCAGAGTTCCATTTATTAATAGTGTCCCATTATTTTGAGGCGGATCTCCATTTATATCTTGTAATATTGGATTTCCAACAAAAATACCTGAATTATTATGAAAATATATCTCTGTTCCTTCTTCAATAGTTAATGTTACATTAGGCTCAACTACTACATAGCCATAAATCACATGAGGTAAGGTGTTTGACCATGTTTGATCTTCTTTAATTGAAAAATACTTAATATTTAGTGTGTCATTACCATTTGAAAAAATATTATTTTGTGGTAGGTAAAAGATAGCATTTCTTGCCGGTGCAACTAATTGTACTTTTTGTTCGTTGTTGCCTGTTTTAAATATAATATCACTTGCTAAAAGAAATGAATTGTTTGGATTGTAATCTGGTGTAACTTCAAGAAAAATAAATATACTATCATTAGCAAGTATTTCAACCGATTTATGAAAATTACCAGCTACTCCATCAACATTCATTCTAAAACTTCCACCAGTAACTAAATTTAATGTAATATCTGTATAAATTGTGAAATTGTTTCTATTATAAACAGTAAAATATTGTGTTGGAGTACTAATTGAGTTAAATGTAGTATCAAATATAATAGTATCACTTTCAAAATTAAGCGAAGCAGATTGATTACCTTCAATTATATCTTTTTGACAACTAAATAGAATAGTGAATGAAATTATTAACAAAAAGTGCTTATACATTATTTATTTTTTTGATTCTATCTATATTTCGTTTTATATCTTTTTCTTTTATATTTTCTCTTTTGTCGTATAGTTTTTTTCCTTTGGCCAAAGCAATTTCTAATTTAGCTTTTCCTTTATCATTGATGAATAATCGTTTAGGTACTATAGTATTGCCTTTTTCTTTTACTTTTCCATTTAGTTTACTTAGTTCTTGCTTGTTTAGTAGTAGTTTTCTATCTCTTTTAGTTTCATGATTTACATATCCTGCGTTTGGGTATTCATCAATATGTAGATTTCTTACAAATAATTCATTATCTATAAATAGACAATGAGCATCTGATATATTTGCTTTATTATTACGAATTGATTTAATTTCAGTTCCTAAAAGCGATATGCCAGCTGTAAATGAGCTAATAAACTCATACTCAAATTTTGCTTTACGATTTTTAATGTTAATGATAGATGACATAATGCAAAGTTAAGCATTTGAAAAATAATAATTTTTAATTATCCTAATGCAACATCTAAAATCATCATTATTATAAAACCTGTAATAAGTCCCATGCTTGCTAAATCAGTATTGCCTCCCTTTTGACTTTCAGGAATTACTTCTTCAACCACTATAAATATCATGGCTCCTGCAGCAAATGAAAGTGCATAAGGTAAAATAGGTAGTACTTGCATAACAATAGCAGCACCAATAACAGCAAAAATTGGTTCTACTATAGCAGATAACTGTCCCCACCTCCATGATTTCCATCTACTAACACCTTGTCTTCTTAATGGCATAGATACAGCAAAACCTTCTGGGAAGTTTTGTATTCCAATTCCTATTGCAAGTGCAATAGCTGACCCTATTGTAAATACTTCATTCATCTCTAATAAGTCAGGATTAGCTAATGCTCCAAAAGCAACCCCTACAGCTAATCCTTCTGGAATATTATGAAGAGCAATTGCTAAAACTAAAAGAATGGTTTTTTTCCATTTAGTTTGCATGCCTTCCGCTTCTTCTCTTTTGTTAAAAAGGTGTAGATGAGGAATAGTTTTGTCTAATAAAAATAAAAATAAAGCCCCCATAAAAAACCCAACTGCTGGTGCTAGCCATATTGGAGCATTAGATAAGCCCATTTCATTTTGCATTTCTACATATGAAATAGCAGGTGATAAAAGAGACCAAAAGCTTGCGGCAATCATTACTCCTCCTGTAAATCCAAGAGATGCATCAAGAATCTTCCTATTGCTAGATTTGAAGAAGAATACTAAAGATGCTCCTAGAGCAGTCAGTATCCAGGTGAATAAGCCAGCGTATAGTGCTTGCATGATAGGTTTTTGTTCTATGAACCATTGGTAGATTTCAAGTTTTTCCATTGATATATTATAGTTTTATTAGAATATGTTTAGCGACATTATTGCTTATATGATATTTTGTTTTTTTCATTTTGATTGTTAATGATTGGTCAAATATTTCTGTTTCAATCACTTTAATTAGGCTTCCTATTTTGATGTTTAGTTTATTTAAATAATCTAAAAAATTGACTTCATCTAGGTTAACTCCCATTACAATACCTTGCTGTCCTGCTTGCAATTCACTTAAGGCAATAGTACTTCTTTTTGGTATTTCCCCTTTTTTTGTTGGTATAGGCTCTCCATGGGGGTCAAAACTAGGATATCCTAAAAAATCATCTAATTTGTCTATAAGTTCTGGAGACTTTATATGTTCTAATTGTTCAGCAACTTCATGTACTTGACTCCAGTTAAAATCTAGTTTCTTTACTAAGAATGTTTCCCATAATCGATGTCTCCTTAAAATGCTTATAGCTGTAGATTTTCCTAGATTATTTAGTTTAACCCCTTTATATTTTTGATATTTTATAAATTTTTTATCAGCTAACTTTTTAAGCATATCAGAAACAGAAGCTGGAGATGTACTTATTTCATGAGCTATTGCATTAGTAGATACCGTACTATCTCCCTTTAAAGATATAGTTAAAATAGCTTTTAAATAGTTTTCTTCTGTTAGAGTTATCATTTTACAAAAATATAAATTAAATTAATATAAATAAAAATTTAGACATGTCTAAAAGATGTTGATATTTGTTGTATGAAATTTGCATTGTATTTTAAAAGAGAATTTGTTGTTTTTGTAGTGTTTTTTATATTTTATTTTGATGTTAATTCACAAGTGGTTAAATGAATAATTACTTCAGACAATTAAGTAGTTCCTTTTGCTAATATTGTTATAGAGCAGAGAAATATTGTTGTATCTTCAAATGAAAATAGTGAGTTTAAAATAGAAAATATTAAATTAGGAGAGACTGACATTATCTTTTCTGCGTTGAGTATGATTAATAAAAAAGTTAGTATTGATGTTAGGTTAGGAGTAAACATTCTGGATGTTGATTTACAGTCTTCTGCTTATAATCTTGATCAGGTTGTGGTAACAGGAACTAAAACCTTTAAAAGAAAAACTGACTCTCCTAACCAATTGAATGATGAGTATATAATATCGCCTGTTTTTAACGAAATGGGTATTAAATCAACATATACATCTAGATTAAATAGAGTAGGGGTTGATATTGATTATAGTATTGGAGTTAAGAATTTAACTAACACTTATCAGCAAGATTTTGATACATATAAAAATAGAGATAATAATTTTATTTATGGCCCTAATATGCCAAGGACTTATTATTTTGGTCTTGTTTTAAAATCAATTTAAGATTATATTTTTTAGGTAGTAATTCAATTTTTGTTACATATGTAAACAAAAAAATACTGTTTTTTTCAAAATACCGAAGCAATTTTTTAATTTATCATTATTTATTCTTTATGTATATGTAAATCAAATAATTAATAATCTTATATAAATAAATAATTTATTATATAAATCTTTTTTATTGATTAAAATAGTATATTTATAGAACTAGTTTGTATTTTTGTTGTTTACAATTGTAAATATTTAATATTATGCATAAGAGAATTAATAATTGGATTAAAAAAGAAGGATTAAAATCTTCGGAACTAGCTGATATTATTGGTGTTAATCGTTCAACAATTTCACATATTCTCTCAGGAAGAAATAAGCCAAGTATTGATTTTTTATATAAATTATTATTTAACTACCCCAATATTAACGCTAATTGGCTAATTACAGGAAATGGTAATATGTGTATTACTAATTTCACAAATGATACTATTGTACAAAAAAAAGTTGATAAAGTAGTTGTGTTTTATGATGATAGCTCTTTTGATGAGCTAAAGTCTTAAATTCTCGCTTCATTTTCTATTTTTGTAGAAAAATTACATGTTATTGTTAGGTACAGGATACACTCAAGAAATACAATTAATTATTACATTACTGTTTATATTATTTCTATTACTATCTACTTTTCAATACAAATTTTTTAGAAAAATATTATTTCTTTTTAATCCTGAGTCAATTCATCATTTCACTTTTAGATTAATTAAGTTTATATCTTTTTTTCCAGGTGTAATAAATCTATTAGGCTTAATTTACAATTCTAAAGACAAACGATTAGAAAAAGTGGTCTTTGGTATTAAGTTTAGAAATCCTATAGGTCTTGCAGCTGGATTTGATAAGGATGCCATGATATTTAATGAATTGTATTCTTTTGGATTTGGTTTTATAGAGATAGGAACAGTTACTCCATTACCTCAAAAAGGAAACCCGAAACCTAGATTATTTAGGTTGAAAATTGATAATGCAATAATAAATAGAATGGGTTTTAATAATCAAGGTTTAGAAGCAGTAATTGCAAGATTGAGAAGAAAAAGAACAGATGTTGTTATCGGAGGTAATATTGGTAAAAATAAAATAACTCCAAATAATAGTGCTATTGATGATTATCAAATTTGTTTTGAGAAATTATTTCCTCACGTAGATTATTTTGCAGTTAATGTAAGTTCTCCAAATACACCTGGTTTAAGAGATCTTCAGGATAAGGAGCCTTTGACAAAATTATTAAATAAGTTACAAGAACTGAATAATAAAAAGCAGAATAGAAAACCTATCTTATTAAAGATAGCTCCTGATTTAAATAATCAACAGTTAGATGACATTATAGAGATTGTTTCTAAGACCAAGATTGATGGTGTAGTAGCCACAAATACTACTACTGATAGAAATGGTCTTAAAACCCCTGAAAATATCGTTAATTCAATTGGTAATGGAGGGTTGAGTGGTCAACCTGTTAAAAAACGATCAACTGAAGTAATAAGATATTTATCAAAAAATTCACAGAATGCATTTCCAATAATTGGAGTTGGAGGTATACACTCTAAAGAAGATGCTATTGAAAAGCTTGATGCTGGTGCAAGTCTTATTCAGTTATATACTGGCTTTGTATATGAAGGTCCATCTCTAGTTAAAAGAATTAATAAAGCTTTACTGGAAAGATGAAAATAATTGAATGTCCAAGAGACGCAATGCAAGGAGTTGTTAAGTTTATTCCAACATCAAAAAAGATTGATTATATCAATAAACTATTAAAGATAGGTTTTGATACTATTGATTTTGGATCTTTTGTTTCTCCAAAAGCAATACCTCAACTCAAGGATACTGATCTGGTTTTAAAAGGCTTAGATTTAACACAATCATCAAGTAAGTTATTATCTATTGTAGCCAATAAAAGAGGTGCTACTCAGGCTTGTAGTTATGACCAGATTGATTATCTAGGTTTTCCATTATCTGTTTCAGAGGAATTTCAAAAAAGGAACACAAATAAAACTATTTCTCAGGCTATTAATGTAATAGAAGAAATACAGAATCTATCATTAAAATTCAATAAGGAACTTGTTGTTTATCTTTCTATGGCTTTTGGTAATCCTTATAACGAGATATATCACCCAGAAATAGTTGCAAAATTAACAGAAAAATTAAACAATTTAGGAGTGAAAATCATTGCTCTTTCAGATACGATAGGGGTTTCAGAACCTAATAATATTGCTCCTCTATTTTCACTATTAATTAATGAATATTCTAATATTGAATTTGGTGCTCATTTTCATACTAATCCTAATAATTGGAAAGAAAAAATAGATGCTGCATTAGATAATGGATGTAGTAGATTTGACAGTGCATTGAAAGGTTATGGAGGCTGTCCTATGGCAAATGATAAATTAGTTGGAAATGTAGCTACTGAAAATTTAGTAAAATATTTTAATACTCAATTAAATATTAATACTGATTCTTTATCTAGAAGTATGGATTTTTTAAATAAGATTTTTTAGATAAATGAAAAACTTAATATTTTTCTTATTTCTACCATTTTCTATAGCTGCACAAACACATGAATATATTAAAATTACAGGTGATGTTTTTGACAGTAATACTAATAATCCATTGCCTTATGTTAGTTTTTCAACTGAAACTAATTTAGGCACTATTTCTAATGGAGATGGAAGAGTAATTCTAAAATATCCGAAAAATCTTGCTAGCACTAAGTTATATATCTCATCTATAGGATATAAAACTAATATTTTTATTTTACCAGAAAAAGATAAAGATGATATTATTTTTTTATTGAATCCTGATACTTTTTCCATTGAAGAGGTTAAAGTTTTACCTTTAGAGGGAGATGAAATTATTAATAAAGCAATAAATAATATTTCAAATAATTTTCATGATACAACTATTTTTATGGATATATTTTATAGCAAAAAAAAGAATAATCAAATGTCATTAGCTTTAAGAAATAATAAATTATTCTTTGAAGATATACCTCTTAATCTTATCAAACAGGCTGTTTTTACTGTAAAGAAAGAATCTGTTAATAAGCAAAAATCAAAAGAATTACGTAGAGTAAATGCCTTTAGGTACGAGAGAGAAAATACTGGTGTAGATTCAATTATACTTGCATTTAAAACTGTTTTGACTCCTTCCATGGATTCTATAGAATTAATAGAATTCGACTCTCTTTCTAGTGTTCTTTCAGAAAAAATAATAGCACAGGACTTATCCAAAGATGATTTTTTTGAATTTGACAAATTTGATCTTTTAAACAAAAGAAATAAGCATTCGGTTTTATCTAATAAAAATATAAAGAAATATATTTTTCAATTAAATGATATTGTAAAATACAATAGTAGAGAGACGTATGTTATTAACATATCACCAAAATCTTGTGAAAAAAAATGTTATTTTTATGGTACAATATATATTGATGTGGAAACTTATGCCTTTGTAAAAGAGTCATATTATACTCAGTTATCTTGTAGAGCATGTAATAAATCTTTATATTTTTTTGGTGCAATGAAAAATCCAATTTCTAAATCAATTAATATTTCTTATAAGAAGTATGAATTATTTTGGGGATTATCAAGCTGTATATTTAATGAGATAAATGATGTTAAGTTAGGAAAAAATATTTTCGGTGCTGCATATTTAGTAGCAAAATTACTTGGTAAAATTAAATTAGTAAGTAAGGATTATTTCCCAAAATCAATATATAACAGATTTAATCATACCAATGAGTTTTTTGTAAATGATATTTATCTAACTGATGATATTGGGTTTAATGGAAATAATATGATTAAGGAAAAAGTTGTTGACGAAATAAATATAGATGATAAGGACATTTGGGGGAAATATAATTATCTAGAAAATAATATTTTACAATAAAGCAGCTTATATTATCACTTAGTTTTTTGAGTTTTTATTTGATTAGTATTTTTATTGTTTGAGTGTAATAAAATGCAGCCAATTAAACCAAGTATAACTAAGCAAAAAGAGATTATTTCTGCCTGAGTAATACCTCCAAAAATATCATATTCTGTATTTATTCTTATTTTTTCAATAAAGAAGCGCTCAATTCCATTAAAAATAAGATATATGCAAAATAACATTCCAGCAATTTTTATTTTTTTTCTAATTTTCCAAAGAAATCCAAAAATAACTAATGACATTATTACTTCATAAAGTGCCGTTGGCCATACAGGATTTGCTAATTGCATACAAAATCTACCTGTACATCCTTCAATAGGAATTCCAGCATTAATTACATTATTAGGAAAATTATAGCTCCACATCCAGTCAGGTAAAAAAAACATCCATTCTGGTTTAGGAGCTAAATTAACTATCCCCCAATCTCCATCTCCAGATAATTGACAACCAATTCTTCCTACACCATATGCTAATATGAGAGCAGGTGCAGCGCAATCAATAAGATGTAATGTGTTAATTTTATATTTTTTTGTATACCAAATTACAGATAAAGAACCTACAATTAATCCACCATAAAATGTAAGACCACTAAATGAAATAAGTTGACCTATTGGGTCAGAAATAAATTCCTGAAAGTTTTCTAAATTATGAAATATTTTTGCTCCTATTATTCCAGCAATTGCAGCAATCATGGTCATATTACTAACTAGTTGGTAAGGATGAACTATTTTTGAAATCTCTTTAGGTACTTTTAACCTTGTTTTGTTGTTTTCTGACCATTTTTGATAAACAAAAAAAATACTCATTACAAATCCGCCAATTAAATTACCTCTTGAAGAGAGCATAAATTCTTGTGGATTTAATACTAAATCAGAGTAATGAAAAATAGCTTCAATTAGTTTAAATCCAAAAAAGAATCCTATAATTAAACTGTTGAGAACTTGTAATAAACTAAGAGGCTTACCAATAATTACTTTAACTTTTATGGCTCTTAATAGTCCTTCTTTTTCCTTTCGCTCAAGTTCTTTACTTATAACATAGTATGCAGATAAAAATGCTATTGCAACCCAAAAACCAAATGTTTGTATTGGTAGAGGAATGTAAATACCAAATAGATCATAAATTAGGTGGCTTATTGTTGGATACATTATTTATAATATTTCACCTATCATCACACCATCATTATCGATGTTTAATAGTTTAATCTGTTGTTTTGTTTTGCAAAATCGCTTGTTATATGGAATTTTAACTTTTATATAATTGTCAGTAAATCCTTGGAGATAATTATTTTTATCTTCTTTTTCAAATAAAGCTGTATGTGACGTATTAATATATTTTTCATAAAATGATCTCTGAAGCTTTTGAGAGAGGATTCTAAGTTGCTTACTTCTAATTGATCTTTCTTTACTACTAACTATCCCATCCATTAATATAGCAGGTGTGTTTTCTCTTTCAGAATAAGTGAAAACATGTAGATATGATAGAGGTAAATCTTTGATAAAATTCAGTGTTTTATTAAACTCTTCCTCTGTTTCTCCGGGAAAACCTACAATAACATCTGCTCCTATTGAAACATGCTCTATTTTATTAATAATTTTCTTAATTTTTTCTTTATATAAATTTGTTCTATATCTTCTTTTCATTTTACCAAGTATTAAATCCGAACCTGATTGCATTGGTATATGAAAGTGCGGCATAAATTTTTTTGAATTTTTAACAAAATCAATTATTTCGTCTGTAATCAAATTTGGCTCAATAGAAGATATTCTATAACGTTCAATTTTTTCTATGGAATCTAATTCTTTAATTAATTCTGCAAAATTCCTCTTATTATTTTTATCCTTAAAGTCACCTATATTCACACCTGTAATAACAATTTCTTTTATTCCTTTTTTGGCTATAGATTTAGCATTTTTAACAATATTTTCAATAGAATCACTTCTACTTTTACCTCTTGCAAGTGGAATTGTACAGTATGTGCATGGGTAATTACATCCATCTTGTATCTTCATAAATGATCTTGTTCGATCATTTAGTGAGTATGAGGTGAAATAATCAAGATTATTAATATCACATCCATGTATTTTTGTGTTTTGATTATTTTCTAATTGAGTTAGAAGTTTTGGTAGATTAAATTTGTCATTTGCTCCTAAAACCATATCTACTCCTTTAATATCACTAATTTCATTTGGTTTTAATTGTGCAAAACAACCTGTAACAACAACAAATGAATTTGGAGAATTCTTTTTTGCTTTACGAATGATTCTTTTACATTCTCTATTAGCATTTTCAGTTACAGAGCAGGTATTAATAACATAAAGATCGGCTTTCTGAGAAAAATCTATTTTTGAAAAACCAATATCATTCAATTGTCTACCGATCGTTGAAGTTTCAGAAAAATTAAGTTTACAACCTAATGTATAAAAAGCAACTTTTTTATTAATAAACATATTAGCAAAAGTAGTTAATAAGAAATTTATAACAGAATTGTAACTTAATATTTTTACATGCGTTGATTAAAAATATACGATATTACTATTTAAATAAGTTTTATATGATATTAATTTTACTTAAATCTTTTATTAAAATAACATTATTATCATGTAATAAATATAATTACCTTTCTCTAATTCTAGTAGCTATGTTTAGCTCAATTAATGCAACCCCACAAATAAGTGCAGATTTTACGACATCCACAGCTAAGAGTGGGTGTGGATCTTTATTAGTTGAGTTTCAAGATTTATCTTCAGGAAATCCAGATTCATGGCTCTGGGATTTTGGGAATGGAACAAACTCTACTTTAAAAAACCCATCTATAATCTACTCTAACCCGGGAGTTTATGATGTGTCACTCACTGCATCAAATAGTAACTATAATGATAGTAAAATTATTAATGGTTTTATAACAGTTTATTCTGAACCTATATTAAATATAACTACTAACTCATATACTAATGGATGTATGCCTTTGTTAGTAGATTTTGAAGGTTTTGTTTCTAATAATAATTTGATTACTGATTGGTTTTGGGATTTTGGTGACGGAGGCTCAAGTATTTTACAAAATCCTGATTATGAATATTTAGTTGGTGGTTCATATTCTGTATCTCTATTAGTTACTGATACAAATGGTTGTCAAAATCTAGTTACAGAAGTAGATTTTATTGATGTATATAAGAAGCCTATAGCTGATTTTTCTTCTGATATTACCTTTTCTTGTGATTCTGCCAAAGTAATTAGTTTTACAAATCAATCTATATTAGGAACAACTTATAATTGGAATTTTGGTGATGGTAATACATCTTCTTTAATTCATCCAACAAATTTTTATAGTGCAGGTTTATATGATGTTACGTTAATTGCAAAAAATGGAAATTGTATAAATTCTGTTACAAGAAATAGTTTTATCGAAATAGGCTCTAGTTTGAGCTCTGATTTTAATTTTAATATTGATAGTATTTGTGAGGGAAATATTGTAGAATTTACTGATTTAACTAATAATAACCCTGATAGTTGGCTTTGGGATTTTGGTGATGGTAATACTTCAGTTTTACAGAACCCGACTCATATTTATAGTACTGAGGGAACTTATGACGTAAGTTTAAAAACATCTAAAATGGGAGAATGTTATAATACACTTATTAAAGATAATGCTATTAAGGTGTTTGCTAAACCAATAGTTAATATTTCGGTTGACTCAAATTATGCTTGTAATTTACCTTTTAATGTAAATTTTTACGATTTAACAAACAACTCTGTCAGTTGGTTTTGGGATTTTGGTAATGGTGAAACTTCGATTATGAAGAATCCAACAGTTCAATATAATAGTTATGGTATTTATAATATAACACTTTCTACTACAAACAACAAAGGATGTTCATCAGAAAAGGAGTTTAATAACTTAATTAATGTAGAAAAAGCTAATGTAGATATAAATAGTTCTACTCAAAATGGTTGTGTTCCTGCAAATTTTATTTTTATTGATAGCAGTAATTCTACAAGATCATTAATTAATTGGCTATGGGATTTTGGAGATGGCAACACATCTAATCTTCAAAATCCAATTCACAACTACATGCATTCTGGAACTTTTGATGTTGAATTAACAATTGTTAATGATTATGGATGTGCTTTTACTAAGATTTTTTCAGACTTTATTCATGTTGATGAAGTTCCTCAAGTAGATTTTGAATTAACTCCTTTAATTGGATGTGTAGGACAAGATATATATTTTTATGATTTATCTTATTCATCCGATTCGATAAATAATTGGTTTTGGGATTTTGAATATGGTAATACATCTACATTTCAGAATCCAGTTTTTCAATACGATTTACCAGGCCAATATGATGTAACTTTAATTGCAGGTATTAATGATTGTAAAGATACATTAATGCTTTCTAATTATATTAAGATAATGACTCCTACAGCTAAATTTACTGAAGAATATAATTGTGATTCTCCATTAACTGTAGATTTTGAGAATCTCTCACTAGGTGCAGATGATGTTATTTGGGATTTTGGTGACGGTAATACATCAAATCTTTTAAATCCATCACACACATATACCTCTAAAGGGGTATATGATGTAAAACTTAATGTTTTTAATAATACTACTGGATGTAGTCATGAAATTACTAAAACCATTAAGCTGACCATACCAGAAGCAAATTTTGATTATCTTATTAATGTTAATAATGGATATGAAGATTCTGTAGGCTGTGCTCCGAAGCAAGTTTATCTTCAAAACAACTCACAAGATTGGAATCATTTCAAAGTAATATGGTCTGATGGTTATATAGGTTATGGAAGAGTAGATCATATATTTAATGACCCAGGTGAATTTGATGTGATGATGATAGTAACAGATATTCACGGATGTAGAGATACAATGATTCATAATAATATGTATAAAATTAATGATGTTCAAGCTGATTTTGAGATCACAAATGTTTTAGGATGCGATTCTATGTTAGTTGATTTCCATGATTTATCATTTCCTCCTTCTTTACTAAGTTGGGATTTTGGAGATGGAAATTCATCTAATTTAAATAATCCTGAGCACATTTACTACAGTGAAGGATATTATGATGTAACAATATACGTTGAATCTATTGATGGTTGTAAAGATACTCTTGAAAGGAAAGAATATATTCAGTTTCAATACCCTATAGCTGATTTTGTTTCAAATAATCAATTAATTTGTCCTAATGATACAACAGAGTTTAATAATCAATCAATTGGAGTAGGTTTAAATTATTTTTGGGATTTTGGAGATGGAAATACTAGTTTAGACTTTAATCCTGAACATACTTATATGGCAAATGGATTATATGATATATCTCTTAACGTTATTGATTCCTTTGGATGTTCAAATAATATTGTTTTATCTGAACATATCTCAGTATCTGCTCCAATTGCAGACTTTGTGTCTTCTTCAGTGACATCAAATTGTCCTCCAATGTTATCTAATTTTTCTAATTTATCAAGTTTAGATGTAATAGATTGGCAATGGTTTTTTAGTGATGGAAGTTATTCTAATGTGTCAAATCCATCACATTTATTTTCTAACTCTGGTATTTTTGATGTTTCTTTAGTTGTAACAAATAATTTAGGCTGTAAAGATACATTAGTTAAGAATAGTTTAATAGAAATTTCTGGACCCTCTGGAGATTTTTATTTTTCAGATAGTATAATTTGTAAGAATGATAGTATTGAGTTTGTTCCTTTGATTAATAATGTTTCCTTTCTGCTATGGGATTTTGGAAACGGTCATATTTCTACTGAATTAAATCCAATAGTTTCATATAATAGCGGTGGTTATTATAATCCTGTTTTATTAATAGAGGATTCTTTAGGATGTCAAGTTATAATTAACAATTCAGATAGTATTTCTGTTCGCTCTATTGATGTTGATGCTGGAAATGATATTGAAATATGTAGGGGAGATGAAATCCAGTTAAATGCATTTTCAAATTCTAATCAGTTTAATTGGTTCCCTTTAAATAATCTTAGTGACTCTAGTATTCTAAATCCATTTGCTAGTCCAATCTATGATATTATGTATTATTTTAATGTGAGTGATGGATTATGTACTGAAACAGACTCAGTTTTTATAAAAGTACTTCAAGAAGTACCTAGCCCTAGTTTTAACTCAGTCAATCATTGCTTTGGAGATACTGTAGATTTTTTAGCAAGCTCAGGTTTGTCAAGTTCAAATATATTATGGCAGTGGAGTTTTGGCTCTTTAGATCAAAATCCTTCACACTTATTCATCGAAGGGACTCATCAAATTGAATTAGAAATTACAAATTTAGATAATAATTGTACAGGAAAAATAATTCAAGACATAGATATATATCCACTGCCTATAGCAGATTTTAAGTTTGAAGATGTTTGTTTAGGAGAAGAAATGATATTTATTGATAATTCATCTTCTAATACTATTAGTTGGTCATATGATTTTAATGATGATTCTTCTATAACAGATACTCAAAACCCTATTTTCTTATACGATTCTGCTGGAAATTATGATGTGAAACTTAGTGTTATTTCAGATATGGGTTGTCAATCTAGTATTGTTAAAGAAGTTATTGTACATGATCTTCCTAATGCTGATTTTACAGTGATAGATCGCTGTCAGGAAGATGGTAACATTTTTCAAGATATTTCATCAATAAATTATGGGGAAATCATTTCAGTAAAATATAATTTTAGTGATACTATTTATGATCCTAATTCATCTATTACATATTTTTTTAATGATTATGGTCTTTATGATGTAGAGTTATTTGTAACTACCACAGCAGGATGTTCTGATAGTATTGTTAAGTCAACAGAGGTATATGCTTTACCAGAAGTGGATTTTATAGCAGAAAATTTTTGTGTTTTAGATGAAACAAAATTTAGTAATTTATCATCAGTCTATAATGATGAGATTATTGATTGGCAATGGACATTTGGTGAAGTAGGTTTTTCTTCGGATAAAGATCCAATATTTATTTTTGACAGCTTTGGAGTTCACAATATTAATCTTACCGCTATTTCTCAAAAGGGATGTGTAGCTTATTTAGATAAAAAGATTGAGATATTTAGATCACCTAAAGCTAATTTTGCTTTATCTTCTAATATATGTTTAGGAGATAAGGTTCTTATTTCTGATATGTCTAAAGGATATGGTTTTGATATTATTTCATGGAATTATAATTTTGGTGATGGTAATTATTCTTATGATAGAAATCCCTCACATAAGTATTCACATATAGCTAGTTATGATATAAGCTTATCAGTAACTAATACAGCTGGTTGTAGTTCAGATACTACTGTTTTTAATGCTGCCAGAGTTCATGATTTACCTATTGCAGACTTTCAGGCAAGTGTTTTAATTGCATCTGAAGTTAATTCACTAATAAGTTTTTATAATAAATCTCAAGACGCGTCATCTTATATGTGGAGTTTTGGAAATGGACATTTTTCAAATGAAGAGGATCCTACTTTTGATTTTAATCAGCCTCAAGAATATGAAGTTGTATTAACTGCATATAATGATTTTTCATGTAGTTCTGAGAAAGTAAAAAAAGTTTATATATATCCTGAGTTTACCTTTTTTGTACCTGATGCTTTTACTCCTAATAATGATGGTAATAATGATTATTTCTTAGCTAAAGGAAATTCTATTTCTCAATTTGAGATGAAAATTTTTGATAGATGGGGGAATATGGTATTTGAATCTTATGACATCGAATATGGTTGGAATGGAAAAGATGTTTTTGGAAAAATAATGGGGTTAGGGGTTTATTCTTATAGAATTGTATTGTATGATCATAATTCAAAACTACATGTTTATAATGGTGAAATTAATTTAATGCGATAGCATAAAATCATTAAATTAGCCAACTAATATTATTAGTTTTTGTTTTATGAGGAAAATTTATCTCATACTTATAGTTATTTTTAGTTCATGTGTTAGTAGAGATGTTAATAGTGATCTTTCAATTTTTCGTTATAATGATGCTTCAGGAATAGCTACTCTTGACCCTGCTTTTTCTCGAAATCAATCTATTGTTTGGGCAACTAACCAACTATTTAACGGTTTGGTGCAATTAGATGATCAGTTACTTGTTAGACCCTCTATTGCGAAATCATGGAAAATATCACAAGATGGTTTGCAGTATGAGTTTCTTTTAAGAGATGATGTTTTTTTTCATGATGATTCTTTATTTTTAAATGGTAAAGGTAGGAGAGTGGTTGCTAGTGATTTTGATTATTCATTATCTAGATTGTTAGATAAAGAATTAGCAGCTCCTGGATCATGGGTTCTTTCAAATGTTGAAGATTTCTATGCAAAAAACGATTCTATTTTTTTTATTCAATTACATAAGCCATTTCCTGCATTTTTATCATTATTAAGTATGCAATATTGTTCGGTTGTTCCAAAAGAGGTTGTTATAGGAAGGGATTTTAATCGATCTCCAGTAGGGACAGGTCCTTTTAAATTTCAGCTTTGGGTAGATGGTGTAAAATTAGTTTTGAGAAAGAATCCTAATTATTTTGAAAAAGTAGATGGTAAACGTTTACCATATCTTGATGCTGTATCAATATCGTTTATCAAGGATAAGCAGTCTGCATTTTTAAACTTTATTCAAGGAAAGTTTGATTTTGTTTCTGGAATAGACCCTACTTATAAAGATCAAATATTAACTAGTAATGGTCATTTGCAAGAAAAATATAAAAATCAGGTGAATCTTTATTCTGAGCCATATTTAAATACGGAGTATTTAGGTTTCTATATGGATAGTTCTCTAACAATAGATATTAGAAAAGCTATTAACTATGGATTTGATAAAGTTAAGATGATTCGTTATTTGAGAAATAATATTGGTACTCCTGCAGTTAATGGATTTGTTCCTATGGGTCTTCCTTCTTTTAGTGATAAAATAAAAGGTTATGATTTTAATCCTGAAAAAGCTAAAAAATTAATAATTTCAGCTGTAGAAAAAGGAGATTTTGATCTAAATACTGAGATTGTCTTATCAACCACATCATCTTATTTAGATCTTTCTGAGTATATTCAACATCAGCTATCAGAAATTGGATTAAAAATCAAGATAAATATTAATCCTGCCTCAACTCATCGTGATATGATTGCTAATTCTAGACTTAATTTTTTTCGAGCTAGCTGGATTGCTGACTATCCTGATGCTGAGAATTTTTTATCACTCTTTTATGGTAAGAATTTTTCACCAAATGGTCCAAACTATACACATTTTAATAGTAGTAATTTTAATAACCTTTTTGATAAGGCTTTATCTGAAACAAATGATAGTTTAAGAAGGAATATGTATCAGCAAATGGATCAAATTATAATTGATAATGCTGTGATTGTACCTCTTTATTATGGAAGAGCACTTCTTTTTACAAGTAAAAATGTTTCTGGCTTAAAAGGAAATGCTATGAATCAATTAAACTTAAAAAAAGTTATAATTAATTGATTTATTGTATTTTAAGACGTTTTATATAAATCATTTATTTTATGTTAATTGATTGTTTTTCATATTTTTATATATTTGCAGCGATTATATAGTTATCGGGGAAGCTGAAAACCGTAATAGAGTAAGCAATATTAAAATATTTTAATTATGAAAAAATTATTTACAATTTTATTCGCAGGACTAATAACATTTGGTTTATCTGCTCAAACTGATGCTGGTAATATGTATGTGGGTGTTTCTGGGCCAATGGGATCAGGTATTTCATATACAACAACATCATATGAAGACGTTGATGACAATATGAATAATTTAAGTCTTAATCTTAACGCAGGATACTTTGTTATTGACAACATGAGTGTACATGCACTATTAGGAATTTCTTCTATGTCTTTTGGTGATGTTGATGGTGGTAACACTACTTTTGGATTAGGAGCTAGATATTACATAAATGGTATTTTTCCTATGGTATCGTGGTCAACTAGTAAGGAAAAGGATGCTGACAATGGAGTAAGTACGCTTTCTTTTGGAGCGGGATACTCTTTAATGCTTTCTGATAATGTTGCTTTTGAGCCATCACTTTCTTATGGGATGTCTTCTAGCGATGGTGAAAATGTAGGAAATACATTAGGTATCAATTTAGGATTTGGTATTCACTTTTAAACTATTATATAGTTTTTTAATCAAAGCCACCTAAAATAGGTGGCTTTTTTTATGTTTAAAATCTGATTAACAAATCATGCTAGTTAATACGCTATTTTTATACTTTTGCAAGTATCATGAAGATATCATACAATTGGCTTAAACATTACCTAAACCTAAATCTTTCTAGCACAGAGATAGCTGAGTTATTAACTGATACAGGACTAGAAGTAGAGGGTATTGAAGAAATCGAGAGTGTTAAAGGAGGTCTTAGAGGAGTTGTTATTGGTCATATACTTACTAAAAATCAGCATCCTAATGCTGATAGATTAAATCTTACTACTGTTGATATTGGTCAATCAGAACCAGTACAGATTGTATGTGGTGCTCCCAATGTTGATGTAGGTCAAAAAGTCCCTGTAGCTACGGTAGGAACCTGGCTATATGATGGTGATGATAGTTTTAAAATTAAAAAAGGTAAGATAAGAGGAGAAGTATCAATTGGTATGATCTGTTCTGAAAAAGAGCTAGGTCTTGGAAATGATGATGAGGGAATAATGGTATTGGATAATGATGCTAAAGTAGGAATTGAAGCAAGTGAGCATTTTAAGTTAGATACTGATACAGTTTTTGACATAGGTTTAACACCTAATAGATCTGATGCTATGAGTCATATAGGCGTTGCACGTGATCTACTTACTGTTTTAAATTATAAGGGTAATAAATTAGAAATGTGTAGACCTTCTATTGATAGTTTCAAAGTAGATAATACTAGTAAGAATATTTCTGTTGAAATTAGTGATAGTAAGCTATGTCCTAGATATTCAGGGGTTAGTATAAGTGGTGTGAAGATTGCCTCTTCACCAGAATGGATACAAAAAAAATTAAAAGCAATAGGTATTACACCTACAAATAATATTGTTGATATTACTAATTATGTTCTTCATGAGATGGGGCAGCCCTTACATGCTTTTGATTTAGATAAGATTGAAGGAAATAAGATTATTGTATCTACAGTTAAGGATAAAACAAAGTTTACCATGCTTGATGAGAGAGAGATTGAGCTTACCTCTCAAGATTTAATGATAAACAATGCAAATAATCCTATGTGTATAGCAGGAGTATTTGGCGGATTAGAATCAGGAGTTTCAAATGAAACAGTGAATATTTTCTTAGAATCTGCTTATTTTGAGCCAGTAACCATACGTAAAACAGCTAAACGCTATAATTTAAATACAGATGCTTCTTTTAGATTTGAAAGGGGATGTGATCCAAATATTACTATATATGCTTTAAAAAGAGCAGCATTACTAATTAAAGAGATCTGTGGAGGTAAGATAGCTTCAGAGATTGTTGATGTATATCCAGAGCCTATAGAGCATTTTAATGTTGATCTAAGCTATCAAAAGATGGATAGTTTAATTGGAGAGGTTATAGATAGAGATATTGTCAAGGAAATCTTAAAGGATTTAGAAATAGAAATTATCAATTCTACAAATGATGGGCTCGTTTTAAAAGTTCCACCTTTTAAGGCTGATGTAACTAGAGAGGTTGATGTGATTGAGGAGATTTTAAGAATATATGGATATAATACTGTTCAGATACCATCAAATTTATCTACCAATATACCTTCTTCAAAAAATATTATTTCTCAAGATATCAAAAATATAGTATCTAATTTTTTATCTAGCAATGGTTTCTATGAAACAATGAATAATTCATTAACTAAGGCTGAGAATACAGATTTAATTGAAGAATTAGATTCTTCAGAAAATGTAACTCTTGTTAATCCATTGTCAAGAGATCTTGATGTTATGCGTCAGACGCTTTTATTTGGTGGGTTAGAAAGTATGGCCTATAATAAGAATAGAAAGAACATAGATATTAAATTCTATGAATTTGGTAAGACATATCATAAAAAAGAAGGAGTTAATATTGAAAATGAGCACCTTCAGATTTTAGTTAGTGGAAGGATTAATTCTGAAATTTGGAATAAGGAAAATATAAATGTTGATTTCTATTATCTTAAGGAGATAGTAGAGAGTATTCTTAATAGATTAGGTATTAATAAAATTAAATCAGAGACTATTACTAATTATGGGTTTTCTCAAGCTTTAAAGTATAGTTTTAAGAACAAAAGATTAGTTTGTTTTGGAAAGCTAAATAATAGTTTGTGTAATCATTTTGGTATTAAAGCAGATGTTTATGCTGCTGATTTCAATTGGCATTTAATTTTGGAGCTTTTAGGCTATAAAAGAACCCAATACAAGGAAATATCTAAGTTTCCTAAAGTTCGAAGAGACTTATCATTACTGATTGATGAAAAGATATCTTTTGAAGATCTTAAAAGAATAGCTTTAAAAATTGACAATAGAATATTAAGATCAGTAGACTTGTTTGATGTATATGAAGGAGATAAACTTCCAAAGGGAAAAAAATCTTATGCTCTATCTTTTGTTTTCTCTGATAATGAAAAGACATTAAAAGATAAAGAGGTTGATACAGTTATGGATAAATTAATAAAATCATTTAATGATCAAGTAGGGGCAGAATTAAGATAGTTGATTTAGTTAACATTTATCTGCACACTTTTGTCCATCAATAGCAGCTGACATTATTCCACCTGCATATCCTGCACCTTCCCCGCAAGGGTACAATCCTTTAATTTGTGGATGTTGCAATGTTGTTTTGTCTCTAGGAATTCGAATAGGAGAGGATGTCCTACTTTCTGGAGCGTGGATAATAGCTTCATTAGTAAAGTAGCCTTTCATTTTTTTTCCAATTTGCTTTAATCCTTCAGTAAGATTATCTGAAATAAAATCAGGCAATAGATCTGTAATAATCACTGAACTTGTACCTGGGATGTATGAGGTTTTTGGAATATCTTGAGATAATTTTTTATTAGTGAAATCTACTAATCTTTGAGCAGGTACTTTTTGTGTTTTACCTCCAGCAATCCAGCAAGATTTTTCTATATCTTTTTGAAATTCTATTCCAGCCAATGGCCCATGTTTTTTATATTTATTAAAATCCTGTTTTTTTAACTCAACAACAATTCCAGAGTTTGATGTAGGATAGTGTCTTCTAGAGGGAGACCAGCCGTTGGTCACTACTTCTTCAGTATTTGTTGCGCAAGGTGCTATTACACCACCTGGACACATACAAAATGAATATACACCCCTTCCTTGTATTTGTTTGGCAATTGAATATGCAGCAGGAGGTAAATATTCATTTCTAACTTTACATTTATATTGAATTTGATCAATTAATTCTTGAGTATGTTCAATTCTTATTCCAAGTGCAAATTCTTTTGCTTCAAGAGCAATATTTTTCTTATGTAGCATATAAAATATATCTCTTGCTGAATGCCCTGTTGCTAGTATTATTTTATTAGATTCAATAGTAGACCCCCCTTGTAACTCGACACCTTTAACAGATTTATTTTTTATTATTATATCTATTACTCTGCTATTGAACATTATTTGTCCTCCATAGTAAATGATTTTCTCTCTAATATTTTTAATGATATTTGGAAGTTTGTTAGTACCAATATGAGGTTGAGAATCAATTAATATATTTTCACTTGCACCATTATTTACAAATGTTTTTAAAATATTATTAATATCCCCTTTTTTCTTACTTCTTGTATATAATTTTCCATCTGAGAATGTTCCTGCACCTCCTTCACCAAAACAATAATTTGAATCTTCATTTACAATATGTTTTCTATTTAAATTGCCTAGATCTACTTTTCTATTGGATATATCTTTACCTCTCTCAATTATAATAGGTTTTAGGCCTTTTTCAATTAATTTTAATGCAGCAAAAAGACCCGCAGGACCTGCACCAATAATTAGTACTTCTTGGGAGTTGCTTACATTTTTATATTCTGTAGTTTTTTCATTTTTACTTATAAATTTCTCATTGATATATACATTGCAAATAAGATTTATTTTGATTATTTTTTGTCTTGCATCTATTGATCTTTTAATTATCTCAATGTGTTTTATCTCTTTGAGATTAACATTAAGTGTTTTAGCTAGCTTTTTTTTTAGAAGATTTTTTTCACCAGCAATTTCTGGCAATACTTGTATTTGTATATTTTTAATCACGTTTCAAAAATACATATTGCAATTAATTAATACATATCTAATTATCTATATTTGCTAAATGAGATGGTATATTTTCATTATTTGTTATTTGTTTTTATTTAATTTTATCTATGCACAAGATAAGATAATGATAATGCCATTCTCTGTTCATGAAGGAGATACTTTTTTTACATCAGTTATTCCTGAAGTTAAAATTTTAGATTTTAAAGATAATAATGAGAGAAGAGCGTACTTCATTTTAAAAAGAAAAGTTCTTAAGGTCTATCCATATGCTATAGCTGCTAAAAATAAATTAGATAAGCTTAATTATGATCTTGATACAATACCAAAGAAAAGACACAAAAAGCGTTATACAAAATTAGTAACTAAATGGGTTAAGCAGGAATACTCAGATAAGTTAAAGCAGCTGACTATGAGTGAGGGTAGGATACTAGTAAAACTTATTTATAGAGAAACTAAAACTACTTCTTATGATATATTAAAATCTTATAGAGGCAGATTTAATGCTTTCTTTTGGCAAGCTGTAGCTAAAGTTTGGGATAATGATCTTAAAAGTCAGTATGATCCGCTAAACAATAGAGAAGATATGTTTATTGAACATATTTTAACTAATTATCAAAAATAGTATATTCTTATTTGCAGAATTGTGAAGATACCTTCTTATTTCTTACTCCTTCTGAATAATCATAGAATCCTTCACCTGATTTTACTCCTAATTTTCCAGCTTGAACCATATTTACTAGTAAAGGATTTGGAGAATATTTGGGGTTGCCAAATCCATCATACATAACCTCAAGAATTGAAAGACAAACATCTAAACCAATAAAATCTGCTAAATGTAATGGGCCCATAGGATGAGCCATTCCTAGCATCATTACAGTATCAATCTCTTCCACACCCGCTACTCCTTGAAATAGAGTTTCTATTGACTCATTTATCATAGGCATAAGGATTCTATTAGCTACAAAACCAGGATAATCATTTACTTCAACGGGTGATTTACCTAATGTCTTACTCATTTCCATTACTTTTTCAGTAATTTTATCTGAAGTTGCATATCCTCTAATTACTTCAACTAGCTTCATAATAGGTACTGGATTCATAAAATGCATTCCTATTACTTTATCTGGTCTTTTAGTGGCCGCTGCAATTTTTGTAATTGAAATTGAAGAAGTATTTGTAGCTAAAATTGTATCTAAGTCACATATTTCATCTAGTTGACTAAATATTTTAAGTTTCAGATCAATATTTTCAGTAGCAGCTTCAACAACAATATCGCAGCCTTTTACTGCTTGTTGTAAATCAGTATAAGTACTAATATTACTTAATGTATTATTCTTATCATCAATAGATATTTTTTCTTTCTTTACCATTCTATCTAAATTTTTATCTATTGTAGAGATAGCTTTTTTAAGAGCTTCTTCTGAAATATCAACAAGTTTCACATTAAATCCTGTTTGAGCAAAAGTATGTGCAATTCCATTGCCCATTGTCCCTGCACCAATTACGGTAATATTTTTCATCTTAGTATTTATATTTAATTAATAATTTATTTTTGATAGTGTATAATTCTTATATTATCGAAATCAATTTTATTTTCTTCTAATTCAAAATCTCTATACATTCTAATAAATAAAGAAAAGCTTTCAGCTCCAGCAGATTCTGTTAATGTCTCTGTAAGATTGACATATATTTTATGCCAATTTTCTTTAGGGGAGACCCAAACTAATCCTTTTTCAACTGTGGCTCCATTACCAGAATTAATATACAAACCAATTAAGCATCTTGTATTATTTTTATAATCTAACTCTAAATATGCTGGTGATCCTTGTTGTGGTACATTATCGAAACTCAAAGGCGAATCTTGATATTTTATTTCAGTAGAAAAAATTGAATCAGATACAAACATAGATCCATAATCTCCATATATTCCATTATTTAATTTTTGAAAGCAACATGAGTCATAGTTAAATGAATAAGATTCATCAAAATCATCAAATTGACCTTCAATATTTTCTTTAACGCTCAAAATAGGAGTAATAGTTGTAATAGAATCTTCTTTTAAAAAAATATTTTCTATATATGAGTTATAAAAAGGATAATTTACTCTTTGCGCAGCTATTCCATTATCTTTAATACCTCCGTATATTCTTATCTCTACATGTCCCTTATCCAGAACAGGGAAATTAGCTGGTAATTCATATATACCTTTATCAATACCATTGATACGAACCCAAGCATCTGTTAGTAGTTGAGTTGTATAACCATTGTTGTATTCAGTAGTGTCAATTAAATTTATAGCATCAATCTTAATATAAGAAGGTATACCATCAAATGTATCTTCTTTCTGACAAGAAGAAATTATTAGCAGCATAAAAAATATATATATAATTTTATTTTTCATTTCAATTAACAATTAGTTGTGCAATTTATAATAGTTAATAATGTACACAATATTTTTTTATTGTATTTTTTTGTAATTAATTAATTGTTTTCAAAAATACATTTTAAAGATTGATTAATAAAAAGAATGGAAGATACTTTTCGTCATAAGGGTTTAAGAAAAAAATTAGTTGAGCATTTAAGGGACAAAGGAATTAAGAGCTTGGGTATTCTAGATGCTATAAATACAATACCAAGACATCTATTCTTAGATAATGCTTTTGTAAATTTTGCTTATCAAGATAAAGCTTTTCCAATAGGTTCGGAACAGACTATATCACAACCATATACAGTGGCATTTCAAACAGAATTATTAGATGTAAAGCCATATGAAAGGATATTAGAAGTTGGAACTGGTTCTGGTTACCAGGCAGCAGTACTTTCCTTATTACATGCTGAAGTTTTTACTATTGAAAGGCAAAAGAAATTATTTTTAAAAACTAAAAAGTTTCTTCCTGATTTAGGATATAACTGTATGTTTTTTTATGGTGATGGATACAAGGGTATTCCAAATTTTGCTCCTTTTGATAAGATTATTATTACTTGTGGCGCTCCTTATATACCTAAAGATTTATTAGATCAATTAAAAGTGGGGGGTAAAATGGTTGCTCCTATCGGTAAAGGTGATGTGCAAGTAATGCATCTTATTGAAAAGATTTCTGATCAAGAAAATAACATTTCAACTCATGGAAACTTTTCTTTTGTCCCTATGCTTGATGATAAGCAAGAATAGAGTTATTAAGAATAGTGTTGTTAAAAAGTTGTAAATTCTATTATAAAAAAAGCTTGATTTTTTAATTATTTTTGAAATAATTAATCAAAAAAAATATTATGAAAAAATTATTTACATTTTTAATGGTAGTAGCAATGTCTACTACTACAGCTTTTTCACAAGCTGGTTCATTTGCTATTGGAGTAGGTTCTAATATGGCAAATACATCTTGGCAAGACTATAATCTCGAGCCAACAGTTGGGTATTTTATGTCAGATAATATGATGGTTGGTATGGGCTTCAATTTTGGAAGTAGTACTATAACTAATGATAATGGAACTCCTGATGATGCGGATGATGATATTGATACTAAAACTTCTGGTTTGAGTTTATCACCATTTTTCAGATATTATTTAAATGAGATGTTTTATGCTCATGGTGGTATAGGCCTAACAACAGGTAGTACAAAGGTTGGAGATGCAGACGCTACCACAACTAGTTCATTTGATCTTGATGCTGGTGTTGGTTTATCTCTTATGTGGAATGAAAAAGTTGCTATTGAGCCAAGTCTTGGATTAGCTATTGGATCTGGAGAGAATACAAGCTCTTTTGGAATAGCGATGGGATTAGGAATTAATATCAGATTAGGAGAGTAATTACTTCTAATTCTATAGAATTAAAAGGAGCCTAATGGCTCCTTTTTTATTAGTCTAATATTTCTTTAATTATATTACATCCCTCAATGATTTCTGATTTAGATATAGTAAGAGGAGGTGTAATTCTTATTGCAGTTTTTGTAAATAGAAAGTAAAATAATATTAATCCCTTTTTTAAACATCTCTCAACAACTTTTTTAGCTAAATCCTTATCTTTAAATTCAACGGATAGCATTAATCCACTACCTCGAATTTCTTGTATTTTTTCATGCTTTAAATGTTCCCTAATAAGTTTTTCTTTATCTTTAATATCATTCATTAATTCTGAAGATATAAGATGCTTAAGACATGCAAGAGATGCAGCACAGTTGACTGGATGTCCACCAAAAGTTGTAATATGTCCAAGTATAGGATTAAAGCTAAGAAGATTCATTAGTTCCCAAGAAGATATAAAAGCACCAATAGGCATACCGCCTCCCATTCCTTTTGCAATACATAAAATATCTGGAATAATATTAAACTTTTGAAGTCCAAAAAGATTCCCTAATCTACCAAAGCAGGTTTGTATCTCGTCAAATATTAATAGTGATCCTGTCTTGGTACATCTATCTCTTACTTTAGCAAGGAAATTATCTTTTGGTGTAATAAATCCGCTAGCTCCTTGAATAGGTTCAATAACTACAGCTGCTGTTTTATCTGTGATTAAATTGAGACTATCTTCATTATTAAATTCTATCTGATTACAATCAGGTATTAAGGGTCTATAATTACTTTTATATTCTTCATTACCCATTATGCTAAGAGCTCCATGTGTGGATCCGTGATACGAATTTTTACATGAAATAATTTCTGACCTTTTCGTTGAACGCTTAGCTAGTTTTATCGCTCCTTCAATAGCTTCAGTTCCTGAATTTGTAAAGTAAGTGGTACTTAATTTATCTGGCAAATAATCAGATAATAGTTTAGCTAGTTTATATTGTGGAGCCTGTATATATTCTCCATAAACCATTACATGACTATATTGCTTTATTTGTTCTTTTACAGCATTTTGAATAATTGGATTTGAATGACCTAAAGAGCATGCTGATACACCTGCGACAAAATCAAGATATCTTTTACCATTAATATCAGTAATATAACTTCCTTTAGCAGATTTTATTTCTAAAAAAGATGCAGCATTAAAAGTTCTAGCTTGATATTTTTTGAATATATCTCTTGTTTTACTCATTTTGAAGATCTTAGCAAATTATTATTTTCTAACTATAGCTTTTTTAGTAGCTATAACAATAGCTTTTGCATCTAAATTGTATTTTTCTAATAATTGCATTGGAGTACCACTCTCACCAAATGTATCATTAACTCCTACTATTTCCATAGGAGTTGGTAGTTTTCTTGATAATAATTGAGCAATACTGTCTCCTAATCCACCATTTATCATATGTTCTTCAGCAGTAACAACACACTTGGTTTTATTTACAGCATTTAAGATTGCTTTTTCATCAAGGGGTTTGATAGTGTGAATATTTATAATTTCAACAGAGATACCATCTTCTTCTAATTTTTTTGATGCTTCTAAAGACTCCCAAACTAGATGTCCTGTTGCAAAAATTGTAACATCAGAACCTTTTTTTAGATGAAGAGCTTTTCCAATTTCAAATTTTTGATCAATAGGAGTAAAGTTAGGCACTTTTGGTCTTCCAAAACGTAAATAAACCGGTCCTTCATGTTCAGCTATAGCAATTGTAGCAGCCTTTGTTTGATTATAATCACAAGGATTGATAACTGTCATATGAGGCAGCATTTTCATCATACCTATGTCTTCTAATACTTGATGTGTAGCACCATCTTCTCCTAATGTCACACCAGCATGTGAAGCACATATTTTGACATTTTTACCAGAATAAGCAATAGATTGACGAATTTGGTCATATACTCTTGATGTAGAAAAGTTTGCAAATGTTCCGGTAAAAGGAATCTTACCTCCAATGGTCATACCTGCTGCTATACCCATCATGTTCGCTTCAGCAATACCTACTTGAAAAAATCTATCTGGATTTTCATTTTTAAATTCATCCATTTTAAGTGAACCTGTTAAATCTGCACATAATGCCACCACATTTGGATTAATTCTGCCTAATTCTGCTAAGCCTGCACCAAAACCTGATCTTGTATCTTTTTTTTCCATTGATTATTGAATTTTTATTAATTCTGATTTACCAGCTCTTATGTTAAAATTTTTTTCCTTAGTATAAATGTATTCTTTAATTGCTTTTGCTCTAAATATAATTTTATAGTTCCCAGATAATAAAGTAACACGATGATTGAGTTTATTAGCTTTAAAAGAATATATCTTTTCTATTGAGTCTTTTTTATTTTTGTAAATACCCCCATATCCCTTTGCAGGTAAAATAATATTTGCTACTCCAGGGCTATCAATTGTATAGGTAGTTTTTGTATTTTGATTTACCTCAACATTATAGAATTTTTTTCTAGGCAATGTAAGAAGTTCGATATCATATTTTCCAACTAAGTAGGTTTCAGAGCTATTAATTTCTTGAATATTTAGTGTAGAATCAACTCCTGCCAATCGAATAATATATTGATAATTAATCTTTGAATTCATTTTTATTTCTAATTCACCTTGAGGTGTACTTATTGGTATGATTGTATGTTTTCCTGGTTTTATTGTAACACTATCAATACTTACTGGTGGTATAGTATGTGCTACTATTTTATAATTAAGTACAGGATCAATTATCATCGTATCGGGATTTCCATAATTATTTAAAGTATGAATATAATTATATTTTGCTACACCTGTTAATTCATTATAAAATGTTAGATTAATATTACTTTCTGTTGGGTCGCCTTGTTGATCAAGTAGATTAACTTGAATAGTTGTATTGTCAACAATATGAGAAATGACTATATTTAATATATTACTAAATTCTGATTCATTGCTTGCATTGAAGAATCTTCCAACACAGTCAAAATTCTTTTTCCATTCATCATCTAGTCCAATACCAATTACAAAAGGCTTTAGAATTATTCCTTCACGTTGATAAAAATTAGAGATAGCACACGGATCCATTCCACATTCCTCTTTTCCATCAGTAATTAATATTACAACATTACGACTATCTTTTGTTGGAAAATCTCTTGCAGCTTCTTCTAGTGAATATGCAATTGGTGTAGTCCCTCTTGCACGTATCATACTAAGCTTTGCTTTAATACGATCGGCTCCAATATTAACAGGTAAAAAATTAACCTCTAGTTGAGTGTCGTCACAATCTTGTGGTGGGTACTTACTTTGGTGGCCATATATTCTTAATGCAACTTCTAAATTTTTTGTATTTTTTAATGAGTCAATTATATTAGAAAGTAAATTTTTAGCAATATCGATTTTACGTCCACTTTGCCATCTACCTAGCATTGATTGAGAAGCGTCAAAGACAAACAATACACGATTTGTTTCATTTTTATTGTTTTTAGAAATACAAGTATTGCTACTCAGTACAGTAAACAGAAAAATTAATAATATTTTGTAATGTTTAATAATCACCTAAACTTTCGGGGTTTTGTGCTAAGGCAATTTCTAATTGTTCATCATTAGGAGCAGAGCCGTGCCATTTGTGAGTTCCCATCATAAAGTCAACTCCATTTCCCATTTCAGTATGTAGGATGATAGCAATTGGTTTGCCTGTTCCGGAATTTTCTTTGGCATAATTTAAAGTGCTAATAATAGATTCTAAATCGTTACCATTTTTTTCTTCTATAACCATCCAGTCAAATGCTTCTAGTTTACTTCTTAGATCTCCTATAGATAAAACTTCATCTAAAGAACCATCAATTTGTTTTTGGTTGTAGTCAATTGTTGCAATAATATTGTCTACTTTATTGGCTGAAGCATACATTAAGGCTTCCCATATTTGTCCTTCTTGTAATTCACCATCACCATGAAGAGAATAAATTAATTTTTCATCATTATTTAGCTTTTTAGTAATTGCTGCTCCAATTGCTACTGAAAGACCTTGACCTAGTGATCCTGAAGATATTCTTACCCCTTCCAAACCATCGTGGGTAGTTGGATGTCCCTGTAGCCTACTATTTAATTTTCTAAATGTTGAAAGCTCAGATATATCAAAATATCCTCTTCGAGCTAAAACAGAATAGAATACAGGCGAGATATGACCATTTGATAAAAAAAATAAATCTTCATTTTTCCCATCCATTTTAAACTCAGTTTTAAGATTCATGATTTTGAAAAAAAGAGCTATAAAAAATTCTGTACAACCTAATGAACCGCCTGGATGTCCAGAATTATTTGCGTGAACCATTCTTAATATATCTCTTCTTACTTGAGGAACAAGGCTTTTTAATTTTGAAAATTCTGTTAACATTTTTATGATGTATAATTTAGGTAAAAATATAAATAGTATAATAGTGATTAACTTTTTAACTTTTAAAAATGTTTTTATTTATTAACGATTTATTGACAACAATTAGTGGTTTGTATTTGAATTTAGAAATAATCTTAATTTTAAATCTTCCTAATTATTCTACTTATTATAAATTATAACAATATATATTTGTTGTTTTAAAAATAATTATGTCATTAAAATGTGGTATTGTTGGATTGCCAAATGTTGGTAAATCCACCTTGTTTAATTGTTTGTCAAAAGCTAAAGCTCAATCTGCTAATTTTCCATTTTGTACGATAGAACCGAATCTAGGAGTAATTACGGTTCCTGATGATCGATTAAATTCTCTTTCAGAAATTGTTCATCCAGAAAAAATAATACCAACAACAGTCGAAATAGTAGATATTGCTGGCCTTGTAAAAGGAGCAAGTAAAGGAGAAGGTTTAGGAAATAAATTTTTGGCAAATATAAGAGAGACTAATGCTATTATTCATGTTTTACGTTGTTTCGATGATGATAATATAACGCATGTAGATGGTTCTGTTGATCCAGTTAGGGATAAGGAAACAATAGATATAGAGTTGCAAATGAAGGATTTAGAAGTATTAGAAAAAATTTACGATAAAAATCTAAGAACTGCTAAATCAGGTGATAAAAAGGCACAAAAAATTTTAGATTTATGTTCAAAATTAATTGATCATTTAGAAAAGGGGAATTCGATTAGGAGTATTGATATTTCAGAAGAAGAACGAGAATTTATTGAACCTCTTTATCTCATAACTAACAAGCCTGTTGTGTATATCTGTAATGTTGATGAAAAATCTGCAATTAAAGGAAATAATTATGTTACTGCAGTTAAGAATAGTATAAAAAATGAAAATGCAGAAGTATTAATAATTGCTACTGCTATTGAATCTGAAATTGCTGAGCTTGATGATTTAGATGAACAAAAGATGTTTCTTAATGATATTGGCTTGGAAAGGCCTGGTGTACATTATTTGATTCAAGCAACATATAAATTATTGAATTTACAAACTTATTTTACTGCAGGAAAGAAGGAAGTTAGAGCTTGGACAATAGTAAAAGGAACAAAAGCTCCTCAAGCTGCTGGAGTAATTCATACGGATTTTGAAAATGGATTTATTAGAGCTGAGGTGATTCGTTATAGTGATTATATTAGTTTTGGTTCTGATCAAGCTTGCAGAGATAATGGTAAGTTGTCAATTGAAGGAAAGGATTATGTTGTTTCGGATGGTGATATTATGCATTTTAGATTTAATGTTTAAATATTTAAGTTGCTTAGTTGAAAAACCTGTTAATAACGCATTTATACATATTATTAAATAAGAATACTAGTATATTATATTTGCAATTAAGTTAATTTCTTGTAATATCAAGTATTTTTATGGAGAAGTCAAGTTATAATGAAGACAGTATACGTTCATTAGACTGGAAAGAACATATTAGATTACGTCCAGGGATGTATATTGGTAAGATGGGTGATGGTTCGTCTCCTGATGATGGCGTTTATATCTTACTAAAAGAGGTTATAGATAATTCTATTGATGAGTTTGTCATGGGTAATGGTAAGACCATCGAAGTTGTAGTTAAGAACAATAAAATTTCTGTTCGTGATTATGGAAGAGGTATACCACTTGGAAAAGTTATAGATTGTGTTTCAAAAATTAATACAGGTGCTAAATATGATTCTAAAGTATTTAAGAAATCTGTTGGATTAAATGGAGTAGGAACAAAAGCTGCAAATGCATTGTCATCGTATTTTTGTATAAGGTCTATTCGTGATGGTAAAAGTAAACTAGTTGAGTTTAAAAGAGGTTCGATTATAAATGATGAGCCAATACAAGATAATACTAGTAGAAAAGGAACAAAGGTTACTTTTGTTCCTGACATTGAGCTTTTTGGTGAGTACAGATTAATTAATGAGTATATAGAAAAAATGATGTGGAATTATTGTTATCTAAATCCTGGACTAACAATAATATTTAATGATAAGAAATTTTACTCTGATAATGGTTTATATGATCTGCTTGATCAAAGAACTGACGCTCAAATGTTATATCCTATAATTCATTTAACAGGTAATGATATTGAAGTTGCTATTACTCATTGTAAGAATCAATATTCAGAACAATATTACTCATTTGTAAATGGACAACATACAGTACAGGGTGGTACACACCAAGGGGCTTTTCGTCAAGCTCTTGTTAAAGTAATTCGTGATTTTTATGGCAAAAATTATGATGCATCAGATATAAGACAAGCAATTAATGCAGCAATTAGTATTAAAGTCATTGAGCCTGTTTTTGAGTCACAAACAAAGACCAAACTAGGTTCTACTGAAATGGAACCAGATGGCCCCACTATTTTAACATATATTCAAGATTTTTTAAAAAAAGAATTAGATAATTTTCTACATAAAAACCTTGAAGTTGCTGATGAGATACAGAAAAAGATACAATTGGCAGAGCATGAAAGAAAAGCTATGTCAGGTGTAAAAAAATTAGCTAGAGAACGTGCTAAAAAAGCAAGTTTACATAATAAAAAGCTCAGAGATTGTAGAGTTCATTATAATGATCATAAAAAGATTAACAGAAACGATTCTACAATTTTTATTACTGAAGGTGATTCTGCATCAGGCTCTATTACTAAGACTAGAGATATTAATACTCAAGCAGTTTTTAGTTTAAGAGGAAAACCATTAAATGCATTTGGATTAACTAAGAAGATTGTATATGAAAATGAGGAATTCAACCTGTTGCAAGCTGCTCTAAATATAGAGCAAGGAATTGACGATTTGAGATATAATAAAATTGTAATTGCTACAGATGCAGATGTAGACGGTATGCATATACGTCTTTTGTTAATCACTTTTTTTCTTCAGTTTTTTCCCGAACTGATTAAAGAAGGTCATCTTTATATTCTAGAAACACCTTTATTTAGAGTTCGTAATAAGAGAAAAACTTATTATTGTTATAATGATCAAGAATTAAATAAAGCCATTGCTGATATTGGGGCAAATCCTGAGATAACTAGATTTAAAGGTTTAGGAGAGATATCTCCTAATGAGTTTAAAAATTTTATAGGCAGAAATATGCGTTTAGAACCAATAATATTAGGTAATGAAATCAGTATTCATGATATGTTAAAATACTATATGGGTAAAAATACAAAGGAAAGACAAGATTTTATAATTGATAATTTAAGAGTTGAAGAAGATTTAAAATTGAAGGTTAATGAGTGAAGATATACATTTAGAAGAGAACGATTATAATAAAACTGAAAATGAAGTTATACATGTTTCAGGAATGTATCAAAATTGGTTTCTTGATTACGCTTCTTATGTAATTTTAGAAAGAGCAGTGCCACATATTAATGATGGTTTAAAACCTGTACAAAGAAGAATATTACATTCATTAAAAGAGTTGGATGATGGAAGGTATCATAAAGTAGCTAATGTTATTGGTCATACTATGAAATATCATCCTCATGGAGATGCATCTATAGGAGATGCTATGGTACAAATTGGCCAAAAAGAATTGTTGCTAGATATGCAGGGTAATTGGGGTAATGTTTTTACTGGAGATAAGGCAGCTGCTGCAAGATATATTGAGGTTAGACTAACACCTTTTGCATTAGATGTTGTTTATAACAAGAAAATTACTAATTGGACTACTAGCTATGATGGCAGAGGAAATGAGCCAGAGACCCTACCTGTAAAATTTCCATTATTATTAAAACAAGGTGTTGAGGGGATTGCTGTTGGACTTTCTACTAAGATTCTTCCTCATAATTTTAATGAATTAATTGATGCATCTATAAAAATTTTAAAAGGTATAAAACCAAGAATATTTCCTGATTTTGATACTGGAGGGTCTGCTGATTTCACAAATTACAACGATGGTAAAAGAGGTGGAAAAATTAGAGTTAGAGCAAAAATTAATCAACAAGATAAAAATACATTAATAATTTCTGAACTTCCTTTTTCTACAACTACATCAAGTTTAATAAATTCTATTTTAAGAGCAAATGAAAGAGGTAAAATTAAAATTAAAAAGATTGAAGATAATACAGCTGAAAATGTCGAGATCTTAATATCTATTCCAACTGGTATATCTCCAGACAAAACAATTGATGCATTATATCGTTTTACTGATTGTGAAGTGTCAATTTCTCCTTTAGCATGCGTTATTAAAGAAAATACTCCTTGTTTTATAGGAGTATCTGATATTCTTAAGGAGTCTACTGATCATACATTATCACTTTTAAAAAAAGAATTGAATGTTAATTTAAAAGAGTTACAAGAAAGATGGCATTTTGCTTCTTTGGAAAGAATTTTTATTGAAAATAGGATTTATCATAAAATAGAAGAGTTAGATAATTGGCAGGAAATAATTAGTGTTATTCATAATGCATTAAGACCTTTTACTAAAAATTTATTAAGAGAAGTATCAGATGAAGATGTAGAGAAGCTTACTGAAATAAAAATTAAGAAAATAACAAAGTTTGATTTAAATAAAGCCAATAATGAATTATTAAAATTAGAGGATAAAATCAATAAGTTAAAAGCAGATTTAGATAACTTAATTGACTACGCAATTAGTTATTTTAAGGATTTAAAAAAAGTATATGGTATTGGAAGAGAACGTAAAACTGAAATAAAAATATTTGAAAGTATTGATGCTACTAAAGTTGTTGTTGCAAATAAAAAGTTATACGTAAATAAAGAGGAAGGATTCATTGGTACTTCGATGCGTAAAGATGAGTATGTATGTGAATGTTCCGATATAGATGATATTATTGTTTTTCTCAAAAGTGGTATAATGCAAGTAGTAAAAGTAGATAATAAGGTTTTTGTTGGAAAGGATATCATTTTTTGCAATGTATTTAAAAGAAAAGATGATCGAACAATTTACAATATGATATATAAAGATGGTAACTCAGGCAATACACTTATGAAACGTTTTCCTGTAACATCTATCACAAGAAATAAGCAATATTTGTTAACTAAATCGGAAAAAAACAGTAAAGTACTATATTTCACATCAAATCCTAACGGTGAAGCAGAATTAGTTACTGTTTATTTAAGAAAATTAGCAAGATTAAAAAATTTAAAAATAGATATTGATTTTTCAAATCTATCTATCAAAGGTAAAACAGCTATAGGAAATATTGTAACCAAAAACCCAGTTAAGAAAGTTGAGCTTAAGTCTGAGGGAGTATCAACTTTATCTGCTCGTAAGATTTGGTTTGATGATAATGTACAGCGTCTAAATGTTGATGGGAGAGGAGATTTGTTGGGGTCATTTCAATCTAACGATAGTATATTAGTAGTTAAGCAAAGTGGCGAATTAGAGCTTAAATCTTTTGAAATTAGTAATCATTTTGATGAAGATATGATATTGATTGAAAAATATCATCAAGATAAGCCATTAACAGCAATATATTATGATGGGAAAAATAAAAATTATTATGTAAAAAGATTTATTGTAAATACTAACTTAAACAATAAGTTTAAATTTATTTCTAATCATAAGGATACTATACTTGAGTTAGTCAGCTATGATTGGCAACCACAAATTGAATTAGTATATATTAAAGAAAGAGGCAAGGAAAGAAAAAAAGATACTATAAATTTAGCTGAATTCATTTCTATAAAGGGTGATAAAGCAATGGGTAATAGGCTGAGCTCAAAAAAAATTAAAGAGATTAATTTATTAGAATCTCTTCCTTATGATAAAAATATAAGCGATCAAGACGTTGCAATAAAGAATATTGAATTAGATGATAATGATGAATCAAAAGGTCAAATAACACTCAATATTTAACAATTTATTTTCTTATTCTTTTTTTGAATAAAAAAGTCGGATATTTGTAAAAAAAAATCATGCAAAAATATTTATTTCTATTATTTATTCCTTTTACATTATTTAGTCAAACAAATTATAATCTAGGTTTAATTGGATCTTATGAATGGAATAATACAGAAGGAAGTGATATATGGGGTTGGGCTGATCAATTAGGAAATGAATACGCTCTTGTTGGCCTACAAGATGGTTTTTCATGCGTTAATGTTACCAATCCTGCTAGTCCTATTGAAGAATTTTATATTTCAGATCTTAATTCTACCTGGAGAGATGTAAAAACTTGGGGACATTATGCTTATGTAACAACAGAGGCACATGCAGGTCTCTTAATAGTTGATTTAAGTGATATGTCAGGATCCACATATTGGCATGTTACGCAATTTAATAATCCCAATACTGGAAGCTCTGTAGAATTTACAGCTGCCCACAATTTATATATTGATGAAAATGGTATATGTTATATATTTGGTGCATCTAGCAATAATGGAACTAATCCATCGGATGGAGCAATATTTTTAGATGTTGATGCAGATCCTATTTCACCATATTACTTAGGAGAATGGGATGATGAGTATATACACGATGGAATGACTAGAGGAGATACAATGTATGCTGGTTGTATTTATGCAGGAGAACTCTTTATTATTGATGTAAGTAATAAATCAAACCCTCAAGTTTTGGGAACACATCCTACACCAAGTAATTTTACACACAATGCTTGGATTAGTGATAATGGTAATTATGTTTTTACAACTGATGAAGTTTCAGATGCATATATTGGTTCTTATGACATATCTTCAATGTCAAATATTCAAGAAGTTGATAGGATTCAATCTAATCCTGGTTCTAATTCAATTCCACACAACACTCATGTTGATGGAAATTTTATTATAACATCATGGTATAGAGATGGAACTACAGTTCACGATGTTACACACCCAGATAATTTAGTTCAAGTTGCATATTATGACTCTTATAATGGAAGTGGAGATGGATTTGATGGTTGTTGGGGTACTTTTCCCTTCCTTCCTTCAGGTATCATTATTTCATCAGAAATAAATAGCAGTTCAAGTCAAAAGGCCCAGCTAATGATCTATGAAAGAGGTTTTGATCAAGCATGTTACCTAGAAGGAAATATTACTGACTTGTCTAATGGAAATCCATTGAGTGGAGCAAATATTCAAATTTTGAACACTATATTGCCAAATAATTCTACTTCTAATTTACTTGGTGATTATTTATCAGGTACTGCAGATGCAGCAACTTATGATATAGTTTTTTCAAAGCCTGGTTACTTGTCAGATACTATTTCAGCAAGCTTGTCAAGTGGAATAATAACAGTTGTTGATGCTGCTTTACAACCTCTCTTACCATTTAACATTTCAGGGACAGTTACAGATATATTAGGTAATGGAATTCCAGGTTCTAATGTTCTTATTTATAATGGTGATTTTACCTTTGATTTTACGACAGATTCAAATGGTATATTTACAATAAATAATATTTATGAAGGTGTTTATCAAGTTGTTGCAGGAAATTGGGGATATGTTACTGTTTGTGATAATGAATTTATTTCTCCATCATCAAATTTAAATATCGTACTTCAAGAGGGTTATTATGATGATTTCACCTTTGACTTTGGTTGGACTGTAAGTGGAGGTGTTAATTCTATAAATGATGGTATTTGGCAAAGAGGAAATCCAGAAGGTACAACAAACCAAGGATTAAATTATAACCCAGAAGATGATATTAATACTGATTGTACTGAATTTGCTTATGTAACAGGTTTGGCTTCTGGTAGTCAAACAGGTGATCATGATGTGGATGATTTTAATACTATCCTAACATCTCCAGTTTTTGATTTAATAAGTGTACCTCAGAACTATTACCTTAGTTATTCATCATGGTTTCAAAATGGTTTTCCATGGGGCGGACCCCCAAATGATAGTTTAACTGTAAGTATAACTAATGGTATTACAACACAAATACTTGAGACTTATACTTCAAACTCTTCGGATTTAGGTCAATGGAATTTACGTACTTTTGACATAGGACAATATATAAATTATACAGACAATATGCAATTGATTATTGAAACAGCTGATTGGGACTATCTTGGTGGTCATTGGGTTGAAGGAGGTTTTGATGGATTTCAAATTACTACAGGCATAACTAATATTCAAGATTTAGATATGGAAAATTCTAAATATCGTTTATTAAGAATTGTTGATTTATTAGGCAGAGAGGTTAAACAACAAACTAACACACCATTATTCTATATTTATGATAGTGGTTTAGTTGAAAAAAAATATATTTTAGATTAATTATTTTTTTTGATAGTTAGCCTTAGAACCGAACAAGTTGAATTAACCGCAAACTTATCTTTTCCAGTACCAAATAACATAGTAATCCATGTATCCTTCCTTGGTGTTCCTAGTATAAGTAAATCAAAATCTGCTGTTATTTGAGAGACAGTCCTTATAGGATCAGATGAAGATATTAGCATCAACTCACCATTTGTATTTTTTAATAATTTTTGAGCTTTAGAAATAATTATATTTTTAGTTTTTTCATCAGAATCTTTCTCTATTACTTGTAATAAACTAAAATTTGTTTTATAATATTTACATAGTTGATTTGTAATTTTTATTAACTCTGTAGCGTCTCTACTATCAGGACGTATTGCAATTACAATTTTTTTAAAGTTTGTTATACCATTAGATTTAAATAGAGCAAAATTTGAATTAATATGACTGAGTATCCATCCAATAGGATTATTAAAGAAAATTCCATTATATGCTCTACCATTCCAACCCAGAACTAACCAATTAATATTTGTCATTTCACTGAGAGCTTGCATTGTTTCAGATAGTCTGTGAGTTGCAATAGATTCAAAATTTATTTCTTGTTTAATCTGATTATTTAATTTATTTACAATTCTCTCTAAAGATCTTGTTTTAGGTGGTTTTTCATTAAATGCTTCTAATGAAGTTTGATCAGGGACTTCAATAATATTAAGAGTTTGAATTTTATTTTTTGAATTTAATCCGGCTGCTAATTGAATTAAGGTTTCTGGATTCATTTCATTTCCAAGTAGCGGTACAATTACACCTGTATCTTTGTCAATTCTTACATCAAGTATATCGTCTACTTGTTCTTGATTGAGTTGTTTAAGCTCTCTTTTATCTGTATTTCTATTAAATAAAAGATGTGAAGCAGGCACATGTCCATAACGTTTTAAAACACCTGTTCGATAAGAATTACGGCCATAAATCAAATAAATTATGTATCCAACAGCAACAATAAATAATATTGATAGTATAGGTATAATTCCTAAGAAAAATAATAAAATTATTCCACTAATAATACCAAATAGCTGCATATATGGGTATAAAGGAGACTTATATGTAGGTTGATACCACTGCACAGCAGTTTCTCTTAATACAATAACACATATATTAACTATTATAAACATAGTAACTTTAAATGCACTAGCAAGCTTTGCAATTTTTTCTACATCTAAAAAAAGAATAACTAATGCCATAATTAAGCATGTAATAACAATTGTATTGATAGGAGTAAGGTATTTGTTATGAACCTTTGTAAGACTATTTGGTAATAATTTATCCATTGCCATTGCAAAAGGAAATCTTGATGATGCTAGTACTCCTGAGTTAGCCATAGAAATTAGTGTTATAATAGCAATTGGAGCAATTATATAACCAACTATTTTACCACCAATTAAGTTACCAAGAGTATATAAAGGTTTAATATCTGTTTTTAATTGTATTAAGGGAATATTCTCGACAAGAATGTATGCGGTTAAAATATATAAAATTGATACTAAGATCAATGATAATATCATAGCTAGTGGTATATTTTTACTAGGATTTTTTATTTCTCCAGCAATTGCTGCAATTTTTGTTACACCTGCATATGCAACAAATACAAAAGCTATTGTACTGACAAAGCCTAAATTTCCGTTTGTAATAAATGGAGTTGAAATCTTGTTATCAATGTTATTAATTCCAAAAAAAATTAATAAGATCAGAGATAAAATACTAATGATTACAATAGTAAGTTGTACTTTACCTACTTTCTTCACGCCAAATATATTTAAAAACATTATTAGTATTAAAAACACTAAAGAAATATATTTTAAATATAAGGTAGAAACACTAGTAAATATAAGTATATAAGCCCCAAGCCCAACTAATGCGAATGCACTTTTAAGTAATAATGAAATCCAGAGTCCAATTCCTGAAATCGTCCCTAGTAACGGGCCTAATGCTCTTTCAATATATACATAGGCTCCACCTGAAGAAGGCATTGCTGTTGCCAATTCAGATTTTGACAAGACTGCAGGAAGAATACAAATAGCTGCAATTAGGAATGCCAGCCAAATTGATGAACCAGTTTTAGCAGCGGCAATTCCTGGTAAAATAAAGATACTACCAAGCATTCCAGCAATACTAATTGCTATTATAGCTGATAATTTTAGTTTTCTATCTAGTTTTTTCATTTTTTATTTATTGCAATTTAAAAAAAAAATAATAATACTAAAGACAATATTAATATTAAAAGAAAAGATATTTATCATAAATTTGTGAATATTTTAATTTTATTATGAAAAAATTAGTTTTGTCAGATTTACACAAGAAGATAGGAGGGAAGATGATTAATTTTTCTGGTTTTAATATGCCTGTACAATATACAGGTGTAATTGATGAGCATAATGCCGTGAGAAATAATATAGGTGTTTTTGATGTGTCACATATGGGACAAATTTTTGTTAGTGGAGATAACGCATCTAAATTAGTGCAATATATTACTTCTAATGATGTAGATTTATTGTATCCTGGTAAGGTGCAGTATACATGCTTTCCAAACACTACAGGAGGAATCGTTGATGATTTATTATTATATAAATTATCTGAAGGAAATTATTTATTGGTTGTTAATGCATCTAATATAGTTAAGGACTTAAATTGGATTATTAAACATAATAGTTTTGGATGCACTATTGAAGATAAATCAAATGAATATTCATTGTTAGCTGTTCAAGGACCTAAATCAATTGAAGTTTTACAGAATATTATTAATAGTGATCTTACTAAGATGAAGTACTATACTTTTGTTAAGGAATCTATATCAAATATAAATGATGTAATTATCTCTAGAACTGGCTATACAGGTGAAATAGGCTTTGAATTGTATGTTAAAAATAATTATGTTGAACAGCTATGGAATCTAATTTTTAGTTTATCTGATGATATTAAGCCAATAGGTCTAGCAGCAAGAGATACATTACGATTAGAAATGGGTTATTGTTTATATGGTAATGATATTGATGATACCACATCACCTATTGAAGCTGGACTTGGTTGGATTACTAAATTTAATAATGATTTTATTAACTTAATAGATTTGAAAAATCAGAAGGATGGTAATATTAAGAAAAAATTAGTTGGTTTAGAGTTAATTGACAAGGGAATAGCACGTAAAGATTATAATATATTTGATGAATCTAGAAATATAGTAGGAGTAGTTACTTCAGGAACAATGTCACCATCATTAAATAAGCCAATTGCAATGGGATATGTTTCTACTAAACACTTATTATCCAATAAATATGTTTTTATAGAGATTAGAAATAAGTTTATCAAAGCTAAAATTAGCACTTTGCCTTTTGTTAAATAATGGGACAAGTTAATAATATATCAGTTTGTTTTACTTCAGATCAATTTTCCAAATTTGAAAATAAATCAAGTACTGTTGTTGTTGTTGATTTGTTGAGGGCTACATCAGTTATTTCTATAGCTTTTGAATTTGGTATTAAAGAGATAATACCTGTTAAATCAATTGAAGAAGCCTTATCTTTTAAAAATACATATAATCATATTATTGCAGGTGAAAGAAATACATTTAAGGTTGAAGGTTTTGATTACGGAAATTCTCCTTTTCATTACATGAATGAACATATTTCAGGTAAATCTTTAGTATTAACTACTACAAATGGAACAAAGGCTATTCATACGGCTAAAGAAAATAAACTGATTACAGCATCTTTTGTAAATTTAGATGCTGTTGTAGATTATTTAATTAATGATGCCAATGATGTTATTATTTTATGTTCAGGATGGAAGAATTTTTTTAATCTAGAAGACACTATTTTTGCAGGTGCATTATCAGAAAGATTATTATCACATAATTTTGAAAGTAAGTGTGATTCTATGTATGCTTCAATCAACTTATATGGCATATCAAGAAATAGTTTATTTGAATATTTGAACAACTCTGCCTATAGAAAAAGAAATAGCACAGAAAATATAATCAGAGATACTAAATTTTGTTTAGATCCAAGTATTAAATCTTCAATTGTTCCAATATTTAAAAATGGCTCTCTTGTGAGGTCTTAATGAGACCAGAAGTGTCTACCTAGGTAAAAGGCTAGTTTTAATTTAAAATATGGTCCCATATCAGCAATCTTATCTTCTATGGTTAAAACTTGACTTTCATCTGCTGATTCATCATATATAGAGGTTTCACTTACTCTTTTACGTGAATTAATATTAAATCCAATCATAGGTTCAATGGAAAATATTTCTCTACTATTGAATAAAAATGCTGAATAACCAACAGCTAGACCGATACTTGTTGTAAATATATTTCTTTTGCTTTCCCAAGTATCTTTATCATCAGAAGGAATAATAACGCCTGTTCCTACAGGATCATTTATCGTAGCTGGATCAGGGTTCAGATAATTATCCCATGCATCTGATGTTCCAGGTGCTAATGTCCCTTCAATAAATGCTTTATTATTGCTTATACCCATTCCAAATGACCCTTCAAAAAATAATGCATTTCCTCTTCCTGTGTGCATGTAATACCTTAACTTTGGAATTGCGCCCAAATTGAACTGATCCCATTTAACTTTTTCTTCATTATATGGGTCATCATTATAATTATTTCTAGCATTAAGACCATTTAAATCTAATCCAAGACCAATTAAAAAATTGTCAGCAATAAAATAGCCAAAACTAATACCATTTAAAAATCTAGATTCCCAGTCAGAAAAATTAGTAAAATCTAAATCATAATTCAAATTAGATTGTGAACTATAAATATCTGTCCAATCTCCATCATTTGAAATAGTACTTCCACTAAAAGGTTGTAAATCACTCTTCCAATCTCCGCCAGTAATCCAGTTGTAATTAGCATTTACTCCAGTTCCTATCTCAATTTGCCAAATACCTCTTTCGGTTTTTTGAGCATATGTATTAAGTGTAATTAGTGTAGTTAACAAAAGACTAGTAATCTTTTTCATTTTTCATTTTTTTTTATAAAATTATTAAGCAAAAATAATAAAATCAAATTAACAAACTATTTTCAATTAAAATAGATAAATAAATGAAAATAAAACTCCATTATTTTTCAATTCAAAAATGTTACTTTTTATCTCATTATTTGCTGTACCTGCAGTTGATATTTCTTTACTAATTACGCCACTTTTCATAAATCCATTATTAATTTTAGATTCCAAAATAAAGTTATTGTTAATATAGTAAGATAAACCTATATTTATACCAATATCTAATGTTTCACCCTCAAATATCCATTCATCTAATTCTTCATGAGTACTTAACCCATCATGTTCACCTATATCATTTGAAGTGTATTCAGAAGATAACTGCATCGAAATTGATGGACCTGCGTTTAGACTAAATTTATCATTTGCTTTAAAGCTTATAATTGGATTTAATTCAATATATGCTAGTGCTAGTTCATGTGAAACTCTGTGTAGGTCTTGTTGGTTTGGTTCATATCTATGTATGTATTCTGATTTAGCAGAAATTCCTTTTTGTACATATAAAATTTCAGGATTGATAAACCATTTGTCATTTAGGGCGATTTGCATATAAAAGCCACCAGACAAACCAAATATGGGAGTTTTATCAATATTACTGACACCTTCATTTGCTATTGATGTTACATTTGCTATATTACCTCCAATCTTTACACCATATTTTATTGGAATAAGGCTTTTCGCTTTAATATCATTTTGACAATAAGAAACTTGATAACAAAATAAAAATATTAAGATAATAATGTATTTTTTCATAATTTAATTATTTAGCATAACTGGCATAACCAGCATTAATGTATTTTCACCTTCTTCCATACCATCCAATGGAAGTATAATTCCAGCTCTATTTGGCGCACTCATTTCAATAGATATTTTGTTAGAACCAATGTTATTTAGCATTTCAATAACAAATTTTGAGTTAAATCCAATTTCTATATCATCTCCAATGTATTGACAAGATAATCTTTCTTCCGCTTGATTTGCAAAATCTAAGTCTTCAGATGTTATTTGTATTTCACTACCTGCAATACGCAATCTTATTTGATGTGTTGTTTTATTTGCATATATAGAAACTCTTTTAATTGAGCTTAACAAGGAGTTAGTATCAATAGTAAGTTTATTTGGATTATCTTTAGGAATAACAGCGTCATAGTTTGGATATTTTCCATCAATTAACCTACAAACAACAACAAGATTTTCAAAAGAAAACAAAGCGTTAGTATCATTAAATTCAATTTTAACTAATGATTCATCATCAATATTGTTTTTAAGAACTGTTAATGGTTTTTTAGGAATGATAAATGATGCTGTTTTAGATGATTGAATATCAGTTCTAACATGCTTAACTAGTTTGTGAGCATCTGTTGCAACAAATGTTGTGCCAACATCTGATATTTCACAAAACATTCCTGACATAACAGGTCTTAGTTCATCATTACCCGAAGCAAATAAAGTTTTATTTATCGCATTTACTATGATAGAACCATTTATTTCCACAGAGTCAGAAGAACCTATTTCTGGAGTTTTTGGAAACTCTTCAGAATTTTGACCAGCTAGCTTATAATTACCTTGTTCGGAACTCATTTCAACTGCAAACGTTGTCATATCAACTCTAAATGTTAAAGGCTGATTGGCAAATGTTTTTAGTGTATCAATAAGTATTCTAGCAGGAATACTAATACTACCATTAATATCTGAATCAACATCTATTACAGAGATCATAGTGGTTTCTAAATCTGATGCAATTATAGACATTTCACCATTATTTATTTTAAATAAAAAATTATCTAAAATAGGTAATGTATTGTTTGAACTAATAACACCATTTAACTTTTGTAACTCTTTCAATAGAGTATTACTATTAACTACGAATTTCATCAATTATTTATTTGTAAATTTAATTTTTCAAATATAGTTTATCTATAATAATTATCAACTAATATTTATTTTTTTATTTCATCAATTGAGATTAGAATTTTATTAAACACATAATCTTGAATTAGCATTAAATCGCCATTATTGAGTGTAGCAAATTTTCTTTTTACGTTATAGTTATCTTTTCTATCTATAAATAATGAGTCAGATATTTGAAAGGTTCTAAGTGTATCGTCATTAATTATTAGCTCTTCTATTTGTCTTGAATTAGTTAATCTTTTTTTGTTTTTTTTAAATGCCTCACAATTTATTTCTTTAAAACTGTTAAGTAAATTTTGGACTTTTATACTGTCAAAATTTATGTAGTTGTTTTTGTAATTTCTAACTTTAATCGGAAAATTAGTTAGTAAATATGAATTTTTGATATTATTGAAATCAGAGTATTTTATTTTTTTAATTTGCTTGGGATTTAAATCAAAAACTTTTCTTGAGCGCCAAAGATTTTCACTTAAAATATTATTTTGAATTCCATATCTGGGAGATAAAAAACCATTAAAGCCTGGAATATGAACAGCATAGGGTAGATTATTATTTTTCATAATCATGTAAGTTGCCAAATGATTTGGAGTATTAGATCCTATTATATATGACTTAATCATTTTTTCACCTTTAAATATTTCAACATTAATACCTGTAGTAGATATATATTTTATAACGTTTTTATAAGCACTATTAGAAACTGGATTTTTAATTCTAATTTTTTTTATAGTTGATAATAAAGTTATTATTGCATCATTTCTAACTTTAAATTTTTCGTTAACTATCCAATTATTATTTTCTTTAACAAGGTTAATTATATTTCCTTCTCTATCAGATAAAAATATCCTAGTTATTGATGATGTATTATCTATATGAAATACATTCTCTTTAGTAATTGTTGATTTATTATAATTATGTTTGTTTATTAGAAAAATAGAAACCAAAACAATTAAAATTGTTATTAGTATACCAATCCTTTTACTTATAAGCATATTTACTTTTTTTATATTTTACAGTTATTAATGTAAAGGCCAATAATAAAAATAATGGTAATAAAATATTAACAAATTTAATTAGTAGCTTATTATTAGAGATTTTATTTTTATCTAATAATCTTAATTTAATTTCTTTAGATTTAAGTTCTGTCAAACCTATATCATCACATAGGTAATGAATACAGTTAAGTATAAACTTTTTATTTCCAGGGTAAGTGTATTTTATATATCTATCATAACCTAAAGGATAAACTGTACCATCTTTATTGAAGTCATTTCTTAACAAATCACCATCAGATATTACGATCATTTGAGTGTTTTCACTTTTTTCTTTAAAAGTGATTTTGCTATTTTTAGGTAATATTCTGTTTTTAAATACTGATTCAAACTCTCCTTCAAGTAAAACTGCTATAGGAATATTGCTTTTATTGTAAGATTCTAATGGAGGTGGTGTTTGTAGTATATTAAGACTTACTTTTACAGGAGCAGGACTTATTCTACTTTGCTCTGAGCTACTAAGTAAAATAGTTTTTTTTATATTATTTTTTATAGTATCAATTGAGCTAACATATTCACACTTGATAGCATCAAGATTTTTAGAAATTGTGTGATTGCTTTTAGAAAATAATAATGGATAGTATGGCCATGTAAAAAGTGATTGCTGAGGAATGTTATTGCTAAATCCTGTAACTATAGGTATTTTAGTTGATCTTAAATCTTCAATCAAGTTAGTATTTATTCGTATACCGTATTTGAACAATTGATCATCTAAATTTAAATTATTACTTTTAGCAATGAAAAAATTATTTTTTTGCAAACTATCTGTTTTGGCATTAACTCCGTCTAAAAACCATAAAATTTTACCGCCATTCATTAAATATTGATCAATCAAGTATTTATCTAGCTTATTAAATGGTTTAGTGGGTTTGGCGATAATTATTACTTTGTATTTGCTCATTAATTCAATTTGCTTAGATATATCAGGAACATTATTATTTTCATTAGTTTCAAATTTTTTAATATTAAATCTTTCAACATTATAATGATAACTTAATTTATTATTATCTTTTAAAACAGATTCATTTAAATCATATAACTCTCTATTTTCAAGCTCTCCATTACCTTCTAAAAATGCAATATTATGTCTTGAATTATTTGTAATATGATAAATCCCTGAAATAAACTCATATTCAAGATTTTCAATAGATTCATTAATATTTTCACCAGGTTTTTTTGTGATAGAATTCTTTAGAAAGTTTAATGCATGTTGTTTATTTCTATAGTAAATTAAAGCTCCAGGAAATATAATTTGTTGAGATTTTGATGATGATAATTTAATTTCAATGTCAGTTGGTGTTAACCCATTTTTGACTAATTGCTTAAATAATTGTATTTTTTCTTCTTCATTACTTACATTATTTGGATTAATAAATTCAAATTGAAAATTATTCCCTGCTATAGATTTAAATATTTTTAATAAGTTTTCTAGTTCAGATTGTAAATGTTTAAATTCATCAGGAAACTCACCATCTAAATAAACTTTAATAAATATAATGTCATCTAAGTTATTAAGAATATTTTTTGCTTCTTCAGAAACAGAATATCTTTTATCATCAGTTATATCAAAAGTAAAATCTACAAAAGAGACAATTATATTAAAACTTATTAAAATAATCAAATAGTAAAATATTGAATTGGCAATTCTCATTAGATTTGTTTTTTAAAAATAATATGCTCAGTAATTTTAATGAAAAAAATTGTAACAGATATAAAGTAAATTAAATCTGAAAGTATAATAACACCCTTACTTATCATATTATAATGAAACATAATACCAAACTTTTTAATCATATAACTCATTTGTTGTAACATTTGTATTTCACTTAAAAAATTAAAGCCGTAGTATATAAATATGGATAAAAAAATAGATGATAAAAATGCAATAATTTGATTGTTATTAATTGATGAACAAAATATGCTAATACTAATAAGTACACAGCTTAGCAATATTAGACCTAAGTAGGATCCGATAATCCCACCAATATCTAGTGATGATGAGGTTTCTCCTAAAAGAAAAATTGTATACGCATATATAATAGTTGGAATTATAGAAATAAGAACTAAAGTTAAAATTGATGAAAATTTAACTAAAATAATTTGAAGTATTGTTATCGGTTTTGTTAGAATTGTTTCAATTGTTCCGTAATTATATTCTTCAGAAAATGTTCTCATTCCTAATGCTGGAACAAAAATTAATAATATTATTGGTGAAATAGCAAAAAATGTTTCCATTGTCGCATACGGATTTTCTAAGAGGTTTACATCACTTATTTCTGTCCATAATATTATACTATTAATTAATAGAAAAGCGCCTATAATTATAGGTCCAATAGTGCTAGTAAAAAAAACTGCTATTTCTTTTTTATAAAGTGATTTCATTTAAAGTCAATTCTAATTATTTCATGTAATTTTAATCCTAAAAGTTTATTCGATTTACCTTGATTAATAGCTATCTGTAAAAGCTGATTCTCACCAAATATAGCTAGTTTTTCAGATATTGGGACATCCTTATATTTATTTGAGATTTTAGTGATATTATCATTCTCTCTACCAAACTGAATTATAAAATCTCTATCTCTTCTTATTTTATCAAAAATCTCTTTGTTAATGTTAGTAATACTATTTCCATACCTATCTACATATATGATAGATCCTCGAATGTTATTTTTTTCTATAACAGCCTTTAATTCTGATTTTTTTACTTCAAAATCTTTCATTATTGTACCAATTATTTCCATTGTTCCTCCTCTTGCAATATGACAGGCAGCAGGAACAAAGATATTTTTGATAGCAAATGTCATACAATCTGTATCTTGAGTAATATTTAGTTTTATTATTTTATCTGGTTTTATTTCATTAAAAAGTAATGAAAATAATCCATTGTCAGTTCCAAAAAAATAATGACCATAAGACAGAACACCAATATATTCAGTATCTATTTCTAATTCTTCGTTAACGCTAACTATATGAATAGTTCCTTTAGGAAAATCTCTATAGCAATTGCGTAATATATATGCTGCTTCATATATATTAAAAGGTTGAATATGATTAGAAATATCAACAATCTTAACATCTTCTAATTGACTATAAATAGAGCCTTTAACTGTAGCTAAGTAGCTATCCTTAGTACCTAAATCAGTTGTTAGTGTGATAATTGACATTTATTATATAAACTATTTTAATGAATACTTAAAATATTGTTATTTTGTGCATCAAAATTAAAAGAAATCTATTAACAGTTTAATTAATGAGTGAAAAATTAATCATACTTAATAATGTTGAATTAGTTAAATTGTTTGGAACTAACAATCACAAGCTTGATAAAATACGTTCTTTGTTTCCTTATTTAAAAATCATTTCTAGAGGCGAAAGATTAAAAGTTATAGGTGATAATAAACATATTATTTTTTTTCAAAGGAAAATAAATGCTTATATAAATCATATTAATAAATATAATACTTTAACATTAAATCATATTGAGAGACTAACAAATGAAGATGAGAAGATGGTACTTAAATCAAAAGAAAATATTATTTTATACGGTAGAAATGGTAGAGAAATTAAAGCTAGAACTAAAAATCAGCGCTTACTAGTTGATAAATTAGAAAAATATGATATGTTATTTGCTATTGGTCCTGCTGGTACTGGAAAAACATACACAGCAGTTGCTCTAGCTGTAAAAGCATTAAAAGAAAAGAAAGTTAAACGTATAATTTTAACTCGACCTGCTGTAGATAGTGGAGAAAACTTAGGTTTTCTTCCTGGTGACCTTAAGGACAAACTTGATCCATATATGCAACCAATATATGATGCCTTGTTTGATATGTTTCCTAAAGAGAAATTAAATGATTACATTGAAAAAGGTATTATTGAGATTGCTCCTTTAGCTTTTATGAGAGGTAGAACATTAAATCATGCTTTTGTTATATTGGATGAGGGCCAAAATACTACTCAGAATCAGATGAAGATGTTTTTAACAAGAATGGGTGTGTCCGCCAAATTTATTATTACAGGAGATGAAACACAAATCGATTTGCCAAAAAATCAGATTTCAGGTTTAAATTATGCTAAAAATACACTTCATAAGATAAAAGGAATTAGTTTTGTAATGTTAGATAATAATGATATAATAAGGCACAAACTAGTTAAAGAAATAATAAATGCATTTAAAAATAATTAATAAATAAATAATAAATATGACAAATACTATTAAAGGAACAAACTTCCAACTTCCTGGACAAACAAAATTTTATAAAGGAAAAGTTAGAGATGTTTATACTATAAACAATGAAACACTAGTTATGATAGCATCTGATAGAATATCAGCTTTTGATTGTGTATTACCCGAAGGAATACCATATAAAGGTCAAGTTTTAAGTCAAATAGCTGCTAAATTTTTAAAAGCAACTTCAGATATTGTACCTAACTGGATGGAGGCTACTCCTGACCCATCAGTTACTATAGGTAAAATGTGTGATCCATTTATGGTAGAGATGGTAATTAGAGGCTATCTTACTGGACATGCATGGAGAGAATACAAATCTGGAAAAAGAATGTTGTGTGGTGTTCCTATGCCGGATGGAATGGTTGAAAATCAAAAGTTTGATACTCCTTTGATAACACCAACAACTAAAGCAGATGTTGGTCATGATGAAGATATTAGTCGTGAGGAAATTTTAAAACAAGGTCTTGTTTCTGAAAATGATTATATAAAATTAGAAAAATATACAAGAGAACTTTTTCAAAGAGGGACAGAGATGGCTGCTGAAAAAGGGCTTATTTTAGTAGATACTAAGTATGAATTTGGAAAAGATAAGGATGGCAATATAACTCTAATAGATGAAATTCATACTCCTGATTCATCTCGTTATTTTTATATTGATGGATATAAAGAAGATGTTGCTAATGGTCGTTCTCCAAAACAACTTTCAAAGGAATTTGTAAGACAATGGTTAATTGATAATGGTTTTCAAGGAAAAGATGGCCAGCTAATTCCTGAAATGACTGTAGAATACTGTAATTCAGTATCAGAGAGATATATAGAGCTTTTTGAATATATTACTGGTGATCAATTTGTTAGAGAGGATGTTTCTGATGTCATAAATAGAGTTGAAAAAAATATTCTAAATTATCTTGAAAAATAGATCTCTATTTTATTTGGTATTAATTTTAGTTATTTTATTATCTACTTATTATTTTTTAGATTCTAAAGTTAATAATGTCAAATTGCAAAGTAATAAAGAAAGTGGCTTGTACTATGAGTCATTAAATTTGATTATAGATTGTGATGATAGTTTAAATAACAAATTTGATATCAGATATACTACAGATTGTAGTGAACCTGTATATAATTCACCTATTTACTTAGGTAATTTGTTGATTCACGAGCTACCAAATTTATCAAATTTATCCTTTATTAAGACAACTGCACCTGATTCTATCACTAAATTTCCTGAAAAATGGATTCCACCAAGTGGTAATCAAGCTAATGCAACTGTAATTAAGTACGCTGCATTTATAAATGATAAGATATCATCTAAGGTTTATACAAAAACATTTTTTAAAAAAGATTCTATAAATATAATTGATTATCAAATACCTGTAATATCAATATCTACTGATGTAAGAAATTTATTTAGTCAAAATATAGGATTGTTTGTTTCTGGAAATAAATTTGAAATTGATGATAAACATTCTGGAAACTTTTTTGAAAGAGGTAAAGAATTTGAGCGAAAAGTTTTTTTTCAATATTTTGATAAAAATATGAATCTTGAATTTGAAACTTATTTAGGTATGAGGATACATGGTGGTGTTAGCAGAAGGTTTCCTCAAAAAAGTTTGAAATTTTACAAGAGAAAAGAATATAATTCTACTAAAATTAATTTACCCTATTTATCAGAAAAAAGAGTCAAAAGATTTATATTAGAGGGAATGCAAGAATCTGGTGGGGGAAGAGCTTTAATTGAAGATATAGTTGGTCAAAATATTATTAGAGATTTGAATTTTGAACAACAATCATCTAATCCAGTTATTGTTTTTATTAATGGTGAGTATTGGGGATTATATACTTTAAGAGATCGACTTGATGAGCATTACCTATCTTATAAATTTAATTTACATAGGGATTCTTTTCTAATTGTTGACGGACATGCAAGAAGAAACTTTCAAGCTATTCATGGTGACAACTCAGAATTTATAGACCTATTAAATTTCATAGATAATAATGATTTAAGTGTTAGTGAGAATTATAGTTATGTAGTTAATAAAATAGATTTAGATAATTTTATTGATTATTTTTCTGTTCAAATTTTTTTTGCTAATCTAGACTGGCCGGTTCATAACATCAAATTTTGGAAGAAACGTAAGAACGGTAAATGGAGAATTTTTATGTATGATATTGATGGAGGTTTTCGTCATAAAAGTCCTAGGGATACAGAAGAGGATTATTTGAAAGATATGTTTACATATTTGTTAAATAATAATGATTGTAAATTATGTAAGAATCCACCAAGAGCAACATTGCTTTTTAGAAGTTTATCAAAAAATATTCATTTTAGAAATCAATTTGAAAGTAGATATAAATATATTATTGATAATTTTATGGACACAAAAAAAACTCTGGCTATAGTTGATAGTATTTCTTTAGTTTATGATCCATATATTGCTGAACATATTAACAGATGGGGATTTCCAAAAAGTAAGCAATATTGGGAAGATCAAATAGATAGTCATTTAAATCATTTTTTAATAAATAGAGAAAAAGCTACATTAGAAAATTTACATAATTATTTGATGAAATATGATAATTGATGCAATTTTATTTTTTTCTATTTTTTCATTATTTATATTAATAGTATATCATATAATTTTTTTCTTTAGACTAAGTTTATTCAAAGATGATGAAAGAAATGATTTCGATAAATGTGTTTCGATTGTTATTTGTGCTAAAAATGAATCTTCTAATCTAAAAAAATTTTTACCTATTGTATTATCTCAAGACTATTCATGTTTTGAAGTTATTGTGGTAAATGATCAATCTGAAGATGAAACAGAATTAGTTTTAAAGGAATTTGAAGAAAATTATAATAATTTAGTTGTTGTAACAATTGATAAGCACATTAATCATCGTCCTGGTAAAAAATTTGCTTTAACATTAGGAATTAAGTCAGCTAAGTACGATTATTTGCTATTAACTGATGCAGATTGTAAACCACATTCAAATAAATGGATTGAGCAAATGACTTCTCAATTTAACAAATCTGACATTATTTTAGGATATGGTTCTTATAATAAAAAGTCTAGTTTGTTAAATAAGATTATTAGATATGACACATTTAATGTTGCACAACAATATCTTTCTTATTCTTTACTTGGATTAACTTATATGGGTGTAGGTCGTAATATTGCTTATAAAAAATCTTTGTTCTTTAAAAATAAAGGATTTGCTAATCATATTCATATATCATCTGGTGATGATGATCTTTTTATTCAAGAAGTAGCTACTAATAATAATGTTTCAATAAAAATTACACATGATTCTCATACAGATTCTAAAGTTATAAATATTTGGAAAGATTGGTTTTATCAGAAAAGGAGACATATTACAACTTCAGCATTATATAAAATTAAATTTAAGATTCTACTATCCTTATATCCAATAATGCAAGTTTTATTTTGGATTTCTATAATTGTATTATTTTGTTTCAATTCTTTTGTATTTTATGCTTATATTTTATTGCTAATCAAATTACTTGTATCTTATATTGCAAATTATAAATCAATGAAAAAACTTAATGTTTTTGATTTGTATTGGATTCATCCTCTATATGAATTTATTTATTTAATTATACAAGTAAATTTTGTATTATTGAACATTATAAAAAAACCGAATAAATGGAGAAGATGAGGGTTAATTTAACAGAGAAGGGTGAAAGAGATCTGATACTTGTTAGAAGAGCTTTAGAAACAGGCGATCCTGAAGCGTATAATAAACTTATGAAACTATATAGAGATCCTATATACTTTATGTTATATGAGAAAATTAATAACCAGGAAGTTGCAAAAGATTTAACTATAGAAGCTTTAGGAAAAGCATTCCATAAATTACATTTATATACTCCTGATTTTGCATTTAGTACTTGGTTGTATACTGTAGCAAGAAATCATTGCATTGATTATTTACGTAAAAATAAGCTTCCAACAGTTTCAATAGAAAAGATGATAGTTGATGACAAGGGGAAAAGAAATAGTTTTGACATAGTATCAAAAGAACTTGATCCTTCAGAAAAATTAGAAAAAAAGCAAAGAGTTGCAATTCTGCGTAGAATTATTCAGAAGTTAAAGCCTAAATATAGAGATCTTGTAAAACTTAGATATTTTAAAGAGTTAAGTTATGAAGAGATATCTGAAATTCAAAACATACCTTTAGGTACTGTTAAGGCGCAATTACATAGAAGTCGAGAACAATTGTTTAAAATACTTTCTGGTATTAAGGACGCTTACTAGATGCAGCTAATAATAAATTATTTTCCTCACTTAACTACACATCAAATTCAACAGTTTAATTATTTAGATAATTTATATAGATTTTGGAATTCTAGAATAAATATTATCTCTAGAAAAGATATAGATTATCTTTATATTAATCATGTATTACACTCCTTATCAATTGCTAAAGTAATAGATTTTAAGAGTAATACAAGAGTGTTAGATGTTGGTACTGGTGGTGGTTTTCCTGGAATACCTCTAGCTATATTATTTCCTGAAGTAGAATTTATGCTCTTGGACAGTATAAATAAAAAAATTAATGTTGTTAATGATATAGTTAATAAACTTAATCTTAAGAATGTTTTAACATGTGTAAATAGGGTAGAGGATATTAAGGAAACATACGATTTTGTTGTTAGTAGAGCCGTAACGAATATGCCTAACTTTATTAAATATGTTAATGGCAGAATAAGTTCTAATCATAATAATAAATTAAGAAATGGTATATTGTATCTTAAAGGCGGTGATCTGAATGAAGAGTTAAAAGATATTCAACATAAAATATATAACATAAATTTACATTTTAAGGAAGAATTTTTTAAAACAAAGAAAATAGTATATATTTCTTATTAATTTATTTCTTTTCACAGAAATATATTATTTCTCCTTTAGGTAATGCATATCTAACAACTAAATTAGGATCTAATTTGTTCACAAAATCATCTTCTGTTACTTTAAATCCTACTTTACTTAATTTTTTTCCATAATCTAAACCAAATAGTCTAACATGATCACTTTGCCAATATAGTCTCTCTCTTTCTTTTGGGTCAATTATGCTTTTATCTTCTTTAGTATAGGCACTACTCTGATCAATAGGAACTTGAAATATTCCCCATCCACCACACTTCATAATTCGATAAAATTCACTCATAACTTTATCTGCGTCATCAACATGTTCTAAAACATGATTGCAGATAACAACATCAAATGTATTGTCTTTGAATGGTATTTCATGTACATCCATTTTAATATCTGCCCAAGGAGATATTAAATCACCGGTTATATAGTCCAGATTTTCCATTTTTTTAAAAATATTTATAAAACAATATTCTGGAGCAATGTGTAGAAACTTTATTTTTTTTGTAAAGAAGTTAGTTCGTTCTTTTAGATAAAGCCAAAGTAATCTATGTCTTTCTAAGCTCATACTATCAGGTGCAATAGCATTTTCTCTAGGTTTTATTCTTCCATAAGGAAGTAATTTTCTATATGTTATTCCGTTTATCGGATCTTCAAAATTATTACCTCTAATAAATAATGAAAAAAATTGTAAAAAAAAATGACTAACATGCTGAAGATAATGTCTTGGAATAATTCGTGTTGCGATTGATATAATTAACTTCATTAGTATTTATAATAATTTCAAATTTAATAAAATTATTAAATTACTTTTTAGTTGTTTTTTTGAATCCTAAACGCTTTAACATTTTTTTTTCAAAATTCCAAAAAAAACTAAATTGACCAAAAATTGTTCCAACAACAATAATTAGTATTTGATACAAGGGGAAAATTATTATTATTCTTAATGGTATATAAATCCATAAGCTTGTATTATTAGAATCTAATCCTATTATATTTAATATAGGTTTTGCTATTGTTACAGCTAGCGCACCAGTTATTGAAAAAACAATAAAAATTATAACTAATTGAAAATTAGATTTTATGTTCCACTTTTCTTTTATTTTTTTCATTTTGTAAATTTAGAAATTTCATTCAATTTAAAAAGTTTACATGCTGATAAGATTGAAAATAGACCAGTTATAATACTAATTGCAAAGAATGAAAAAGAAAGAGAGAAATTATCAGCGATAAATCCTAATATTGGAGCAATAATTGCAAATGAAATACGAATAATAAAACTTCTTACTGAAAGTACTGTAGCACGCTTTCTAGATTCAGTATTAACATTAATTTCATTACGTAAAATAGGAGTAACAATTCCTCTTATTAGATATATAAATAAAATAAATAATAATCCTATAAAAGTTTGCTTTAAAGAAATGATTATAAATAATATAGACATAATTATTCCTAACAATATAAGTATATTGTAGATGTTATTTTTTTTATAGATGTGATGCGCATTAAATGACGTAAGACCAGCAGAAAAGTTTAATCCAGCCCATAAAATTCCAAAATATATTAATGGAACATTAATTATTTTAAAAAATGGTTGAGCAAACCAAGCCATAGATAATGTTGCAACTCCCATCGAAGATGAGTAAATAACTAACCATTTTAATTTTTTATTATCAATAATTGTATGAGTGAAGATTTGAAATACAGCCTTAAATGATCTTTCTAGCTTGTTTTTAGTATTTATTTTAGGTTCAACTAATGATAGTGAAATAGGTATGCTTAAAGACAAAACAACTGTTTGTACATATACTGGTAGAAAAATTGATGATACAGCTAAAAAGCCTCCTAATATTCCCGCAGTAGCCTCTGAAAAATTACCTATTGCATAATTCCTTCCTTCAATTTTTGTATAATCTTGTTTGTTTTTTGTTTCTATGAGAGTGTCATACAATAGAGCACTATCACTACCTGAAATCATACTTGCTCCAATACCAATTAAAATTTCAGCTATACAAAATATATGAAATGTATCATTGAAGCAAAAAAGTAGGTAGCCAACAAAAGATAGAATTGTACTTATTACAATAGATTTTTTTCTACCAAATATATCTGCAATATAACCAGATGGAATTTCAAAAATTGCTACTGAGAATGAATATAAAGCTTGTAAAAGCATAATTTCAGTTAAGCTAAAATTATTTTCTTGAAAAAATAAGATAATTATAGGCATAGCAACCATAAACCAAGTAACAGACTTGAGCATATATAACTTGATTATATTTTGCTTTAATGACATTAACTTCTTGGGTGATACTGAAGGATATTGCTTCTTAAATACTCTTTATCAAGATGAGTATATATTTCAGTTGTAGTGATACTTTCATGTCCGAGCATCTCTTGAACAGCTCTGAGATCAGCTCCTCCCTCAATTAAATGTGTTGCAAAACTATGTCTAAAGGTATGTGGACTAATTTTCTTTTTTAAACCAATTTTTTCTTTTAGATTTTTAATAATTATAAAAATCATAACTCTAGATAATCTACATCCTCTATTATTTAAAAAAACAAAATCTTCATTACCCTTTTTAATTTGGAGATGATTACGAACCTCATCTATATATATTCTTAAATATTTTATAGCCTGTCCGCCAATTGGAGCTAGTCTTTCTTTGTTGCCTTTACCAATAACTTTAACATAACCTTCTTTAAATTGAATATTGGACAGTCTTAGGCTAATTAATTCACTGACTCGCAGACCACAACTATATAATGTCTCTAAAATAGCTCTATTACGCTCACCATGTTTATTTGTTAAGTCTATTGCTGATATAAGTAAATTGATTTCTTCGATTGAAAGAGTATCAGGAAGCTTAAATCCAATTTTAGGACTTTCAATTAGTTCAGTAGGGTCATTTTTTGTATAATTTTCAATTATTAAGTATTTGTAAAAAGACTTAATGGAAGATATTGCTCTAGCTTGAGAGCGTGATGATATGTTATTTTCTTTTAATGTACCCAAAAAATCTGTTAAATTTTTTCTATTAATTTTTAACTCAGATATACCTAATTTAGAACTGTATGCAGCTAATTTGTTTATATCTCTGATATATCCATCTACAGAGTTTGAAGAAAGTGATCTTTCAATCTGAAGATAAGATTTAAATCCTTTTACTGAGGTTTCCCAACTCATTTACGTAAATTTGCTAAATATGAAAGTAATTATAATTAATGGTCCAAATTTAAACTTATTAGGTAAAAGAGAGACTTCAATTTATGGTGATATTTCTTTTGATGAATATTTTAAAAAGTTGTCAGCTCAATTTTTAGATATTGAGATTGAGTACTTTCAATCAAATATCGAAGGAGAATTAATTAATAAAATTCAGGAAGTTGGCTTTACCTATGATCATATTATTCTTAATGCTGGAGGTTATACTCATACATCTGTATCTATTGCTGATTGCATTAGAGCTATTGAAACTCCAGTTACCGAAGTTCATATAACTAACATACACTCCAGAGAAGATTTTAGGCAGAAATCATTACTTTCTCAATATTGCCGAGCTGTTGTTTGTGGTTTAGGATTAGATTCTTATAAGGCTGTATTATTAACTTTGAATTAAAAAACTAAAGTTCGGAAAACTTTTTTTTATTTTTTATTTTATTTTCAATCAGTAATAAATGTTTTGTTTGTTTATAAACATTATATTTTTGATTTATATTATTTCTTTTAAATATTAGTTTTGGAATAGTAGCATAAAATACAAAGTGAGCTTTAATAACTGCAAGAAAATGTTTGAATCCGTTTTTTTGTTTTAAAAATGTTATTGCAGCAATACCATCAAGAAAAAGACGAATAAAAATTATCCCCATATTTAATAAGGGTAAGTTTTTGAATAACATAGAAAGATTATTTTTAAAATTTAAATAGGTTTTAAATGGTGATGAAGAATCTAATGTTCCACCACCAACATGATAAACTACGGATTTTGGTTCTATCATTATAATATAATCCTTGTTTTTAAACCTCCAACATAAATCGATTTCTTCTTGATGTGCAAAGAAATCATCATCAAAACCTCCAACTTCAAAAAAGTATTTAGATCTTATAAATAAGCATGCTCCAGTTGCCCAAAATATTTCATGTTGGTCATTATATTGTCCCTCATCTTTTTCGATATTATTAAAAATTCTTCCACGACAGTATGGGTAACCTAATTTATCAATATAACCACCACTAGCTCCCGCATATTCAAAATATTGCTTTTTATTGAAATCTAAAATCTTTGGTTGACAAGCTGCAATTCTATTATTTTGATCCATTAATTTTATAATAGAATCAATCCATCCTTTAGACACTTCAACATCTGAGTTAATTAGAATAAAATATTCTGAATCTATTTTTTTAAGTGCATCATTATAACCTTTTGCATAGCCATGATTATTATGATTTATTATTATATTTATTTCTGGAAAATCTGCTCTTAAATAACTAATTGAATCATCAGTTGAATTATTATCAGCAACATAAATTTTAGCATTTTTACTATTTATTACTAAGCTTGGTAAAAATTTCTTCAACCATTTCTTACCATTCCAGTTTAGTATGACAATTGCTATTTTTGTTTTTTGTGTTTCCATCTTTTATGTGACCATAACCAATATTCTGGTTGATTAATTATATTATTTTCTAGAATTCTAGTGAAATTTTCTGTAATTTGACCATGAGTTTCGTTTATAGGATCATCTGTAACTAATGAGAGTTCTACTTCATAAAATCCTCTTTTTCTCTTTATTATGTTTACAAATATAACTGGCCAATTATATTTTTTTGCAAATTTTTCTGTTCCAAAAAGTACTCCTGTATCTTGATTAAGAAATTTGATCCAATGTGCTTTTTTAGGATTAGCTGGATTTTGATCAGCACCAAATATTATTGCTTTTGTATCATTATTATCTTCGAAAGACCTAACTGTATTTTTCATTGATATAAGATTCATTCCAAATTTTGATCTTGATTTCGAAAGTTTATTATTTAAGAATTTATTTGATAATGGTTTGTAAATTCCAATACATTTGTGAAGTGAACTAATTGCAAATCCTTGAGCAAAGATTTCCCAATTATTGTAGTGTCCACCAACAAGAATAATATTTTTCTTTTTATCAAAAAAATCATTAATTATATTAGGATTTTTAATAACTAGTCGTTTTTTAATATCATTTTTTGAAATAGTAAATCCTTTTACTCCCTCTAATATTAAATCACAAAGGTGTCTATAAAATTTATTTGCAATATCATTGATTTCAGTCTTACTTTTATTTGGAAATGAGTTGTTTAAATTTTTTAATACAACACTTTTTCTATAACCAATAATTTTAAACATTACAAAATATAGAATATCTGATAATAAATAAATTAGTGAGTATGGTAAGACAGAGATAGGTAGAATAATAAAGTAATATATGATTCTTGTTATCATATCACAAAGGTATAATATTGAACTTATTATTTTTTATCTTTGTGTTAGTTAATTTAAATTATGAGGTTTATTCTATTTTTTCTAATTGTTTTTGCATCAAATTCTATGAAATCACAAACTTTTGTTAATGATTCTATTTTTGAACAAATGTTAATTGATTTAGGATATGATGATTCTTTAGATAACATTTTAATTAATTCAATCATTGATACAATAGATACATTGAATATTAGTGGGAATAATTTTGATATCATTCATGATTTATCAGCAATTGAAGGTTTTTCGAATTTAAAATTTTTAGATTGTTCAAATCACAGACTTGACACATTAGATTTAAATAAAAATATATATCTTAAACATGTTATATGTAGAAATGATTCATTAAATGTTTTGCTTGTTGATAGTCTTAGTTCTCTTGTTAAACTTGAATGTAGTTATAATTACCTAAGTGATCTTGATTTATCAGGTAATCCCGCTTTGGACTCATTAGATTGCACTAGAAATGAATTAAATTCAATAGATCTTTCAGAAAATAAATATTTGTCATATTTGTATTGTGGTAGTAATAATTTAAACTCATTAGATTTATCTAATATGGTTATGGGGGGAGTATATTCTCTTTTATGTGAAAATAATGCAATAAACTATATAGATTTAGAGGCAAACAGTAATCTGAATTGGCTCTCTTGCTATAATAATGATTTAGCTACAATTAACTTAGATGATTGTATTAATTTAGAAATACTTAATCTAGGAAATGTTTTTTCCCAACCATCGAATTATTATAATGATTTTTCTACATTAGATTTAACTTATAATTGTAATATTTCAACTTTTTATAGTGCCAATCTACCAAATCTTAGTTGTATACAGGTATGCAATGTTGTACAAACTAATAATTGGAATTTAACGATAGATAATCATCATTATTTTAATCTTAATTGTAATTTTACTAGTGTTGAGGAGTTTAGTTGTAAAGATAACATATCTACTCGTATAGATATTTATGGTAGAAAATCTAAATTAAATTATAATACTCTCTTATTTTTTCTTCATGAAAACGGTAAAGTAGAAAAAAGATTTGTTGTTGAATAAATCAAGTTAATTATCTATATTGTATTCATCTTAAATTATAATTGATAATGTGTTGTTAAGATTAAAATATTTCTATTTTTGCATACCGTATTTGGAGAGATGGCAGAGTGGTCGAATGCGGTGGTCTTGAAAACCATTGTACAGCAATGTACCGGGGGTTCGAATCCCTCTCTCTCCGCGAAAGGAGCTTATGTTTAAGCTCCTTTTTTATTAATTTATTAAATTAGCCCAAAAGTATTACAAGTCACATTTTGAAAGAGATTAATAAACATATTGAAGAGGCTGAGACTTTAGATGGATCATTTTACTCATCAAATAGTATTTTTCAAAATAGTTTAAACTTAATATTTTCAAATAACTGGCAGTTTGTTATTAGTATTGATAAAATTAGTAATCATGGTGATGTATATCCATTTAATTTTTTAGGAAATGCAATACCTGAACCGTTGTTTTTAATAAATGACAACAATAAAATTAAATGTTATTCAAATGTTTGTACTCACAGAGGAAATATATTAATTACAAAACCAGGTAGCATAAAGAATGTTGTTACTTGTGGTTATCATGGAAAACAATTTGATATTAATGGTAACTTTAAGTTTATGCCATGCACAGATGGAATGAAAAATTTTCCAAATGATAAAGATAATTTGGTTGAATTACCTGTGTTTATCTGGAAGGGTCTTATTTTTGTTTCATTAGACCCTATAATTACTTTTGATTCATTATTTCGTAGCATTGATAAAAGAGTAGGGTGGATGCCTGTTGAAAAATTTAAATATAGAGAAGATTTGTCCAAGGAATATTTTGTTGAAGCAAATTGGGCTTTATATTGTGATAATTATCTTGAAGGATTTCATATTCCTTTTATTCATAATGACTTAAATGCTGTATTAGATTTTCAAAACTATGATGTCGAAATTTTTAAGTATTCAAATCTGCAAATAGGAATAGCTTCAGATAATGACATTTGTTTTGAGCTGCCCGAAAACTCAATAGATTATGGGAAAAAGATTGCAGCTTATTATTTTTGGGTCTTCCCTAATCTCATGTTAAATTTTTATCCTTGGGGTTTATCTTTAAATAAAATAACTCCAATTTCTGTTAAGGAAACTAAAGTTCAATTCAAATCATATGTTTGGGATGAAAGCAAACTTGATATGGGAGCAGGAGCAGATTTACATAAGGTTGAACTAGAAGATGAAGAAGTTGTTCAGCAAGTGCAAAAGGGCGTTTCTTCTAGATTTTATAATCATGGAAGATTTTCTCCTAAAATGGAAAAGGGAGTACACCATTTTCACACTTTAATTAGTGATTTTGTAAATAAAAAAATCCCCAATAATTATTGAGGAATTTTATTTAAAAGAAGTGATCGCGACAGGATTCGAACCTGTGACCGTCTGCTTAGAAGGCAGATGCTCTATCCAGCTGAGCTACGCGACCATAATTGGCTGCAAACTTAAAACTTTTTAGTTTTTAAAAACTAAATAAGTAATAAAAATTACTTATTTAATACTGCCATTTTAATTGCGGTAATAGCTGATTCAATACCTTTATTGCCATATTTACCTCCAGATCTGTTTTTAGCTTGTTCAATATTATTATCTGTAAGAACACCAAATATTACAGGAATATCAAGTTTAATATTTAAATCTTTAATTCCATTAGAAACTGCATTGCACACAAAATCAAAATGTTTAGTTTCTCCTTGTATTACAGATCCTAAACATATAATAGCATCTGGATTCTTTTTTGCAGCTATCTTTGCACCAAAAATCAATTCATAGCTTCCAGGAACATGATAAACAAGAATATTTTTCTCTTGTAAGCCACATTCAATTAATGTCTTCTCAGCACCTTCTTTTAGTTTATTTGTTATTTCTTGATTCCATTTAGAAACAACTAAAGCAATTATAAGAGTTTTACAATTTGGAATTTCTTCTTTGTTAAAATGAGAAAGACTATTGAGTTGAGTGGCCATCTAGAGAGCGTTTTCTACTCTTGAAACATATTTTTCTATATCCTGACCTACTTTAGAGAGAGGATAGCTTTCCTCTATTTCTTTATATAAATCTAATGCATTTTCAAGATCTCCATTTGCCTCAAGAATTACTGCTCTTTTAAACAAATATCTAGGAGTTGTAAACTTATTTTCATTATGATTTGCAGCTTCTTTATAATATTTTAAAGCTTTGTCAGTCTCCTCCAATTCCATATATGCATCACCAATACAACCAAGAGCTAATGCAGAAAGAATAGCATCACTAGAGGAAAAATCTTTCAAGTAATCAATAGCGCTTTCAAAATCGCCAGTATTTAGATAACATAGTCCAGTGTAGTACAAAGCTAAATCACCAGATTTTGTTAAACTATATTCATCAATTATATCTAAAAAACCTAAGTATTGACCATCACCATTTAGAGCTAAATTAAATGAGTCTTTTTCAAAATAAAGTTGTGCCATAAACATATCTGTTTGAGCATTCTCCTCCATTGGAGCAAGATATAGTTTTTGATAGCCAATAACTAAAGCAATAACGGCAACAATTGAGCTAACAATTGTTGTTAATTTTTTTTGATTTTTTTCAATAAATTGTTCTGTGCTTGAAAGTGATTGCTCTATTTGGGCAAATTGATCATCAGTTTTATTTCCTTTTTTAGCCATTTAATCTTATTTTTGGTGCCGCAAATATAATGTTTTGATAGAAAATAAAGACAAAACTAATTCCAAAATGTATCTAAAAAGTCTTCAATTAAATCAATTTAAGAATCATTCTGAGAGTCGTTTTAACTTTTCTAATCAAGTAAATTGTTTTGTTGGAGATAATGGAGTAGGTAAGACAAATATATTAGATGCGATTTTTTACTTATCTTACAGTAAGAGCTATTTTAACCATTTAGATTCGCAAAACATTCAATTTAAAAAAGATTTTTTTGTAATAAAAGGTTGCTTTGAAAAAGCTCAATCAATTGATGAAATACAATGCTCTTTAAAAGTTGGTGAAAACAAGGTTTTAAAATGCAATCAAAAAAAATATAAGCGCTTTTCAGAACATATAGGTAAATTTCCTGTTATAATTATCTCGCCAACAGACACTGATCTTATTATTGAGGGAAGTGAAGTAAGAAGAAAATATATTGATAGTACAATAGCTCAGTATAATAAGGACTATATTAAGACATTGATTAATTATAATAGGGCTTTGAAGCAGCGAAATAGCTTGCTTAAAAAGTTTTCAGAAAAAGGTTATTTTGATGATTTATCACTTGAAATATATACAGATCAGCTGATTACATTAGGTAAAATAATTTTTGAAGAAAGAATAAAGTTTTTAGATACTTTAATACCAGTATTTAATAAATATTATAATGAGATTTCTGGAGCTAGGGAAAATGTTGATTTAGATTATAAATCTCAGCTAAACGAGGGTGATTATAAAATTTTAATACAAAATTCGTTGTCCAAAGATCGTTTAAGTTGTTACACTCAAGTAGGTGTTCATAAAGATGATATTATCTTTAAAATGAATGATTATCCGATAAAAAAAATGGGTTCACAGGGTCAGCAGAAATCTTTTCTTATTGCACTAAAATTAGCTCAATTTGAATTTATTCGTGAAAGAATTGGTTTTAAACCGATTTTATTGCTTGATGATATATTTGATAAACTTGATGATAATAGGGTATTTAAGCTTATTAATTTTGTTAACATAGGTCTATTTGGACAGGTTTTCATAACTGATACTCATAAAGAAAGAAGTGAGCATATTTTGAATAAAGCAAAAATAAACTATAGTATTTATCATATTTCTAATTAAATTAATTTTAAATGGCTAGAAATAATACATATAATGTTGGTGATGTTATTAGAAAATTAATGAAAAATCCAAAACTTGCTGAAAAATTAGATAAGCTAGACGCATTACAGATTTGGAATGAGATTATTGGAAAAGCTTTTAGAGAATACATTATTGACCAATCACTAAGTAAAGATATTTTGTATGTTAAACTCAAATCTTCAATTGTTAGAAATGAACTGAGCTACAAAAAAACCGAGATAAAAAACCAAATAAATAAAAGATTAGGAAAAATTGTAGTTAATGAAATTATTCTTAAGTAATTTAAAATCTTTCTTCTTGTGTAAAATGGAAATCAGATTCTATTATTGCATTTTCATTAGAATCAGAACCATGAATAGCGTTTTTTGCCAAGCTTTGAGCAAAATCAGCTCTAATTGTACCTTTTTCGGCCTCTTTTGGATTAGTAGCTCCAATTAAACTTCTAAAATCAGAAACAGCATTTTCTTTTTCCAATATCGCAGCAATAATTGGAGATTCAGACATATAGTCAACTAATTCTCCATAAAATGGACGTTCCTTATGTACAGCATAGAATTCTCCAGCTCTTTCTTTAGATAGATGTATTTTTTTCATAGCAGATATTTTAAAGCCTGCTTCTTCAATTCGATTTAGAATTGCACCTGTTTTTCCAGCAGCAACAGCTTCTGGTTTAATCATAGTAAAAGTAATATTTGACATTTTGAAAATTTATTTATTAACGCATGTAAAATTAAAAATTATTATAATCTAATCTGTGTTTTTATTTATATTTTTGTTTAATAATGTTTGACAATATAAATCATCTAAAAGAATTAATATCTACTCCTAAAAAGGTTGTTATAACAACACATAGAGGTCCAGATGGTGATGCCATAGGTTCCTCTTTGGGATTATTTCATTTTCTAACAAAAATTGGTCATACTGTTAATGTAATAACACCTAATGATTATGCTAGTTTTTTACATTGGGTTCCCGGAAACGATAAAGTTATTGTTTATGAAAATAATGAAAATAAAGCAACTCAAATAACAAATTATGCTGATGTGATATTTTTATTAGATTTTAGTCAAATATCTAGAATTGATAATTTTGGGAATGTTGTCCAATCTAGTAGTGCTAACAAGATAATGATTGATCATCATCATGGTGCTGATTTTTCTTTAGCTGATTTAGTTTATGTAAATACTTCCTCTTCATCAACAGCACAGTTAGTTTATGAGTTGATAGAGGCTATGCAAATGGAACATCTTGTTACAAGAAATATTGCTGAATGTTTATATCTAGGTATTATGACTGATACAGGAAGTTTTAAATACGAATCAACTTCATCAAAAACCCATGAAATAACAGCTAAGCTAGTTAAGAAAGGAATTGAAAATTCAAAAATACATGATTTAGTATATGATAACTCCTCAGTAAATAGAATCAAACTATTAGGATATTGTTTAAGTAACAGATTAAGGATTTATAAAGAAAAAAATTCAGCAATTATTTCTCTCAATGCTAAGGAATTAAGTGATTTTGGATTTAAAAATGGAGATACTGAAGGTTTTGTAAATTATGCTTTAGCAATAAAGGGTATTAAATTTGCTGCCTTTATAGCAGAAAAAGAAGGTATAGTTAAGTTATCTTTGCGTTCTAAAGGAGATATTAAGGTTAATGAAATTGCAAAGGACCATTTTAATGGAGGAGGTCATATTAATGCTGCAGGTGGAGTTTCTCAAGTGTCTGTAGATGAAACAATTATAAAAATAGAAAAAATAATAAATAACTTTTAAATTATAAAAATGAAAAAAACACTTTTAGTCACACTCTTATCTGTTTCGGTCTTTAGTTTACATGCTCAAAATAATACTAAAGATGAAAATAACAAAAAGCAATTAAATATGGAGCAATCTGTTAAAAAGCTTTTTAAAAATATTGGATCTTCTTTAAGTAATAAGAATAATGATAATACTAAAAATACTACAAAGAAAAAAGCTGAATCTCAAAGCAGGGTAACAAAGAAACAAGTTAATTTAGAGAAATCTATAGGTAACTTTTTTAATAAGGCAAAATCTTCTTTGACTAATAAGAATAGTGATAATACTAAAACTACCACAAAGAAAAAAGATGAATCTCAAAGAAAGGAAACCAAGAAAAAAGTTAATTTAGAGAAATCTATAGGTAACTTTCTTAATAAAGTAAAAACTACAATTAATAATAAACAATCAAATATAGAAGAAGGTATGTATGCAAGAATAAACACTACAAAAGGAGATATTTTAATTAAATTAGAATATGAGAAAACACCACTTACAGTTGCCAATTTTGTTGGATTAGCTGAAGGTACAATTAAAAATAATAAGAAGGATTTAAATACTCCATTTTACGATGGATTAAAATTTCATAGAGTTATAGATGATTTTATGATTCAAGGTGGATGTCCAGATGGTAATGGAATGGGTGATCCAGGATATAAATTTGCTGATGAATTTCATCCAGAACTAACGCATAGTGGTCCTGGAATATTATCTATGGCTAATTCAGGTCCTGGTACTAATGGATCGCAATTTTTTATAACTCATAAGGAAACACCATGGTTAGATGGCAAGCATTCTGTTTTTGGTCATGTTATTGAAGGTCAAGATATTGTGGATACAATAGCTCAAGATGATATGATAAATTCAATAAAGATAGAAAGGGTAGGAGAAGCAGCAGAGAATTTTAATGCTAAAGAAATTTTTGAAAAGGAACAAAAAAAGATTGAAATAGAAAATGCTAAAAAGGCAAAAAAAGCTGCTGAAGAAATGAAAAATCTAACAGCTGGAGCTGAAAAAACTGCTAGCGGACTTGCTTACAAAATAATAACTAAGGGTTCTGGTGATACAAAGCCTACAGCAAATAGTACTGTTACTGTACATTATACAGGTAAGCTTACAGATGGAACGATATTTGACAGCTCTGTACAAAGGGGGCAACCAGCTACATTTCCATTAAATAGAGTTATACCTGGATGGACTGAAGGCTTACAGCTGATGGTTGTAGGAGATAAATGGACTTTTATTATTCCTTCTAATTTAGCTTATGGTGAGAGAGGTATACCACAAGCGGGAATTGGTCCAAATGCTACATTAATTTTTGAAGTTGAATTGTTAGAAATCAAATAGTAATATATATTTCTTTTTCACTAATTAGTTAAAGAGATTTTTGCTAGAAATAATTTTATATAATGCTTCTAAAGCAAAAAAATTTTCATCCTCTTGATTCTCGCATAGAATTTGATGAAAAGAATCATGTTTATTATATTGATAATGTTCCATATGATATATCAGTAACTGGATTTGTAAAGTCTTTTTTTGAAGAGTTTGATACTGATGATGTAATAAAAAAAAATTATGATAAATGGCAAGCTGATAAATATTCAAAATACTATGGTTTATCTATTGATGAAATTAAAAATAAATGGAAAAATAATTCTGAAGATGCATCTATAAAAGGTAGTAAATTACACAATGATATTGAAGCATTTTATAATGATGAACCTTTTATTAATGATACAATTGAATTTAGCTATTTTTTAAATTTACATAATAGACTAAAAGATAGGGTAATTCCTTACAGAACAGAATGGACAATTTTTGATGAAGAATCAAAGATTGCTGGTTCAATTGATATGTGTTACACAGATGACAACGGAGATTTCTTTATTTTTGATTGGAAGAGGAGTAGAGAAATTAAAAATAAAAATGATTATAAACAGGGTAGACCTCCTTTAAGTCACTTAGATGATGCAAATTTTTGGCATTATGCATTGCAATTGAATGTTTATAAATATATTTTAGAAAAAAATTACTCCATAAAAATTTCAGCTATGCGGATAGTAAGATTACATCCCAATCAGAACGATTATGAGATAATCAAAATACCCGAGCTAGAAAATGAATTACATAATATGATTAAAGATAGGATTAGTAAACTGAATTATGAATAAAAATATTTTTGGTGAAGAATTAATAACTTGTAGTAGTAATCCTGTTACAGGTTATTTTAGAAATGGATGCTGTGATACTGATGAAACTGATAAAGGATTACATACAGTTTGTGTTGTCATAACTAATGAGTTTTTAGAATTTTCATCTGCAGTTGGTAATGATCTTTTAACTCCAATACCTGAATATAATTTTCCTGGACTTAAGGAAGGGGATAGGTGGTGTTTATGTGCATTAAGATGGAAGCAAGCGCTAATACATAATTGTGCTCCTAAAGTTGTTCTTGAATCAACTAATGAAAAAACTCTTGAAATTGTTAGTATGGATGATTTAATTAAACATTCACATGAGTAATAAAAAGAGTCTTTTTTTTATTTTATATAATTTTGTTAAGGTTTTTTTAAAAAAAATACCTCTTCTAATTTTAGCATTTCCTGTTATTTTAATTTTATATATAATATTATTTAAGGGAAATCTATCATATTATGAAGAAATAATAATTAATTCTGATTTACAAAATGTTATTGATCTACATGAAGATCCTAAGTATCTTGAACATTATATGAATGGTTTTATCAGTTTTAAAACAGTACAAGGAGAGTCTAGAAAAACAGGTTCTATTTCCGAAATATCTATAGTATTTAACTCTAATGAGTCAGTAACTAGAAAAATTGTTATGAAAGAAAAAGTACTATCAAATAACCTACCTAACGAAAAAGTTATTCAGTTAAATACAGGTACAGTAAATAACTTAATTACATATCGTTTTGTAAAATTAGGTAAGGATAAAACACAATTTTTTAGAACTCATGAGTATGAATTTAATACATATATGAAAGTATACTCATTTTTTATGAGTAGAAAAATAAAAAGAGAAAGCTATAAATATTTGAAAAATTTCAAAAATTTTGTTGAAAACAATTAATTTATTAAAGAAATGAATAATTATCAAAAATATTTAAATTATAGAAGAAAGATACATGATGTATATATGTCTATGAGTGTATTAAATTGGGATATGGAAACACATATGCCAAAAAATGGAAATAAATTTCGTGCACAACAGTTATCCACACTGGCAAAAATTGCTTATGATTTAGAATCTGATGATAAATACCAAAAGCTTTTGGAAAAGTTAAATTCTGACAACTCATTAAGTAGTGATCAGAAAAGAAACATTTATTTATCAAATAAACAAATCTTAAAAACACAGAAGTATACTGGTGATTTTATTCAGAGACAATCAAAATTAATTTCTAGGGCATTTAAAGATTGGAGAGTTGCAAAAGAAAAAAATGATTTTGATTTATTTAAAAATTCTTTAGAAGAAATAGTAAATCTAAGAAAAGAGGAGTCTGAATTATTAGGATATACTAATCATCCTTACGATGCATTATTAGACAAATATGAACCCAATTTAACTACTAAAGATGTTGATTTAATATTTAATGATGTAAAAGAACATTTAGTTCCCTTTATTGGTAAAATAACTAGTAATAATAATATTGACGATTCATTTTTTTATCAGCATTTTGACAAGCAAAAACAATGGGATTTTGGTGTTAAACTTTTAAAACAAATGGGTTATGATTTTGATTCTGGTCGTCAGGATATTTCAGCTCACCCATTTTCTTCTAGTTTTTCTCCTGAAGATTCAAGAGTAACTACTAGAATAGATGAAAATAATCTATCTGATATGATATGGAGCTGTATTCATGAAGGGGGACATGCTCTCTATGAACAAGGTTTATTATCAGATAATTATGGTACTCCATTAGGAAATTCAATTTCATTGGGTATACATGAGTCTCAATCTAGATTATGGGAAAATCATGTTGCTAGAAGTCTACCATATTGGAAAAATAATTATACTAGATTACAATCTTTATTTCCTGAAAAATTAAAAGAGATTGATTATAACATGTTTTATAAAGCATGTAATAATGTTAAATCATCCTTAATAAGAACAAATGCAGATGAATTAACTTATCATTTACATGTATTAATTAGATATGAAATAGAGAAAGCATTAATTGAAGGTAGTCTACTAGTTGATGAATTACCTTCAAAATGGAATAGTCTCTATAAAAAGTATCTAGATATTGATGTTCCTTCTGATTCTATGGGTGTCCTACAAGATATTCATTGGTCCCATGGTAGTTTTGGGTATTTCCCTACTTATACAATTGGAAGTTTTTATGCTGCTCAATTTTATAATCAAGCTTCAAATGAAATATCTAATATTGAGTCTAAAATAGAGAAAGGTGATACAAAAGAACTATTAAAATGGTTACGGAAAAATATTCATAATCATGGTCAGAGATACGATGCAAAGGATTTATGCAAACTGATCACGGGTGAAGAATTAAATTTTAAATATTTTATTGATTACGCTATAAATAAATATTCTAAAATCTATAATATTTAATGTATCACGTTTCTTTATTAAAACCATTCAGTTTGGGAAAGAAACTATTATTATTAAGTTTCCTAATAAGGACACTACAGGATCCAAATGGAGTGATTTTATTTTAGAAAATAACTAATTACTATTTAAATCAAATAAATTATAATATGAAAAAAACATTACTTATAATCTTAAGTTTCCCAATTACATTAGTATTATATATACTATTATTTAGTGGAAATATAAAATACAGTGAAGAAATAGTAATTAATGCAAATATAGATACTGTTTCAGCTTTATTTGATAATCCATATAATATGAAAAAATATATGGTAGGAATTGAAAGCTATACAGTATTAAGTGGAAAGATTAGAGAAGTTGGTGCAACAGCTGAGTTAATTGTTAATTATGTAGATGAAGATGAAGTTATAAATAAGATTATTATGATTGAAGAAATTATTACAAATAATCTGCCAGATGAAAAAAAAATATCATATACAACTGATGGAGTATATAATATTGTAACTAATAGATTAGTAAAAGTTTCTGAAGAACAAACTAAATTCATAAACCAACAAGAATTTGAATTTAAAGGTTATTTGAAATTAGTAGGATTCTTTATGCCATCAGCTTTTAAACACCAAAGTAAAGAATATTTACAGAAATTTAAAGAATTCGTAGAAAATCGCTAATTACTTGATGTAAGCATAATATTTTAGAATAATCTATACTGTCCTATAATTAATATTATGTTAAATATTAATTTTTATAGAATACTCCTATTTAATTAAAAAAAACATATTAAATTAAATATTGAAGTATTATTTTATTAATTCAATAGCTTTCTTCATCTCATCGGATTTTTTATAGTCACCGTTCATATAATAAAGCTGTTTTAAAGATAGTAATGTATTATAATCACTACTATCTATTTGATGAGCTTTTTCAAGATATGGTAATGCTAATGCAAACAAACTATTGGCCTTATCTTTAGATGATTTATATACTTTGTTGTTTGATGATGAGTTTGCTTTATTGTTATGTTCTATAGCAGAATTAAAATATAGAGCGCCTATATTATAATTTGAACCGAATGATTCAGGATTAATTTCTAGTGCCGATTTATAATCATTTTCAGCATTTTCAAACTCCCCTTCTTGATCGTATATAGTACCTCTATTGAAAAATAAAATTTCATTCTGTGGATCGAGTGAAATAGCTTCAGTTAGTTTGTCTATTAATTCAGCAGTTCTACCTAATTTTATATATAAATTTATTTCAGCATTAATAATACCTTGATCACCTGGAAGGTTTTCTCTTCCTAAATTTAAATAACTTAAAGCTTTGTCAGTATTTCCTTCTTCTTGATAAATATTACTCATTTCAACATAAACTGAAGAATGATTAAATTTTAATGCTATTAATTGATTTAAATAATCTTTCGATTTAGAAATATCATTTAGTGCCTTAGAGCACCTAAACATTTCATATAAAATTATATCTTTTTTTATTTTTCCAAGCTGGTTTTCTGTATCAAGTGGAATAATATCAAAAATAGCTGAATAGTGTTTAAGAGCTGAATTGTAATCATTAGCGTTATACTTATCTAATGCTGTATTAAAAAGTAAGTATCCACATTGAATTAGACCTGTTTTTACATCTTCTTCAGCAGTCCATTTTCTAACTATTATTCTTCCTTTTTTATCTGTTTGTAAGCATTTAATATGGGCTTCAGTCGCTTTAAATATTGCTTCAGAGTCAATTTCAGGTTGTTTTTGAGCAATCTGAAGATAGATTTTTGATCTATAATTCCACATTTTAGCTGCATTAGCTGTACTTTCATTCATAAAGGATTCATCAATATATTTTTTAGCATCTGAAAGTTCTTGATTTCTTAATGCTATTGATGCATTAACAACATTGTGTTTTTGTGCTAATAATAATGTTGGAAATGTAATTAGAATTGCTAGTATTGATATAAGTAGTTTATTGTTCATTTTTTATTCTTCGTTTGTGCTCTCATCAGATAATTTATTTTCTTGTTCTTCATCTTGAATTTGAGTGTTATTTTCTAAAATTCTTTCATTATTATCATCATCATTTTCAGATTTGGAAACTTTAGCTACTGAAGCAATAGTATCTTCTTCCCTTAATCTAATAATCTTAACTCCTTGAGTAGCTCTACCCATAATTCTTAGTGTTTCAACACCAATTCTAATAGTTATTCCAGATTTATTAATTACCATTAAATCATCCGAATCGGTAACATTTTTAAGAGCTATTAAATTACCAGTTTTTTCAGTTACATTTATTGTTTTAACTCCTTTGCCACCTCTATTAGTAATTCTATAATCTCCAACTGCAGATCTCTTACCATAACCATTTTCAGAAACTACTAATACACTTGCGTTTAAATCATTAACACATATCATACCTACAACTTCGTCATCATCTGATGATAACTTAATTCCTCTTACACCAGCTGCTGTTCGACCCATTGATCTAACTTTTTCTTCTTCAAATCTGATAGATTTACCTGATTTTACAGCCATCATTATCTGAGAGTTACCATTAGTCATTTTAGCTTCTAGTAATTGATCACCTTCACGTATAGTAATTGCATTAATTCCGTTAGTTCTTGGACGAGAATATGCTTCTAGTGATGTTTTTTTAATTACACCTTTTTTAGTACACATAACAATATAATGTGAATTTATATATTCTTCATCTTTTAGATCTTTTGTGTTAATGTATGCCATTACCTTATCTTCTTTTGGCAAATTAATCATATTTTGAATTGCCCTTCCTTTTGATGTTTTTCCTCCTTCAGGTATTTCATAAACTCGCATCCAAAAACATCTACCTTGTTCAGTAAAGAAAAGCATATAATCATGATTATTTGCCATTACCATTTCTTCTACAAAGTCCTCGTCTCTTGTAGTTGCTCCTCTACTTCCGACTCCTCCTCTGCCTTGTGATCTGTATTCAGATAGAGAAGTTCTTTTTATATAACCAAGATGTGAAATAGTTATTAACACTTCTTCGTTTGGTATCATATCTTCAATGCTTACTTCAGATGATGAATATTCAATAGATGATCTTCTATCATCTCCATATTTTTCTTTAACTTCTTCTAAATCTTCAGTAAGTATTTTATATCTTAAATCTTCATCAGACAAAATTAAATTTAAATGCTTTATTCTTTCCATTATTTCAGCATGCTCTTGTTTAATTTTATCCATTTCAAGACCAGTAAGTTTTTGTAGTCTTAAATCAAGAATTGCCTTTGCCTGAACTTCTGAAAGTTTGAAGTTGTTAATTAATCCATTTCTTGCATCTTCTGGAGTTCTAGAAGAACGGATTAACTTGATAACAGCATCTAAATTATCTAATGCAATTAATAAACCTTCTAATATATGAGCTCTCCTTTCGGCTTGAACTAATTGATATTTTGTCTTACGAACTAAAACTTCATGTCTGTGATCTACAAAATGTTCTATTAATTGCTTAAGATTTAATAATTCAGGTCTACCTTTTACTAATGCAATATTATTAACAGAAAATGAAGATTGTAGAGAAGTAAATTTATATAACTTATTTAAAACAATATTTGGAATTGCATCTCTTTTCAAATCATAAACAATTCTCATACCATTTCTATCAGACTCATCTCTAATGTCCGCAATACCATCTATTTTCTTAGAGTTGACTAAATCAGCAGTTTGTTTAATCATATTTGCTTTATTAATCATATATGGTATTTCTTCAACAATAATTTGCTCTCTAGTTGATGTCTCTTCAAATCTAACTTTTCCTCTAACTACTACTCTACCTCTACCAGTTTCAAATGCAGATTTAACACCATCATAACCATATATAATTCCTCCGGTTGGAAAATCTGGCGCCTTAATATGTTCCATTAGTTCTGTAATTTCAATATCACCTCTTTTTTTAATGTAAGCAATTACTCCATTAACAACTTCACTAATATTATGAGGAGGCATATTAGTAGCCATACCAACAGCTATACCAGTAGTCCCATTTAAAAGAAGATTTGGAAGTCTCGCGGGTAAAACAGTTGGCTCTTTGAGTGTATCATCAAAATTTAGCTCCCAATCTATGGTCTCCTTATCAATGTCTAAAAGCATATCTTCAGAAGCTTTTCTCATTCTAGCTTCAGTATATCTCATAGCAGCAGGATTATCACCATCTATAGAACCAAAATTACCCTGACCATCAACTAACATATAACGCAAACTCCAATCTTGAGCCATTCTCACCATAGCATCATATACCGATGTATCTCCGTGAGGATGAAATTTACCAAGAACATCTCCAACTATTCTTGCAGATTTCCTATAGGCAGAATTAGACTTTACTCCAAGTTCATGCATTCCAAATAAAACTCTTCGGTGAACCGGTTTTAATCCATCACGTACATCCGGTAGCGCTCTCGAAACAATAACAGACATTGAATAATCAATGTACTTGGTTTTCATTTCCTCTTCAATATTAATTGCAATTATCTTTTCTCCTAAAGCCATTTTGAAATTATTTTTTTATTTAAGTAACAAATTAAATAAATTTACGTATTTATAGTAGTAAATGATATGCTTTTTAGTGTTTAAGTTATGAACAATTTTTGTTCAAAAAAATGAAACATATTTAGTATGTTTTTTAAAATATTAGTTGGTAAATTGCGACATATAAAAAATAATATATGAATACAGAATTTTCGAATAGAATGAAAGATGTTTTTACATATGTAAGAGAAGAAGTGATTAGATTAGGTGATGATAGTATTGGAGTAGAGCATCTATTTCTAGGAATACTACGTGAAGGAGGAGGAACAGCTATTGATACCTTAAAGAGTTTAGGTATTGACCCAAGTGATCTTAGAATAATAATTGAAAATAATATTAATAATACTGGTTTAAGTACAAATATAGACAGAGATAGTTTAAGTTTTAAAAAACAAGCAGCTAGAATTCTGAAAAAATCAATAATGGAACGTAAAAATCTAGGTGAGGAAGAAATTAAAACTATACATGTTTTACTTGCTATTTTATTAGATGAAAATAATATTGTTACAATTTCCTTAAAGCATTTAAATATTAATTATGAATTAGTACTGGATGAATATGAAAAAAATAATTTGGATATTCTTTCAAGACATGAAGATTCATTAGAAGATTCTGATGAAAATGATCATCTATTTGGTTCCTCTTCTAAAGATCAATCAAAGCATAGCACAAAAACTTCTACACCAGTGCTGGATAACTTTGGTAGAGATTTAACAAAATATGCTGAAGAAGGAAGATTAGATCCAATTGTAGGACGTCATAAAGAAATAGAAAGAGTTTCTCAAATTCTTAGTAGGAGAAAGAAAAATAATCCAATATTAATTGGTGAACCAGGTGTAGGGAAATCAGCAATAGCTGAAGGACTTGCCTTAAGAATTACTCAGAGAAAAGTTTCTAGAATACTGTTTGATAAAAAAATCATAATGCTAGATTTAGCTGCCTTAGTTGCAGGAACTAAGTATCGTGGTCAATTTGAAGAAAGAATGAAAGGAATAATCTCTGAATTAGAAAAGAATCCTGATATTATATTGTTTATTGATGAGATACATACATTAGTTGGTGCTGGAGGTGCTTCAGGATCTTTAGATGCCTCAAATATGTTTAAGCCAGCACTCGCTAGAGGAGAGTTGCAGTGTATTGGAGCAACTACTTTAGACGAATATCGTCAACACATAGAAAAGGATGGAGCACTTGAAAGAAGATTTCAAAAAGTAATGGTTGATCCAACATCTGTTGATGAAACAATAGAAATACTAACTAACATTAAAATTAAATATGAGGAGCATCATAATGTATTATATACAGAAGACGCAATCAAATCCTGTGTAATTCTTACTGAAAGGTACATTAATGATAGATTTCTTCCAGATAAAGCGATTGATGTTTTAGATGAGGCTGGTTCAAGGGTTCATATAACGAATATTAATATTCCAGACAACATAAAAAAATTAGAAAATGATTTAGAAATTATAACAGCTGAAAAGAAAGACGCTATTAAAAGACAAAAATTTGAGTTAGCAGCTGAACTAAGAGATAATGAAAAAAGTCTAATTTCTCAACTTGAACATGCAAAGGATATTTGGGAAAAAGAATTAAAAGCTAATAAAGAAACTGTTTCAGAAGAAAACGTTGCAGATGTAGTTTCTGTAATGACAGGTATTCCTGTAAATAGAGTGATTTCTAAAGAAAGAAAAAAGCTTTCATCAATGAGTAACCAAATAAAGAAAAAAATTATTGGTCAGGATGAAGCTGTTGAGAAAATTGTTAAGGCTATACAGAGAAATAGAGTTGGTCTTAAAGATCCTAATAAGCCGATTGGATCCTTTATTTTTCTTGGAGCAACTGGAGTGGGAAAAACACAATTAACAAAGGTTTTAGCCCAAGAAATGTTTGATTCTAAAGAATCTCTTATCCGACTAGATATGAGTGAATATATGGAAAAGTTTGCGGTAAGTAGATTAGTTGGAGCACCTCCAGGATACGTCGGTTATGAAGAAGGTGGTCAATTAACTGAAAAAGTAAGAAGAAAACCTTATTCTGTAATATTACTTGATGAAATTGAAAAAGCACATCCTGATGTTTTTAATATGTTATTACAAGCGTTAGATGATGGGCAGATGACAGATAGTCTTGGTAGAAAAGTTAGTTTTAAGAATACAATTATTATAATGACTTCAAATATAGGTGCTCGACAGTTAAGTGATTTTGGTCAAGGTATCGGATTCAATACGAAAGCACAGAAAGATAATTTAGACACTCATTCAAAAGATGTTATTCAAAAAGCATTAAAAAGAGCATTTTCTCCAGAATTTCTTAATAGAATTGATGATATTATAATATTTAATAATCTAAAGAAAGAACATATTGATCTTATTATTGATATAGAAATGAATTCATTGCTAAAACGCATAGAAAGTCTTGGGTATAAAGTTAAAATTTCAAAAAATGCTAGAAACTTTATTGCTGATAAAGGTTTTGACAGCAAGTTTGGTGCTAGACCCTTAAAAAGAGCAATTCAAAAATATTTTGAAGATCCATTATCTGAAGAAATCATTAATGCTAAAGTTAAGGAAGGAGATATAATTAATGTTGATTTAAGTAAAGATAAAATATCACTTAACATGAAAGTAAATCAAACGAAATCTAAAAAGAAAACTGCTAAAAGATAATTTATTTCTTATTTTCTTTTTCTATAACTGCAAGGTACTTTTCCATTGCTTTCTCACTCATACCAGTATATGAAAATCCTCCATCATGAAATAAATTTTGCATTGTTACTTTTCTTGTATAATCTGAAAACATTGCAATACAATAATCTGCACACTCATCTGAAGTTGCATTGCCTAAGGGAGCTAGATCGTCTGCAAACCTGAAGAAACCATCAAAACCTCCTACTCCACTTCCTGCAGTAGTTGGAGTTGGTGATTGCGAAATAGTATTTACTCTTACATTTCTTCTTAATCCATAATGATATCCAAAACTTCTTGCAATTGATTCTAGCATAGATTTATTATCTGCCATATCATTATAGGTATGGAAGACTCTTTGTGCAGCTATATATGATAAGCCAACAATTGAACCATATTCATTAATGGCATCAAGTTCCCATGCTACTTGCATAGTTTTGTGGAATGATAAAGCAGATACATCATATCCTTTCATTGTCCAATCATAATTCTGTTCATAATATAACCTTCCTTTACGAACATTTACTGACATACCAATTGAATGTAATATGAAATCAATCTTGCCTCCAAGTATCTTAATAGACTCTTCATATAAATTTTTAAGATCTTCTAATGAAGTTGCATCTGCAGCTATTACTTTCGAATTAGTTCTTTTTGCCAATTCATTTATTATTCCCATTCTCAAAGCAATAGGAGCATTAGTTAAAACAAATTTTGCACCTTCAGCATGAGCATGTTCCGCAACTTTCCATGCAATAGATTTATCATCTAAGGCACCAAATATTATTCCTCTTTTTCCCTTTAAAATATTATTATTCATTTTTAAATTTATTATGCAAATATAAAATTATTGATTTAATAATTCAACAGCGTTATTCATTGCCGCTTTTGTTAATTTATTTCCACTTAAAAGCTTAGCAACTTCTTTAATTCTATCTTCATCATTTAATTTAATAATATCAGAATAAGTATAATTATTTTTATTTGACTTTACTACTTTAAAATGTTCGTCAGCTTTTGAAGCAACTTGAGGTAAATGTGATATAGAAATAACTTGAACATCATTACTAATATCAATCATCATATCACCCATTAAACTTGCTATTCTTCCACTTACTCCTGTATCAATCTCATCAAAAATAATAGTTTTAACTTTTGAATTTTGAATCGAAATATGTTTTAAAGAAAGCATTAATCTTGCTAATTCACCCCCAGATGCAACTTTAGATAATTCTTCAGGAATACATCCTTTATTTGCTGAAAATAGAAACGATATATTTTGGTTGCCATAATAATCAAATGAATCCTTAATAGACAAATTGATTTTAAAATTAGGGTCAGATATACCTAATTTCTTTAAAGAGGATTCTACTTTGCTTTTAATTAAAGTAGCACCTTTTTTTCTCTTTCTATATAGGTTATCTGATAATCTATTTAGATTAACTGCTTGAAATTTAATTTCTTGTTCTTTATCAAATATTCTATCTTCGTATGATTCAAATAGTTGAATTTTTTCCTCTAATTCTTTCTTTAAATCTAAAAGATCACCAATATTTTTCTTTCCATGTTTTTGTAATAAATTATTTATTAAATTAAGTCGATTATTTAGTTCTTCTAATAAGCCAGGGTTAGTCTCTATTTTATTTATTACATAAGAAAGTTCGTTATTAATGTCATTTAATTCAATCCAAATACTATTTAATCGTTCTGAAATTTCACCTAAACAATCATAAGAACCCATTTTTTTACTTATATAAGATATATTATCTAACATGCCTTCTTCATCATCTAATAAAATTTGACTTTCAGATATTACTGATGCTATATCTTTTGCATTATCTAAAAGAAACAATTTCTTTTCAATTTGTGTTTTTTCTTCTATCTTCAAATCTGCTTCTTTCAATTCATTAAATTGATACTTAATAAAGTCTTGTTCACTTAATGAAATTCCATCAACATTTTTATATTTATTTAATTCTTCTTGTAAATTTTTGTATTTGTTAAATTCATTTTGATAAACTAAAAATTCATTGTTAGCGTTTGAAAGACTGTCAAGAAAATTGAACTGAAATGATGCGTCAGAAAGTAATAATGATTGATTTTGTGTATGAAATTCTATTATTTCTTTACTGAATAGCGTTAATAAATTAATTAGTACTGGTGTATCATTTATAAACGCTCTACTTTTCCCATTTATACTTATTTCTCTTCTAATTATTGTTTCTAAATTGAAATCTAGATTATGTAATATAAAAAAATCTTTATGTATATCATCTAAGGTGACGATAGCTTCAATAATGCATTTATTATTATCTTTTCTATTAAATCTTTCAACTCTTTTTCCAAATAATACAAGAAGAGCATCAAGCATCATGGATTTACCAGAACCTGTTTCTCCAGATATCACTGTAAAATTATTAATTAAATCTATTTCAACATTATCTAATAAATTATAATTTATAATTTTAAGTTTTTTTATCATTATCTATTTTTTTTCAGTATTAAGTATAGATTGATAATCATTTGAGTGTAAGGGGTCAATTTCAACAAGTGTTTGAATAATTCTGGCTTGTTCATTAGGAAATGCATCAGAATATATATTTACTATTTCATCACTCTTAGCATTAAAGAATAATTTTAATATAAATGCACTACTATTTTGACGATATATATTTTTAAGGCTTTCTATGGATTCTGTAATTTCAAATCTTGCATCTTCGGGGTCCTCAGCTAATTTGTCAAGACCATGTCTATGATACCTATAAAGGCATGAATGAAACTCAGAATATCTCTGATCCATTAAATCATTTACTAACCAATATCTGTTTTTGTCATTTTCAAATGCTTTCCATCCTCTTTCTGGAGCATTTTGAGCATTACTGACGATTTTTTGAGCTTTACTAAAGTATTCATATGCATTATCTTCAGAAAAAGTTGCAAAATCTAATCCTAAAATAATATTAATATAAAAAGCTAAAACAGAAGTTAAATTAGACATATGTGTTGACTCTGAATATTCCAAAGATTGATATTCAAGATATCTGAAATTAAAATCATTATCTAGATGATTAAATAATGTTGATTTATATGATGTACCATAAATAGGTCTTGTACTTTGGACTTGTATTGATGCTTCAAATTGATCATTAGATATTTTTTTACTAATATTAATCATAATGTTGCATTCAATTCTTTCTTCATTATCTATATTAACAGAAGTCCATTTTTTATTATTTATAAATTCATAAATATCTGTTTGCATTGTCTGGAATATCTTTCGGTCACTTGTTTGTACTTGTGAAGAGTTTACTCTAACATTACATAAAAGCTCTTGAGCCTGTATATTCTTGTGAATTAAAATAATAGACAGAAAAAAAATAATTTTTTTCATTAATTTAATTTAATAATATGTGATACAATATCTTTTGCAACATCTGATTTTTTCTTTAACTCAAAGTTTAATACATTATTTTTTTTGTCAAGAATAGTAATTTTATTTGTATCATATCCAAATCCAGATCCTTTATTTTTTAACGAGTTTAAAACAATCATATCTAAGTTTTTATCTTTGAGTTTAACTTTAGCATTAGATAACTCATCACATGTTTCTAATGCAAAACCTACTGTAAATTGACGATCAAGTTTAATTCTGCTCATTTCTTTAGCAATATCTTTTGTTGGTTTGAATTCCAATCTTACATTTTCATTAGACTTTTTTAATTTATTATTGGATTTTACAATCGGTGTTAAATCTGAAACAGCTGCAGAAAAGATTGCAATATCATATTTTTTGAAATCTTTACTTACAAATTTGTACATTTCGCTTGCAGATTCAATTTTAATTGTATTAATATTTGGATGATCACATTTTAAATAAGAAGGTCCTAAAACTAAATCTACATTTGCTCCATTATTAGCACATTCATTAGCTAATGCAACTCCCATTTTTCCTGAAGATTTATTTCCAATAAAACGAACAGGATCTATCATCTCATAAGTTGGTCCTGCAGTTATGATTATCTTTTTTTTATTTAATTTTAATTTACTATTTAAATCACTTATAATAAAATCAATTATTTCAGATGGTTCTGCCATTCTACCTTCCCCTACTAAACCGCTTGCAAGTTCACCAAAACCTGAAGGAATTAGGATGTTTCCATACGATTCTAACTTGCTAATATTGTTAGAAGTAGATTTATGCTTATACATATCTAAATCCATTGCCGGAGCAAAATATACTGGGCATTTCGCAGATAAATATGTGGCAATTAATAAATTATCACAATCACCAGTAACCATTTTAGCCATACTCTTTGCAGTGATTGGAGCAATAACCATCAAATCTGCCCATAATGCTAAATCAACATGACTATTCCATTCATTACTATTAGTATCTACCATATCAGTTAAAACCAGATTTTCAGATAATGTTGATAATGTTAAAGGAGTAATAAATGATATAGATGACTTTGTTTGTATAACCTTAACAATAGCACCTAATTTTTTAAATAATCTTACTAATTCTGCAGCTTTGTAAGCAGCAATACTAGAAGTTATTCCTAAGAGTACTTTTTTATTTTTCAGCATTTATGCCAAATTCTTCATCTTCTGAGGCATTACTGTCTCTTATATAAAGCTCATCATTTAAAAGCTCTTTCATAGCTATGGACCATGGTTTAGGAAGACTTTCATAAAACTTTGACACAGCAATTTGCTCTTGATTTTCAAAGACTTCATCTAATTGATCTTGTGAAATAGCAAATTCATTTAACTTAGATTGTAATTCTTCCTTCATTTTTTCATTAACTTGTGCTGAACGTTTTGCCATAATTGAAACAGCTTGGAAGATATTATCTGTTTTGTCTACGAATTTATTTAAGTCTCTTGTTATAGTGCTTTTTTCAGCACCAGTATTTTTAAATTTCATCATTATTAGTTTTTAATTGTGTTAATTTATTTTGTGATTTACTATGTGTTATTTCTAGTTCTTTCAAATATTTACTTTCAGGAAAATTATCTTTAAATTGTATAAACGCATCTATTGTAGATTTTAATCTTTCCTCAATTTTAGTACTAATACTATTTATTGCTAGCGAATATGATGATTTAACAATCAAAAAATAAACTTCTTCTCTATTATCATATGCGGGGAAATCAATAAGTAAATTATTAAATGCAATTATAGCTGATTTATAATTCTCGGTCACATAGTACTGTTTAGCATTTTCAAAATCTTTTTTTGAAAGCTTTTCTCTTAATTCATCAATTAAATTATTACATTCTTTGACTCTATTACTATTAGGATAAATATTAATGAATTTTTGTAACTCTCTAATTGCTTTATATGTATTTGTTGCATCTAAAGAATAATCAGGAGCTTTTAAATAATAGCAATAAGCGCTCATATATAAGCATTCTTCCGAGTGTTTTGCATATGGATAAATGTCTGAGTAGTTTTTAAACAAATAGGCAGCAATTAAATGATCACCTACTGCATAATTACAGTATGCATAATAATATGCTATTTCTTCCATTTTTGAGCTACCACGCATGACTGTAGATAGTTCATTAAATAGAGGCATTGCTCTATTATATTGTTTAGCTTCATAATATGATACAGCCATTTTAAACTTATATTCATAATTATCACTTTTTACTACCTTTTGATATTCTCCACAGGATTGTATAAAGAAAAGAGATAATATATATATGTATATTTTATTCATAAAATTATTTATGTTGCAAAGATATACTCAATCTTTGTATAATCAAAAATTTTTTTTCTCTAGATATTTGATATAAATTAATTTTTTTTATTAATTATGGATGAAATTTTATCACTAAGTGGATTAGTATTTGAGTAAAAATAGTTAATTAATTTTCCATCAGGACTCACAATATATTTTTGAAAATTCCATCTAACAGTAGAATTAATATTTCCATTTAATTCTTTATTTGTTAGCCAATTATATAACGGATGCTGAGATTTACCTTTTACATTAACTTTTTCAGTTAATAAAAATGTAACTCCAAAATTATTTTGACAAAACCTCATTATTTCATTTTCATCACCTGGTTCTTGTCCACCAAATTGATTACAAGGAACCCCTATTACCATAAGATTATCTTTGTTTAGTTTATATAAATTTTCTAAGTCAGTATATTGTTTTGTAAATCCACATTGAGATGCAACATTTACGAATAAAATATACTTGCCAATGAATTGTTTTAAGTCAATCTTTTTACCAGTTATATCATTAATTGATATATCATAAATTGACTCAATAGGCTTATTTTTGTTAGGAGAGGAAAAAAAGAACATGATAGAAGCGATTATAAAATATTTCATTATTAGATTGAATTAAACATTAATTTGATTTTTTCAGATGCTTGTACAAGTGGTGGCCTAACAAAAGAATTGCATATTCCAAGATATTCTAAATGAGCTTTAATGCCAACAGGATTACCTTCAGAATATATTGCATTATAATAAGAATATAATTTATAATGAATTTTATTTGCTTCATTGATTTCACCTATTAATGCTTTATTAACCATTTCGCTAAAGTCTTTTGGTAAAGATTGTGCTAGTACAGATATTACACTTTTTGCACCCATGTAAATCATTGGAACAGTTAATCCATCATCACCAGAAATTACAAGAAATTCATTTGGTTTATACTTAATTATTTTCATAATTTGGTCAAAATCACCAGATGCTTCTTTAATTCCTATTATATTTTTATTTTCATTTGCTAATTTTAATGTAGTTTCAGCAGATATATTACTAGCTGTTCTTCCAGGAACATTATAAATAATTATCGGTATAGGAGATGACTTTGAAATAATTTTATAATGTTGTATGATTCCTTCTTGTGTTGGTTTGTTGTACATAGGAGATACAGATAGAATAGCCGATATTCCTGAAAAGTCTGTCTTTTCTAAGTAATCAACGATTTCTAAAGTATTATTACCTCCAACCCCTAAAACAATAGGCACTCTATTTTTTATTATTTCCTTTGAAAAACTAACAATATCTCTTTTTTCATCATTAGTTAGAACAACGCTTTCACCAGTTGTTCCCATAAGAACTATATAATTAATATTACCAGCAATCTGGTAATTAATTAATTTTTCCAATGCTTTATAATCTATACTTAGATCACTATTAAAAGGAGTTACTAATGCAACACCAGTACCTCTAATTTTTTTCATTTATTTATTTATTAAATTAATATAATGTTTAATTTCATGCATTAATTTTATAAGGCTTTTATCTTCTTTTAATGAAATCATTAAATCATATATTTCATATCCATCTTCGTGCTGACCAATCTTAAATCGCGCCTGAGAACTAGCTACCAAGTATTTAATAGGTATACAATTACTATCACACAAATTGATTAAAATGTCATATTCTTTCTTAATAAAATTATTTATAATATAGTTTTGAGGTTTATAATGCCAATTTAGATCTTTTTCATAAAAAAAGTCATATTGTAATTTTGGAGTATGATGAAAGGATAGTTGCTTAGCATTAACATATCCTAAAGCTTTTACCTCTTTTTTAAGTTTAAAAAAATATTCAACAAATGGCTTTACATCATTAACTTGTTTTTCTGTTGTCGCTTCATAAAGAATTCCTACAGATTTCGCATTATCAATATTGCAAATTTCCTTAATTCTTTTATTAGATCTCAACTCTCTTTGAAAAACCCATTGACCTACCTTTTTTTTTATATCTTCTAAAAATTCCATTAAGAAATTAATTTTATAAACTCTTGTTCATTAATTATTTTAACATCTAGATCTAGAGCCTTTTTCTTTTTACTTGGTCCCATATTACTACCAGCTAATACAAAAGTAGTATTTTTTGAAATTGAACTTACATTTTTACCACCGTTTTCTTCAATAATTTTCTTTAGTTGATTTCTAGAAAATTCTTCGAAAACTCCAGAAACAACTATATTCATATCTTTTAATATTGAAGATGTTTGTTTATGACTTTCTTCAAAATTGAATTTTAAGCCATGTGTTTTTAATTTATTTATAATTAAAATATTTTTTTTATCAGAAAAGAAAGAAATAATACTATTAGCTATTTTCTCTCCAATTTCATTAACTGATATTAAAGTTTCATAATCTGCATTTATAATATTATCTATGTTCAACAACTCTTTACATAAAATTTTAGAAACTGTTTCTCCAACATATCTTATACCAAGTCCAAATAAAACCCTTTCAAATGGGATATTTTTAGATTTTTCTATTGCACTTAGTAAATTATTTGTTGATGTTTCAGCCATTCGATCTAACACTATTATTTGATCTTTCTTTAAGTTATACAAATCAGAAACATCAATTATTAAATTTTCTTTTATTAATAGCTCTATTGTTTCTCCTCCTAAACCATCAATATTCATTGCTTTTCTACTTATGAAATGCTCAAATCTAGACTTGATTTGATCAGGACAATTTTGAGAATTCATACAATAATGTTTGGCATCACCTTTATTTTGTACTAAATTATAATTACAAGACGGACATTTTGTTATATAAATAGTTTGTTTAGTGAACAAATTTCTAGATTTATAATTAACACCTACAACCTTAGGAATAATCTCACCTCCTTTTTCTATATAAACTTCATCACCTTCTCTAACATCAAGTCTCTTAATTTGATCAATATTATGCAGAGAGGCTCGTTGAACTATTGTTCCTGCAAGTTGAATAGGTTTAAGATTAGCAACTGGTGTAATTGCTCCAGTACGACCAACTTGATAAGTGATTTTTTCTAGTAGTGTAGAAACTTGCTCCGCTTTAAATTTATATGAAATAGCCCATCTTGGTGACTTTGCAGTAAAGCCCATTAATTTCTGTAGTTCAATATTGTTGACTTTTATAACAATACCATCTATTTCATAAGGCAAATTAGTTCGTTGGGTATCCCATTTATTTACAAAATCTAATACGCCATCAATAGTATTGTATTTTTCAATATTCATTGGAATTTTAAAACCCCAAGTTCTAGCCTTTTCAAGATTTTCATAATGATTATCGTATGGTAAATTTTCACCAAGTAGGTAGAATAAATAACAATCTAAAGGTCTAGATGCAACTTCTTTGTTATCCAGCAATTTAAGACTTCCTGAGGCAGTATTTCTTGGATTAGCATATGGAGATAAACCATTTTCAGTTCTAGCGTTATTCATTTTATTAAAATCCGAAATATTAATGAATATTTCTCCACGTATTTCAAATTCATCAGGATAATCACCCTTAAGCTTTAAAGGAATACATTTTATAGTTCTAACATTGGCGGTTACATCATCCCCTTGTTCTCCATCTCCTCTGGTTAATGCCTGTATTAATTCACCATTTTTATACGTTAAACTAATAGATACTCCGTCGTATTTCAATTCACATATATATTCAATAGGTTTATCAGTTAGTTTATTTAATCTATTGTCAAAATCAATTAAATCATTATGAGAATAAGTATTACCTAAAGAAAGCATTCTATATTTATGATTAACACTCTTAAATCCATCCAATAGCCTTCCACCTACTCTTTGAGTTGGAGAATTGATATCAAAGTATTGAGGAAATTTTTCTTCTAGATTAATTAATTCCGACAATAGATTATCAAATTCAAAATCTGAAATAATTGATTTATCTAAAACATAGTAAGAATGATTATGCTTAGCTAATTCTTTCCTCAAGAACAATATACGTTCTAGTATTTTCATTTAGGGTGTATAAGGAAGATGAGAGTCATGTAAAATTATAGTTGGACTATCATCGCCAATTTTTTTATATATAAATGAATATTCTACTTTAGTTTCATGCTTTGTATCATCCTTAAAATAATAGTTTCCCATAGCTATACCAATATTTCCTTCAATTTTAATTCCTATATTTTCAAATCTTACACTTTTCCATCCTTTTAATGCAAAACCAGAATCTTCATCAAAATCTTTGTTGCCACCAATAAAATAAGATAATGCTGCATCCTTATTTAATCTAAATTGTTGCTGGCTAGCTAAAGTTGGTTTAAATAATACATTTCCATTGTTAAAATTGTAAAGTCTATTAATAAAATTTGACGCTTCTTTCTTATAATCTCCATTTTTTTTATGAACGAGGCCAATTTTTAATAATCCATCAGCCCACATATTTTGAGCTTTTAATATTTCTTTTTCTGTTATCATAATTATATTGTTTAATTTATCAAAAATAATTATTTCTTTATTGCTCTAAGCATTCTATTTCTATCATTTATATCATTTTTTAACTGTATATCAACAAAACCAAACTCATTAAGAATTAATTTAATTTCAGTTGCGTAATCCTCATTAATTTCAAAATACAATTTACCATTACTATTTAGCATTTGAATTGCAATCTTTGAAATATGTTTAAAAAATACTAATGGATCTTTATCATTAACAAACAGAGCTTCGTGAGGTTCATAATCTACAACATTTGATGACATACTATCAATTTTTGATTTTAAAATATAAGGAGGGTTACTAACAATTAAATCAAAATTTAATGATTCATTAAATTTAAAAATATCTTTTTCAATAAAATTAATATTTACATTATTAATTCTAGAATTCTCTTTAGCTATTTTTAAAGCTTTCTTTGATTTATCTAATGCATAAATTTTTACATCCTTATTTTTAGCAATAGCTATTGGTATACATCCAGTTCCAGTCCCAATATCTAACATTGAATTAAAATCATCATTTAGAATCCAATCAACTAATTCCTCTGTTTCCGGTCTAGGAATTAATGTATTTTCATTTACCTTTATTTTTATTCCATAAAAATTTGTTGACCCAAGAATATATTGAATTGGTTTATTGTTTTTTAATTCAAGAATTATATTATTGATTTTTTTTATTTCATTAAATCTTATTTCTTTATTGGCATTTATAATACTTTCAGATTTATTATAGCCAAAAATATATTCTATAACAATATATGCTAATGATATGTTTTCTCGATATGAATAAATATCAGATAATTCTGATTTAAAATAATTAACAATATCACTAATCTTTTGCATATTACAAATATAATAATTTGGCTATTTTTGAAAAATGAAAAATGATATCTATTTCATGAATAAATGTATCCAATTAGCTTCAAAAGCAGTTGGTAAAGTTTCACCTAATCCTATGGTTGGTTCTGTTATTGTTTACAAAGAAAATATAATTGGTCAAGGATATCATGAAAATTACGGAAAAGCACACGCTGAAGTTAATGCGATTAATAGTGTCAAGGATAAATCATTATTAAGTAATTCTACACTTTATGTAAATTTAGAACCCTGTAGCCATCATGGTAAAACTCCCCCGTGTGCAAATTATATCATAAAACATAAAATCAAAAGAGTAGTTATTGGCTGCGTTGATACATCTTCTAAAGTTTCTGGTAAAGGGATATCATTGTTACGTAATAGTAATATTATTGTGGATGTAGGGGTTTTAGAAGATAAATGTAGAATAATTAACAAAAGATTTTTCAAATATCATGAAGAAAAAAGACCATATATTATTCTAAAGTGGGCACAAAGTCAAGATGGATTTATTGCCCCCTTAAATCAGTCTGAACCTTTTTGGATGACTTCCAAAAAATCTAAAGATCTTGTACATAGATGGAGAGCTGAAGAAGATAGTATTTTAGTAGGAAGAATAACAGCACAAATTGATAACCCTCAACTTAATGTCAGAAATAATAGTGGGAAAAATCCAATAAGAATATTAATAGACCCAAATCTTAATGTAGAAACTGATAATAATATTTTTAATGAAGATGTAAAAACATTAATTTTTAATTGTAAAATTTCAAAAATAGTTGGTACTAACCACTATATTTGTTTTGATTATAAAAATATGATAGACAATATATTAGAGGCCTTATATAAACTAAAAAT